>Ga0210101_1000004_pt1 | contig 102438 bp, 101 predicted proteins | sample Muzzi_PWC_D1_FD_185534 | JGI IMG/M metagenome (GOLD analysis project Ga0210101, IMG submission 185534) | Wetland microbial communities from San Francisco Bay, California, USA, that impact long-term carbon sequestration - Muzzi_PWC_D1 (SPAdes) | ecosystem: Environmental > Aquatic > Marine >... | reverse complement strand
GGCGGTCGTGGCCGGGACGGTCGTCGACGTGCTCGATCAGCGACTCGTCGGCGCCGGTCAGCTCGATCACCCGCCTCACCACCTCGATGTTCTCGCACTCGTCGGGGCCGCCGACGTTGTAGGCCTCGCCGGGGCGCCCGCCGAGCAGGACCGCGTGGATGCCGCGACAAAAGTCCTCCACGTAGAGCCAGTTGCGCACCTGGCGGCCGTCGCCGTAGACGGGCAGCGGGTCGCCGTGGAGCGCGTTGAGGACGATCAGCGGGATCAGCTTCTCGGGGTACTGGCGCGGGCCGTAGTTGTTGGAGCCGCGCACGATCGAGGCCTCGATCCCGTAGGTGTGGACGTGGGCGGAGACGAGCAGGTCGCCGGCCGCCTTGGTCGCCGAGTAGGGCGAGGAGGGGTCGAGCGGCGAGCCCTCGGTGAAGGAGCCGGACTCGATCGAGCCGTAGACCTCGTCGGTGGAGACCTGCAGGTAGCGGCCAACGCCCAGCTCGCGCGCCGCGTCGAGCAGCGTGCCGGTGCCGATCACGTGGGTGCGGGCGAAGGCGTCCTGGTCGTCGATCGAGCGGTCGACGTGGGACTCGGCGGCGAAGTTGACCACCGCGTCGCAGCCCTCGATCGCCTCGCGGACGACCGCTGGGTCCTCGATCCCGCCGACCACCAGGTCGACGTCCTCGGGCAGGTTCTCGCGGCGACCCGCGTAGGTGAGCTTGTCGAGCACCCGCACCTGGTGCTCGTCGCCGATCAGGCGGACGTAGGTCGAGCCGATGAAGCCGGCCGCGCCGGTGACCAGGATCCTCACGCTGGCGCCTCCGTCTCGGCGCGGCGCTGCGCCAGGTAGGCGGCGAGGCCGTCCTGCCAGGAGGGCAGCTCGATCGCGTGCTCGCGCTGGCTAGCCAGGGCGGAGTAGGCGGGGCGCGGGGCGGGGCGTCCGAGCATCTCGGTGGTCGCCGACATCACCTTGCACTCGACCTTGGCCTGGTCGAAGATCTCGCGCGCGAACTCGTACCAGGAGCACGCCCCCGCCGCGGCCATGTGGTGGATGCCGAACTCGACCCCCTCGATCAGCCGCACGATGCCATAGGCGAGGTGCCAGGTGTAGGTCGGCGAGCCGACCTGGTCGCGGACGACCAGCACCTCGCCGTGGTCGGCGGCGAGCCGCAGCATCGTCTCGACGAAGTTGGGGCCGCCGGTGCCGAACAGCCAGGCGGAGCGGACGACGAAGTGGCGCCTGTTGGCCGCCCGGGTCGCCTCCTCCCCGGCCAGCTTGCCGCGGCCGTAGGCGGAGAGAGGGGCGGGCTGGTCGGTCTCGACGTAGGGCGCGCCCTTGCTGCCGTCGAAGACGTAGTCGCTGGAGACGTAGACGACCGCGGCGTCGATCCCGGCGGCGGCCGCCGCGAGGCTGCCGGCGGCCTCGCCGTTGATTGCGGTCGCCTCCGGCTCGGCCCCCTCGGCCCCGTCGACGTCGGTCCAGGCCGCGCAGTTGATCACCACGCCGGGGCGCTCCGCCTCGAGCTTCGCCGCCACCGCGGGGGTGTCGGTTACGTCCAGCTCGGCGTGGCCGAAGCCGACCACCTCGTGGCCGGCGTTGCCGGCGGCGAGCATCACGTCGCGGCCGAGCATCCCCGCCGCGCCGGTGACGAGCAGCTTCACCGCCGCCTCACTGGAGTCGTGTTTCCAGGGTCATCGGCTGAACAGGCTATTCGCTCCACAGGCCAGCGGCATAGCGGGATATCGCCGCTACCGCTTGCGCGCCCGCGGGGGCGAGCAGCCGCCACGACCTGCCTCTGTCATAGTACCACCGTGCTGGTACACTCCGCCCTATGGCAACCGTGAACCCGCGCGTGCAGGTAACCGTCGACCCCGAGCTGGGTGAGGCGCTCAGCGCGATCGATCCGCATCCCGCAAGCAAGTCGCGGCTGATCCGCGACTTGGCGCTGCGCGGCGCAGAGGCGACGACAGACGAGCGGGCGCGCCGCGCGAAGGCGCAGGAGACGCTGCTGAAGATCGCCAACGGGGAGATCGACCTGGATCTCGAGGCCGCTCGCGAGGTCCACGAGGAGCGCGAGGCGAGCGCCGGGTGAAGCCGTACGGCTCCGGGGTGCCGCTGGTGATCGACACCTCGGCCTGGGCTCGCCAGCGGGAGCCCGCGACGGCGCCGGGCTGGGAGGCGACCCGTGCCGCCGAGCTGCTGGTCAGCTGCCCAGCCGCCGCGCTCGAGATGCTGAACAGCGCCCGCAACGAGGAGCAGTTCGCGATCCTCGATCAGACCTTCGCCGCCCTCCCCCAGGCGCCGGTGACGGAGTCGGTGTGCCGGGCCGCACTTGGAGCCTCGCGGGAGCTTGGCGCCCGGCGTCGCATCCCGGCGCTCCACTACTTGATCGGCGCCGCGGCAGCCGAGCGGGGCTTCGGCGTGCTGCACGCCGACAAGCACTTCGATCTGCTTGCCACCGTGCTCGCGTTCGAGAGCGTGCGGGTCGGCTGAGCGGCTCATTTGAAAGGTTGGGATCGGCACCGCGAACAATCTGGGAGCGGGTGCCTAACGAGCTGGAGTCGAGGTCAGACGATCTTGATCTCGCATTCGTCGCCGACCAGCATGCGCAGCGTCTTCGGCATCCCGTCGCTGCGCGTCAGCTTCACGTCGCGGCCGAGCAGGCTCGCCTCCATGCGGGTACCGAGATCCTGCACGACCGAGCCGCAGAGGACGATCGAATGCTCGATTTCCGAGCGGCAGATCACCACGTCCTCGCCGATCGAGGTGTAGGGGCCGACGTAGGCGTCCTCGATGCGGGCGCCGGCGCCGATCACCGCGGGGCCGCGGACCACCGAGCCCGACACGGTGGCCCCCGCCTCGACCACGACCCGGCCCTCGACCCGCGAGCGCTCGTCGATCTCGCCCTCGAGCCGGGTCTCGATCTCCTCCAGCACCAGCCGGTTCGCCTCCAGCATGTCGGCGAGCTGGCCGGTGTCCTTCCACCAGCCGCCGACCACCTCGGACTGGACCTTGCGCCCGTCCTCGATCAGCTTCTGGATCGCCTCGGTGATCTCGTACTCGCCGCGCCAGGAGGGCTCCAGCGAGCGCGCCGCATCGAAGATCGGGGGGCCGAACAGGTAGACCCCGACCAGCGCCAGGTTCGAGGGCGGGTCCTTGGGCTTCTCGACCAGCCGCACGACGTGGTCGCCGTCCAGCTCGGCGACCCCGTAGGAGCTGGGGTCGGAGACGGGCGTGAGGAGGATCAGGGCATCTGGCTCGGACTCGCGGAAGGTGGCGACGAGGCCGCGCAGCCCGTCGGCCAGCAGGTTGTCGCCCAGATACATCACGAAGGGGGAGCCGCCGATGAACTGCTCGGCGGTGAGCACCGCGTGGGCGAGGCCTGCCGGTTCGTCCTGGAGGATGTAGGTGATCTCGGCGCCGAACCGGGCTCCGTCCCCGACCGTCTCGCGGATCTCGTCGCCGGTCTCCGGGGCGATGATGATCCCGATCTCCTCCACCCCGGCCTCGACCAGCGCCTCGATTCCGTAGAACAGCACGGGCTTGTTGGCGACCGGAACCAGCTGCTTCGCCGAGGTGTGGGTGATCGGGCGCAGCCTCGTGCCGGCGCCGCCGGAGAGGATCAATCCCTTCAGGGCCTCCATCGAGGCTGCAACCCTACCGGGCCGAGGCGCATGCGACCCACCATCTACATCCCCCACCACAGCGGCCGCGAGCGCCTGCAGAAAGCGCTGCAAAGCCTGCGCGAGCAAACGCGGCCGGTCGACGCGGTCGTCGCCGACAACGGCTCAAGCGACGGCTCGGCGGAGATGGTGCGGGAGCGCTTCCCCGAGGTCGCGCTGGTCGAGCTGCGACGCAACCTCGGCTTCGGGCCGGCGCTGAACCGGGCGATCGAGCAGCGGCCCGGCGATCCGGTGCTCCTGCTCAACGACGACGTCGAGTGCGAGCCGCGCTTCGCCGAGGCGATGCTGGACGCCGCGGAGGGCGCCGAGACGGTCGCCGGGGTGCTGGTCCAAGAGGCCGACCCCGGGCTGATCGACTCGGCCGGCGTGGTCGCCGACCGAACCCTGATGGGCTTCGACTACCTGCACGGCGAGCCGCTGGAGGCGGCGCCGGCCGCGCCGCCGCCGCTCGGCCCTAGCGGCGGCGCGGCGCTCTACCGGCTCGACGCGTTCCGCGCCGCCGGCGGCTTCGACGAGCGCATCTTCCTCTACTACGAGGACCTCGATCTGGCGCTGCGACTGCGCGCCGCCGGCGCCCGCTGCCGGCTAGCCGGCGAGGCGCGGGCGCTGCACGCCTACTCGGCCAGCAGCGGCGCGGCGAGCGGCTTCAAGTACTCCCACACCGGCTGGAGCCGCGGCTACATGCTGCGCCGCTACGGGGTGATGTCGAGCCCCGGCCGAGCGCTCCGCGCGCTTGCCGGCGAGGCTGCGATCTGCGCCGGCCAGCTGGCGATCGACCGCACCGCCGCCGGCCTGGGCGGGCGGCTGCGCGGCTGGCGCGACGCCAATCGCCTCGAGCGGCGCCAGGTCGACGAGGCGGCGCTGCTCGACATCTCGCTGCGCGAGGCGCTGCGGATGCGGCGGCGGCGGCGCGGGTAGGCGACGCACCTTGGCACGACGCATCCGACCTTGGCCGCACCCGAGCGGGGCAAATGTCGGCTGCGCGGCCCTCCTCAGAGCGGCGTCTCTGCTCCCAGCCAGCGCCGGGCCGCCGCGACGTCGCCCTCGCGGCCCAGGCGGCGGCGCTCGGCGATCAGGGTCGGCAGGCGGAGCAGCGCGCCGAGCTTGCCCCGCAGGGTGGCGAGGAAGCGGCGTTGGCGGGCGGCGCGCAGCAGCGAGCCCGCCTCGACGGCGGCGATCCGCGGCAGGGCGCTCGGCGGCATGAACTTGACCTGGGTGGCGAGCCGGTTGCGGGCGACGAGCCTGGCGTTATCGGCCCTCGGCCGTTCGAAGCTCTCCAACCAGGACGCGTTGCCGACGTGCCAGACGACCGCCTCGGGCACGTACTCGAAGCGCCAGCCGGCGATCCGCGCCCGCACGTTGAGGTCGACGTCCTCGTAGAAGGAGAAGTAGCTCTCGTCGTACCCGCCCAGCTCGGCGAACAGCTCGCGCCGCAGCAGGCAGGCGGCCCCGCACACGCCGAACACTTCGCGCGACGCCAGCCACTCCGGACGCTGAGGCTCGCCGGCGCCGAGCTCGAACGCGCGGCCGTCCGCGCTCAGCGCTTGGCCGGCGCTGTATAGGCGTGCCGAGCCGGGCGCCGGCGGAGCGGAGGTCCCCCGCTCGTCGAGCTGCAGGATGCGCGGCTGGACACCGCCCAGCGAGGCGTCGCGGTGCAGCACCCCGAGCAGCCGGGCGACGCACCGGGGCTCGAGGACGGTGTCGGCGTTGAGCACCAGGATCGCCTCCGCCGCGGTGCGCGCGACGGCGAGGTTCACCGCGGCAGCGAAGCCGGCGTTTCGCGGCAGCGACAGGTGCGGGACGCGCTCCTCTTCCAAGTAGGCGACCGAACCGTCCGTCGAGCCGTTGTCGACGACGAGCGGCTCCAGCTCAGCGCCCTGGCCGCGCAGCGAGCCGAGGCAGCGCGGCAGCAGGTCGAGGGAGTTCCAGCTGGGGATCACCACGGCGGCCGAATCGGCTTCGCTCACGGCCGCAAGCCTGACAGCCGGCTTCACGACGCGCCGGGCCGGGCAGGTAGCCTCCACGCCGATGAGCGTGCTGCGTGGCAAGGAGGCATCGGCGCAGGCCGGGCCGGCCGAGGCTCCCCCCGTCTATCTCGACGCCCGCGCCGAGTTCGCCGCCCGCTACCTGTTCGGCGAGGGCCTGGAGATCGGCCCGCTGCACCTGCCCTTGAAGATGCCCGCGCACGCTCGGGCCCGCTACGTCGACCGGATGCCGGTCGAGCGGCTGCGCGAGGAGTACCCGGAGCTCGCCGGCTGGGACCTCACCCCGGTGGACGCGATCGACGACGGCGAGCGGCTCGAGACGATCCCCGAGGAGTCGCAGGACTTCGTCGTCGCCAACCACTTCCTCGAGCACTGCGAGAACCCGATCGGCACGATCGAGACCCACCTCGGCAAGCTGAAGCCGGGCGGAGTGCTCTTCTATGCCGTGCCCGACAAGCGCTACACCTTCGACTTCCGCCGCCCCGTCGTGGAGCTCGAACACATGGTCGTCGACCACGAGGAGGGCCCCGACGGCTCGCGCCGCGAGCACTACGAGGAGTGGTCGCGGCTGGTCCTGGCCGAGGACAACGAGCCGGCGGAGCAGGCACTCAGCCGGGCGCGCGATCTGGAAGCCGCCGGGTACTCGATCCACATGCACGCCTGGACCCAGGCCGAGTTCCTGGCGATGGTCCTCGAGTGCCGCAGGCGCTTCGAGCAGGGGTTCGAGATCGAGGCGGCGGCCAGGCAGGGGATCGAGTTCGTCGTCGTCCTGCGCAAGCGCGGGTCGCTGCCGCCGCCGCGGGGCGGTCCCGCGGTCGCAAACGGGCGCGCGAGGCGGCTTTGGGCGAAGATCCGGCGCCGCGCCCGCACCGCCCTGAGCGCGCCGAACCGATAGCCCAAGATGCGAATGCCCGTCGACGACGCCACCGCCCAGACCCCGCCGCTCGAGCCGGTGCCCACCGAGCCGGCGCTGCGCCCGCTGGCGATCCAGGTCGAGGGCCTGAAGAAGTCGTTCCGCATCCCGACCCACCGGGTTGACTCGATCAAGGAGCGGGCCGTGCACCCCTTCGCCGCTCGCGACTTCCGCGAGCTGCGGGCGCTCGACGGGATCTCCTTCGAGATCCACAGGGGCGAGTTCTTCGGAATCGTCGGTCGCAACGGGTCCGGCAAGAGCACCCTGCTGAAGATCCTCGCCAGCATCTACCGGGCCGATGCGGGGAGGATCCGCATGGCCGGCCGCCTGGCGCCGTTCATCGAGCTGGGGGTCGGCTTCAACGTCGAGCTGACCGCCCGCGAAAACGTGGTCCTCAACGGAGTGATGATGGGCCTGACGCAAAAGGAGACCCGCGGTCGGCTCGACGCGGTGCTCGACTTCGCCGAGCTGCGCGAGTTCGCCGATCTGAAGCTGAAGAACTACTCCTCGGGGATGCTGGTCCGCCTCGCCTTCTCGACGATGATGGAGGCGGACGCCGACATCCTGCTGATCGACGAGGTCCTGGCGGTCGGCGACGCCGCCTTCCAGCAGAAGTGCGCCGACGCCTTCCACGAGATGAAAGCCGCTGGCAAGACGATCGTGCTGGTCACCCACGCGATGAAAACCGTGGAGAAATTCTGCCACCGGGCGATGCTGATCGAGGGCGGCAAGATCCGCCGGATGGGCGAGCCGGCCGAGATCGGCCGCCAGTACATCCGGCTCAACTTCCAACCCGGCGCCGAACCGGGGCCGGAAGCCGGCCGCGCGCCGGCGCCGGCGGTCGCCGAGGGAGCCAGCCTGCTGGGGGCCTGGATCGAGGACGCGTCCGGCGAGCGGGCGAACGGCATCGAGAGCGGCGAGCCGATTCGGCTGCGGGCCGAGGTCGAGCTGAAGGTGGACACGCTCGGCATCTCGGTCTTCTTCATCGTCGCCAACGCCGACGGCGTCGGCGTCTACCAGTTCGGCGCGCCGATCGAAGCGGAGGACGGATCTGGCCGGCTGCGGGCCGGCGACCTGGCCCGGGTCAGCGCGAAGCTGGAGAACCCGCTGGCGCCCGGCCGCTACCACGTGCACTGCGGAGTGCAGCAGGACCAGGGCCAGGGCGAGGTCGACCTCTTCGTCCACGGCGCCGTCGACTTCGTCGTCTTTGGGCTCGAGCGCGCCGGCGGCGTGCTGGCGCTCGACCACGAGATCGAGGCCAGGGTCGAGCGGGAAGGCGGCTCGTGAGCTCGACCTCGGCGGTTCCCGCGCCGGAGCTGCGCGAGGTCGGCGGCCCGTCGGCGCTCGGCGGCGGCTGGCGCCGCTTCTTCAGCCTGCTCTGGCTGATGTCGACCACCGAATTCAAGCGCACCTACTTCGGCACCGTGCTCGGATATCTATGGTCGCTGGTGCGGCCGCTGCTGCTGTTCGCCGTGCTGCTCTTCGTCTTCACCAAGATCATCCGGGTCGGCAGCGGGCTCGACTACTACCCGGTGCTGCTGCTGCTGGGCATCGTCCTCTACTCGTTCTTCCAGGAAGCGACCAACAACGCCGTGACCTCGGTCGTCTCGCAGGAGGGCGTCGTCCGCAGGACGCAGTTCCCGCGCCTGGTCATCCCGCTGGCGGTCGTCCTGACGAGCGGCTTCAACCTGCTGCTCAACCTGGTCGTCGTCTACGTCTTCATCCTCGCCTGGGGGGTCGACCCATCCTGGACCTGGCTGCTCTTCCCGCTGCCCCTGGTGCTCCTGTTCGTGCTCGGATCCGGGGTCGCGATGCTGCTCTCGGCGCTCTACGTGCGCTTCCGCGACGCCGCGATCATCTGGGCGGTGATCTCGCAGACGCTGTTCTACGCCACCCCGATCCTCTATCCGCTCGGAAAGAACGGCCTGGACGATCCCTCGATCGAACACCTGCTGATGATCAACCCGCTCGCCGTGATCTTCGAGCAGGTACGCGTCTGGATCCTCGAACCGGGTGCCCCGACCCCGGCCGAGGCCGCGGGAGGCACTCTCGCGCTGCTGCCGGCGCTCGCCATCTTCGTCGCCGTGTGCGGGCTCGGAATCTGGGTCTTCAGGCGCGAGGCACCGCGGATCGCGGAGGAGCTGTAGGCCTGGCCGGCGAGATCCCGATCCCCCCCTTCTCCCTCACCGCCCGCATGAGGCACGGGTCGGGTCTCGAGACAGCCCGGTCCGAGTACCTGGAAAGGGGCGTGCAGAGCCGGGAAGCGATCGAGCGGGCGCTGCCCGACGATTGGAGCTGGGCGGGGAAGAGCGTGCTCGACTTCGGCTGCGGAGCGGGGCGCGTGATCCGGCACCTGCTTCCCTTCGCTCCCGAATGCGATCTCTGGGGCAGCGACATCGACCCCGAGTGCATCGCCTGGAGCCAGCGGCACCTGAGCCCGCCCGCTTCGTTCGTCGTCAACGACGAGGCCCCCCCGCTCCCCCTCCCCGACGGCAAGTTCGACCTGATCTACGCGCTGTCGGTGTTCACCCACATCTCCGCGCACTGGCCCGCCTGGCTCTTGGAGCTCGACCGGCTGCTTGCGCCCGGCGGCCGCCTTCTCGCCACGATCATGAGCGAGGGCATGTCCGAAGCTGTCGCGGGTGAGGCCTGGGACGAGGAGAACGTCGGCATGAGCGTCTACGAGGCCGGCCAGGCCTGGAGCCTCGGGGGACCGATGGTCCTCCACTCCCCCTGGTGGATCGAGGAGCACTGGGGACGGCTGTTCGAGATCGAGCGCCTGCTGCCCCGGGGCTTCTACGGGAGCACGATCAGGCCCGGGCAGGACGACCAGGGGGTCGTCGTGCTGCGCAAGGGCGGGGGTGCGGCGACGATCGCCGAGCTCGAACGGATCGATCCCGCAACGGCGCGGGAGGCCCCCGCCCTGTACCACGACGTTCTGCACCTGCGGGCGGAGGTGGCCGAGCTTCGCGCCCGGGCGAGCCGAGAGAAGTGACGCCGGAGCGGCCTACCGGCAGACCCGCACCGGCTGCGCCGCCTCCACCTGCAGGCGCCAGGGCCGCGCAACGCGGTCGCGGGGAACCCGCAGGAAGGTCGTCGAATCGCCGGGAGCGCCTTCGGTCGGGACCGGGAATTCGCCGCTGGCGAAGCGCCGCAGGCTGAAGGCGGCGTGCCCGCCGGGCGCAACCTCGATCCCGGTCACCCCCGGTCCGATCGCGACCCCGCCACGGGCCGGCCCTCCGCCCGCGGAGACGAGCAGGCAGCGGCCGTCGGCGCGGGAGTCCGTCCCTGCGAATGTCTTCGTGCTCAGCGGCAGGGCCTGCGAGAGGACGATGTCGGCCTGCCGCCGTCCGGCGGCCGGTGCCCTCGCCAGCTCGGCGGGCGTGTAGGCGGGAGAGCCGTCCTCGCGGGCGGCCGACAGGTACTCGCCGGCCTGCACGTCGATCAGCGAGGCGGTGCCTGCGACCTCCGGGGTGAGGCCGAAGCTCGGTTCGACGGTGCGGTCGGCGATCTCGATCGCGGCCAGGTCCGAGCGGGTCAGCACGGTCTGTTCCCGCAGCCACTTCTTGCCGTCCCGCAGCGGCACCAGGTTGGAGGCGACGGCGGCGACCGTCACGGCGCCGCCCACGAGCAGCGCCCCCCGGCCGAAGCGCACCCCCCGCAGCAGCTCGGCGGCGAGCAGCAGCGTGAACACGGCCCCCGCGTACATGTAGCGGCTCGCGTAGGCCTCGCGGCCGGGGATGAAGTTGAAGGCGGCCAGGAACCAGTAGACGGCGGTCGCCGCCGCAAGCGGCCAGAGGCGCGGGCTCGGCCGGAAGCCACGGGCAATCCGCAAGGCCGCGGCGGCGACCAGCGCCAGCAGCGCCGGCGCCCCCAGGAGCGCCGCGCCGACGCTGCCGATCGTCTGCAGGCCGAGCAGCGAGGAGAGCGAGGCGGCGAGGCCCTGGGCGACGTAAAGCGGCGAGACGAGGACGTTGTGCAGGGAGAGGTGGGTTTCGGCGTCGTGCCCCCAGCCGGCCCACCAGGCCGCGTAGAGCAGCAGCGGGATCGCCGCGAGGTAGGCGCGGCGCAGGCCGAGGTGGCGGCGGCTCAGCAGGACGTCGGCGGCGGCGGCGAAGGCGAAGGCGACGCCGAGGCTGGAGAAGCCGATCGCGACGATCAGGAGCAGGCAGGCGGCGATATCGCCCCGGCGGTCGCCGCGCTCGAGCGCCAGCAGCGTCGCCACCCCGAACAGGACGGACCCGGCCAGGGAGATCTCAAACGGCCACAGCAGCACCTCCCAGGCCGGGCCGACGAACAGCAGCAGCACGGCCGCGATCAGCGCCAGCCAGGAGCCGAGGCGACGGCGGACGTAGACGAAGACGAGCACCCCGGTCGCCGCCAGGACGAGGGTCATCGCCACCTGTTCGGGCACCGCCGAAGTCATCCCGAAGGCAGAGATCAGCAGCTTCTCGATCGCCACCGGGATCACCACGATGTGCTCGTTGTGGGGTTCGAGGAGGGCGTCGGCGCTGAGCTCCCGCCGGTGCAGCAGGAAGGCCCAGGTGTCCTGGAAGAAGGTGAGGTTCGCCTCGAGCGCCAGCAGCAGCACGGCCGACGCCAGGAGCGCCGCGGTTAGGAGGAGGACCGGGGCGTTCCGCTTCGGCCAGGCCATCAGCGGGCGAGTGTATTCGGAGCCCCCGAGGCGCCAGGGTCTCGCAGCGCGACGAGCACGAAGCCGCCGAGGGCCGCCGCCGCGAGCACCACTGCCGACGGCGACCAGGCAGTGCCGGGGAGCGGCCTCAGCACCGGCACGTAAAGCGCCAGCGAGAGCAGCGAGGCGGCGGCCACGTAGTAGGTCCCGAAGCGGGGAAGCACGGCGCGCAGTCCGACCACGCAGCCGCAGATCGCGAGGATCGGCAGGGCCAGGCTGCCGACGTGGATCACGGTGCGCGAGGGCAGGTTGCCGAACAGCAGCAGCCCCCAGAACACGCAGCCGGCCAGCACGACCGCAAAGCAGAGCAGGGCGAAACCCCAGTCGCACGGGCTGGCCCCGCGACGGCGCCAGCGGAGGGCGACGGCGAACGGGCCGAGCAGCAACAGACCGAGCGATGGGAGCAGGTAGAGGAAGGAGACCTCCCGAACCGAGGCGACCGCGTCGCCCAGCTCGCCGTTGCCGGCGTCCCGTGCAGCACGTTCACCGAGCTCCCAGGCGGGCGCTCCGCCGGCCATCGTCGCGAAGTTCTCGGCCTTGTTGTAGAGGGCGCCGCCGAGGTCGACGCGGCGATAGCTGTTGACGATCGTCTCGCCGCTCGGGCGGTCGTCGATTCGCGTCACGCCGGCCAGCATCCACTTTGTGAGCCGGTTGGCCGGCGGGTCGCCGTAGCGCTGGTAGGCGAGCCAGGGGACGATCAGCACCGCGCCGGCGATCAGCACGACGCCGATCCAGCGCCCGTTCGGGCGACCACGCAGCGCCGCGACGAGCGCCAGGGGGACGATCGCGAAGACACGTAGAAGCCGTTGACGATCGCCACGTCGCTGACCAGCACCGCGACGATCGCCAGCCCCCGCGTGACCCGGTCCAGGCGCGCCGCGATCAGAAGCGCCCACAATCCGACGACCCAAAGCTGCTGGAGGACGACGCCGAGCACCTGGTAGTCGAGACCGCGGACGCCGTCCCAGCCGAAGCTGCGCTGCGAGAGCACGTAGCCGATTTGCAGCGGCGGCCGGTCGCTCGCCAGCCAGCCGCCCGGGTACAGCGGCGGCGCCTCGTGGCCGTGGTAGAAGAACCATTCCGAGAAGAAGCGCGGAATGTCGTTGTCGGCGGGAAGCGGGCCGGAGAAGCGACTGGCGGCCATCGCCAGCGGCGTGTCGCTGCCGCCGTGGGCGAAGCCGAGGAAGAGGACGAAGGCCGAGCCGAGCGCCCACAGCGACAGCGGCACCGCAAGCGCGCGCAGCAGCGACCGGTCGACGCGGCCGCCCCAGAGGGACCAGCCCGCAAGCAGCAGCGAGCCCAGCAGAACGAACCAGGCGAAGGCCTGCCCGACGCTCGGATCGGCGTAGTAGGCCCAGAAGGCGAGGATCGCGACGCCGCCGCTCGCCGCCAGGGCGATCGCCAGCAGCACCGGAACCTGCCGCACCCCGCAGCGGGCTGCGAGCAACCCCGCGGCGGCGCCCGGCAGCCCGGTCAGCGCGAGCCGCGCCAGAAGCAGCAGCAGCAGTTCTCCGCTGTCGCTCACTCCCCGCAGCGCTCCCGCGGGGATGCAGGTGGCCTGCCCGCCATCCCGGCCAGGCTATCGGCGAGGCAGGTGCCCGTCACCCGCTATCACTAGGGTGAGCGGACTCTCATGGCCCTGCGCCCCCTGTTACGCGACCGCATGCTCTGGATTTGGGGCGGAGTCTGGGTTCTGGGGGCGGCGCTGATGGTCGTCCAGGTCGGCTTCTGGAACGACGAGAGCGGGATCAACTACCAGGACACCGACCAGTACCTGCTGTGGTCGGAAATCCTCGCCCACCAGCACATCATGCCGATCGAAGACACCTGGCAGTACCCGCCAGGCGCCGCCTTCCTGCTGCTGGTCCCGCGCCTCGCGATCGTCCTGTTCGGCGCCCAGTACCAGCCCTCGTTCATGGTGTTGATGCTGCTCGTCGACCTGGCCGGCCTTGTGCTGATGGTCCACCTCGCCCGGCGCACCGGCCGCACGGTGGGCGTTTGGGTCTGGCTGCTGGCGATGCCGCTTCTGCAGGCGTTCCCGATCCTCCGTTTCGACCTCGTCCCTACTGTCCTGGTAATGGCGGCGCTGGCCGTGATCCACCGCCGCTCCGCCTGGTTCGGCGCCATCGTCGGTCTCGGCGCTGTTATCAAGGTCTGGCCGATCATTGTCCTCTTCGGCGAGTGGGACCGGCGACGACTGCTCCGCTCCGCGGCCGCGGCGGCCGGCGTGATCGCGGTCGTCTTCGCGGTTGCCGCAGCCCTGTTTGGCGATCAGTCGACCTTCTTCGACAACCAGGACGTCCGCGGCCTCGAGGTCGAGGCGGTCGGCGCCATGCCCTGGTACCTCCGGCAGACCGTCACGGGGGAAACCGCAGCGACTGTGCAGCGCAACGGAACCCTCGAGATCTCGAGCCATGTCGCCGACGCGATCGCCGAAGTGCTCAAATGGCTCGGCCTGCTGGTTCTCCTCGCTGCCGCGCTGTGGTGGATTGCGCGCGAGCGGGCGATCCGGCGGGGCCGCCTCGACTTAGCCGAGGCGGCGGTGAGCCGCGACTTCATCTTCACGCTCATCCTGCTCCAGATCGTGGTCAGCAGGGTGCTCAGCCCCCAGTACATGATCTGGGTGGTCGGGCTCTCGGCGGTGATCCTGACGGCGGGAACGCGCCGCATGGCCCGGCCCGCCTGGATCGCGATCGGAGCGGTGGTGCTCACCGCCGGCATCTACCAGGCGTCGGCGAACATGCTGATCCGCAACGCGGCCCTGCTGGTTGCTTCGATCGACGCGGCAATCGGGATGGTCCTCATGCTGCGCGCGCCGGAAGATCGGCTGGCCCGCGCCGGCGGTGAGCGGATCGACGGGGTCACGGCAACCCGCAGCCTCAATAGACCTGAACCCGCAGACACGTGAGCGTGGCCGCAACCCCTGGTCGGTTGCGGGAAGGGGCGCGGGCGGTGCTCGGCAACCGCGTACTGTGGATCTGGACAGCCGTCTGGATCGTCACCCGCGCCCTGATGGTCGTTCAGATCGGCTTCTGGAACCACGAAAGCGGGATCAACTACCAGGACGTCGAGTTCTACAGGAACTGGTCGGACACCCTCGCCCATCAGCACGCCATGCCGGTCGAAGATTCGTGGCAGTACCCTCCCGGTGCCGGCTTCCTCCTCCTGATGCCGCGTATCGGGATCGGGCTGTTCGGCGCCTCATACCAGCCTTCCTTCGTTGTGCTAATGCTGCTAGTGGATCTGGCCGGGTCCGGGCTGATGGCGTTGCTGGCGAGTCGCACCGGGCGTAGCGCCGGAGTATGGGTGTGGCTGCTGGCGATTCCGCTCCTGCAGGCCAACCCAATCACCCGCTTCGACCTCGTCCCCACCGTCCTCACGATGGCGGCGCTCGCGGTCATCCATCGTCGCCGGGGGTGGTTCGGCGCCCTCGTCGGGGCCGGAGCCGCGATAAAGGTCTGGCCGATCCTCGCTCTCTTCGGCGAGTGGGACCGGCGGCGGCTGGCGGCCAGCGCGGCGACCGCGGCCGCAACGGTCGTCCTCACCTTCGTCGTCGCCGGAATCCTCTTCGGCGATCAGTCAGGCTTCCTGGGCAACCAGGACAGTCGCGGCCTTCAACACGAAGCGGTCGGCGCGATGCCCTGGTACGGCTCATTGATGATCACCGGTACATCGCTGCCGATCGTGCTGGGCAGTGGATCGGCCGAGATCGGCGGCAGCCTCGCCGGTACCGAGGCCCTTGCGCTCAAGTGGCTTGGCCTGCTCATTCTCATCGCGGCCGCCCTCTGGTGGGTCGCTCGCGATCGTGCAATCCGCGGGGGCCGGACCGACCTCGCCGACGCCTCGCTCAGCCGCGACTTCGTTTTCACCGTCATGTTGCTTCAAATCGTCGTCAGCCGTGTGCTCAGCCCCCAGTACATGGTTTGGGTGATCGGTTTGGCCGCGATCGTCCTCACCGCGGGGACGACGAGGCTCGCCCGTCCCGCCTGGATCGCAGTCGGCGCCGCCGTCCTCACCGCCACCATCTATGCCTCCTCCGCGAACATGTTTATCCGCAACGCCACCCTGCTCGTAGCCGCCCTCGACGCCGCGCTGGGGATGATCGCCGTGCTGCGCAGTGGATCTCACCAATCGTGGGTGAGGTTCACCAGCCCGTAGGGCGACATCGCCTTTGACACCCGGGCGCATTGGCGCTGGTTGATCGGCCTATAGACGGTGTTGGTACGGAAATCCACGAAGATTCCTTTGCCGTAGGCGGTTTCGCTGTTGCCGGCGTCGGGGACCGTGATCCTGGTAGGGCCACAGGTGAAACCAATTCCTTCCAGCAACGGAAACGCCCGCAATTCTTCGCTGTCGTAGCTGACTTTGAACGCGCCGAGCTCGTCGTTGTTGCCGCCGCCGCCGAAGACCGGGATGTTGACCGACCCGTACGCGGGATAGGGCGAGGTGAAGATCGTGCTGTCGGCCGGTGGCGAGGGCACGAGCGCGTGCGCCCTGCGGATGACCTGGGCTTGCAGTTTCGCCGACCGTTCCCACCTGCCCGCATCCTGGCTGATTCGCACCGTATACGCCGCGAGCAGTCCGAGCACCAGCAGGCCGGCGAGGATCCGCCGGAGGCGAGCGCGAGCCTCATCCGAGAGTCCCGGCAGCACCGCGACGAGCATGGCGGCGACTGACGCTGCGAGAAAGACCGCAAGCGCACTGAAACCGAGCGCGGCGAAGCAGTTGGTCCGGTTCAGCACACCCGGCACGTAGAGCGGGTAGCGTTCCGCGACCGGGACGAGCATCACGTAGCCGACGGCGATGCCGGCGAGCGCCAGCAGCAGGGGGCGCAGCCAGCGGACGATCGCGTCGCGATCGGGCGACGCCGACGCGATTCGCCTGACCAGCAGCGTGACGAAGAGAACGCCTGCTACGCCCAGGACCACCGTCCAGCGCGACATCGTGCGCACCGGATAGAGCGTGTAGGCGAGCACGGAGATGGCCCCGTCGGCGAGAAGGCGGACGTTGGTCAGCAGCTGTTCGCCATGCGCCGAGCTGCCGAACTTGCGCGTGAAGAAGTAGAGGACCAGCACCGTCGGGATCGCATCGAGGAGCCAGCGCCAGATCGCCCCCCTCCTGCCGCCGATCCAGCGATACAGGACCACCGAGAGCAGCACCGCCGGGGCGACGATCTCGTAGCCGGCTACGGCGGTGACTAGGAGTGCGGACGCGAACACCTGAGCCACCACGGCGCGGGGGGTCGGATCCGGCCCGAATCGCCGGCGTGCGGCGATCGCGATCGTAGCCCCGACGAGATAGAGGCCGACGAACAGGTCGATCTGGCTGGCCGTGCTCCAGAATCGCGTCGAGTCAGACGATGGGAAGAGCAGCAGCAAAGCCGCGGCGGCCAGCGATGGCAGGAGGCCGACCCCCAACGTCCGCAGGAAGGCGAAAAAGGCGGCTGAGAGAAATGCCGCGAGCAGAACCGAGAGCACCAAGTGGCCGTGAAAACTGGTTCCGAGCACGGCGTAGGTGAGCGACACGTAAACCGCGGCCGCCGGTCTGCTCGGGGTCTGGTAGTTGTGAACGGCCCCCCAGAACCCGGGCTCGGAGTGGAAATAGTAGTGGTCGGCGTTGACCCAGTCATCGGCGATGAAGCCGCCGTGGAACGCGTACCAGCCGTATACCGCGAACGCCCAGAGGACGAAGAGGACACTCGCTCCGGCGAGCTCCCACCGACGAAAACGGGTGGCGAATGCAAGTGCACGATCCGGGTAGGCAGGGCGCGGAATCGGCAACCGCGGCGTGGTCATGGCTGGCGTTGGCAAGAGCGGACGCAAGTTACAAGCTCGGCCCCAGCGACAGCACCGGGATTACCGCATGGCTCGCCCCGCCTGGATCGCGACCGGCGGGGGGGGAGAACTTCCGCCGCCACAGCCTTGATGCCGTGTGACACGGGAGAGCAAGCTCGGCGGAAAGCGCGTCTCGGCCGCCACCGAAACCTTTAAGGTGCAATCATGCCTGTGATGCTGGAGCGCTGGAACGACGACAGGATGGACGCCCTCGAGGCCAAGGTCGACGGCCTGGGCGACCAGATGCGCGAGCAGCGGCAGGACATGAAAGCCGGCTTCGAGCGGGTTGAGGAACGTTTCGAGCGGGTTGAGGAACGTTTCGAGCGGCTCTATCGGGTGCTGATCGCCGGCGTGATCGCTCTGACCAGCGGCTTCGTCGCCGGATTCGCAGGGCTGATCGTCCTGATCGCCACATTGCAATAGACGCTCGCCTGCCGCACGGCACTGCGGGTAGACTCGCCGCGATGGCAGAGCAGACCGCCTCGAGCCGGCCGGCCGGCGGCCGGAACGGCAGCTTCGACGCACCTGAAACCGCTGCGCTCCGCGAGGAGCTGGCGCGCAGCCGCGAGGAGGCGATGCGGCTGCGCGACCTGCTGATCGCCAAAGACGCCGAGCTGGGTCGCGTTCGCGGCCGTCTCGAGCAGCTCGAGGCACGGACGACGCGGCTGCTCGGCGCGGCCGCATGGCTGCGGAGGTTCGGCCCGCCCTTCGCCCGCCTGCGCGCCGCGTGGCGGAGCCGCCGCTAGTGCCCTGTCTCGTAACGTTGGCCGTGAAATGACGAGATCCAATCGTCGCCAGACAAGGACGCAGGGAGCCCGAATAGCAGCGCTATTTGGGCGACTGAGGACGTAGTATGGCGACGATCTGGGGCCGTCATTTCCGGTCTGATGTTGGGAGACAGGGCACTAGCGTGGCGCCGGACCCTCGGTTCTCGATCCTCACTCCGGTCTACGAGACGCCGGAGCCGGTCCTTCGCGCGATGCTGAACTCGGTCGCCGCCCAACGCTGCGGCGACTGGGAGCTGTGCCTGGTCGACGACGCCTCCAGCTCGCCGCACGTCGGCGCGGTGCTGGCGCGCGCCGCGCAGCGCGATCCCCGCATCCGCGTGCAGCGCCGCGACTCCAACGGCGGCATCGTCGCCGCCTCCAACGACGCGCTGGCGATGGCGCGAGGCGAGTTCGTCGCCCTGCTCGACCACGACGACGAGCTGCACCCGCGAGCGCTGGCGCGGGTCGAGAAGGCGATCGCCGCCGGCCCCGACGCCGACTACGTCTACACCGACGAGGACAAGATCGACGCCGACGGGCGCCGTTCCGCCCCCTTCTTCAAGCCCGACTGGTCGCCGGAGCGGATGCGGACGCAGATGTACAGCTGCCACCTCAGCGTCCTGCGCCGCTCGCTGGTCGAAGACGTCGGTGGCTTCGACCCCGAGTTCGAGGGATCGCAGGACTGGGACCTGGTCCTCAAGGTGACCGAGCGGGCACGGCGGGTGCTGCACGTGCCGAAGGTGCTGTACCACTGGCGGATGCTCGAGGAGTCGGCCGCGGGGGGTGGCGAGGCGGCGAAGCCGTGGGCCTTCGAGGCCGGCGGACGAGCCGTGCAGTCGCACTGCGAGCGGATCGGGCTGCCGGCCCGGGTCGAGCGCGACGCCTCCGACCCGGGCGTCTACCACCTCCAGCCCGAGCTGACCGGCCGACCGCCGGTCAGCATCGTGATCCCCACCGCGGGCGGCTCGCGCGAAGTCCGCTACGAGGAGGTCGTGCTGATCGCCCACTGCCTCCGCAGCATCGTCGAGACGTCCACCTACGGGGACTACGAGATCGTCGTCGTCGCCGACGAGGGGACCGGCGCCGCGGTGCTCGCCGAGCTGCGCGAGATCGCCGGCGAGCGGCTGCGGGTGGTGCGCGACGAGCGGCCCTTCAACTACTCGGCCAGGATCGATCGCGGCGCCGCCCACAGCGAGGGCGATCACCTGCTGCTGCTCAACGACGACGTCGAGGTCGTCACCCCCGACTGGATCGAGCGGCTCGTCATGTACTCGGGGGTGGAGGGGGTCGGCGCGGTCGGCGGACGCCTGATCTGGGAGGACGGCCGGCTCCAGCACGTCGGCGTCGGCTTCGAAGGGGGCCTTCCCGGCCACCCCTACCGCGGCTACTCGGGCGACTTCCCCGGCTACTCGAACAACGTCCGCATCGCCCGCAACTGCCTCGCCGTGACCGCCGCCTGCATGATGACCCGGCGGGCGCTGTTCGAGGAGCTGGGCGGCTTCACCACCCTGCTGCCGCTCAACTACAACGACGCCGACTACTGCCTGAAGGCGTGGTCGAGCGGGCGGCGGATCGTCTACGACCCCGACACCGTCCTCTACCACTTCGAGTCCTCCAGCCGCTCCTCGGAGGTGGAGGAATGGGAGAAGGAATGGCTCAAGGACCGCTGGCTGCCGCTCACCGCAAGCGACCCCTACTCGAACCCCAACCTGGTTCGCGGCGAGCCGCGTCTGGGAGCCACGCTGCTGGCCGCGCTGCCCCGACCGCGGCTGCCGGCGCGGGGCCGCCGGGAGGTGGCTTGACGTGAACTACGAGCGGCTCTATTCCTACCGCTTCCGCGACGTCGACCAGGAGGCACGGATCGCCGTCTGGCAGAAGATCGGCCCCCACGTGCACGAGCTGATGGGCCGCCCCCGCAAGGTGCTCGACCCGGCCGCCGGGCGGGGCGAGTTCATTGGCGCCGTGCCGGCGGCCGAGACCTGGGCGGTCGACGAGGTGAGCTATCCGGAGGCGGCCCACAAGCCCGATACGACGGTCGTCGTCTCGCCGATCATGGAAGCCGAGCTGCCGGCCGAGCACTTCGACGGCGTCTTCGTCTCCAACTTCCTCGAGCACCTGCGCGACCAGGAGGCGATCGCCGCCTTCCTGGAGAAGATGCACGGCGCGATGGAGCCGGGCGGGCGGATCGCGATCATGGGCCCCAACTACCGTTACTGCTCCAGCGAGTACTGGGACTGCGCCGATCACTACGTCGCGCTCACCCACGTGGCGATCGCCGAGCACCTCTACGCCGCCGGCTTCGAGCCGCAGCGGATCGTCCCCCGCTACCTCCCCTACTCCTTCCGCGGCATCCTGCCGCCCTCGCGCACCCTGACCCGCCTCTACCTGAAGACGCCGCCCGCCTGGCGGCTGCTCGGCAAGCAGTTCCTGGTGATCGGCCGCCGGACCGGTTGACGCCTCCTACACGGCGTTTCCCAATCGCTAAGATCGCGCCGTTGGGGTCCACGACCGAACTCGAGGGTTCGATTGCCGGCCTGGTCGAGCGGCACGCCGGCGAGCGACCTGACGCGGTCGCAATCGAGGACGGAGACCGACGCCTCAGCTATGCCGAGCTCGACCTCGCCGGCAGCCGGATCGCCGCTGCCCTGCGGGCGGCGGGAGTCGAGGGCGAGGAGCCGATCGCCGTCTGCCTGCCGCGCTCCTGGCAGGCGATCTGCGCGATGCTCGGGGCGCTGCGCGCGGGCGCCGCGTACGTGCCGGTCGAACCCGGCTACCCGGCCAAACGACAGCGCCAGCTGTTGGAGACGGCGCAGATTCGCACCGTCCTCACGGGACCCGGACACGACGCGGGCCTGCCCGCCGAGCTGCGGCAGCTAGACGCCGGCGCTCTCGCTCTGGCCAGGTCCGAACCGGTTCCCGCCGGTGTGCCGGCAGGCAGCGACCGGCTTGCCTACATCCTCTTCACCTCCGGCTCGACCGGGCGCCCCAAAGGGGTTGAGGTCACTCAGCGAAACCTCGTCCACGTGCTGCGTTCCGGATCCGACATCGTCGCCCGTCCCGACGACATCGCGCTGCACGTGGTCCCGCTCGGCTTCGACCTCTCAGCCCAGGAGATCTGGGGAGCGCTTCTGAACGGCGCACGGCTCGTCGTCGCCCCTCGCGGCAGACCCGACCCGGCCGAGCTGGGCAGGCTGATTGCGACCCGCGGCGTGACCCTGCTGAATATCTCGACCGGGCTCTTCCACGAGATGGTCAGGGGCGCGCTGCCCGAGCTCGGGGGGTTGCGCCTGATCACGGCCGGAGGCGACATCCTCTCGCCGGAAGCGGCGGCCCGCCTGCGGACGGCCCACCCGGGCGTACGGCTGTTCAACAGCTATGGCCCAACCGAGGCGACGATCGTCGCCTCCACCTTCGAGGTGGGCGAGGTGGACGGGGCAGCGATCCCGATCGGGCGGCCGTTCCCCGGGTACCGCCTCGATGTCCGCGACGAGTCCGGTGCCCGGTTGCCCGATGGCGAGGTGGGCGAGCTGTGGATCGGCGGCTCGGGCGTTGCCCGCGGCTACCGCGGCGACCCCGAGCGGACGGCAGCCGCCTTCCCGCCCGATCCCTCAGGCGACGGCAGGATGTATAGGACCGGGGACCGCGTGCAGTTGCGCGACGACGGCGAGCTGCTCTTCCTCGGCCGCCTCGACGACCAGGTGAAGATCGACGGGCAGCGGGTCGAGCCGGGTGAGGTCGAGCACCTGCTGGCACGCCACCCCAACCTGCGCGAAGCCGCAGTCGTCGCACGTGAGGATGTGCCCGGCCACAAGCGATTGGTCGGCTACGCTGTCCCTCGCGACGGCGCCTCGGCCGACCCGGAAGAGCTGGGGGCCTACCTCGGGGGGCGGCTGCCGGCCTTCATGGTCCCGGCCACGATCGCGATGCTCGACGCGCTGCCGCTCAACGAGCGCGGAAAGGTCGACCGCGCGGCGTTGCCGGACCCACGCGGCGCACGCCGCGAGGACGGTGCGACTGACGATTCGGGCTCGGACCCGATCGCCCGGTTGATGGCGGAGGTTCTCCGGATCGACTCCGTTGGCCCCGAGGAAAGCTTCTTCGAGCTGGGAGGAACCTCGCTGCTGGCGATCCAGCTTGCCGGGCGCCTGCGCTCGCTGCTCGACGCGAACGTCGATATCGGCGCCGTCTTCGAGGCGCCTACCCCGGTGAGCCTGGCGGAAAGGATTGCCGCCCCCGATGGGCTTCGGCCGGCTCTCCCGCCACTCCTCCCAGGCCGTCCCGAGTCGACCGCTCCGCTCAGCTCCGCCCAGCGTCGTGCCTGGCTGTTCGGGCGCCTGCACCTCGATTCGATCGCCTACCAGTTCGCGGCGCTCTTCCGGCTCGAGGGCGCGCTCGACGTCGACGCGCTCGAAGGCGCCCTAGCAGATCTCATCGACCGCCACGAGATCCTCCGCACCTCGTTCGAGGACCGCGCCGACGAGCCGGTCCAGGTCATCCACGCCGAGCGCGCGCCGAGGCTCGAGAGGGTGGACCTGCGCGGTGCGGGCCGTCACGCCTGGGGCCGCTTCGCGCGGGAGCGCGTGCGAACGCGGATCGACCCCGGCCAGGCGCCGCTGGTCCGCTGGACGCTGGCCCGCCTAGGGGAGTCCTCGTGGTGTCTCGTGCACGTCGAGCACCATCTCGTCCATGACGGCTGGTCCTTCACTGTCCTCTCCGGCGATTTGGCGGAGCTCTATTCGGCTCGGGTGGAGGCGCGCCGGCCCCGCCTGCCCCAACCTGTCGTGCAATTCCAGGACTACGCGCGCTGGGAGCGCGAGGCACACGCGAGCGCGGCGGTCGGCGAACAGATCGAGCATTGTGCGCGCCGCCTCGATCCCGACCCTGCGCCGATCGAGCTGCCGGGTGCCCGGCCGCGACCTCCGCGCGAGTCGTTCGCCGGGGGGGCCGTTCGCCGCCGCGCCGGCGGCGAGCTGGTCTCGCGCCTGCGTTCGCTTGGAGCGGCGAACCGCGCGACCCTCTACATGGTCACCCTCGCGGCCTTCGTCGTGCAGCTGCAGCGCTATGCGGGGCGCGACGACATCCAGATCGGTTCGGGGCTGGCCAACCGCCACGACCCTAACGCCGAGCGGCTGATCGGGATGATCGTCAACACGGTCGGGCTGCGCTTCGACCTGGGCGGCGACCCGACCGTGCCCGAGCTGCTGGACCGCGTGCGCGCCGTCGCGCTCGAGGCCTACGCCGATGCCGAGGCCCCGTTCGACGCGGTCGTCGAGGCGGTTCGGCCGCCGCGCGATCCGTCCCGCTCCCCCTTGATCCAGGTTCTCTTCTCGTTTCACGACTCGCCGCGCTCCCGGCAGGGCTGGTCGGGCCTCGACCTCCAGCTCCTCCAGGGGGTGCCCAACGGCACCGCGAAGGCGGACCTGAACGTGGTCGGAATCCCCGAGCCCAACGGCACGATCACCTTCATCTGGGAGCACTCCGACCTGCTCGACGACGCCGCCGCCGACCGGCTCGCCGGCCACCACCTGCGCCTGCTCGAGCAATTCGCCGCGCGACCCGAAGCCCGCCTCTCCGAGCTGGATCTGCCGAGCGGCGAGGAACGCGAGCTGCTCGCCGGCTGGAGGGAAAACCCGACGCCGTTCGACCGCGGGGCGACGGTCCCCAGCCTGGTCGCGGCGCGGGCGCGGCGCGACCAGGCTGCTATCGCGATCGTGGACGACGAACGCAGCCTCACCTACGGCGAGCTGGCCAAGCGGTCCGCGGCGGTGTGCGGGGCGCTGCGCGAGCGGGGCGTGCAGGCCGGCGACCGGGTCGGCGTCCTGCTCGAGCGCTCGGCCGACTCGGCGGTGGCGCAGCTCGGGATCCTCGACGCGGGGGCCGCCTACGTGCCGCTCGACCCGCAGCACCCACCGGCTCGGATCGCCCGCGTGCTCGCCGACGCCGGCCCCGCGGCGGTGCTCACCGACGAGGAGCTGCGCCGGCGCTTGCCGGTCGGCGTCGCAGCGCTCGAGATCGCGACCGCCGAAGCCGCCGAGCCAGGTGAGCCGGCGGCGGTGGAACCCGACGACCTCGCCTACGTGATCTACACGTCCGGCTCGACCGGTGAGCCGAAGGGGGTCGAGGTCACCCACCGCAACATCGTCCGCCTGGTCGACGACCCGGATTACGCCGAGCTGGGCCCCGACACCGCGATGCTGCACGCAGCCTCGCCGGCCTTCGACGCCTCCACGCTGGAGATCTGGGGCCCGCTCGCGAACGGGGGCAGGGTCGTCTGCCTGACCGAGCAGCCGTCCCCCGACGCGGTCGCGGCGGCGATCGAGGCGCACGGGGTGACGACGCTGTGGCTGACCGCCGGCCTCTTCCACGAGCTGGTCGACAGGCGCCCGGAATCCCTCGGCGCGGTACAGCAGCTGCTCGCCGGCGGCGACGTGCTCTCCCCCGACCACGTGCGGCGAGCGCTGGCGGCACTGCCGCCGAACGGCCGCCTCACCAACGGCTACGGGCCGACCGAGACGGCCACCTTCGCCGCCACTTGCGATCTCCGCCCCGGCGACCCGGTCGAGGGGCCGATCCCGATCGGGCAGCCGATCCAGGGCACTTCCTGCGAAGTGATCGATGCAGCCGGCCGCGAGGCGCCGATCGGAGCCTTGGGAGAGCTGGCGATCGGCGGCGACGGGGTCGCCCGCGGGTACCGCGGCGACCCGGAGCTGACCGCGGAACGCTTCCAAGCCGACCCCGGGCGGCCCGGCGGCCGCCGCTACCTGACCGGCGACCGGGCGCGGTGGCGATCCGACGGCGCGCTCGAGTTCCTCGGTCGGGCCGACCGGCAGGTGAAGGTGCGCGGGGTCAGGGTCGAGCCGGCCGAGATCGAGGAGGCGCTGCGATCCCATCCGGACGTCGCCGACGCGGCGGCGGTCCCGTTCGAGCGCGCCCCGGGCGATTTGGCGCTTGCCGCCTACTTCGTCGCCGCCCCAGGTGGCGCCCCGCCCGACGCCAGGACCTTGCGGGCGCACGCGCTCGCCCGGCTGCCGACGGCGATGGTGCCGACCGCCTGGGTGGAGCTGGAGAAGCTTCCGCTGACCGCGAACGGCAAGCTCGACCGCGATCGCCTGCCCGCCCCCGGTCGGGAGCACCTGGCGTCCGGCGGCGAGGAGACCCGGCCGAGCAACGAGACCGAGAGGCAGGTCGTCGCCTGCTTCGAAGCGGTGCTCGGCATGAGACCGGTCGGGGTCGAAGACGACTTCTTCGAGCTGGGCGGGCATTCGCTGCTCGCGGTCTCGCTGTTCGCCGAGCTGGAGCGGACGACCGGCCAGCGACTGCCCCTGGCAACCGTCTTCGAGGCGCCGACGCCGCGAGGGCTGGCGGCGCGGCTCGCCCCGGGGGCGCCGGCGCCGCGCTGGGACAACCTCGTCGCGCTGAAGCCGCAGGGCGAGCGCCCGCCATTGTTCGCGGTCACGGCGGGCGACGGCAACATCGTCGGCTTCGGCCCGCTCGCCCGCAACCTCTCCGCCATGCAGCCGTTCTACGCGCTGCAGCCGAGCGGCCTCGACGGCCGGCGGCCGCTCGACCAGGGGATCGAGGCGATGGCGGAGCGCTACCTGGCCGCGCTGCGCGGCGTCCAGCCGCACGGCCCGTACCTGCTCGCCGGTCGCTGCAACGGCGCTACCGTGGCCTACGAGATGGCACAGCGGCTGCACGCCGCGGGGGAGGAGGTGCCCTTGCTCGCGGCGCTGGACTCCGACCCGCCACCGGCAGCCCCGCATGAGCTGGCCCCCGGCATTCCCTACGACCCGATCATGGAGTCGGCCTGGATCCGGGCCCGGGCGAACGGAGGGGAGGCGCCCGACCCCCGCGAACCCGGCGGTCCCGAGCGGCTCGCGGCCTGGCTAGCTGTCCCCGCCGCACCAGGCGTCTCCCGCTACCTGCTCGAGGCCTGGCACTGGCGCGACGACCTGCGCGAGGCGTGGCCCGACCCGCTGGGGGAGGACAAAGACTCGGTCGCCGAGTGGGGCTGGGACCACGGTCCGCGCGAGCTCGGCCTGGTGCGCACCCTGCTGCGGCGGCGGCCGGTGCGGGACGAACCCCTGCGGGAACGTCTGAGGCGAGCCGCTGCGCTCGGCTCCTCGCTGGCTCGCGGAGCCGCGACCGAGGCGCAGCGGCAGGTGGTGGATCTGATCGAACGGCGGCTCGACCGGCCGCTGCCCAACGCGCGCGAGCGGATCGAGCGCCGGGTCGTCGCGGCGGCGCGCCGATCCCGCTCCGACTACCGGGCAGAGCCTTGGCCGGGGACGGTGCTGCTGGTCACCTCGCCCGAGTTCGAGCGCAAACCGACCTATCCGGCCTGGGAGCTGCGCGCCCTCGGAGGCGTCGAGCGCCACAGCCTGCCGGTGGGGCATGTCGAGATGCTGCGCGAGCCCGGCGCAGGGCTGCTGGCGCGCTGCCTGGAGGAGCGGATCGAGGAGGCTCTGGACGCATGACCGCGGTGGACGTGTGGAGCGCCGACCTCGACCTGCCGCCGGCGATCGATCCCGGCTGCCTGCCGGCGGCGGAGCGCAGGCGCGGCGCGGCGCTGCGGACCCCGCGCCTCCGAGCCCGCTGGCTGGCCGCCCGCCTCGCGGTTCGCCGCGTGCTCTCCCACCACCTCGGCGAGGCGCCAGAGCGAATCGAGCTGCGTCTCGGCCACCGCGGCAAGCCGGCGCTCGCCGATCCCGCCGCCACGCTGTGCTTCAACCTCAGCCACTCCGGGGCGCTCGCGCTGATCGCCGTGGCCGAGCGGCGGGAGGTCGGGGTCGACGTCGAGGAGCGGCAGGGCGGCCGCGACTTCCTGCGGCTCGCCGAGCTCGGGCTCGACGCGGCGGCGTCGGCCGAAATCCGGGAGGCTCCGCCCGAGCGCCGCGCCGCCGCCTTCTACGCGGCCTGGGTTCGCCGCGAGGCGGTCGGCAAGTGCCTCGGCACCGGCCTCGGCCCGCCACCGCCCGATCCGCCGCCGGTATCCGTCAACGGCTTGGAGGTCGGCCGCGAGCACGCGGCCGCGCTGGCCATCGCCGGGACCGCCCCGCCGATCGTGCGTCGGCGCTCGCTGCCGCCCGCCTGACGGCAGCTCGAACGAACCCAGCGGTATTGGCGTCGAACGCTATGCTGCCGTCGTGCCAAACGCGCCCGCCTGGAAAGGTCGCGCGGCTAGGGAAAGGCAAGCCACTCGCGCTCTTGTCGTCGGTAGCGGCTTCATCGGGTCGCACGTCGTCGCCGAGCTAGCCTCTCAGGGCCGCCCGCCTGTCGTGCTCACCCGCTCGCGCCCCGCGGCCGCCGTCGCCCTCGCTGTGGGCAGCGGCGGCCTGCACATCGGAGACGCCGCCGACCCGAAGGCGCTGGAGGCGGCGCTGGAGGGGATCGGACAGGTCTTCTACTGCGCCGGCGGCCTCCTGCCCGCCGCCTCCGAGGAGGATCCCGAGCGCGATGCCGAGCTGACCCTGCGACCGCTGCGGGCGGTGCTCGAGGCGCTGCGCTCGCGACCCGGTGTGAGGCTCACCTACGTCTCCTCGGGCGGCACCGTCTACGGAGAGCCGGAGGGCCTCCCGGTGCCGGAGACCGCGCCGACCCGGCCGGTCGGCGCCTACGGCCGGCTCCACCTGGCCTGCGAGCGGGAGATCGAGCGCGATCGGGCCGAGAGCGGCTTGGAGGCGCGCATCCTCCGCTGCTCGACGGTCTACGGCGAGAACCAGCAGCCCGACCGCGGCCAGGGCGCGGTGGTCACCTTCCTGCACCGGATCGAGCACGGCGAGACGATCGACCTCTACGGCGGCGGCGAGACGATCCGCGACTACGTCTACGCCGGCGACGTGGCCGCGGTCGCGGTCGACCTGATGGACCGGGAGGGCGGTCCGCCGACCCTCAACGTCGGCTCCGAAACCGCGACCTCGCTGACCGCGCTGCTGCGGCTCGCGGAGAGCCAGGTCGGCCGCACCGCCGTGGTCGAGCGGCATCCGGAGCGGAAATTCGACGTGCACGGCATCTACCTCGACACGAGCCGGCTGCGCGAGCTGACCGGCTTCGAGCCGACCTCGCTCGAGGTGGGGATCGAGCGCACCCACAGCTGGCTGACCGCCGCCGCGGCGGAGCGCGTGTGAGGAGTCCCCGCCACTTCTGGGCAGCGCTCCTCTGGCGCCTGCGGGCGACGCGCCGGGTGTGGAGCTTCGGCGTCACCCCGAACATGCCGATGCTGCTTCCCGGACCGCTTCCGGGCGGCACGCACGGCAAGATCGACGACCCCCTGCGCGGCGCCGAACCCTACCGCGGCACGCTCTACGTCCGCGGCTGGGCGCTGTTCCCGTCCGGACCGCCGGCGCAGCTCGACCTGTGGCTCGGCGAGCACTCGCTCGGCAGGGCACGAATCGGGCTGCCGCGGCCGGACATCGAAAGCCGAACCGGCGACCCGCTCGCCGGCGTCTGCGGGTTCGACATGACGGCCGACCTCAGCAAGCTCGACCTCGACACGGGCGAGGCGATGCTGCGCGCGCTGGCGACGAGCCCGCATGGCGAGCAGCACGAGCTGCCAACGGTCCCGATCGAGATTCCGGCGAGCGGCGAGGAGAACGACCGCGGCGACGACCTGCCGCCGCCCCCGGCGCGGACGCCACGTCCCAGTGAGAGCGGCGGGCGGCCGGTGCTGATCTGCACCCACCAGCTCAATCTGGGCGGCGCCCAGCTCTACCTGATGGACCTGCTGCGCGCGCTGGTCGAGGAGGGAGCCGTCGCGCCGACGGTGGTCAGCGCACTCGACGGAGCGCTTCGCGAGGATCTGGAAGAGCTCGGCATCCCGGTCCACATCTCGAGCCTCGTGCCGCTCGACGACCTCAGCTCGCACATCGGCAGGGTCGAGGAGCTGGCCGCCTGGGCGGAGGGACGTGGCTTCGAGGCCGCCTTCGTCAACACCGCGACCGCCTTCGCCTTCCCCGGCGCCGAGGCGGCCGCGGAGCTCGGGATCCCGGCGGTCTGGGCGATCCACGAGAGCTTCCCGCCGACCGTCCTCTGGAGCAACCTCGAGCCGGAGATCAGGCAGCGCGCCGAAACGGCGCTCGCGGATGCGGCGCTGGCGATCTTCGAGGCCGACGCCACCCGGCGCCTGTTCGAACCGCCGGTTCGCGAGGGGCGCGGAGTGGCGTTGCCCTACGGCCTCGACTTCGCGCCGATCGAGGCCGCGCGCGCCGGCTTCGACCGCGCCGCCGCCCGCCGCGAGGCGGGCATCCCCGAGGACGCCGAGGTCGTCCTCTGCGTCGGCACGATCGAGCCGCGAAAGGCGCAGCTACAGCTCGCGCAGGCCTTCGGCTCGATCGCGGAGGCCCACCCGAAAGCCCGGCTCGTCTTCGTCGGCGCCCGCGACGACCTCGACTCCGAAGCGCTCGCCGACTTCGTCGAGGCAATCGACCTCGGCGATCGGATCGAGCTGATCCCGGTGACGCCCGACGTCCATCCCTGGTACCAGCTCGCCGATCTGCTCGTCTGCGCCTCGGACATCGAGTCGCTTCCCCGCACCGTGCTCGAGGCGATGGCGTTCGAAACGCCGGTGCTGGCGACCAGGGTGTTCGGGTTGCCTGAGCTGATCGAGGACGGCGAGACCGGCTGGCTGTGCGAGCCGCGCGACATCAAGGCCCTCGCCGCGGGGCTCGATCGCGCTCTCAACTCCTCACCCGAGGAACGCCGGCGGCTCGGCGGCGCGGCGCGGGAGATCGTGCTGCGCCGCCACGACCTGCCGACCTACGGGCGCGAGGTCTCGAAGTTGCTCGAGCGGGTTGCCGCAGGCGAGGCACCGACGGCACATGCGGCTGCCGGCTAGCGAACGCGGCCGCTGGACGCTGGCGGTCGCGATCGGCGTGCTGCTGCTTGCCGGAGTCAACCTCTGGTGGGTGCTGACCTATCGCAAGGGCTTTCCGCTCAACGTCGACGAGGCCGGCTACCTCTCGATCGCCCTGATCGACTGGCTCGGCTTCCACAACAGCGGGCTGCACGGCTGGTGGTCGGCCTTCCAGAGCCAGACGCCGAACGCGCCGCTGCTCCCCCTGCTGACCTCCGTGCTGCTGATCGTCAGGGCCGGGGTGATGGAGGGCTTCGTCGTCCTGATCGGCTTCTTCGCGCTGCTCGTCTTCGCGGCGTACGGGATCGGCCAGCGGCTGGCGGGACCGCGGCTCGGCGCGCTCGCTGCCCTGGCGGTCGGCACCAGCCAGGGGGCGATCCTGTTCAGCCGCGAATACATCTTCGCGCTGCCGACCGCGGCGCTGCTGTCGTGCGCCGTCTACGCGCTGCTGCGCAGCCAACGAATGCGGAAGCGGCGCTGGGCGATCGCCTGCGGGGTCGCAATCGGCCTGATGGTGCTTGCGCGCACGATGGCGGTCGCCTTCCTCCCGGGGTTGTTCGTCGCGGCGCTGATCGGGATGCTGGCGATCGAGCGCGACGACCTCCGACGGCGCTTCCTCAACCTCGGGCTCGGCGCGGTCGCCGCGGTGCTCGTCGCCGGCACCTGGTACTTCAACAATGCGAAGCCGGTCTGGAACTACCTGACCAGCTTCGGCTACGGCGAGCAGAGCGCCTACTACGGCGCCAACCACTCGGTTGTCTCCTGGGGGCGCTTCCGGGCGATCGCGGAAACCGCTATCCACGACGACCTGCTGCTGCCGATGAGCGCTCTCGTGCTGGCCGGCCTCGTTGCGCTGCTCGCCATCGCGGCGCGGCGCGTGGTCGCCGCCGGGGACCGGCGCTCGGAGCTGCTGCGACTCGCCGCCTCCGGGCCGTTCGCCGTCGGCTTCGTCTTCGCCGCTGGGTACGCGGCGCTGATGACGTCCCGCAACGGGGGAAGCGGCTTCTCGCTGCCCCTCTCGCTGCTGCTGCCACCGCTGGCGGTGCTGGCGCTGCGCTACTACCGGCTGGCCACGGTGCCGGTGGCGGCGCTGGTGGCTGCAATCGGGGCACTCAACCTCGCCGCGACGTCGAGCCTCTGGGAAGGCCTGGCGAAGCCGCACGTCGTCGACACCGGGGTCTTCGGCTACCAGGCCTGGCTCTCCGGCACGCCGCGCCCGGTCGACGCAGTCCGCGTCCAGGTGCCGGGCCCGTCGACCAAGTTCGTCGACCGCGACCTCGGCTGGACGAAGGCCGACGAGGAAGTGGCGAGCGAGCTGCTGCTCCGCATCTACGCCGGCGGGCTCGAATCCGGGGTGGTCGCCTTCGCATCCCGCCACCGCACGATCAGCGGCAACAGTGTCGAGCTGGCGCTACTGCTGGACGACCGCCAGTCGATCCCGTTCACTCAGCTCGAGGCCGAACCGAGCGACACGGTCGCGAACTACGTCCGCCAGCTCAGCGGCCCCGAATTCGTGCACCCCGGAATGCTGATCACGATGAACCGCAACGCCGACGACTTCCCACCTCTGGTCACACAGAGCAAGGCCGAAACGGCCGCGCGGCGGGTCGGCTTCCACCGCGTCTGGACGACGACGCTGCCGGACGGCCGTCGGCTCAGGCTCTGGGTGAGGCCCGCCCGGCCCGCTCCTCGCGCCGCTCCCGCACCCGGTAGTCGCCGCGGCTGAGCGCCTTCTCCAGCCACACGTAGAGGACGATGAACAGGTAGCGGCTGCCCATCTCCCGCATCGCCAGCTTCGCCTCGCCGCTCGTGCGGTTGGTCCAGGAGGTGGGGATCACCTCGTAGCTATGGCCGCGGACGATCGCCTTCAGCGGCATCTCGACGGTCAGGTTGAAGTGCTTGGAGAGCAGCGGCTGGATCGTCTCGATCACCTCGCGCCGGTAGCCCTTGAAGGCGTTGGTCGTGTCGTTGTAGCGGTGGCGGAAGAGGAGCCGGATGAACCAGTTGGCGAGCCGGTTGATGGTCAGCTTGAGGCGCGGGTAGTCGCGCACCCGTGCGCCGGGCACGAAGCGCGAGCCGAAAGCGCAGTCCCAGCCCTCCTCGAGCAGGCGGTGGTAGCGGACCACGTCCTCCGGATCGTCGGAGGCGTCGGCCATCGCGATCACCACCGCGTCGCCGTCATACAGGTCGAGGCCGGCGCGGATCGCCATTCCGAAACCCCTCTCGTGGTGCGAGGGACGGCAGCGCACCCGCGGGTTGCGCGCTGCGATCGCCGCGACCACGGCGGCGGTCGAGTCCTCGCTGCCGTCGTCGATCACCAGCACCTCGTAGTCGATCCCCTCGCGCTCGAGGACGGCGACGATCCCCTCGACCGTCGAGCCGACCGAGCCCTCCTCGTCCTGGGCGGGGATCAGGACCGAGAGCTTCATGCCGGGGCGGCCGTCCAGCGCTCGGCGTTCTGCTCGTGCATCTCCGCGAGGATCTCCTCGATCCCGTAGCGCAGCTTCCAGTCGGGGTGGTCGGCTTCGAACGGCGCCAGGTCGGAGATCCACCAGCGGTGGTCGCCGATTCGCGGCTCCTCCCCCATCTCCCAGTCCAGCTCGCGGCCGGCGATCCGCTCGCAGGCCTCGATCGCCTCCAGCATCGAGCAGTTGCTGCGCCGCCCGCCGCCGATGTTGTAGACGGCGGCGGGGCGGGGGTTCTCGTGGAAGGCCGCGAAGGCGGCGATCAGGTCGGCGCTGTGGATGTTGTCGCGCACCTGCTTGCCGCCGTAGCCGAAGACCGTGTAGGGCGTGCCGGTCACCGTGCACTTCATCAGGTAGGCGAGGAAGCCGTGCAGCTTGGCGCCGGCGTGCTGGGGGCCGGTCAGGCAGCCGCCGCGGAAGCAGACGGTGGGCAGCTCGAAGTAGCGCCCGTACTCCTGCACCAGCAGGTCGGCGGCCGCCTTGGAGACGCCGAACAGCGAGTGGGTCGAGGCGTCGATCGACATCGAGGTGTCGATGCCGCGGTGGTAGCGGTGCGAGGAGGGCAGCTCGAGGCGCTTCCCCAGCTCCTCGAGGGGCAGCCGGTTCGGGGTGTCGCCGTAGACCTTGTTGGTCGAGCAGAACACGAAGCTGGCCTGCGGCGCGTGGGTGCGCGTCGCCTCGAGCAGGTTGAGGGTGCCGTTGGCGTTGACGCCGAAGTCGGTCTGCGGGTCGCTCGCCGCCCAGTCGTGCGAGGGCTGGGCGGCGGTGTGGATGACCAGCTCGATCTGGCCGGCCCGCTCGCGGAAGATCCCCTCGACCGCGTCGCGGTCGCGGATGTCGGCGCTCTCGCTGCGGAACTCGGGGTGCTCGGCCAGCAATCGCTCGGTGACGTGGGCGGTCGAGGCCTCCGGGCCGAAGAAGGCGGCCCGCATGTCGTTCTCGATCCCGACCACGTCGTATCCCGCGCGGACGAAGTGGCCGACGGCCTCGGAGCCGATCAGCCCTCCCGAGCCGCTGACGATCGCTACCGGCATCTGCGCCTACTCCCTTCCCGCCACCGGGGCTTCGATGTTCAGGGCCTGTCCGATCCGTTCCTGGTCGGCGGCGATCCAGGCGTCGATGTCGGCCAGCACCTGCCTGGCGCTGCGCCGCGGGCGCCACTCGTCGAACTCGAACAGCCGCCCACAGTCGGTTAGGTATACCGGCACGTCGCCGGCGCGGGTCTGTTCGACCGGCTCGACCGGCACCTCGTTGCCGCTCAGCTCACGGCAGAGCTCGGTCGTCTCGCGCAGCGAGAGCGAGCGCTCGCGGCCGCCGCCGACGTTGAAGACGCCGCCGTCCCAGCGCTCGGGGTCGAGCAGCTGCCGCTCGACCAGGTCGACCAGATCGTCGACGTGGAGCAGGTCGCGAACCTGCTTGCCCGCGCCGCCGAAGCCGATGTAGCGGAGCGGCCGCCGGAAGCGGTGCGAGAGCACCCAGTGGGTGAACACGCCCTGGTCGACCTTGCCCATCTGCCACGGGCCGGCGACCACCCCGCAGCGGTCGACCACGGCGCGCAGGCCGAAGGCGGCCCGGTACTCGTCGATCAGCAGCTCCGCCGCCAGCTTGGTCGTCCCGTAGAGGGTGCGGGCGCCGTTCAGCGGAAAGTCCTCGGAGACCCCGGCCGCGGAGGCGCCGGGGAGGGGCTGCTGGTCGGCGAGCTCGAAGCGCGTCTCCGCCTCCTCGAGGGCGAGGGCGAGCTGCGGAGCAACGGGGTAGACGCGGCTGGTCGAGAGGAAGACGAGCTGGGCACCGGTCCGCCGCGCCAGCTCGAGGCAGTTGTAGGCGCCGGTCAGGTTGGTGTGCAGGAGGTAGGAGGTGTCGCCGTCGGTCCCCGACATGACCGAGGGCTCGGCCGAGCACTCGACGATCGCGTCGAGCGCCGCGAACCGCTCCAGGTCGCCGGGCTCGCGCACGTCGCCGCGCGCGAACTCGACCCCCGCCCCCTCGAGCCGCGGCAGGTTGAGCTCCGAGCCGCGCCGGTGGAGATTGTCGAGCGCGACGATCTCCCAGTCGGGATGGCGGGCGGCGAGCGAGACCGCCAGGCTGGAGCCGACGAAGCCGGCGCCGCCGGTGATCAGCAGCCGCGTCACGAGCGGTCCCGCCCGAACCGCAGCCACGGCACCCGCCAGATCGCCTCGGCGACGATCGAGCGGTCCATCTTCGAGGCGCCGACGCGGCGCTCGCGGAAGACGATCGGAACCTCGACCACCCGGAAGCCGCGCTTCAGCGCGCGATAGGTCATCTCGACCTGGAAGGCGTAGCCGCGCGATTCGATCGAGTCGAGGTCGATCGCCTCCAGCACCTCGCGGCGGAAGCACTTGAAGCCGCCGGTCAGGTCGCGCACCTGCACCCCGAGCACGAGCCGCGCGTAGGCGCTGCCGCCGCGGCTGATCGCGCGCCGCACGGCGCTCCATTCGCTGACCCCGCCGCCGTCGACGTAACGCGAGCCGATCGCCAGGTCGGCCCGACCGCCGGCCTCCAGCAGGCGCGGCAGGTAGGCGGGGTCGTGGGAGAAGTCGGAGTCCATCTCGACCACGTAGCCGGCGCCCTCGGCGAGGGCGCGGCGGAAGCCGGCGACGTAGGCGGGCCCGAGCCCTTCCTTGCGCGGCCGGTGCAGGACGCTCACCGCCGGCAGCCGCTCGGCGAGGCGATCCGCGATCTCGCCGGTCCCGTCGGGCGAGTTGTCGTCGACGATCAGGATGCGGGCCGAGGCCGGCAGCTTGTCCCCCACCGCCTCGACGAACGCCTCGACGTTGCCCGCCTCGTTGTAGGTGGGCAGGACGAGCCAGGCAGGGCCGCGTTCGGGGGGCGACATGGCGCCAGATGCTATTTCGCCGGCCCGCGGTCCGCCCCGCTCCACCCTCTACGGCCGCGCGCGGCCCCCGGCGATGCGCACGAGGGCGTGCCAGGCGGGCTTCGGCCTGAGCCGCTTGCCGGCATGGAAGAGGCCGACCGAGTCGCAGAAGTTGCAGGAGCCGGCGAGGTCCTGCCAGGAGAACCAGTAGGCGCCCTTCAGGTTGAGGCGGCCGCGGTTCCTGAGCAGGAAGCCGAAGGAGTTGCGCAGCTGGCGCAGCTGACCGCGGATGCCCTGCTCGAAGGCGACCTGCTGGAAGTTGTTCTGCGAGCCCCAGCCCATCTCGGTGATGTAGAGGCCGGCACCGGGGTCGTGGTTGGCGACCGCCACTTCCCGCATCGCTTCGGTCTGCTCCTCCAGCGCCCTCGCGTCGACCGCGTAGGGATGGAGGGCGACGGCGTCGAAGTCGGACTTGATCCCCGGCACCCGGTAGAGCGCTTCGAGGAACTTCACGGCGGGCATGCCGCGGCGCCCACCCTGGTCCGGTTCGCCGAACAGGCCGCTGAGCAGGACGGTGGCGCCCGGGTCGACGGCCTCGACGGCGGCGTGGGCCAGCCTCAAGGTCTGCGCGTAGCGGGACACGGAGACCGGGAAGGCGAAGTAGAAGAAGTTCGCCTCGTTCCAGATCTGCCAGGTGCGGATCGGCGTCCTCGGCAGCGGTTCGGCCGAGCGAGGGCCGTGTTGGCGCCAGAAGCTGCCGCGCGGCCCGTAGCGCCCCACCGCGGCCCGCACGAAGGCGGGCCAGGCGCCCCGCTGGCGAGCGTTGGCGACCGGCAGCGTCGTGTACTTCGACGCGAGCCAGGACGGCGTCGCGTAGAGGAAGGGCAGCACGGTGAGGTGACGCCGCGCGGCGGTCGCGACCACTTCGTCGGGGCCGTCCCAGTGGTAGCCGCCCCCGGCGCTCGGCTGCACGCCGGCCCAGGCCACCGGCCAACGCACGCTGCCGATCCCGCCGGCGCGCATGTATTCGGCGTCGGTGACGGTCGGCGGGCTCTGCGGGACGATGCCGAAGAAGCTGCGGGGTGCGCGCGGCGCCTCGCCGCCGGCGTTGACGGCCGGCAGGGCCAGCGCGAGGCCGACGGCCAGCAGGGCTGCGATCTTCGCGGTTCTCATCGAGGTGCTCAGTAGGAGCCGCCCAGCTTACGGTGGTCCCAGGTCGCAACCCGCAGCGGCTTCAAGTGGATCGCCGCCCGCTTCGGGGCCTGGGCTTCGAGCGCCGCCTTGGCGTCGCCCTCGACCGAGGAGATCCCCTCCGCGTAGCGGACGGTCAGCTCCTCCGCGAACCCGATCACGGTCTCGAAGTCGCGGTGGATCTCCGCCTCGGCCTCGATCATCGCGCCGCGCAGCTCGCCGTACTCATGTCCGGTCTCGATCAGCAGGGTTGCGCGCGGGTCGCGTTCCAGGTTGCGGACCTTCTGCGATTTCGCGTAGGTCCAGATCCAGACCTCGCCGTCGCGGGGCACGAACCAGAGCGGCATCGAGTGCGGCCAGCCGCGCGGCCCGAGCGAGGAGACGACGACGACCCGCTCGGTCTCGAACAGCTCCAGCAGCTCCTCCTCGCTCAGCCTGATCTGGTCGCGGCGGCTCATCCCGAGGTGGAAAGACTGCCGCAATCCAGCGCGCAAGGCGTTGCCGAATTCTTGCGCCGTGCGCGCAACGCGTGCGCCCGGGCCGTCTACGGTCGGCCGATGGCGATCCAGACACCTCTCCCGACTCCGGCGGTGCAGTCGTCCGATCCCCCTGTTAGCGTACGTACGTCTTATCCTGTAATCGTACGTACGGTTCCTTGGGAGAATCACATGGCGATCAGCGCATCGAAGCTGCGGGCAGACGTCTACCGGCTGCTCGACGAGGTCCTCGAGACCGGACAGCCCCTGGAGATCGAACGCAACGGCAAGACGCTGGTGATCGCGCCCAAGGAGACAGGCTCGATCTGGGACCGCCTGCCGCGCCGCGAGGGCGCGATCATCGGCGATCCGGACGAGCTGATCCACATCGACTGGTCTTCGGAGTGGAACCCTGATCCTTATTGATACCCACGTCGCGCTCTGGCTGTACGCCGGTATGTCCGAGCGGCTGCCGGGACGAAGCCGGGCCCTGCTGGACGAGCACGCCCCTCGGGCCTCCCCTGTCGTCGCCCTGGAGTTGACATACCTTGAGGAGGTCGGCAGGGCGCGAGACCCGGTTCCGGCGATGCTCGCGGCGCTACGCCGGAGCGTCGGGCTCGAGGTTCTGGACGTATCGGCGGCACGACTCGTCGAAGCTGCCGCAGATCTCACCTGGACGCGCGATCCCTTCGACCGCCTGATCGCCGCCCACGCGATCGTCACCGGCGCCCCGCTGCTGACCGCCGACGAAACGATCCTCGGGAACCTGCCGCTGGCGACCTGGGGCTGAGCCCAGGCTGGCGGGTTGCGCGGCTCAGCGCGGCAGGCCTTGCCCTCGCCACAGCGTGAGGACGTGGCTCTTGCGACCGCCGGGGATCGCGACGATCAGCTGCGCCCGCAGCTTCGAGGCTCCCCGGGTGAGCAGGCGGCCGCGTCTGCTCAGGTGGACGGAGAAGGCGTGGCCCTGGCCACCGCTCAGTCGGAAGCCGCGGCGCGCGATCCGCGCCCTCACGAGCCTGGTCGTCACGACCCGCCGCCCCTTGCGCCGCACCACCCGCCGCAGCCGCACCCGGGCGCGCAGGGCGATCTGGCCGGGGCACTGCGTCCCGGCCGGCCACTGGCAGGTGAGCCGGGCCCAGAGCGCCTTCCGCGTCCCTTTGATGTGGGATAGCGAGATCGGCACCCGGATCCCGACCGCCCGGCAGCCCAGCGCCTTGTCGGAGCCGGCGCCGGCGTCGACCGCGTAGACGCAGACCCGCTGCCTGCCGCTCGCCACGACCGGGAAGCTGAGGTCGAAGCCGTGCGCGGAGCCCGCCAACGGGTGGGAGAGGGCGACGTCGGACCGCGCCTGCGCCGCGACCGGGCCGAGTTCGTAGGGAACCGCGCCCCGCTGCCCCGGCTTGCCGCCGACGTAGGCGCGGATCGCCAGCGGCTGCGCCGGCGCGTTCGGGTCGAAGGCCCAGCCGCTGACCCTCACCTGCCCGGGCTGGGGCGAGGCCACGGAGTCGAGATGGCCCTTGGGGTCGTCGCCGCTGGCCACGGTCGCGCCCGCGGTCGACCCTTCGACGTAGTCGTTGTCGATGTTGATCGTCACCCCGCCGTAGGTCTCGTCGTGGCCGCCCCGGTACTGGCGGATCCGGTGCCCGCTCCAGGCGCCCGCCGGCACGTAGGGATCGGTGGAGCTGGCGCGGCCGTCCCAGTTGGCGACCCAGATGTCGTCGGGCTCTAGGTAGCCGCCGCCCAGCTTGGCGACTAGGTCGGCGACGCCGGAAGCGCCGCTGCTGTAGACGCCGGAGTCGTAGCCGAGGGCGTGCAGGCGCGCCGTCCAGGCGGCGAGGAAGGCGAGGGTGGCGCTGCTGGCGCTCGAGCTGCGCGAGTAGCTCTCCATGTCGAAGTAGATCGGGCTGCCGGGTCCGATCGCCACCGCGCGCGCCGCCGCGGCCGCGTCGTTGGCGGCGGCGGTCCCCTGCGAGGCGGCGGCGCTGCCGCTCAGCTTCGCGCAGGAGCTGCAGCTGCTGGTCGGCGCCTGCAGCCCGACGTAGGTGGGGATCAGGCTCCAGCCGGCGGCGACCTGGTCGGCCACCCAGCTGGCGGTCAGGTTCGGCTGCGAGCAGCCGCGGTTGACGCCGCCGATGTAGACGCCGATCGCCCGGTAGGGCGAGCCATCCCAGGCCGACATCGAGCGCCGCGAAGGGGCCGTGCAGGCGTCGAAGCCCAGCCCGGTGAAGGCGGCCGAGATCTGGGCCGGCCGGACGCGGCTCGCCTCCGCCCTGGCGCGCGCGGCGCGCGCTCGCGCACCGGGGTCGATCAGGACAGCCCGCCGCCGCCCGATCGCTGCGGCCGGGCAGCGCTGGTTCGCCCCCGGGCTGCCCAGGTAGACCGCCCTGCGGTCGAGCCGCACACAAGCGCGGGGGTGCTCCGCCAGCCGAACCACCGGCCAGCCGCGGGGCACCGCAACCCGGTGGCCGCGGAAGTCGACCGTCTTCGCGCCGGCGACGGCGGGAAGCCCGGCGGCGGCCAGGAAGACGGCCAGCGCGGGCAGGCATAGAGCAGCACGCCGCATCTTCCCCCAACCATGCCAGCCATCCAAGGTTTCGGCCCGTCGCCGCCCACCCCGCAAGAAGACGTGCCGTCTATTCGGTGCCATATATGGCACCGAATAGACGGCACGTCCTCGTCCGGGCGGGGTCAGGCGGGCGGCACGAGGCGCAGCTCGCGCCAGGGTCCCTCGCCGGCCATCGGCTGGGTGCGACCCTCCAGCCAGTCGGTCTGGAGGTCGTCGTAGTGGGGGCTGGCGGGGTGGCCGGACTGGCCGGTGAACATCTGCCAGCGCGAGCGCTCCGGGGCGGCGGGGTCGGCGACCATCCGCCAGCTCGGCGCCCAGACGGCCTTGTAGGGGTCGTTCGGGTCGTAGGCGATCTGGCTGACGGTCTCCTGGGCGCCCCCCGCCCTCAGCCTGCGGTTGAGCAGGCGGTGCAGCAGCGGGTTCGCCTCGCCGAGCGCATGCGGGAACTCCATCTCGTGGACGCGGCCCCAGCGCCAGGCCTCGGGGTCGGGGCCGAAGCGCTCTTCGAGGTCGTCGAGACCGCCCGCCAGCGCCTCCAGCACGAGCTGGTCCCAGGGCCGCCCGACCAGCTGCTCGTCGCCCTCCTCCCAGAGCTTCATCAGGTGCGAGTGCCAGCGCCATGGCGAGGTGACGTGCGGAGTGAAGCCGTTGTCGGCCCGGTCGAGCCAGCGCTCGCAGAGGTCGCGGTCGCCGATCGCGGCGCGCGCCACCTCGCGCGTCAGGCGCAGCAGGAAGGCCTGGTAGATCGTCGCGGCGATCGAGTCGGGGTCGAGCCGCCCGTCCCAGCTGCGCAGCCGCTCGACCGCGCTCGTCTCGCGCTGCCCGGACGGGGCGAGGCGGCCGAGCCGCCGCGCCGCCTCCAGCCCGGGGATCGAGAGATTGTCGGACTGCATCGCCTCGAAGCCCTCGACGTCGTGCTCGTCGCTCGCCCGCAGCAGCTCCTCGATCCGCCGCGCCCGGAAGCCGTCCAGCCAGTCGCTGGTGATGTGGTGCGGGTAGTCGTCGCCGACGATCCGGTTGTTGGCGGTCACCAGAAAGCCGCTCTCCGGGTTGACGGCCTCCGGCAGCTCGTCGTACGGAACCTCCCCCTCCCACTCGAACTCGCCGTCCCAGCCCGGCTTCGGAAGGTCCGGGCAGCCGCCGCGGCGGATCGGCAGGCGCCCGATCAGCTTGTAGCCGATCGAGCCGTGGCGGTCGGCCCAGACCAGGTTCGAGGCCGGCGAGGTGTGCCCCTCCAGCATGCCGACCAGCTCCGGGCCCGAGCCGATCGCGTGCAGCTCGAACATGCCCTTGAAGGCGGTCGGGTGGTCGAGCGTCAACCAGCGCAGGGCGAGCGGCTCGGCCTCATCGGCGCCGAGCGCCTCGTTGACGAGCGGACCGTGGTGGGTGACGCGGACCTCGAGCGGCTCGGGTGCCCCGCGGCCCTTCACCGCGATCTCCTCGCGGACGATCTCCAGCGGCCGCCACTCCCCCTCGAACAGGTAGCGGTCCCCCTCCACCCGCTCGACGAAGAGGTCCTGCACGTCGGCCATCACGTTGGTGAAGCTCCAGCAGACGTCGTTGCTCTGCCCCATGTAGACGCCCGGCATGCCCGGCAGCGAGGCACCGCGGACGAAGCGGTCGCCGAGCGTGAGGCCGACCTGGTACCAGATGCCCGGCATGCTCGGCGGCAGGTGCGGGTCGCCGGCGAGCAGCGGCGACCCGGTCTCGCTGAGCGCCCCGCCGACCGCCCAGTTGTTGGAGCCGCTCGCCTCGGCGGCCATGCCGACCGCTCGCCGCACCGCGTCGATCTGCTCGGCCAGCGCCAGGCCGTCGCCCGACCAGGGTTCCTGGGTGGCGACCGGATTGTCCGCCGGGTAGCCGGGGTCGAGCCTTGCGGCCAGCTCCGGGCCGAGGGCGCGGGTCATGTCGGCCCGCAACAGCTCCTTCTCCCAGTTGGTCGAGAGCCCGAAGGCGAGCAGCTTGCCGAGCCCGAGGATGTCGGCCGGGCGCCACGGTTCGAACTCGAGCCGCAGCAGCTGCATCTCGAACGGTCTCGCCCGGGCGCTCGCCGCGGCCGCGTTGACGCCCTCGCAGAAGCGCTCCAGAAGGGCGCGCAGCTCCGGGTCGAGGCTCGCCTCCTCGCGCTCCGCGCTGCGCCGCATCCCCAGCGTCCGCATCAGCCGGTCGACCGGCAGCCCCTCTGGGCCGGCGAACTCGGAGACGCGGCCGGAGACGACGCGGCGATAGAAGTCGAGCTGCCAGAGCCGGTCCTGCCCGTGGCAGAAGCCCTCGGCGAACCAGAGGTCGGCGGCGTGCTCGGCCTCGACGTGGGGAACGCCCCAGCGGTCGCGCCGCACCCGCACCGGCCCTTCCAGCCCGGGCAGCTCGATCGTCCCCTTCTGCTTGGGCAGCGGCCGGCGGGCGAGGAAGTGCCAGAGAGCGGCGGCCGTCGCTGCCGCGAGCCCCGTGCCGGCGACCCCGGCCACCAGCCCGGCTCGCACGGCCCGCTTGTGTCGTGCAGCACTCACCCCATGTATGTATCAGTTAACTGGCCAGCTGGCCAGGAAGGCGTCCCTCGGCCTCGAGCTTCTGCAGGTGAGACTCCATAACCAGGGCGGCGGCGGGGCGGACCCCGGCGGGGACGTCGTCCCAGACCTCGGCGAGCAGCGCCTCGCGGGAGCGCTCACCGCGGTCAAGGGCCGCGAGCAGGCGGCGCTCGCGCATCTCGCGGTGCTTGACGTACTCGGCCAGCTTCGCCGCCGGGTCGCTCACCCAGGGGCCGTGCCCGGCGCAGATCAGCTCCAGGGGCTCGGCCTGGAGAAGGCGCAGCGAGTCCATGTAGGCGGCGAGCGAGCCGCCGTCTGGCGGCACGAAGGTCGAGCCCTCGCCGAGCACCAGGTCGCCGCTGAAGCAGACCCGATCGGCGGTGAGCAGGCAGACGTGGTCGGTGGCGTGGCCGGGGGTTGCGAGGACGCGCAGGCCGGCCTGCTCCTCGCCGCCTGCGGGCAGCAGGACCGGAGGGCGCGTTCCCCCCCGCTCCGCCAGCGCCGCCAGCCCCTCCGCCCCGTCAGCGTGGTCGCCGTGCGAGTGCGTCAGCAGGATCGTCCCGACCCCGCCGCGCTCTTCTGCCGCCGCCACCACCGCCTCCAAATGACCGGCGTCGTCCGGGCCTGGATCGATCACCGCACAGGGCCCCGCCCCGTACAGGTAGGTGTTCGTCCCCTCCAGCGTCATCGGCCCCGGATTCGGCGCGACGACCCTCAGAATCTCCTCGTGTCCCGGCGCGTGGTCCACGTCAGAGCCGATCCCGGTAGGGGTGAAACGTCTTGTACTTTTTTTGCGGAGACATCCTCGGACGACCACCAACTTCCTTCCAAAAAAAGTTAAGTGGAACCCCTACCGGGATCGGCTCTGAAGGCTCACGCGCCGCTCGTCGCAACCTCTTCGGCGATTGCCCGGCGGGCCTCCTCGGGCTCGAGCACGACCAGATCCCCGGCCCCGCGGAGGATCTCGCGGACCAGCCACGAGGTCCCCGCGTAGGGCAGCTCGACGACGACCGCGCCGTCGGCCAGCTCCTCGACCACGGTGCGCTCCTCGCGCAGCCAGCGGGCCCGCTCCGGCGAGACCCAGACGCGGGCGACCTGCGCGGTCGGCACCTCGCCGTCGGCCATCCAGCCCTCAACCCCGGCCAGCTCCTCGACCTCCGGCCGCGGCTCGAAGGTCTCGCCGCTCGCCTTCGCCTCCTTGATCCGGTCGAGCTTGAAGTGGCGGATGCCCCGTTTGGTCAGGTCGTAGCACTCGGCGTACCACCCCTCGCGGCCGTTCTCCAGGCGGTAGGGCTCGACGCGGCGCTTGGTGAACTGGTCCTCGTTCTCCTTGTAGTACTGGATCTCCAGCACGCGGCGGGCGGCGATCGCCTCGTTGACGGCGTGGGCCACCTCGACGTCATCGCCGCCGCCGGAGGCGATCTCCAGCCCCTCCTGGGATGGATCGTGGCCGAGCGCCGTGACGATCTTCCCGCGGGCGCTCTGCAGGCCGCCCTGCGGGAGGCGGTCGCCGAACAGGTCGATCGCCGCGACCAGCGCCTTCGCCTCGAGCGGCAGCAGCCGCGCCGGCCGGGCGAAGTTGTCGCCGTAGGGCTCGGAGTCGACCTCGACCTCGTCGCCCTGGATTTCGGCGTAGAGGACGTAGGTGCCGCCGCCGAAGTTGACGACGTTGAGCAGGTCGATGTCCTCCTGCAGCTCCTCGGCGGTCAGCTCGAGCCGCTGCCGCAGCTCGGAGACGCGCAGCCGCTCGCCCCGCTTGGCGGAGTCGATCAGCAGGCCTGCGAGGGTGACGAGCCGGGCGAAGCGCTCCGGGCGGATCGCCGCCTCGCCGCGGCCGTTGGCGCGGGAGCGGCGCGGCGCCTCGCGCAGCGGCCGCTCGACCGTCTCCGCCGGCTCGAAGCCGTTCTCGTGGCGGGTGTGGAGCAGGCCGAGCCGGCCGTCGGCCTCCTCGCGCAGCTCCTCGGGCGCCAGCACCCGGGCGTTCTGGCGCCAGCGCAGCACCCAGGCGATCAGCTCGCGCGTCGACGCATAGGGGGTCTCGAAGATCGAGCCCTTGCCGGGCGCGCCGTCGGCCTTCCTGGCCGGGCGCAGCTCGCCGTAGGCACCGAAGTCGCGCTCGATCAGCCAGGCGATTCGGTCGCGGACGAAGATCTTCGCGGTGCCGCGGATCTCGCCCAGCTGCCAGTCGGCGCGCTGACCGTAGTCGCGCCGGTCGAAGTCCTCGGGCGGGTTGAAGTCGTGCTCGGCCTTCGAGGCGTAGCCGACCTTGCCCTGGATCCGGGAGAGACGGAAGACCCGCACCGCGTCGCGCTCGTGCGCGTAGCCGATCAGGTAGAACTGGCCGGAGCGGAAGACCAGGTGGTAGGGATCGACCTTGCGCTTCTCGGTCTCGTCGCGCTCCATCGTGTAATAGGTGAAATCGACCGTCTTGCGGCGCGAGATCGCCGTCTCGATCTTCGAGAGGCGCTGCGAGAGGTCGCGTCCGCCGGCCGACGCGGTCATCGCCATCTCGACCGGCGCCCGTTCGCCCTCGCTGACCGGGTTGGGATGTCCCCAGGCGACCTGCTGGAGGGCGAGCCGCAGCGGCTCGGCGTAGGCGAAGCCGCCGTCGCTGAGCAGCGACAGCGCCGTGCTCAGCGAGGCCAGCTCGGCGTCGGAGAACTCGATCGGGTCGAGGTAGAAGTTCTCGGGGGGGAGCGAGTAGAGCTCGGCCTCGAAAAAGCCCTCGCCCGGTTTCTCGACCCCGAGCTCGATGCCGAGGCTTTCCAGCTCGGCCCGGTCGGCGTAGAAGCGGCGCGCGAAGGCGTCGTCGTTCATGTCGCTGTAGCCCTCGACCTCGCGCTTGATCTCCAGGGCCGAGACCGGCCTCCCCTGGGCCATCAGGAAGGAGATCAGCGAGAGCTGGCGGATCAGCTTCTCGGTGTCCTTCGCCACAGCCGCAGGATAGTGAGGGGGGCCTCCTCGCCCGGCTGCCGCAGCCGTCTAAATCCGCATTTTGGCGAGTTCCGAACGGAGCCCGTCAGGCGGCGGCGCGGTCGCCGAAGTAGGCCGAACCGGAAAGCGCCCGGTCGAAGGCCGACCAGGACTCGCCCGCCGGCAGCTCGCGCTCGAGGCGATCGAAGCTGCCGAGCCGGCCGCCGAGGTTGTCGATCATGTGGACGAGGACGGCCTCGCGGGTGGCGGGAAGGACCGGCGAGCCGTGCTCGAGCGAGCCGTGGTGGCTGAGGATGACGTGGAGGACGGCCTGGGCGAGCGAGGGGTCGAAGCCGGGGATCTCCTCGATCTGGCGGCGCACCGTGTAATAGCCGAGCGCGATCTCGCCCTGCAGGCGGCCGGCGTCGGTGAGGTCGATCGCCAGCGGGTCTTCGTTGTAGGCCTCGGTCTTGCCGATGTCGTGCAGCAGCGCGCCGGCGACTGCGACCTCGCGGTCGATACCGGGGAAGAAGTTGGCGGCGGCGCTGACCGCCTGGGCGACCGAGACGGTGTGCTCGAGCAGGCCGTGGCGGTAGGCCTGGTGGTAGAGCTTGGCGGCCGGCGCGTCGCGGAAGCGGGCCCAGATCTCCGAGCCCTCGCCGAAGAAGCGCTCGAGCAGCTCGCGCAGCTGCGGCTCCTGGACGGTGTCCAGCAGCTGGCGCAGCTTGCCTTCGAGGCTCTCCAGGGGTGCCTCCGACTCGGCGGCCAGATCGCCGCTCTCGTACTCGTCGGGCGCCGCCTCGCGCAGCTCGGAGAGCTTGATCTTCGCCCCCCAGCGCTCGCTCACCTCGAACACCCCGGCGACGAAGACCGGCGTGCCCGGAGCGGCGAGCGTGTAGCGCGCCTCGGCGTCCTCCCAGGAGACCGCCTCGACGCTGCCCGTCGCGTCGCCGAGCGCGAGCCGCAGCCACGGCTCGCCGTTGCGCTTGCGGCGCAGCTCGCGCTCGCGCACCGCGTAGACCCCCTCGACGCGCTGGCCGTCCTCGAGCTCCCGCAGGGGCACCCGGACCGGCGCCGGGGCCGCTGCGATCTCCGTCTCCAGTGTGTTCGAAAGGGCCTGCTGCGTCATCCCCCGATCAAGGTAGAGACGGGTGCGGACGCATCGCTTTGTGAGCACTCAGACGCCAGCCGGCGCCTCCGCCGCCACGGGGCGACCGAGGCCGGCCGCGACCTCCGCCCCCAGCTCGGGGTCGACACTGGCCCAGTACTCGACGACGCGATCCTGGATCGCCGCCGTCACCCCGTCGCTGGCGTGCGCGACGATGTTCCCGACCAGGTGATCGCGATCGGTGTCGTCCATCACCTCGCGGTAGAGCGCTCCCGCCTGGCCGAAGTCGTCGTCCTCGGCGTGCACCGCGTTGGCGTAGCGGCCGATCTCGTCGCCCTCCACCGACCAGGTCAGGTCGGCCCCGTGGGTCGGGTCGGCCACCGGGCCGCCGTAGGAGTTCGGCGCGTAGGGCGGCTGGTCGCCGGAGTGGTGGTAGGTCATCGGCCCGTCCTGGTTGTAGGAGTGGATCTCGGACTTGGGCGAGTTGACCGGGAGCTGCTCGTAGTTGGCGCCGATCCGGTGCAGGTGGGTGTCGTGGTAGGAGAAGATCCGCCCCATCAGCATCTTGTCGGGGCTGAGACCGATCCCCGGCACCAGGTTCGACGGCGAGAAGCCGGCCTGCTCGACCTCGGCGAAGAAGTTCTCCGGGTTGCGGTCCAGCACCATGCGGCCGACCTGGATCGGCGGATAGTCGCCGTGCGGCCAGACCTTGGTCAGGTCGAACGGGTTGAACCGGTAGTCGGCGGCATCGGCGAACGGCATCACCTGGATCTCGAGCCGCCATTCGGGCGCCTCGCCCCGGTCGATCGCGCCGCGCAGGTCGCGGCGGTGCAGGTCCGGGTCCTCGGCGGCCAGCTCGTTGGCTTCCGCATCGGTCAGGTTCTCGATCCCCTGCGCGGTCTTGAAGTGGTACTTGACCCAGAACTTCTCCCCGGATGCGTTGATCCACGAGAAGGTGTGGCTTCCGTAGCCGTTCATGTGACGGTAGCTGCGCGGCGTGCCGCGGTCCGACATCAGGATCGCCACCTGGTGGGCGCTCTCCGGCGAGAGGGTCCAGAAGTCCCACTGCATGTCGTTGGAGCGCATCCCGGTCTCGGGCAGGCGCTTCTGCGAGTGGATGAAGTCCGAGAACTTCGAGGCGTCGCGGATGAAGAAGACCGGGGTGTTGTTGCCGACCAGGTCGTAGTTGCCCTCCTCGGTGTAGAACTTCAGCGCGAAGCCGCGCGGGTCGCGCGCCGTGTCCGGGGAGCCCTGCTCGCCGGCGACGGTCGAGAAGCGGGCGAACATCGGGGTGCGCGCACCGGGCTGAAACGGGCTCGCCTTGGTGAACTGGCTGACGTCCTCGGTCACCTCGAGGAAGCCGTGGGCGCCGCTCCCCTTGGCGTGCACGACCCGCTCCGGAACGCGCTCGCGGTTGAAGTGCTGCATCTTCTGGACCGTGTAGTGGTCGTGCAGCACGGTCGGGCCCTGCTCGCCGACGGTCAGTGAGCGCTCGTCGCTCGCCGCCGGGATCCCCGAGTCGGTGGTGGTGTTCGGGCGCTTCTTCTCGTCGCTCATCGCTGCGTCGTCCTTCCTGCTGATTTCTCGGTCCCCTCAATCGTAGACAGTCTCAGCCCGCCCTCGTGGTGGCCGCCGGGCCCGCTGATCCGCAGCGCCGGGACCGTCTCCGCGGTCAGCAGGCCGGTCTCCGCGGTCAGCTCGGCGGCGAGCTCGAACCAGCGCTCGCAGCGGGACGGCGCGTCGACGATCGCGGTGACGATCGGGACGTGGCGGCGCAGCGCCAGCAGCCGGTCGCCGTGCGGCGCGTGGTCGCCGTGGTAGCCCCAGACGCCGCGCAGCGCCGTGGCGCCGGCGGCCCCCTCGGCCCGCAGGCGTCGGATCAGCTCCAGGTGCAGGGCGCGGCCGCGGTGCTCGGAGCGCTCCGAGCAGTAGACCATCAGCTTCGTCCACAGGTTCAGCCCGGCCGCGTCGCGGTCCGGCAGCGCGCGGGGGCGGGCCAGCGCGCGGCCGTCGCGCCTGCAGACGCGGATCGCCTCCAGGGTGGCCAGCGGCCGCTCCATCGTGCCGTCCAGCTCCGCCAGGGCGGCGGCGATCGCCCCGCGCTCCCCGACCGCGATCGCCATCGCCGGCACGGCCGTGTTTCCCGAGAAGAATCCGGCCCTGCGCCGCTCGCCGCGCACCGTGCCGTCGACGCCGAGCAGGACCGTGGCGCCCGCCACCCGGTGGCGGTGCAGCGCTGCGACCACGGCGACGTGGGCCGGGGCGCCGCCAAGGCGCTGCCGCCGACCGACGTAGACGGTCAGCTTCACCTCCTCGTGCGGCTCGCCCTCGGGGCCGTGGCCTTCGGCGGCGAAGCGGGCCCGCTCCAGGGTGAGCAGGCCGTCGCCGGCCATCGCGACCAGCTCCGGCACGACCGCTTCGATCCGCTCGCGGCTGTCGACCGCGACGGCGACCAGCGGCAGGTCCTCGGAGAGCGACAGCAGGCGGTCGGTTTGGAGGCGCTGCCCGGCGCCGAACCCCTCCGCCCCGCGCAGCAGCACGCTGGTCGCCAGCGCCCGCCGCTCGAACAGGTCGAGGATCGCCGCCGAGAGGAAGCGGCCGCCGTGGCGGTCGTGCTCGCCGAAGTAGAAGGTGAGCTTGAGGGCGTCGCCGCCGGGAGGCGCCGCGCCGCTCACAGCTCGGCCCCCAGCCAGTGGCCGAGCGCCAGCGCCGCCAGGCCGGCGAGCAGCGAGAGGCCGACGTTGAGCCAGAGCAGCGTCGCGCGACCCGCCTCGCCGAGCCGCTGCGACTCGAACATCCAGGTCGAGAAGGTCGTGTAGGAGCCGAGTCCGCCGCCGGCGACGATCGTCAGCGCGGCGCCGTGCAGGGCCGCGCCGGCGAGCAGGCCGAGCGCCGCGGCGCCGCTCAGGTTGACGGCCAGCGTGCCGACCGGGAAGGGTCCGGCGGCCCGCTCGGCCAGCGCCGCGTCGAAGAGGAAGCGGGCGAGCGCTCCGACCCCGCCGAGCACGGCGACGGCGATCCAGCCGGCGGCGTTCATCGCACCAACCTCGTCCGCCGCACCGCCGCGGTGGCGAAGTGGACGCAGGCGAAGCCGCCGGCGAGCGTCGCGGCGGCATAGGCGGCCGCGAGGCCGAGGTGTCCGGAGTCGAGCATCTCGAACAGCTCCAGCTGGACGGCGGCGAAGGTGGTGAGAGCGCCGCAGAGGCCGGTGCCGAGCAGCGGCCGCCGGTAGCTCGAGGGCGGCAACCGCTCCTGCAGGCGGGTGACGAAGTAGCCGAGCAGCAGCGCCCCGGCCATGTTGGCGGCGAAGGTCGCCCAGGGCCAGCTCACCGCCCCGTGCGGGGCGAGCTCAGCCAGCCCGACGCGGGCCAGCGCCCCGAGGACGCCGCCGGCGTAGATCGCCGCCAGCTCACGGCGGTCGAGTCGCGGCAGTCGCATGGACAGCCTCCTATCAGCGTCGGTGGACGTGGTAGAGCGCCGCGTCGGGAACCGCCCCGATTCGCGATGCGATCGAGTCGTTTGGCGGGATACTGAGGCGATGGGCGAGCGACAAGACTCTCCCTCGCAGCTGATCGACGCGAGGATCGAGGAGCTGGGCGATTGGCGGGGCGAGACGCTCGCCCGGGTCCGGGATCTCGTCAAGCAGGCCGACCCCGAGGTGGTCGAGGAGTGGAAATGGAGAGGGGTGCCGGTCTGGTATCACGCCGGGATGATCTGCACGGGTGAGACGTACAAGAAGGTCGTGAAGATGACCTTCGCCAAGGGCGCCTCGCTGGAGGACCCTGCGGGCCTCTTCAACTCCAGCCTCGAGGGCAACACGAGGCGCGCCATCGACTTCCATCAGGGCGACGAGATCGACGGGGAAGCGTTGAAGGCGCTGATTCGCGCCGCCGTGGCACTGAACACGTCCTAGAGGCTCCAGCGCGCGCAACGACGCCTTCCAATGTGCGACGCAGGCGGTCGAGCCCCTTGCCGGGGATCGGCATGTCGTCCACTCGCCGCAGCATCTCCTCCGGGTCGGCCAGGCCGTGCCGGATCGCCTCCACCGCGAACTCCCAGTCCCGATCCCGCCCGACCGCGTGGGCGAAGTAGCCATAGGTCGAATCGAAGTAGGAGCCGTCGCCGAGGCTCCCATCGATCTCGTCCTTCCTCTCCGGATGAGCGCGTGGATAGACATCCGCCTCCCGCGAGCGAAGCATCGAGCGTGCTCCAGCTCTGCGCGCTGCATCGACCCTCAGGGATTCGCCTCGATGATCCGCCGCCGCTCCTGCTCGTTGAGGGCGCCGGCAAACGGGCTGTTCTGGCGGAGGTCCCTGCCAGCCTCGGTGTCGGCCGCGATCGCGCCAGCGATCTCGTCGCGTGAGCGGCCGAGCAACTCGCGCCATCTGTCGGCGTAGCGGGGATCGAGGTGCCCGTCGGCGGCCAGCTGCTCGACGCGCTCGCGCGCGTCTTCGAGCATCGGCTCATCGAGCCGAGCGGCGACCACGCGGTGATAGGCGCGCGCGCGGCGCTCTGCGGTTCTGTGGCCAACGGCCGGCCGAGCGCGGTGGGACTCCGATCCGGTGGCCCCACCGCCAAGCTTCGCCGCCGCGTCGCGGCGCGCAGCGAGCGCAGCGCCAAGCAGATGTCGATGCCGGCCCTCTGCGATCAGCTCGTCGATCGCCTCGCGCAGCTCGACAACGAACTGCCGCGGCACCTCGCGGCGGCCGCTCGGAGCGATCACGACCGGAACTTCCCCTGCCGCCACCCACCGGTCGAGCGCCGGCTGGCTGAGCCCGAGGATCCGCGCGGAACGCGACCGGGAGAGGGTGGGACCGAGCCTGGCCTCCAGCTCGCGCCGCACCGGCCTCACTTCGGCCGCCGCCTCCGGCATCCGTTCGACACGGCGGAGCCTGACGATGCCATCGACCAGCTTCGTACTCTCGGCGACGCTTGCCATGGCGAGCACCGTAGCAAACATGTTAAGAAAAGAGCGCGATATTTCTAAATATCATTCATTGACATATATCGATGAAGCGTGCTAGGGTCGCGACGTGACCGAGCTGCCGGTGATCAACTGCTGCACCCCGCTCGCCGGGTCCTCCCTCTCAGGCGAGCGGGCCGACGAGCTGGAGGCGGTGCTGAAGGCGCTCGCCGACCGCCACCGGCTGCTGATCGTCAATTTGCTGCTGCAGGCGGACGGCGAGCCGGTCTGCGTCTGCGAGGTGCAGCCGCTGCTCGGGCTCTCGCAGGGGACGGTCAGCCATCACCTCAAGCAGCTGGTCGAGGCGGGCCTGGTCGAACGCGAGACCCGCGGCACCTACAGCTACTTCCGCCTCGTGCCGGGCGCGCTCGACGCGGTCCGCGAGGTGTTCGCTACGCCGGCGAGAGCGGCGTGAGCGGCCGTCCCGACCTGCCGCGCCGCGCCGCCGCGGAGGCGATCGGCGCCTTCGCCCTGGTCTTCGCGGGCTGCGGTGCGATCGTCACCGAGGCCGAGCACCCGGGCGCCCTGGGCACGATCGGCATCGCCCTCGTATTCGGGCTGGTGATCATGGCGATGGTCTACGCCACCGGCCACCTCTCGGGCGCCCACCTCAACCCGTCCGTCACCCTCGCCTTCACCCTCACCCGCCACTTCCCGGCCCGCGACGCCATCGTCTACATCGGCGCCCAGCTGGCCGGGGCGATCGCCGGCGCGGCGCTGCTGCTCGCCGTCTGGCCGAGCCAGCCGGCCTCGCTCGGCGCCACGCTGCCCAGCGTGGGGACCGGCAGCGCCCTGGTCTACGAGGCGGTGCTGACCGCCTTCCTGATGTTCACGATCATGGCGGTGGCGACCGACACCCGCGCGGTCGGCGCCGGCGCGGCGATCGCGATCGGCGGCGTGATCGGCCTCGACGCCCTGTTCGGCGGGCCGATCACCGGCGCCTCGATGAACCCCGCCCGCTCGATCGGCCCGGCGCTTCTCTCCGGCGAACTGCACGACCTCTGGATCTACCTCGTCGCGCCTGTGGTGGGCGCCGCAGCCGGCGCTCTCGCCTACCAGCTGGTCCGCGGGGAGCACCCGGTGCGATGAGCCGCGTCCTCTTCGTCTGCCTCCACAACGCCGGCCGCTCGCAGATCAGCGAGGCGCTCTTCGCCCGCGCCGCCGAGGGCCGCCACGAGGCCCGCTCGGCGGGCACCACGCCGGGCGAGCGCGTCCACCCCGAGGCGATCGAGGCGATGCGCGAGCTGGGCATCGACCTCGCCGGCCGCGTGCCCCGCGAGCTGAGCCGCGAGGATGCCGAATGGGCCGACGTCGTGGTGACGATGGGCTGCGGCGACGAGTGCCCCTACATTCCCGGCAAGCGCTACCTCGACTGGGACCTGCCCGACCCGAAGGGCCGCCCGCTCGCCGAGGTCCGCGCCACCCGCAGGGAGATCGAGCGGCGGGTCGCGGAGCTGGTCGAGGAGCTGGACTGAGCGCTCAGCGGGCCAGCACACCCCAGCTGACGGCGGGTGCAGCGTAGGAACCGTCCTCGTTGCGGAAGGCCGCAAGGCTCTCGACGATCGCCGCGCGGGTTGCCTGTCGCTCGTCCTCCGCCAGCCCGTCGACCGCCGCGGCGAGCGGCCCGGCGAGGCGGACCAGCGCGTCCCAGACGTCGTCCTCGTCGGCGTACCTGAAGTTGAAGGCTATCTCCTCGAGCTGGGGCTCGGCGAAGCCGGCCCCGGTGACCAGGCTGCGGATCAGGTCCGGGTCGGCCATCGCGAAGATCCCCGGCGGACCGGGCTCGGGCGGCGGCATGTGGCCACGTTCGACCAGCGTCATCGCCGGCAGCGCCGCCCAGGGGTTGCGGTCCGGCGCCGCCCAGACCGCGAACGCCAGCGGACACCCGTCGCGCAGCACCCTCCGCGACTCGGCAAAGGCAGCCGCGGGATCGGCCATCAGCATGTAGCCCCAGCGGCAGACGACAGCGTCGACGCTGTCGTCGTCGAACTCCATCCGCTCGGCGTCCAGCACCCTGAACTCGACGTTGGTCAGCCCTTGGCGGTCGCCGAGCTTTCTGGCCACGGAGACCATCTCGGGCGCGAAGTCGGCTGAGATGACGCGGCCGCCGTCCCCGACCCGCGAGGCAACCCGAAAGCCCAGGTCACCCGGTCCGGCAGCGACGTCGAGGACGACCTGCCCCGGTTGCGGGTCGGCCTTCTCGACGATCCACTCGTTGACGCTGCCGGTCACGTCGATCATCCACTCGTTGCGGTCCTCCCAGCCCGGCGCCATCTTCCCCCAGGTGTCGCGGCTCTCTTCCCGATAGGCGTCGCGGTCGATGGCCATCTCCACTCCCTCCGGTCGCGGTTTCCCGCGACGGTAGCGCCTCGGGCGGGTGAGCCGCAACCGCCTAGGGAAAGCCCCGCTGCTCCTGGCGGACCAACCGCTGCGAGCGACGACGGCGGTGCACCGCCCAGAGCAGGGTCACGACGATGCAGGTGAGGACGAGGATCGCCACCACCATCACCAAGAACCCCCAGTGACGGTGCTCCCCCGGCACCCAGGTATTGGCCCCGTAGAACCCGACGATCACGGTCGGCACGATGAAGATCGTCGCCAACAACTGAAGGCGCCACTGGAGCTCCTCATTGTGCTCTCGCTGGGCTTCCGATTTCTTGATGTGGAGGAGGTGGAGCGAGCTCCGCAGCGTGTCGCCGAGCTTCGACAGGGCCGCGAGGGCTTTGTCGATGCGTTCGTCCACGGCCACCACCTCTTTGTGATCCGTTGCGGGCAACCACGCCTTGTCCGGATCGCTGCGAAGCCCTGGAAGGTTCAAGGGGTTGAGCCAGTCGCGCAGCCGGGCTCGCGCGCCCCAGAGGTCGTGCAACTGACGCTCGTCCTCCTCGCTCAGATCGCGAAACTCACCCCCATCGTCGTAGAGGCACAACTCCCACGCCTCGAGCGCGGCGTGAAAACGACGGTGGGTGGGCGCATAGGTGAGAGCGAGCTCATTCATCGCCAGCACCCCGAGATCCCCGGCGCTGCCATCATGGCCCTCGATCCAGCGCTTGGAGACGGCCCTTCGAAGGGCGTCTCGCGAGACGGGCGGGAAGCCGTCCTCCACTTTCTCGGCACCACGGTAAAGGCGAGCGTCATGCCACCGCGTGATCAACCAACCCTCGCCCGCCAGCAGCTCAACCGCCTCGTAGAACGCTTCCGCGGAAGGGGTGAATACCGGCTTCAGACCTCCTCCGGCCCGCGCCTCCGGCGCATAGACAGCGAAGCTCGACGCCAGCCGGACGGTCCCTTCCTGCCACCGGCGGTTCTCCGGAATGTCGTCGGGTGCGAGCAGGTCGTCGAGCATCTCCCGCTCCAGCCCGGGGCAGGCCGAGCCGAGCAGCTCCAGCAATCCCTCCAGAGTCGCCGACGACGAGACATCGAACCAGCGCACCCCGCCGGACGGCGGAGGCTCATCCGGATCGCACTCGCGGGGCTCGCTTCCACCGACCCAGACGGTCGTGCTGACCAACAACTCGTCGCCGGCGGGAGCGGTCGGTTCCGAAGTCACCGTCTCCTCTTTGCCGGTGCCATGGCGCAAATGCTAACCGTAAGGTGCGGTAATAGCGAAAAACAGCACGGTTCGCTGACGGTGGGTGTGGGTTAGGCGTGTTGCCCGTCCACCCCCGAATCGGGCATCAGCTCGTGCAGCGCGCTCTCGTAGGCCCGCACGAGCTGCCCGGGGTCGGCGATCAGGGCGGTGTCGGTCATGAAGCCGGCGGTGACCTCGCCGTTGTAGCTGAAGATGCTCACGGTCGTCCCGAGGCTGCCCGAGCAGGGCGCCCAGACGAGGACGCCGCTGACCGGCGCGCCGGCGAAGTGGAGCTGCTGGCGCGGGCCGGGGACGTTGGTGACGACCAGGCTGGCCTTGTCGGTGAAGAAGCCGATCAGGCGGTCCTCCACCCAAGGCGGGGTGAGGCCGATCGCGCTGATCACGCCGTAGGCGAGGAGCGCCTCGTGGGTGCTCTTGATCTCGTCCATGCGGCTGCTGACCTCGCGCAGGCGCTCGCCCGGCGCCACCCCGCCGACCGGAAGCTCCAGCAGGAGCAGCGCGAAGTCGTTGCCGAGGTCAGCGGGGACCGGCTCGTCGAGAGGGCGCAGGTTGAAGGGCACCATCGCGTGGATCTCGTCCGGCAGCCCTCCGTCCGGGCCGAGCAGCTCGTGCAGCGCGCCGGCCAGGGCGGTGAGCAGCAGGTCGTTGATCGTCACGCGCCGCAGCCGCGCGGCCTCCTTGATCCGCGCCAGCGGGACCGGCTCCGACCAGGCCACGCGGCGCGCGCCCGAGAGCGGCGCCCGCAGGTCGCTCGCGGCGTCCGCGGGGGAGGCGAGGAGCTTCGCCACGGTGGCGACGTCGCGCCGGGCGGTACCCGCCAGCTCGCGAACGTGGTCGGGATGGGCGAGCGTCTCGACCCCCTCGTGAACTGCTGCGGCGCCCACTCCGCGAATCGCCGAGATCGCGCTGGCGGGGATCCCCGCCAGGCGCCGCAGGGCGCCCCCGGGGCGGCTCGACGGCGGGGCCGTGCCGCTCTCGCCGCCGCCGTCGGTGATCGAGAGCATGACCCGGCCGAGGGCAATCCCGTCGGCGATGCAGTGGTGGATGCGCCAGAGGACCGCCGCGCCGCCTTCGTAGCCTTCGATCAGGTAGGCATGCCACAGCGGCTTGCCGGGGTCGAGCGACGGCGTGACCAGGTCGCTGACCATCGCCTGGAGCGCGGCGCGGTCGCCCGGGGCCGGCAGCTCCAGGCGGTGGAAATGGTCGTCGAGGTCGAAGGACGGATCGTCCTCGAAGGCCGGCCCGCGGCCCAGCGGCTCGGCGACCCGCTGCCGGAAGCGCGGAAAGTCGGCGACCAGACGCTGCTCGAGCACCGCGGCGACGTCGTCGGGGTCGGGCGCCTCGGCAAGCGTGACGAGGCCGTTGACGACCATCGGGTTGGTCGGCCGGTCCATGTGGAGCCAGGCCGCGTCGGCGGCCGGCATTGCGTAGCGGCTCATGCGGCGCTCCCGGGTAGTTGCCGTACAGGCCGATGATGCTCCGGCGCCCGCCGGATCGCATCCGTAGTTGGCCGTCCAGTTGCCGCGCGGTCGACCTTTCGACCGCTATGCGACTCAAATGTCTACCGCGCTCGGCGATCGGCGGCGTCGTATGCGAGAGTCCCGGCTCGATGAGGCTCTGCCGTTTCGCAACGCCGGAGGGTCCTCCGGCGCTGGGGGTAGTCGAGGGCGAGGAGGTCATCGACCTCTCCGAGGCCGATTTGCCGCACGAACCGGCCGCCGCCCTGGCCGAGGCGGGCGAGGGCCGGCTGCGTGAGCTGGCCGAGGCGGCGCCGCGGCTGCCACTGGAGGAGGCGCGGCTCGTCGCGCCCGTCTCGCCGCGCAAGTACCTGGCAATCGCCCTCAACTACCGCGACCACATCGCCGAGATGGGCATGGACGCCCCCGAGGTCCCGGTCTTCTTCAACAAGCAGGTGACCTGCGTGGTCGGCCCCGGCGCCGAGGTCCACATGCCGAAGGTGTCGACCTTCCTCGACTACGAGGCGGAGCTGGCGGTGGTGATCGGCAAGCGCTGCCGCCACGTGCCGCCGCAGCGCGCCCACGAGGCGATCGCCGCCTACACCTGCGCCAACGACATAAGCGTGCGCGACTGGCAGGGCCGCGCCCAGACGATGACGATCGGCAAGTCGTTCGACACGCACGGGCCGCTCGGGCCCTGGCTGGTCACCCCCGACGAGCTGGGCGACCCGCACGACCTGGGGATCCGCTGCTTCGTCGACGGCGAGCTGCGCCAGGAGGCGCGCACGTCGGAGATGGTCTTCGACTGCTTCCAGCAGGTCTCTCACCTCTCCGAAGCGTTCACGCTCGAGCCCGGCGACGTGATCGCCACCGGCACCCCGGCCGGAGTCGGCCTCGGCCGCAAGCCGGTCCGTGACAACCTCTTGAAGGTGGGCAGCACGGTGACGGTCGAGATCGAGGGGATCGGGGCGCTGGTCAACACCGTGGTCGCGGAGCCGGAGGGGTTCGTCGCGGGCGGGTAGGGATGCTGACCGAGAGAGTGCAGCGCTGGCGCGACGCGGGGACGAGCGAGGAGGTTCTCGGCCGCCGGCTGTTCGTCCACCGACGCGAGGGCAACGAGGACCCGCTGCTGCTCTTCCTGCACGGCTTCCCCTCCAGCTCCTACGACTGGCGCGAGCTGCTCGCGCTGCGCCGCGACGGGCGGGCGACCCTGGCCTTCGACTTGCTCGGCTTCGGCCTCTCCGAGAAGCCGCCCGATCACCTCTACACGCTCGCCTGGCAGGCCGACGCGGCCGAGGAGCTGGTGCGCCGCGCCGGCTCGCCCCCGGTCTTCGTCGTCGCCCACGACATGGGCACCTCGGTGGCGACCGAGCTGATGGCGCGCGACCTGCGCGGCGAGCTGGGGATGCGCCTGACCGGAGCGCTGCTGTTCAACGGCAGCATGCTGCTGCACCTGGCGAGTCCGACGATCGGCCAGCGCCTGCTGCGCAGCCGGCTCGGACCGCTGTTTGCGCGCCTCAGCAGCGAGCGGACCTTCCGCGTCCAGTTCGGCCGGGTCTTCTCGGCCGAGCACCCGCTGAGCGCCGAGGAGGCGGCCGACCAGTGGTCGCTGATCACGCACGGCGGGGACCGGGGCATCGTCCGCAAGACGATCCACTACATGGACGAGCGCGAGCGCTTCACGGAGCGCTGGCACGGCGCGATCCGTGACTGGCCCGGCCCACTGACCCTGGCCTGGGGCCTGCGCGACCCGGTCGCCACCACCGCGGTGCTGGACGGCCTCCGCGCCCTGCGACCGGGGGTCGAGGCGAGCGAGCTTCCCGATGCCGCCCACTACCCGCAGATCGAACGGCCCGACCTGATCTCCGCGGCGCTGGACAGGGCGCTCGAGGCCGCGGCGCGTTGACGCCGGCGGGCCCCCGGGTCGAGCTGCTCTGGTGGTCGGGCTGCCCCAGCTGGGAGGAGGCGGTCAGCATCGTCCGCACCGAGATGGCGGCGGCGGGGCTCGACCCGGAGGCGCTCGAGGTGCGCGAGGTGCGCAGCGACGAGGAGGCCGAGAGCGAGCGCTTCGTCGGCTCGCCGACGATCCGCATCGACGGGCACGACGTCCAGGACCCCGGCGACGAGCCGCTCGGCCTGACCTGCCGGGTGTACCGGCTGCGCGACGGGCGGATCTCGGCGCTGCCCGACCCGGCCGACCTGCGCGACGCGCTGCGCGGCGCGCAGCGCGACCGTTAGCGTAAAGCCCTTCGATCGCTCGACGAAAGGAGGCCGAGGATGACCGCAGGTGGGATCGGGGTCGGCGACATGGCGCCGGACCTGGCGTTGCCCGACACCGAGGGGAACACGGTTGCACTGCCCGCGCCCGGCGAGGCGCAGGCGACGGTGGTCGCCTGGACCTGCAACCACTGCCCCTACGCGCTCGCCTGGCACGACCGCCTCACCGCCGCCGCCCGCGAGTACGCCGGCCGCGGCGTGCGCTTCCTCGCCGTCAACTCCAATGACGCCGAGCGCTACCCCGCCGACTCGCCCGAGGCGATGGCGGAGCGCTACGACGCCGAGGAGTGGGGCATGCCCTACCTTCACGACGCCAGCCAGGAGGCGGCGAGCGCCTACGGTGCCCGCACCACCCCCGACCTCTTCGTCCTCGACTCCGCCCTGCGCCTCCGCTACCGCGGCGCCCCGGACGCGGACCACCAGGATCCAGCGCGGGCCGCCGCCTGGCTGCGCTCTGCCCTCGAGGCGATCCTCAGCGGCTCCGATCCCGAACCGGCGGAAACCGAGCCGGTCGGCTGCTCGATCAAGTGGCGCGAATAGCGATCCGGCCGGGCCTGGTCGCGGCCGCCGGGAGTTCGACCCCCACGGCCCCCCCGGCTGGGGTTCGCGCCCGCGATTAGCCGCTCGCAGCGGCGTCCCGTCCTACAACTCATCCGGTGCTTCGCTGGATCAGAATCTCGGCATGTCTGCGCCTGACGAAGCCGAGGTGCGTGCCGGGACCCCCTCCGACGCCGAGGCGATCTGCCGCATCTACAACGCGGCGCTCGCCGAGCGGAGCTCCACCTTCGAGACCGAGCCGCGCTCTGCCGACGACTTCAAGGGACGGGCGGGCGGTGCCCGGTTCCCGCTGCTGGTGGCCGAGGCGGGCGCGGGCGTCGTCGGCTAGGCCGGACTCGCCCCCTACAGCAGCCGGCCCTGCTACGCGGGGATCGGCGAGTGCAGCGTCTACGTTGCCCCCGAGGCGCGGGGCCGCGGTGTCGGCACGTCGCTGACCGAGGGGCTCGCCGACGCGGCTCGTGCCAGCGGCTTCCACAAGCTGATCGGCAAGCTCTTCACCGACAACGTCGCCAGCGTCCGCCTGGTCGAGCGCTGCGGCTTCTCGTCGGTCGGGCTCCACCATCGCCACGGGCAGCTCGACGGTGAGTGGCGCGACGTTCTGGTCGTCGAGCGCCTGCTCGGCGAGGGCGGGCAGGGGCCCACGTGAAGGTCCGCAGCGCCAGCCGCGAAGACGTTCGCCGCATCGCCGAAATCCATGTTCGCTCCTGGCAGGCTGCCTACCGGGGCATCCTGCCCGGGGAGCTGCTCGACGGCCTCTCGGTCGCAGAGCGGGAGAAGAGCTGGCGGGCGCTCCTGCGCGAGGGCGGAACGCGCCGGCTGACGCTGGTGGCAGAAGGGCCGGGCGGCCCGGTCGGTTTCTGCTCGGCGGCGACCCCGAGCGAGGATGGGGAGGCGGGCGAGAGGACCGCCGAGATCGGCGCCCTCTACGTCGACCCCGACCACTGGCGCGAGGGAGCGGGCGGCGCCATGCTCTCGGCGGCGCTCGCCGAGCTGGCCGGCCAGGGGTGGCACGACGTGGTGCTCTGGGTGCTTCCAGAGAATCTGGCCGCACTTGCCTTCTACGAGCGCTTCGGGTTCGCGGTCGAGCCGGACGTCGAAAAGCGCGAGGAGAGGAGCGGCCGGCCGGTCATCCGACTGCGAGCCGGACTGGACGAGCCGATCCGGATCGGCCCCTACGACCTGTCCTGGCCGGAGCGGTTTGCGCAGGAGCGAGCGGCGCTCGAGGAGGCGATCGGAGCCTGGGCGGTGGGTGGCATTCACCATGTGGGCAGCACGGCCGTGCCGGGTCTCGATGCCAAGCCGATCGTCGACATCCTGGTCGGCGTCGACAGCCTCGGCGCGTCCCGTGCCTGCTTCGATCCCCTGAAGAGGCTCGAGTACGTATATGCGCCGTACCGACCGGAGGAGATGCACTGGTTCTGCAAACCGCATCCGAGCCGGCGAACCCATCACCTGCACCTCGTCCCGACCGATTCGGGGCGCTTTCGCGACGAGCTGGCCTTCCGGGACCGGCTGCGGGCCAACCCGGAGCTCGCAGCGGAGTACGCGGCCTTGAAGCGCGGCCTCGCAGAGCGGTTCGCCGATGACCGCGAGGGTTACACCGGCGCCAAGGCCGGGTTCATCTGCCGGACTCTGAAGGCAATCTGACGATCGGCGCCGCGGCGCGTCGAGCCGCTTCGCTAGGAATTCGCGATTGGATGGCGAGGGCCGGAATCGAACCGGCGGCACCGTCAGAGGCTCTACTCGGAGTCGAGCCCGAGGATCATTCCGAGAGCCCGCTCGATCTCCTGCACCGTATCGGCCTTCGCCTTGCCGAGTTTGCGAAGCAACCGCTTGCGAGCCACGGCTCTGACGCCTCGGCACACGACGACGCTGTCTCTCTCGATGCCTTCGTCGGGCGAGACCTCCGGCCGCAGCGGCGAAGCGGCCCGTGCGGTGGACACCGGGACGACAACGATCAGCTCGTCCTCCAGCCCGGTCGTAATCTCATCCACCGAGACTACGATCGCCGGACGGTTCTTGCCGGGCTCGCCCTTCCGCGCGGCGCCGAGGGACGTGAGCCAGACCTCTCCGCGCCGAGGCTCAGTCGACGCCATCGCCGAGGGTCGCCTCCCACTCGTGGTCCTCGGCATTCACCGCGGCGACGCCGGCATCCATCCGAGTGGCCTCTCGCTCGGCGCGGAAGATCCCCTCCCGGGCGACATCGTGGGCAAGGTCGGACAGCATCGCCGACAGGGACACGCCCCGCTCGCTCGCTTGGCGCGCGAGAAGATCGCGGGTCTCGCGGGTGACCCTGATCGTGGCGGTCCGGGTAGCCATGCCCGCATTGTAGCGCCATGATAAGGCGACAAGGTAAGGCTTCCGACCCGGTTCCAGAGCCGGCGGATGGTCTCGCTCTGAGCGTGCGCCGAGCGTTCACCTAACCGATGCCGTTCGGTCCTCGGCTTTTCCGCATGCTCGTGCCAGATCGCGCCAATGCCCGACATCCCAATACCCCCGCGCCGCACCGGACGTCGACGGCAGAACCCAGACCGCGGCACCGCCGATGCGCTCGGGCTGAGGCCCGTAATCGACCCTGCGCCCAAGCGCGGCGCGGGCGGCGTTCTTGCCGTTGAAGGCGAGGTTGGCGGGTTCTACCGCGGCGATCCGACCCTCCAGCCCGGCCACGTCGAACTCCCCCGTCCCGACTTCTTGGTCGGAGCCATGACGCACCTTGCAGATGTCGGTGAGGCCAATCCCGAAGGCCGGTAGCTGTTCGAACTCCGCCGGCGACAGCCGCATCGGCGTCAGTCCCGTCGAGTGAAGCGTTGCCCAAAAAGCGTTGCCGGGACCCGCGTAGTAGGTGCCAGCCCGAGCGGACGCCGTCCCGGCTGCCGTACCGCAGAACACCACTCGCAATCCCGGTCGCAGCACGTCGGGTAGAACACCGGCCATCGCGGCACGCTACTCCGAGTTGATGGCCAGCCATGCTTCCGCCGAAAAGTCGTGAAGGTGCGTTGCCTGGATTGCCCGCACTTGGATCGACGCCGAGTCGATCCCCTGACCCGAGCGCCGGGAACGCCTCCCGGGGCAGTTTTTCAGGCACTCCTCAAGCCGAGAACAACGGAGCCCCAGGGGGATCGCCGCCGAGGCGGGAGAGCCTTACCTGGGGCATACGCGGAATAGTCTAGCGCGACTCCTTCTGTTCCCAGGAATGTGCCATGCAGCCATCCCAAGCCGAGAAATGGATCACTGAGGCCCGATTCGCGCCGTACGTCGCCAAGACCGACGGCGATCACGATAAGGCCGTCGCTCTCTATGTCTGGAATGCCCGCATCTCCGCCGCGATGTTCGAGACGCTGCATCACGTCGAGGTGATCCTGCGCAACGCCATCGACTCCCGGTTTGCGCCCGTTGACGCCGCGGCACCCCCGCGAGAGCCCTGGCTCGCAGACCCGACCGTCCTCAACGAGGCTTCGAGACAGCGTGTGCATGCAACCGCCGCGAGGATTTCACGCGAAGGCAAGACGCCGACCCGCGGGCGGGTAGTCGCCGGCTTGTCCTTCGGATTCTGGCGCGCCCTCTTCGACAAGAAGTACGACCGTCTGTGGGTCTCCCATCTGCACCGCGCATTCCCGGGCGGCTCCGGCAATCGGGCCGAGATCGCGACGTTGATGTCGAACCTCGTCCCGTTCCGCAATCGCCTTGCCCACCACGAGACGATCTCGGGCGCCCGATCGCCACGCACTACGAGGAGATGCTCACCCTGGCAAGGCTGGTTGATCCCGACGCCAGAGAGTGGATCGAGCAGGTATCCCAGGTCAAAGCGGTTCTCGACAGGCGCCCTGGGCCACACTAATGCCGACGCTTGACTGCTGCGTGTTGCGACCCTGGTCGCGCGCGAGCTTCTGCAGGTCGAGATAGGCCCGCTCGGGCGTGCGCTCGATCACGCCAGCAGAGGCTCCATCGCCTCGGCCAGCACCGAGCCGACACGCAGCCGACGAGCCAGCGCGAGCAGCTCCCCGGGCTTGGCATTGCCACCTTGCAGGTACCTGCGCAGCGCGCCCAGCGCCAGATCGCGGCCCACGCGCGAGCGGAGGCGCATGAGGTCGACGACCGTCCGCTCCGGGGAGCTGATCGCGATCGCCTCGCCCGAATCGATCTCCTTCACCTCACGCCCGAGCGAGAACGTCGCGGCGGCGAAGACGTGAACCCGGGTGGACGGGTAGGCGATCCTGGGCCGATGCCTCCCACGAGCTATCGCCAGGTGGACCGTATCCGGCATCTCGTCGCTCAGATCCCAAAAGCTGGCGGCGGAGTTGAGGCAGATCATCCCCTCCGGCGCCCGGCGGCACACCGCCACCAAATCAAGGTGAGCGGTCGCCGGGGCGTCGGCGACGCGGTAGACGCCGCGCGACAGCTCGATCAGCTCCCCGCTGTCCCGTAACCGATACAGATCCTCCCAGCGGGCGCCGCTCGCGATCAGCTCCGAGGCTGAGGAGATTCCTCCGGCGCGACGCGCGATGTCCAGTACTTCGCTCGGTCGCATGGATAAAAGTCTACACACTTAGAAGCTATATGTGCAGGATTTCATCCCCAGCTGTTTGAGATCCGGTGGCGCTTGGCGTACCGATACGAGAGACCGGCTATATGTTGCGCACCCTTCGGCCGATGGCGGTGTCCTGCGGATAGCCCGCAGCGTCCCAGAAAGAACCGACCGCCTCGTCATCGTACGCAACAAGCGCAGTGACGCGGCCTGCGCCACGTTCGCGCAGGTAGTCCTCGGCGGCATGCGTGAGCTTCAATCCAATGCCCCGGCGTCGATGCTCGTCAAGCACCGCAAGGCGGTGGATATTCCCTCGCCATCCGTCCCAGCCGGCAATAACCGCCCCTACAACCTGCTCCGCGCTCTCCGCCACAAGCAAAGCGGCTGGAGATCCTTCCACCAATCGCTCAACGTCCTCTCGACGATCCGGCGTGCTGGCGTGCTGACTTCGGGCCAGCTCCCAGAGCCCTAGCACGGCATCCACATCGTGGTGGCGGCATCGGCGCACCGTGATCTTCTCGCCCGTCAAGCCGTGAATGTACCGGCCTTCAAGACAGGCGGTCGCCGAAGTCGCTGGCACGACCACGTCGTCCATGAAAGCCGCGTCCCAAACTCCGGCGTCCATCAGGTGGACGTAGACCTTCAACGTGAATCCGATCGGCCATGGCTATGGAGCGTAGGGCTATGCCGGCGATCGGGCGTCCCGATTGCAAGCTGTTGACCTGGCGTTGCCCGAGCGCAAAAGCGCCGCCTCGGAGGGCGGCGCATTTGGCTCTGCGATGCGATGGCGAGGGCCGGAATCGAACCGGCGACACCACGATTTTCAGTCGTGTGCTCTACCAACTGAGCTACCTCGCCTCGGTGGTGGCGCGGGGGTGGCCGCGCTGAGCGAAGGCTAGCGACCGCAGCGTCGGGGGGCTGCTTGGATTGGCCGGTGGCTTGGACTCGTGCAGCTATTGCCGCGGGCGCGGTCGCCGTGGTGGCGATGGCGCTGCTCTCGGGTGGGACGCGAGCGGATCCGCGGACGCCGCCGGCGCTGCCGGGGCTGGCGCCGCCGTTCTTCGGCACCGCGGTGGTCGGGGGCGGCGGGCGGACCGAGGCGATCGACGCCTACGGGGATGTGGTCGGTCTCTGGGCGCCGGGTCCGGCCGGCCGCTCGCTGATCTACAACCCCGCCGCCAGGCAGGCCGCCGGGAGCGTGCCCGCAGGAACCGGAATCGTCGCCCGGATGCCGTCCGGCCGCGGCACGGTTCCGCTCTGGCGAGCCGAATCCGTCACCCAGCGCTACCTGCCGCGAACCAACGTGCTGCGGACCGTGGCGCGCCTGCGCGGCAACAGGGCCGTGGTCGTCCGGTCGGTCGGCGGGCCGAGATCCGCTCGCGCCGACCGCCGCTGGCTGGGACAAGCGCAACCGCTGGGTGCCGGGGCGCCGGGCTGGGCGCGAGCGATGCACCGGCGCTCGCTGCTGGTGCTGCGCGCGCTGACCGATCGGCGGACGGGGGCCGTCGCGGCCGGGGCACGGGAAGGGTGGGCCTATGTCTGGCCGCGCGACGCGAGCGCCGCGGCGATCGCGCTCGCCTCGGCCGGCTACCGGGCCGAGGCGCGCCGGGTCGTCCGCTTCCTGCTCGGGCTGGACCTCGACGCCGCGGCGCGGTTCCGCGGAACCGGCGAGCCGGTTGCGGACCGCGGGCCGCAGGGCGACGCGGCGGGCTGGGTTGGGGCGGCCGCGCGAGCGGCCGGCCTGCCGGCGCCGCGAGGCGCCCCGTCATGGAACGCCCGGACCGATTACCAGGAGGGCGACGCAGGCGACTACCTCGGCAACGCGCTTGCCTCCACCGCCGCCGACAGGGACCGTCGGCAGCGGGAGCAGGGGATCGCCGAAGCGTTCGGAGGGCCGGATGGCCTGACGCGCCGTGCCGGCGACCCCGGCTCGGGCGTCGACTCCGCCGCCGCCTGGGCAGTGCGTCCGTTCCGGCTCCATTCCCTCTTCCCGCTTGCCCGTCGGACCCTCTTGCGCCTCACCGCTCGCAGCACTCGCTACGGCATCGTGCCCTCCGAAGACTGGGGCGGCGGGGACGATCCCTGGACCGCGCCGACCGCCTGGACGGCGTGGAGCCTCGCCGCCCTCGCGAACGCCGAGCCAGGGCGGTTCCGCGGAACCGCCCTGCGGGACCGGCGGGCGGCGCTGCGCCTGGTCGCCGACCTGCGCCGCGCCGCGACCCCGCTAGGGCTGCTCCCCGAGCGGGTAGACGCCCACACCGGCGTACCTCGCTCGACCACGCCGCTGGCCTGGTCGCACGCCTTCGCGATCCTCGCCCTGCGGGAGCTCTGGCCCGGTAAGGCGCGGCCCGGGCGTTGAATCAGAGCTGGGTGGCGATCAGAACCAGGATGCCGCTGAAGCCGGCGAGCATCCCACCCGTCAACACGATCACGCCGTGGAACATCGAGCGCTGAATCGCGTCGAGCCGGGCGTCAAAGCGGGCAAAACCATGCTCGATCCGATCCTCGATCCGATCGAGGCGCTTGTCGACAGCGTCGAATCGCTGGTCGACAGCGTCGAATCGCTGGTCGACGGCATCGAATCGCTGGTCGACCGCGTCGAAGCGCCGGTCGACGTGGGCGGCGAAGTCGTCCAGTCGCTCGTCGGTCCAGCTCTCTCTCATCGTCTCCATATTGCCAGATTACGAGACCGAATGTAACCTGTGGTCTGCGAATGTAAAAAGTTGCGGTAGATCTTGCGGCGAAAGTCAGGGCTCGATCGCCTCGAGGGCGGCGGCGACCGCCTGCTTGGGGTCGTCGACCTGGATCACGCCCGGCACGCCGTCCAGCTCGTCGCGGCCGTCGAGGTCCCAGCTGCGCAGCGCGACGACTGTCCTGCCGAAGGTGCGAGCGTGGCCGATCTCGGAAAGGGTGCCCCACTCGCCGCCCACCGCGATCGCCACGTCGCCGCTCGCCACCACCGCCAAATTGCGCGCGTAGCCGATCGCGCTGGCCACCGCGTGGGTGCAGTATGGGTTGGCGTCCTCGACCGAGATGCCGGGCACGATCCCGATCACCTCTCCGCCCGCCTGCGCGGCGCCGCGCGATGCCGCCTCCATCACCCCGGCCAGCCCACCGCAGACGACGGTCGCGCCCGCCTCGGCCAACCGCCGCCCGACCTCTTCCGCGAGCTGCGCCAACTCGGAATCCTGCTCGCAGTCGCCGACCCCGATCACCGATACCTGCCGGAACCGGCGCTCGCCGTTGGGGCGCCCCTCGCGCACGTCGCCGGCCCCCCTTGACCCCCCCGGCGCTTCGGCTGGATCGCTCATCGCGGCGCGAAGTCTTGCATCGAGCGCATCAGCTCCAACGCCCCCGCCTTGTGCAGCGGTTCGTTCAGGTTGCCGCACTTCGGGCTCTGCACGCAGGAGGGGCAGCCGGAATCGCAGGGGCACTCGGCGATCAGCCGCTCGGCGTCGCCGAGCAGGCGCTCGAACTGCTCGTAGCCGCGCAGCGTGATCCCGACCCCGCCGGGGTGCCCGTCGTAGACGAAGATCGTCGCCCGCCCGGTCTGGAAGTGGACGTTGGTCGAGAGGCCGCCGATGTCCCAGCGGTCGCACATCGCGATCAGCGGCAGCACCGCGATCTGCCCGTGCTCCGTAGCGTGCAGGGCGCCGAGCAGCACGTCGGGCGGCAGCGCCCCGCTGAGCCGCTCCGGCAGCACGTACCAGAGCGCCTGGGTGACGTAGCTCTGCTCGGGCAGCTCCAGCGCGACCACGTCGATCGGCTCCTGCTCGGAGATCGAGACCCGCTGGAAGGCGATCACCTGCTCGGTCACCGAGACCTCGCCGAAGTGCAGCTCGACGCCCGCGGTCGAGCGCTGCTCGCGCACCCGCTCGATGTAGATCTCGGTCTCCTTCTTCGGCCGCGTGTACCAGTCGCCGTCGAAGCGGGAGACGATCGCCCGCCGCCCCTCGACGTCGAGCTGCTCGACCTCGTAGGAGCGCCCCAGGTGCAGGTAGACCGCGCCGGGGTGGATCGTGGTGAAGGCCCGCTCCGCCTCGACCAAGCCGAGCATCTCGCCCGAGTCGCGCTCGATCACCGCCACCGAGTCGGCCGAGGCGGAGCGCAGCGGCAGCTTCGAGGCGACGAACTCGCCGCTGCGCGGCAGCAGCCGCCCACCGGCGCGGCGCAGCTCGCCCGCCGAGGCCAGCCGCTCGGCCCGCTCCCGCCAGGCCGGCCCGAGCACCTCGTCGTCTGCCTCGCTGAGCGGTAGCTCGTAGGCCGCCGCGACCAGGTGCCGCGCCGCGATCTGCTCGCTCTCGTGGTCGAGGATCGCCGCCTCGACCGGCCGCCCGAGGAACTCCTCCGGGTGGCGGCAGAAGAACTGGTCGAGCGCGTCCGCCCCGGCCACGTAGACGGCGAGGCCGCGCCGCTGCCTCCCCGCCCGTCCCCACATCTGCCGCAGGCTGGCGACCGTGCCGGGGAAGGTGACGCAGATCGCCGCGTCGAGCTCGCCGACGTCGATCCCCAGCTCGAGCGCGTCGGTCGCAACCACCGCGAGCAGCTCGCCGGCCGCGAGCCGCGCCTCGATCTCGCGCCGCTGCTGGGGCGTGTAGCCACCGCGGTAGGGAGCGATCCGCTCGGCCAGCTCCGGCTTGCCGCGCGCCGCCAGCGCCTCGCGCGCGAAGCGCTGGATCAGCTCGATCCCCCGCCGGCTTTTCAGGAAGCAGATCGTCCGCACCCCCTGCGAGACCAGCTCGGCCAGAAGGTCCGCCGCCTCCGAGAGCGGCGAGCGCCGCGTGCCGCTCGCCTTGTCGATCAGGGGCGGATTCCACATCGCGATCTCGCGGCCGCTGCGCGGCGCGCCGTCGTCGTCGATCAGCTCGAACGGCTCGCCGACCAGCCGCTCGGCCAGCTCGACCGGGTTGGCGATCGTCGCCGAGGCGAGCAGGAAACGCGGCTCCGCGCCGTAGGCGCGCGCCACCCGCCGCAGCCGCCGCAGCACGTTGGCCACATGCGAGCCGAAGACGCCCCGGTAGGTGTGCGCCTCGTCGACCACCACCCAGCCGAGGTTGGCGAGGAAGTCCCCCCAGCCCTTGTGGTGGGGGAGGATCCCGACGTGCAGCATGTCGGGGTTGGTGAGGACGAGGTTGTTGCGGCGGCGGATCGCCGGCCGCTCCTCGCGCGGCGTGTCGCCGTCGTAGATCGCCTCGCGCAGGCCGGGCGGGCGCAGCGCGGCTAGCTTGCGCGCTTGGTCCTGGGCGAGCGCCTTGGTCGGGTAGAGGTAGAGGGCGCGACGCTTCGAGTCGCGGGCGATCCCGTCGAGCACCGGCAGGTTGAAGGCGAGGCTCTTGCCCGAAGCGGTGCCGCTGGTGATCGCCAGATGTGAGGCGCTCGCCTCCAGCGCGGCCCGCTGGTGCGAGTAGAGGCGCTCGATCCCCGCCCGGCGCAGCGCCTCCACCAGGCCGCGATCGAGCGAGCGCGGCATCGCCACCGGATGCGAGGGACGCTCCGCTTCGGAGGCCTCGGCGACGATCCGCCCGTCGTGCCGCGCCGGGTCGATCGCAATGGACCACGGGGTCTCGAGCAGGCTCTTAGCCACCCGCCTCGCCCCCCTGTGACGAGTTGTTCTCGGTATGCGAGAACAAGTCGTCACAGACGCCGGAGCGGACGATCCGCCCCGCGACCCGCACCGCCTGCAGCGAGCTGCGGTCGTGGATCCGCAGCAGGTCGGCTCCGCCGCGCACCGCCAGCGCTACGGCCGCGACCGTCCCCCACTCCCGCTCGCCCGCGGGCAGGCGTCCCTCCCAGGACCCGCCGAGCAGCGCACCGACGAAGTCCTTGCGGGAGAGCGAGACGTACAGCGGCAGGCCCAGCGAGCGCAGCTCGGGCAACCTTCGCAGCAGCTCTAGGTCCTGCTCGACGCTGAGGTCGAAGTCCAGCCCGGGGTCGATCGCGATCTGCTCCACGTCCACCCCAAGTCCCGAGGCCACCTCGACTCTCCCCCCCAGCCAGGACTTCACGTGCTCGACCACGTCGTCGTATTCCCGCGCCGCCCGCTCGACCCGCGGCGGCCCCTCGATGTGCACCAGCACGTAGCCGCACCCCGTCCCGGCCACCAGCTCGAACATCTCCTCCGACCCGCCGGAGATGTCGTTGATCGCAACCGCGCCGGCGTCCAGCGCGCGCCGCGCCGCCTCGACCGAGAAGGTGTCCGCCGAGACGGGCACCCGGGCGTCCGCCAGCCCCTCGATCGCCGGGACCAGCGCGGCGACCTCATCCTCGGCAGGGACGGTCGGCCCGCTCCGCGCCGCCACGGCCCCGACATCGAGCATGTCGAACCCCGCCTCGACCAGCCCCAACCCGTCGGCGATCGCCTGCCCGGCGGTCCCGCTGCGCGCCCCCTCGAACATCGAGTCGGTCGTCACGTTGACGATCCCCGCCGCCAGCGGCTGCGCCAAGTCAAGCGTCCGATCCGCGAGCCGCCAGGGCATCCGGCTACCGTAGCGACCGCGACGATGCCGCTGCGCTGCGTCTACACCGACCTCGACGGCACCCTGCTCGGCCGGGGCAGCTCGCTGTTCCGCGACGCCGAGGGCGGCTTCTCGCTGGCCCAGGGCCGCGGCCTCGAGGCCTGCCACCGGGCGGGGGTCGAGGTGACGATCATGTCGGGCCGGCGCGAGCCGCAGGTCCACGAGGCGGCCCGGCTGATGGGCCAGACCTCCTACATCTACGAGGCCGGCTGCGCCTTCGCGATCGACGGCGAGACGACCCTGCTGACCGGCGATCTCGTCCCCGACGAGGACGGCACCGTCTACGAGAAGATCGAGCGGCGCGGCATCCCGAAGCTGCTGTTCGGGCACTTCGAGGGGCGGCTCGAGTACCACGCGCCCTGGCACCACGGCCGCGTCCTCTCCCACCTCTTCCGCGGCAAGGTCGACGTAGGGGCGGCGAACGAGCTGCTCGGCGCCGCGGGACACGACGACCTGCGCCTGCTCGACAACGGCGCGATCGGCCGCGAGATGCCCGCGATCGACGGACCGACCCACGCCTACCACCTGGTCCCGAGGATGGTCAGCAAGGCGAACGCGGTCGCCGCCCACGCTCGGGCTCGAGGCTACGACGCGGCCGAGTGCATCGCGGTCGGCGACTCGGTCGAGGACCTCGAGGTCGCCGCCGCGGTCGACCGTTTCTTCGTCGTCGCCAACGGGCCCGAACGCGATCCCGGCCTGCGCTCCGCGCTCGCCGCCTGGGACAACGCCGCAGTGACCGAAGGCACGATGGGCGACGGCTTCTACGAGGCGATCGTCTCGGCGCTGATCGAGCGGCGCTGAGGGGGGCGCCCGTCGAGCTAGTATCGACCGCGTGGAGCAGGCGACGGTCGCAGAGCAGGAGTACCTGGAGACGATGTTCTGGCTCGAGGAGGCCGGCTTGTCGATGACCGGCGCGAACATCGCCCGCGCAATGCAGCTCTCGCCTCCTACCGTGCACGAGATGGTCGGCCGCCTGGTCGACGACGGCTACGTCGAGCGCAAGCCGGACAAGTCGCTCGACTTCACCGAGTCGGGCCGCGAGCACGCCAGCTACATCGTCCGCCGCCACCGGATGATCGAGCGCTTCCTCACCGACGTGCTCGGCATCCCCTGGGACGAGGTCCATGAGGAGGCGGAGCGGATCGAGCACGCGATGTCGCCCGTTCTGGAGGAGCGGATGCGAGCGGCGATCGGCGACGCGACCACCTGCCCGCACGGGCACCCGATCGTCGAGGGCGCCCGCGAGCGCGGCGCGCTGCTCGCCGATGTCGCGGTCGGCGCCCGGGTCCACGTGCTGCGCTTCGAGAACGAGGCCGAGGAGCTGCTGCACTACCTGAAAGGGGCCGGCCTCGAGCCCGGCCTCGAGGGCACGGTCGAGAGCTCCGGCGAGGAGGGCGTCACCGTCGCCTCCGCCGACGGCTCGCACACGGTCTCCCGCAGCGTCGCCGAGACCGTCTCGGTCCGCGCCGACCCGGCACCGCCGCCGCGCGCCGCGATCCCCGAGCAGCTGGTGCTCTCCAGCGACCGCTACGGCCGCTGAGAGTCACTGTCAAAATGAGCGCGAGGTCGGGGAGGCGCCGTATCCGCGCAGTGTCATTCGGCCTCATCCGGACCGCGGTCATTTTGACAGGGGCTCTAAGGCGTCCTACCCGGCCTCGACCTTCGCCGTCTCCCTGGTCCTCTCCAGGACCCGGGCGATGCGGGAGACGCCCTCCGGGATCCGATCCGGGGGCACGGCGGCAAAGGCGAGGCGGAGGCTGTTCTCGCCGCCCGCGACCATGAAGTCGGGACCGGCGACAAAGGAGACGCCCTCGGCTCTCGCCGCGGTGAGCACCGCCGGGGTGTCGGCACCCTCCGCCAGATCGAGCCAGAGGAAGTAGCCGCCGCCGGGGACGACGAACTCGGCCTCGGGGATCTGCTCCCGAAGCGCCTCGACCAGCGCGTCGCGGCGCTCCCGCAGGGCGCCCTTGACGAACTCGATGTTGCGGTCCAGCGCCCCCGAGGCGCACAGCTCGTGCACCACCGCCTCGGCCAGCATGTTGGGCGAGATGTAGGTCTCGTTGGCCCGCTTGGCGAGCTTGGCGATCTCCGCGGCCGGCCCGGCCAGGTAGCCGACCCGCACCCCGGGGCTGACCGTCTTCGAGAAGGAGGAGGCGTGGACGACCCGCTCGGCCGAGTCGATCGAGAGCATCGTCTCCAGCGCCTCGCCCCCGAAAGGCAGCTCTCGGTAGGGGTCGTCCTCGAAGATCCGGAAGCCGTGCTCCGCGGCCAGCTCGACCAGCCGCACCCGCTTCTCCGCGGAGAGGGTGCAGCCGGCCGGGTTGTGGAAGTTGGGGATGACGTGGGCGAGCTTCACCGGCCCCTCGGCCAGCGCCGTTTCGAGCTGCCCCACGTCGAGGCCGTCGGCCTCCAGCCGCACCGGCACCAGCTCGACTCCGAGCCGGCGCAGCATCAGCAGAGTGCGGTCGTAGGTCGGTTGCTCGACGACCACCCGATCGCCGGGCTCGAGCAGGTGGTCGAACAGCATCCAGGCCGCCTCCAGCGAGCCGTTGGCGATCATCACCTGGCTTGCCTCGAGGCCGCCGTGGCGCTCGGCCACCCACTGGCAGAGGGCGGGGTGACCGATCCCGGTCCCGTAGGAGAGCGCCCGTTCCCAATCCTCGGCGAGGGCGATGGCGGCCGCCTCCCGCACAGCCTCGCGGGGCAGGATGTCGGCGCTGGGCGCGCCGCGGGCGAAGGAGATCGTCTCAGCGGCCATCGCCGTCGAGCCTAGCAACGGGTCCGATCCCAGACGGCACGTCACGCTCAGCGTGGCGGTGCCAGTTCGACGGTGCGCCGGTGAATCGTCTGCAGGCCGGTTTCGGCGTAGGCGATCACCGCCACGCGCACTCTCGCCTTGCCGCCCTGCCGCAGGGCGCGGATCGCCGCGCGGCGCCGCCCCCGTGGCAGCTTCGCGCCAAGCTTGCGCCAGCCCTGGGAGGGCTGCGCCATCCTGATCCCGCCGAGCCGCAGCCTGCGCCGCCGCTTCTTCCCGTGCCGCTTGGTCACCGTGACGAGCGTGCCGCGCGCCACCACGGCGCACAGTTCGCGCGGGCAGCGAGCGAAGACGTTGACGCGGCCGCGCAGCCGCTGCCGCCTGCCGCCGGCCAGGCGCAGGGCCGGGCCGCGGTTGTTGACCACGGCGATCGGGATGCTGGTCGTGGCGGCCGGCGAGCCGTTGCAGGATGCCGTCTGGCCGGTGAAGACCTGTTCGGTCGAGCACCCTTCGTCGTCGGTCACGGTCAGCGTGGCGATGTACTGGCCGGGCTTGCGGTAGCGATGGACGCGGGTCGGCTTCGAGCCGTGCACGCGGCCCCCGTCGCCGAAGTCCCAGGTGTAGTCGGCGATCTGGCCGTCGGCGTCGCTCGACCCCGCCCCGTGGAAGGTCAGCCTCTTCTTCACCCGCCGCTGCGACGGGGTGACGATGAAGGAGGCGACCGGCCCCTGGTCGGGGACCACCGCGACGCCGGTCGGCTTCGAGCCGACTCCGATCAACCCCACCGGGGCGTTGCGCGTGGCGTCGAGCACGGTCACCGAGGAGCCGGTGCCGTCGGTCACGTAGCCCCCCAGCCCGTTCGGCGCGATCGCCACCCCCGTGGCGCCGGGGAAGCCACCGACCGGGCCGCTGAGCGGCACGTCGAGCGAGGCGTTGATCGGCGTGATCGCACTGTTGGCGGGGCTCGCCGCGTAGGCGACGCCGCCGTCCGGCCCGATCGCGATCCCGATCGGGTTGGCGCCGATCCCGATCGGGGCCCCGACCGGGTCGCGGCTCGCTGGGTTGAAGGCGGTCACCGAGGCCGATTCCGGGTTGGTGGCGAAAGCGCGGCCGCCACGCGGGCCGATCGCCAACCGCGAGTGCGGCAACGGGTCGTTGTTGATCGCGCCGACGACGGCGAAGCCGTTGGAATCGATCACCGTGATGCCGCTGCTGCGCTGGGCGACATAGGCGAAGCTCGAGTCGGGCGCGATCGCGATCCCTTCGGGTTCCTCGCCGACGACGATCTTGGCGATCACCGACTCGCTGCCGGTGGCGATCGCCGCGACAGTGCCTTCCCCGAAGTCGCTGACCAGCGCGTACTGCCCATCCGGTGCGATCGCGATCCCGGCCGGTTCCTTGCCGACGACGATGTTGGCGATCACCGACAGCGTCGCCGTGTCGATCACCGAGACGGTGTTCGACCCTTTGTTGACCACGTAGGCGCGGGTCCCATCCGGCGTGATCGCCACGTCGACCGGTTCCCTGGCGACGACCACGTTCGCGAAAACCGCGTTGGTGTCGGTGTCGATCACCGAGACGGTCCCGCTGCCTGAGTTCGTCACATAGACGCTCCGCGCCGAGGCGCTCCCGCTGAGCGCCAGAACTCCCATCGCTGCCACGAATGCGGCGAAAACCCCGCGCCAAGTCCCTTTCAACCGACTGGAGAACACCGCACCCCTTCCTTCGCTTGCTGGCGACGTCTACCCCTGTGACACATCGACCGCGGCAGAGTTGCAGTGGAAGTCGGAGGAGCGCGCTGGCAGCAGGGGAGGGCTAGGCGGAACCCCTGTTCGACGCCCGCAACGCCTCGACCGCGATCGCCGCGGTCTCGGTCGGACTTTCGCCGACCCGCACGCTTTTCGCCTCCAGCGCCTCCTTCTTCGCCTGCGCGGTCCCCGAGGAGCCGGAGATGATCGCGCCGGCATGCCCCATCTGCTTGCCGGGCGGCGCCGTGAAGCCGGCGATGTAGGCGACCACCGGCTTGGAGATCTCGGCGGCGATGAACTCGGCCGCCCGCTCCTCGGCGTCGCCGCCGATCTCGCCCACCATCACGATCAGCTCGGTCTCCGGGTCGGCCTCGAACAGCTTCAGGACGTCGATGAAGTCGGAGCCGACGATCGGGTCGCCGCCGATCCCGACGATCGAGGAGTTGCCCTCGCCCGCCTGCTTCAGCTCGTTGCCGATCTGGTAGGTCAGCGTGCCCGACTTGGAGACGACGCCGATCTTGCCCGGGTCGAAGAACTGGGCGGGGATGATGCCGACGTTGGCCTTGCCGGGCGAGAGGACGCCGGGGCAGTTCGGCCCGATCAGCCGCACCCCCGCCTCCTTGGCCTTCCAGTAGGTCCTCAGCATGTCGAGCACCGGGATCCCCTCGGTGATCGCAATCACCGTGTGGACTCCGGACTCGATCGCCTCGTCGATCGCCGGCGCCGCGAAGCGGGCCGGGACGAAGATCATCGAGGTGTTGGCGGCCTCCCGCTCGACCGCCTCGCGGATCGAGTCGAACACCGGCACCCCCTCGACCTCCTGGCCGCCCTTGCCGGGCGTCACGCCTGCCGCCAGATAGGTCCCGTAGGAGCGGTTGCGCAGCCCGTGGAAGGAGCCCTCGCGGCCGGTCAGCCCGGAGACGACCAGCTTCGTGTCGTTGTCGACGACGATGCTCATGAATCGCCCGCCAGCTCGACCACCTTCCGGGCCGCGTCGAGCATCGTCTTCTCCTGGTGCAGGTTGGGCAGCTTCGCAGCGGCGAGGATCTCCAGCCCCTGCTCGGAGTTGGTGCCGTCGAGCCGCACGACCAGCGGCACCGCCAGGTCGAGCTGCCCGGAGGCCTCGACGATCCCCGTGGCGATCTCGTCGCAGCGGGTGATGCCGCCGAAGATGTTGAAGAGGATCGCCGTGACCTTCTGGTCGGAGCCGATCACGGTGAGCGCGTCGACGATCGCCTCGGCCTTGGAGCCGCCGCCGGCGTCGAGGAAGTTGGCGGGCTCGCCGCCCGCCTGCGCGACCACGTCGAGGGTCGACATGCAGAGCCCGGCGCCGTTGGCGAGGATGCCGACGTTGCCGTCGAGTTTCACGTAGATCAGGCCCTTCTCCCGGGCCATCGCCTCCTGTGGGTCCGCGACCGACTCGGCGTCGATCGCCGCGAGCTCCTCGTGGCGGTACAGGGCGTTGTTGTCGATCGTCACCTTGGCGTCGAGCGCGACCACCTCGCGCCCGGCGGTGACGATCAGCGGGTTCACCTCGATCAGGCTGGCGTCCTCGGCCATCGCCACCTCGGCCAGCTTTGCCAGCGTTGCGGCGACCTCCTCGCGCACGTCCTCGTCGAGGCCGGCGGCGTCGACGATCGGCCGCGCCGCGGCGGCTGTGAACGGCCGCGTCGGGTCGGCGTGCTGCTTGACCAGCGCCTCGGGATCCTCCGCGGCCACCGCCTCGATGTCCATCCCGCCCTTCGCGGAGACCATCGCGAGCAGCTTCTTCTCGCCGCGGTCGAGGATCACCGAGGCGTAGTACTCGGAGGCGATGTCGGAGCCGGCCTCGACCCAGACGCGCTCGACCCTGAACGGGCCCTCGCCGCGCGGCCCGCGGATGTCCATGCCGACGATCGCCTCGGCGTGCTCGCGCGCCTGCGCGGCGTCGGCGGCGATCTTGATCCCGCCCGCCTTGCCGCGACCGCCGATCGGCACCTGCGCCTTGATCGCGCACGGGTAGCCGACCCGCTCCGCGGCGGCAGCCGCCTCATCCACCGTCGCGGCCACCTCGCCCCCCGGCACGGCGATGCCGTGCGCGGCGAACAGCTGCTTGCCCTGGTACTCGAGGAGGTCCATGTCGATTCGCCCGCTTGGGGGGCGGGCAGCCTATAAGATGCCGCGCCCCATGCCTCTTCCCACCCTCAAAACCATCAAATGGGTGACCACCGACTGCTACGGCACCCTGATCGACTGGGAGAAGGGAATCGTCGAAGCGTGCAGGAAGGAGGCCCAGAAGGACGGCTTCAGCTTCGATGAGGGGCCGTTCCTGGCCCGCTTCCTGGAGGTGCAGGCCGAGATTATGGCCGGCTCCTACGAACTCTATGCGGAGGTGCTGCGCCGCACGATCGTCAAAGTCGCCCGCGAGGTCGGCTGGGAGATCGAGCCCTCGCGCGCCCAGTTCCTGCCGGACAGCGTCGCCTACTGGCTCCCATTCCGCGAGGCCAACGCGGCGATGGACCGGCTCGCCAAACGCTACGAGGTCGGCATCGTCTCCAACATCGACGACAAACTCCTCGGCATCTCGCGCCGCCACCTGCGGACCGAACTCGACCTCGTCGTCACCGCCCAGCAGGTGCGCAGCTACAAGCCCGACCCGGTCCACTTCAAAGAGTGCGCGCGGCGGATCGGCGGGAAAAAAGGCTGGGTCCACATAGCTTGCGGGTACGAGACCGACGTCGTGCCGCTGCTGAAGATGAGGGTCCCGGTGATCTGGGTCAACCGCCACAACGAGAAGCTCGACGGGCGCAAAGCGCCCGGCGCCACGGTCAAGAACTTCCGCGCGGCGGCGAAAAAGCTCGGCGCGTCCTGAGCCCGTCGCCGCAGCCCGTCCTGGGCATTTTCTAGCGTTTCGCAACTTCGCCGCAAGGCCCGGTTTCAATTCTGAAGGCCATCCGGCGAGCCGGACTCGATGGATCCAACCAGCCAAACCCGTCCGTATCCACGCGCCCCGCTGGGCATCGCTGCGGGGCTGCTGGTGCTGCTCTGCGGGCTTGCGCTGGGCATCGCGGGGCAGGCGCAGGGTGCGCCGGGCGGCGAAGAACGCCCCAGCTTCGTCGTGATCCAGACCGACGACGAGACGCTCGACGGGCTCTACGCCACCTTCAGCTCCTACCTCGGCGCGCCGGAGACGCGGGCGATGCCGAACACGCTCGACCTGCTCGCCAAACGCGGCATGACCTTCAACCGCTACTACGTCTCCTACCCGCTCTGCTGCCCGTCGCGGGTCAGCCTGCTGACCGGCCGCTACGCCCACAACCACAACGTGCGCGGCAACGTGCCACCCGAAGGCGGCTTCACCGGCTTCTCGATCCGCAACGCGTACAGCCACAACCTCGCGACCTGGATGCAGGGCGCCGGATACCGCACGATCCACATCGGCAAGTTCCTCAACGGCTACGGCGACGAACCGTTCGACAACGGCACCACGGTGCCGCCCGGCTGGGACGCCTGGCACAGCGTGCTCAAGGCCGACACCAACCACTACTACTACGGCTACCAGCTCAACAACAACGGCGCGCTATCGCCCCCCTACGGCGACTCGGGGAGCTGGGAGACGCGCGAATACGGCGTGCGCGACGACCCCGGCTGTCCGCTGGCGCCGCTCAACGGGCTCCCCTGCCTGTACGCGACCGACGTCTTCACCTCGATGGCCGCGCAGGAGATCGAAGGCACCTCGCCGACCCGGCCCTTCTACCTGCAACTCGACTACACCGCCCCGCACGGCGACTTCCGCCGCCCCGCGGGCCCGGAGCCCGCGCCCCGCCACTACGACTGGTTCTGGGGAGCGAAGGTGCCGCACGACCGCTCCGAAGGCCTCAACGAGGGCGACGCCAACGACAAGCCGAGCTTCATCCGCAACGCGCCCTACCTGAGCGGGACCGAACTCCGCATCTACCGCGTCTACTGGGAGAAGCAGCTCGATGCGCTGCGCTCGATCGACGACGGGGTCAAGGCGATCGTGCAGACCCTCGGCAAGCTGCACCGCCTCCGCAACACCTACATCGTCTTCACCTCCGACAACGGCTTCTTCTTCGGCGAGCACCGCCTCGCGGGCGGCAAGTTCCTCGCCTACGAGCCAGCGACCCACCTGCCGCTGATCATCCGCGGGCCGGGGATCCAACCCGGCGGCACCACCGGGGAGCTGGCGGGGAACATCGACATCGCGCCGACCGTGCTCGAGCTGGCCGGCGCCGAAGCGGACCAGAGCATCGACGGCCGCTCGCTGGTCCCCTACCTGCGCGACCCCGAGCTGCGCACCCTCCGCCCATACCTCTTCGAGTCCTTCGTCCAGTCCCGAGACGTCGAAGCGCAGGGCGGTCGCGCGGCGTCGAAGTCGAGCGGCAAGGCCAACGCCTCGATCATCGCCCCGCCCAAGGACTACGAGGGGATCCGCCTCGGCCCCTACAAGTACATCGCCTGGCCGACCGGGGAGAAAGAGCTCTACGACATCAACAGGGACCCGAACGAGCTGAACAACCTCGTCAAGACGCCGAACTTCTTCCCCGTCCGCAACCTCCTCGACCGCGAACTGCGGCGGCTCGAGGTCTGCTCCGGCAAGAACTGCGAGGAGGAAGCGGCTGAAATGCCGCTGACTCGCAAGGAGCTGGCGCGCGAGCGCGCCAAGCGGCAGAAGGAACAGCGGGAACGCGAAAGGGAAAAGAGCAAGAAGGGGAAGTAGGGGCGTCCCTACTCGATCACCGCGAGCACGTCCCCGCTCGAGACCGCCGCCCCTTCTGAGACGTTGAGGGCGGCGATCTTGCCGGAGCGGTGCGCGGCGATCTCGTTCTCCATCTTCATCGCCTCGATCACGCAGACCAGGTCGCCCTCTTCGATCGTCGCGCCCTGCTCCACCGCCACCTTGAGGACCGTGCCCTGCAGCGGCGAGGAAAGCGCCTCGCTCGACCCCCCGCCGCCGCCGGAGGCTTTGCGCTCGCGCTTCGGGGGGCGCTTGCCGGCGGCAGTGCCGGGGGCCGCCGCGGCGACCGCCTCGCCGAGCACCTTGACCTCGAACAGCTTGCCGGAGACCTCGACCTTGTAGTCGCGGGCGACCGTCTCGGCGCCCTCCGCGGCCTCGGGCGCCGCCGCGGCCTCGGGCGCCGTTGCCTTCAGCCACTTGCGGTCTTCCGTCAGGTCGCGGCAGGTCTCTCCCCTCGCCCACTGCTCGGTGGCGAGGATCGCGCTGTGGAAGGGGATCAGGGTGGTGAGGCCGCCGACCTCGTACTCGCCCAGCGCCCGCAGCATGCGCCGCGTTGCGTGCTCGCGGTCGACGTCCCAGACGATCAGCTTGGCGACCATCGGGTCGTACATCGGCGTCACCTCGGAGCCCGCCTCGACGCCGGAGTCGACCCGGACCCCCGGTCCGGCCGGCTCGCGGTAGGAGGTGATCGCCCCGGGCGCCGGGGCGAAGTTCTTCTCGGCCGCCTCGGCGTTGATCCGGCACTCGATCGCGTGGCCGCGCAGCTCGACGTCATCCTGGGAGAGCGAGAGCGCCTCGCCGGCGGCGACGAGGAGCTGCTCGCGGACGATGTCGATCCCGGTGACCATCTCGGTCACGCAGTGCTCCACCTGGACCCGCGTGTTCATCTCGAGGAAGAAGTAGTCCTCGCCGACCTGGAGCCCCTCGACCGTGCCGGCCGAGCGGTAGCCGACCGCCGCGGCGGCGTCGGTCGCGATCGCGCCGATCCGCTCGCGCATCTTCGCGTCGACGTGCGGGCCGGGCGCCTCCTCGATCAGCTTCTGGTGACGGCGCTGGATCGAGCAGTCGCGCTCGCCGAGGTGGATGACGTTGCCGTGCGAGTCGGCCAGCACCTGCACCTCGACGTGGCGCGGATCCTCCAGGTAGCGCTCGATGTAGACGCGTGAGTCGGAGAAGAACTTCTCTCCCTCGCGCGCCGCCCCTTCGAACGCCTCCTGCAGGTCGTCGGGGCCGCTCGCCACCCGGAAGCCCTTGCCGCCGCCACCGCCCGCCGCCTTGCAGGCGACCGGGAAGCCGGCGTCCTCGGCCTGCTGGCGCGCCTCGTCGACGTCCTTGGCCGGCGCGGTGGCGCCGGGGACGATCGGCACCCCGGCCTCGGCCATGATCTCCCGCGCCCGCGTCTTCGAGCCCATCGCCTCGATCGCCTCGGCGGGCGGGCCGATGAAGGCGAGTCCTCCCTCGGCACAGGCGCGGGCGAAGTCGGCGTTCTCCGCGAGGAAGCCGTAGCCGGGATGGATCGCCTCGGCGCCGGCCCGCTTCGCGGTGTCGATGATCTTCAGGATGTCCAGGTAGCTCTCGGCCGGGGTCGCGGGGCCGATCAGGAAGGCCTCGTCGGCCTCGCGCACGTGCGGCGCATCGCGGTCGATCTCCGAGTAGACCGCGACCGAGCCGATCCCCATCTCCTTCAGGGTCCGCGCGATCCGGATCGCGATCTCGCCGCGGTTGGCTATCAGCACCTTCTCGAACACGGACGCGGCACTCTATAAATGCGCTCGGCCGCGGGTCCCGCCGTCGGAGAAAGCAGACGATTAGGGTCCGCCGCGATGCTGATCGAGCTGCAGAGCCATTCGACCGTCTCCGACGGGCAGCTGGCGCCGGCCGATGTGGTTGCCGAAGCCGCTGCCGCCGGGGTCACGACGCTGGCGCTGACCGACCACGATGCGATCGCGGGGGTTGCGGAGGCGGCGGAGACGGCGGAGCGGGTGGGGATCGACCTGGTGCCGGCGATCGAGATGTCGTGCGTGCACGAGTACGCGGAAGACCTGCACGTCTGCGGCTACTGGGTCGACCTGGGGGCGATCGCCCCCGCCTGCGAGCGGGCGCAGCACGAGCGGGTCGCGCGGGCCGGCGAGATCGTCGAGAGGCTGCGGGCAGAGGGATTCGAGCTGCATCTGGAGGACGCGGTGCGCGAGGCGGGCGACGCGCTCTCGATCGGCAGGCCGCACATCGCGCGGGCGGCGGGGGCGACCGGTGACCTGGGCCCGTTCTTCGAGCAGTACCTGGTGCCCGGGGCGAAGGCGTTCGTGCCGCGCCGCTGGCCCACCGCCGAGCAAGCGGTCGAGGCGATCCACGCGGCGGGCGGCGTCGCCGTCGTCGCCCACCCCTACTGGGACATCTCCGAACCGTCCGAGGTCGACGAGCTGATCCGCGCCCTCGACGTCGACGGGGTGGAGACCTTCTACCCGACCCACTCCAAAGAGCAGACCGCCCACCTGCTGGAGCTGTGCGACGAGCTGGATCTCGTCCCCACCGCCTCGTCGGACTACCACGGCCCGACCCACAAGACCTTCGCCCGCTTCGGCGCCTACGACACCTACGGCCTCGCCGAGCCTCAGGTGCCGCGCTTGTAGCGGCTGGAAACGTACTCGCCAACCCAGGCGACCGAGCTGCGCCAGGTTCCATCCGCCGCCTTCGACGCCTTGAGCCTGCCGCGCACCGCGGCGACCCGCAATGCATTCGCGGAGAGCTCCTTCGTCGCCAGCGCCGGCAGGGGGACGAGGCGGGCCGGCCCCGCGATCGCAGGCACGACGAACTTGTAGAGGTTGTCGAGCACCGCCCGTGCCAGGAACTCGCCGAGCGGCCCCGTGTCGCCTTGATCGGCCCGGCGAAGAGCCGCCAGGTAACGGCTGCGGTCGCGCTTGTAGATGATCGCGGGGGGATACCCGAGCCGAACCAGAAGGAGGTTGAGGATCAGCCGCCCGGCTCGGCCGTTGCCGTCGAGGAACGGGTGAATCTGCTCGAATCGCGCGTGCAGCCGGGCTATCTCCTCGGCGATTACCCGCTCGTCCACCTTCGGCAACTCGTGAACGTCTCGAAGCCAGTCCTGGACCAGCATCGGGACTTCGGTCCACTCGGGGGGTCGCATCCCGCCTGGGAACGCCTCGATGTCATGCTCGCGAAAGGAGCCCGGACTCTCGCGCGGCGTGGCCTGGGGATGCGGTGCAACCTCCCAGACGGGCGTCATCGCAAGCGTGTGAACCTGGCGCAGCTCGGCCAAGCCGACCAGCTTCTCGCCGCCCCAGTCGCCGGGCGAGGCTCCGTGCCCGTAGACCCAGTTCGCGGCATCGGCGTACCCACGCACCTCCAGGTATTCGCTCAGCTCCTTGTTGCCAACCGCGCGCCCCTCGTCGAGCAGGGCCTCGACCTGCTTGAGGACGAGGGTGTTGCCCTCGATCGCGGTCGAGTGGTGAGCCTCCTCGAGCCAGATCCCACGCCAGATTCCCTCTGCCTCCTCCGGCGAAGGAAGCCCGCCGAGCCTCTCCCGAAGCTCGTCGATCTGAATCGCCAGCCGCTCGTAGACCTCCGCTCTCGACGGCCTTCCCCGACGTCCGGCTCTTAGTTTGTTCGGCTCAAGCACATGTCAATTGTACCGAACAACTTCTAATTTGTTCGCCCGACGGCAGATAAATTGATCCGAACACTTTCGCGCTCGGCTGCGTCAGGGGCGCCGCTCCCGACAGCCGCCGCCCCTACGCGGAAGCCGCGGCGTGCGCCGAGACCAGGTCCCGCGACTCGAGGTACTCGAGCAGCTGCTGCGCCGACTCCTCGGCCGTTTCCGCTTCGGTGTCGCAGACGATCTCGGGGTTGTCGGGCGCCTCGTAGGGGTCCGACACGCCGGTGAATTCCTTGATCTCCCCGGCGAAGGCTTTGGCGTAGAGGCCCTTGACGTCGCGCTCGGCGCAGGTGTCGACCGACGCCTTCACGTAGACCTCGATGAAGCGCTCGCCCATCAGCTCCCGCGCCTCGGCGCGGATCTCCGCGTAGGGCGAGATCGCTGCGGTGATCACCGGCACGCCGTTGCGGCTCAGCAGGTCGGCGACGAAGGCGATGCGGCGGATGTTGGTGTCGCGGTCCTCTTTCGAGAAGCCGAGCCCCTTGGAGAGGTTTTCGCGAACGATGTCGCCGTCGAGGATCTCCAGCTTCGAGCCGCGCTCGCGCAGGTGGCCCTCGAGCAGCCTCGAGATCGTCGTCTTGCCGGCCCCGGAGAGCCCGGTGAACCAGAGGGTGAATCCCTTCTCTGCGGCCATGCTTGTCCTAGTCCTCCTTGTAGGCGTCGATCAGGATGTCTGCCACCTCGGCGCGGGAGAACTCGTGCGGCGGCCTTTCGCCGTTGCCGAGCATCTCGCGGACCTTGGTGCCGCTGAGGAACACATGCGCTTCGGAGTCGTGCGGGCAGGTCTTGCCCGACGCCATCCCCTCGCACTCGTTGCACCAGAAGCTGTGCTCGAAGAAGAGCGGCTCGATCCCCAGCTCCTCGGTGTCGACCTGCTCGAAGATCTTCTGCGCGTCGTAGGTGCCGTAGTAGTCGCCGACCCCGGCGTGGTCGCGGCCGACGATGAAGTGGGTGGCGCCGTAGTTGCGGCGGGCGATCGCGTGGAGGATCGCCTCGCGCGGCCCGGCGTAGTGCATCTTCGAAGGGAAGACGCCGAGGATCACGCGACCGGACGGGTAGTAGTTCTCCATCAGCACCTCGTAGCAGCGCATCCGCACGTCGGCGGGGATGTCGCCGGCCTTGGTCTTGCCGATCAGCGGGTGGATGAAGAGGCCGTCGGTCGTCTCCAGCGCAGCCTTGGTCAGGTACTCGTGGGCGCGGTGGATCGGGTTGCGGGTCTGGAAGGCGACGACCCGCTTCCAGCCGCGCTCGGCGAAAGCCTTGCGCGACTCCTCCGGCGTCAGGTAGCGGCGCATGAAGGGGTCCTCGTGGTCGGGCAGCGCGTCGGCGGAGATCGGGCCGGCCAGGCAGCGCGCCCCCTCCTCGTAGATCGCCGCTACTCCGGGATGGCCCTCGTCGGTCGTGCCGTAGACCTGCTCGGCCTCCCGCTTGACGTCGCGCTCGAAGACCTCCTCGACGGTGAGCCGGCCGAGCGGCTTGCCTTCGTCGCTGCTCAGCGCGACGACGTCGCCGACCGCGCAGTCGAGGTCGCTGGCCAGGGTGATCGGGATCGGCCAGTACTCGCCTCCCGCGGTTCGCATCTCGGCGCACACCCGCTCCCAGTCGGCGGCGTTCTGGAAGCCGCCGAGCGGCGCGAAGCCGCCGTTGGCGATCATCTCGAAGTCGGCCGTGTGGCGCTCGGAGAGGGTCAGGGAAAGCTCAGTCATCGTGTCGCTCATGCGGAAGTCTCACCAATCGGTAGCGGGATGGGTGTCGAGGGCGCCTCTGCGCGCTAGTTGATCCCGCACTCGGTCTTCTCGAGGCCCGCCCAGCGCCCGGCGCGCGGAGAGCCGCCCGGCCCCACCGGCTTGGTGCAGTGGGTGCAGCCGATCGACGGGTAGCCGCGGTCGTGGAGCGGGTTGTACGGGAGGTGGTGCTCACGGATGTAGTTCCAGACGTCGCGCTCGGTCCAGTCCGCGAGGGGGTTCAGCTTCCACAGCTCGAATCGCTTGTCCCAACCGAGCTTGGGGGTGCTGGCGCGACTTGCGGAATCCTCGCGGCGGACACCGGCGAGCCAGCAGTCTACGGAAGACAGCGCGCGACGCATCGGCTCGACCTTGCGCAGCCCGCAGCAGGCGTCGGGATCGCGGTCCCAGAGCGCCTCTCCGTACTGCGCCGCCTGCTCCTCCAGAGTCAGGTTGTGGAAGCGGTCGAACTCGACCCCGAGGTGCGCGGCGAGCCGGTCGCGCGTCTCGTAGGTCTCCGGGAAGAGGACGTCGGTGTCGAGGTAGAAGAAGCGCGCCGCCGGGTTGACCCGCGTCGCCAGGTGCGCAGTCACCGAGCTGGTTTTCTGGAACGAGCAGGCGATGTAATGGCGCTCGCCGAAGGCATCGAACATCCACTCGATCGCCTCCGCGGCGCTCTTGCCCTCCAGGTCGGCGGCGACCTGCTCGGCGTCGATCTCCGTGCTGGTCGCGACCGGGTTCATATCGCGCACTCGCCCTCGCCCCGCTCGACCTTGTAGGGGCTGGCGCGATTCCAATCGATGAACTGCTGCATCGTCTCGAGGCTGAACTCGGACGGCAGGGTGAGGTCCTCGACCTCCGCTTCGAAGCGGGCGGCGCCGGCGCGCTCGGCGAAGGCGTTGAACTCCTCGCCCTCGGCCCGCTCCGCCTCGTAGAGGCGCAGCCAGCGCTCGACCGCCTCGGGGACCCGTTTGGCGGGCAGGCGCGACTTCAGCCGCGTGCCGAAGACGACCTCGCCGCCCTCGTAGTTGCCGCCGAGGTGCGGGATGTAAGCGGGCATCGGGCGCCCGCCGACCTTCAGCGAGGCGCCGTAGAAGCCGATGTTGGCGATGTGGTGCTGGCTGCAGCCGTTCGGGCAGCCGCTCATCTTGATGTGGACCTTGCGGGTCAGCTGATCGGAGATCTGCATCTCCTCGAGCCGCTGCTTGATCGCCCGGTTGAGCCCCATCGAGCTGGTGATCCCGAGTTTGCAGCTGTCGGTGCCGGGGCAGCTGACCACGTCGGTGACCTCGCGGGCGCCGGCCTCACCGAGCTCGAGCGCGCTGAGCCGCTCCCAGACGTCGTAGAGCGCCTCGTCGCGCACCCAGCGCAGGACGAGGTTCTGCTGCACGGTGCTGCGCGCGTAGCCGCCGGTGTACTCGCGCATGATCGTCGCCAGGCCGCGGAACTGCTCCGGGCTCAGGTCGCCGCGGTCGATCTTCACCTCGACCGCCGAGAAGCCGGCCTGGCGCTGCGCCTGCACGTTCGCCTCGACGAAGCGCTTGAACTCGGAGCGCTCGCCGTTCGGCGAGGCCGGGGCGGCGGGAGGGTCGGGGGCGTTCTCCTCCTCCTCCTCGTCGAAGCGCAGCCGCTCGACGTCGAAGTCGCGCTCGTCCACCCAGTCGCCGCGCAGCTCCTCCTCCACCTGCTCGCGGAATGCGTCGATGCCGATCTTGTCGATCAGCACCTTGATCCGGGCGCGGGCCCGGTTGACGCGCAGCCACTCCTGGCGGTCGAAGATCCGCAGCGCCGCCTCGGCGACCTTCAGGTAGTCGCCGTTGTCGGCCTCGACGAACTCGTACAGGGTCGGCGCGACGCGGGCCATGATCGAGGTGCCCCCGCCAACCCGCAGCTCGAAGCCCTTGCGGCCTTCGCGCTCGCGGCTGATGAAGGCGATGTCGTGGATGCCGGTGATCGCCCGGTCCTCGTCGGAGCCGGTGAAGGCGGTCTTGATCTTGCGCGGCATCAGCTGCGTGGTCGGGTGGCGTACGAAGTAGCGGACGTAGGCGCCGGCGTAGGGAGTCGGGTCGAAGACCTCGTCCGGGGCGACGCCCGCCCAGGGGTCGCCGGTGACGTTGCGGACCGTGTTGCCGCAGCCCTCGCGCGAGGAGAGGCCGACGGCGGAGATCTCGCGCAGCAGCGACTCCATGTCGCGCAGCGGCACGTGGTGGATCTGGATGTTCTGCCGGGTCGTGATGTGGCCCTTGTTCAGCGGCGCGTAGCGCTCGACCACGTCGGCGAAGGCGTCCATCTGCTCCGGCGTGACACCGCCGAACGGCAGCTTGACGCGGACCATCTGCACGTCGGGCTGGCGCTGCCCGTAGACGCCCTGCTTGAGGCGGAAGCCAATGAACTGGTCTTCGGCGAGGCGATTGGCGAGGAACTCCTCGGCTTCGTTGTCGAAGTCGTCGAACTCGCGCTCGATGATCGGGATCACGTGCCCGGGGACGTTCTCGTAGGTCTCCGGGTTCTCCAGCGTGCCCGTCCGGCCCTTGCCGCGCTGCCGCTTGTCCTCGTTGACGACGACCTCCACGAGGACAAAATAGCAAAACCTGACAGGGATTAGGGTATTTAGCTCTGAGCGCTCCTTTTCCGCGCTTGCAGCACGGCCGCGGCTTCGCCGGACTCGGCCACGTAGCCCCCGTCCGGCTCGAGCGGCAGTCCCGCATCCTCCCAGGCCGGAATGCCGCCGGACATCGGAGTCGCCTCGAACCCGGCGCCCGCCAGCGCCTCGGCGGCCATCTCGCAGCGGCTGCCGCCCCGGCAGTAGACGATCACGGGGCGCTCGCGGTCGAGCTCCCCGGCGCGCCCGGCCAGCTGATCGAGCGGCAGGTGGACGGCACCGGCGATATGGCCGGCCTCCCACTCGTGATCGGCGCGCACGTCGACCAGCTGCGCGCCGCCCTCGATGAGTTTCTGCGCCTCGTCGCTGGCGACCTTGCGGATCTCCTCGGCCATCGACGCGGAACCCTAGCACCGGGGACCCATATGGGACCGATCGGTCCCATATCGAAGAATTTCGGCCAGATCTCGCTAGATGGGACCGATCGGTCCCATTCGGTTACCCTAGCCTCGTGGAAACGGCCACCTCCCCCGCCGAGTTAGGCGCCGCAATACGCGAGCGCCGGCGACGCCTGGGCATCTCCCAAGACGAGCTTGCCTCGTCGATCGGGGTAAACCGCAAGGTCATCGGCCAGCTGGAGAACGGCAAGGAGACCGTCCACCTCGGCATCGTCCTGCGCGCCGCGCGCGCCGTCGGGCTGGTCGTCGGGATCGAGCCGCGTGGCTGACCGACTGCTCAACGTGTTCCTCCACGACCGGCTCGCGGGCGTCCTGCGGCGCAAGGGCAACGGCAACCTGCAATTCCGCTACGACAGCGACTACGTCGAGGCCGAAGGACAACCCCTCTCGCTGAACCTGCCGCTGCGCGTCGAGGCATTCCCCCATCGCGACTGCCTCGCGTTCTTCGGCAACCTGCTGCCCGAGGAGGACGTCCGTGCCCAGCTCGCCCTCACCACCGGCATCTCCGCCTCGAACGACTATCGGCTCCTGGAGCGGTTCGGAGGCGACGTGGCCGGCGCGGTCACCCTCCTCCCGTCCGAGGAGCCGCAGGCAAGGTCAGGGCTCGACGAGGTCGAGGTCCTGCCCCCCGAGCGATTGGACGAGCTTCTGGCCGAGTTGCCACAGCGGCCCCTTGCCGCCGAGGAGGGAGGCCGGGTGCGGCTCTCGCTCGCCGGGGCGCAAAGCAAGCTGCCGGTGGTCGAGGTCGAAGGCGGTTTCGCGCTACCGCGCGGCTCCGGCCGACCGACGACCCACATCCTCAAGCCGGAGCCGGAGCGATTCCCGGGCCTGGTCGCAAACGAGTTCTTCTGCATGCGGCTGGCCGCGGCGGCCGGCCTGGAGGTCGCTGAGGTCGGGCGGGCCGAGACCCTCTCCGGCCTGCCCTACCTGATCGTCACTCGCTATGACCGTGACCTCACCCAGGAGCCGGTCCGCCGCCTGCACCAGGAGGATTTCTGCCAGGCGCTCGGCAAGCTCCACATCGAGAAGTACCAGGGGGACGGCGGTCCGGGGGTGGTCGACGCGATGGCGCTGATCGACGACGCCTCCACGGCTCCGGCGCGAGACCGGCCGCAGCTTTGGCTGGCACTCGTGTTCAACGTCCTGATCGGCAACTGCGACGCGCATGGAAAGAACTACTCGCTGCTCTACGACTCGCGCGCCCCGAGCCTTGCCCCGCTCTACGACCTGGTCTCCACCGCCGTCTACGCCGGCCTGACGAAGCAGCTCGCGATGTCGATCGACGGGGTCAAGGATCTGAGTGAGGTACGCACCGGCGCCTGGCGGAAGCTGGCGGGGGAAATCGGCTTCGCCTCGCGCTTCCTCGGCCAGCGCATGGCGCCTTTCGTCGACGGTGTGCGCGAAGCGATACCGGACCTCGCTGCCGATCCGCAGCATGACGACCCGATCGTCGCCGAGATCGTCGGCGGGATCTTCGAGCGTGCTGAGCGGTTGCGGCCCGGTTAGCGCCGTTCAGTCGACGTCGGTCCCCTCGACCAGGAACGCCACCCTGACGTGCGCCCGGTACTCGTCGAGGTTCTCGCCGCGGATCCCGGTCGAGACGATGTCGACGGCGCGCACGTTGCGCAGCGTGCCCTGCGCCTGGGCCAGCGCCTGCTTTGCCGCGTCGTCGGTCGACGTTTTTGAGCTGCCGACCAGCTCGATGATCTTCACCACAGCCATCTCACTCCTCCTTCAACTTCCTGGACGGTCCCCTTCGCTCCGACCCCCTCGACCAGCGCGGCCCGCTGCCAGGGGGCGATCTCCTCGCTCGGCTCGCCGCCCGGCGCCGCCGTCTCGGCGACGAACCGCTCGACCGCCGCGGCGATCGCGGCGGCCTCCTCCGGGTTCGGGCTGGGGGGCATACCGAAAGCCTAATCGACGGCCGCGCTTCGATCCGCCCCAGGCGGTCGAAGCTGAGAATTGACACTTTTGTCTGCGAATTGTTACATTACATAGGTAGAGGTGATGTAACGTGGCCCGCATGAAGCGACTGCAGATATCGATCGAGCCCGAGCTGGACGAAGCGGTCGAGCGACGCGCCGAAGAAGAGGGGCTCTCGAAGGCGGAGGTGATCAGGCGTTGCGTGCGGGAGGAGATACGGCCATTGCCACCCTTGGAGGAGGATCCGCTGTTCAAGATGTTCGGCACGGTGTCCAGCGATCCCGACGACACCCGGTCGATCGACGACGTCGTCTACGGCCTGGACAGGGATTACCCCTGATCTTCGTCGACACCTCGTTCTTGATCGCGGGCTTCGATGCTCGGGATCCACACCACGTGGAAGCCAAACGCCTCGCCGAGCGCGTCGCCGGACGACGAATGGTCGCGACCAATCACATTCGGGGCGAGGGTTGGACGTGGTTCCGGCGCAAGCGGTGGCATGGGAAGGCGGTTGAACTGCTGGACGCCCTTGATGCGCCCGGTCACGTCAAGGTCGATTTCGTCTCCGAGGACTTGGAGGACGAGGCCCTCCGCTGGCTGCGCCGGCACGACGAGCGCGTCTACTCGTTCGTCGATGCGACCAGCTTCGCCTACATGCGCGCCAGGGGGATCGAGGAGGCGCTCGCCTTCGACGGGGACTTCGCCGCCGCCGGCTTCACCGAACTGCGCTAGGACTACCCGCTGTTGTTGAGGCCGGCCACCGGGCCGCCGACCGTGTGGTCGGCGCAGTAGGCGGGCTTCGGGTCGAAGGGGTCGGTGAGCGCGAGGCCTTCGGGGTGGCCCCTGCGGCCACACTGGATCGCTTCGTCGCGGACGCCGTCGCGGGCGTCGACCACGTCGTCGCCCCCGCGCCCGTAGAAGCGGTCCTTGCCGGGCTGGCCGAGCATCGCGTTCGGGCCGCTGTCGCCGATCAGCACGTCGTAGTCGAACGAGCCCTCGATGTCCTCGTTGGTCGGCGAGAGGCGAACGTGCTTGCAACCGTTGACGGCGTCGATCCAGGCGGCGTGGGCGGCCAGCGAGACGTAGAGGATGCCCGGGTGCGCTTGCGTCTCGGCGAACGAGGCGTCGTCGCGACCCGGTCCGCCGACGATCGCCCCGCCGGCGCAGCCGCCGCCGGCGGCGAGCAGGTCGCCGCTCGGGCCGCCGTAGAGATAGGTGGGCCCCGGCAGCCCGCCGATCAGGCCGTCGGCGCCGGCACCGCCGTAGAGGTGGTCGCTGCCCGGCCCGGACTCGATCAGGTCGGGCTCCGGGCCACCGTGGATCGTGTCGTTGCCGGGACCGCCGGCGAGGCGCACGTTCTCGACCGCTTCCAGAGAGCCTTCGACCTGCAGGCTGTCGCTACCGGGGCCGAGGTCGGCCATCAGCCAGCGGGCCGGGCCGTCGGCTTCGCAGACGGCCTCGGTCGCGACCCCGGCCGGCCGACTGCAGCCGGCGCCGACCGCCACCGGTCCGGCGGCGCTGACCGAGAAGCTCTCGCTGGCGGCGTCGAAGGCGACGACGATCTGGTCGCGGCCAGGGCCGCCGAGAACCTCCAGGCCCCCGCCGCCGCCCCGGGTGCGGTCGAATTCGACGTAGGCGGAGCCCTGCGGCGGCGCTTCCCTGCCGCAGGACACCGCACCGCCCTTCGCCCCGCTGCATCGATCCGTTCCCTGGCCGCCGTTCAGCTCGTCGGGCCCGCCGCCGCCGCGGATCCTGTCGTTGCCGGGACCGCCGTCGATCGCGTTCGCCCTCCCGTTGCCGATCAGCGTGTCGGCGAAGGCCGACCCTTCGATCGAGTCGAACCGGAACAGCCGGTCGTGACCGTCGCCGCGCGCCCGGTGCGTCCTCAGCGACACCCAGACACCGCCGCCTCCGCGGCGGCCGGCACCGGGGTCGGTGGCGAAGGAGGCGATGTCGCCCTTCCCCGGGCCGCCGTCCATGCGGTCGTAGCCGTAGTCGCCGTGGACCAAGTCGTAGTCGCCGGGGCCGCCGTTCAGGGTGTCGATGCCGAGGCTGCCGGCGACCTCGTCGGCTTCGCCCGAGCCTCCCACCACCTTGTCGTCGCCGAGGTCGCCGATCACCCGGTCCGTCCCGGGCCCGCCGTCGACCACGTCGTTGCCGCGGCCGCCGTGGATCAGGTCGTCCCCCGGTCCGCCGCAGAGCAGGTCGTTGCCGAGGCTGCCGAAGATCGCGTCGTCCGCCCCGCCGCCCCAGATCACGTCGCGGCCCGGCGTCCCGCGCAGCACGTCGGGCCCGTCGGTACCCGCGATCGTCGCCGGCCGGCCGTGGCAGCGCGGCTCTTCTTCTTCGGCCGAGTCGCCGGCCCCGAGCGCGGCCGCCACGCCGAGCACCGCGATCGCCGCGGCGATTCCCCTACCTGACCATTTCACGGTCCCAGCGTACCCGGCGCCCGCAGACGTGCCTGAAGGCCGGCGTGCATGCGCTCAGCCGCTGACCAGCTCCCTGGCGCGCAGCGCCAGCCAGAACTCGATCCGATCGCGGGCGCGCGACAGGTCGCGACCGCTCAGCTCTTCGATCTTGCGCATCCGGTAACGCAGCGTGTGGCGGTGGCAGTAGACCTGGCGGGCGGCGCGCTCCCACTGGCCGTTATTTTCGATGAAGGCCTCCAGCGAGCGCAGCAGCTCGCCGCCGTACTCCCTGTCGCCTGCCTCGATCGGGCCGAGCACGCTGTCGCAGTAGAGGGCCAACGCCTCGTCGTCCTGGATCGAGAGCAGCAGGGTGAAGGCGCCGAGGTCGCGCCAGGAGGCGACCTCGGGCTCGCTCCCGTTCGCGAGGGCGGTCGCCTCCAGCGCGCAGCGCGCCTCGTGAAAGGAGTGGCGCAGCTCCTCCGGGGGGGCCGGGCGGCTGGCCGCGGCGCGCACCGTACCGCGCTCTTTGACCAACGCTCGCCGTGCTTCGGAGGCGAGGTCGACCGGGTCGCGGTCGGCCGCCTCGACGACCGCGCAGAGCAGCTCGCGGTTTCCGCAGGCGTGGAGCGCGACGACCGCCGGACAGGCGTCAGCGGCAAGCGCCCGCTCCAGCGCCGGCTCGGCCGCCGAGGGATCGTCGAGGTCGAAGACGAGCACCGCGGCCTCCTCGCCGATCCCGAACGGTTCGAGTCGGCGGCGCAGCTCGGAGGGCTCGAGGCGGCCGCCGAGGGCTCCGGCCAGGATGTCGCCGGCGAGGCGGCGCTCGGTCTCGCGGGCGACGCGGCGGCACATCCGCTCGAGCGCGACCACGGTGACCGCCTGCTGGAGGATCAGCCGCTCGAAGTCGCCCAGCCCGCCGGAGTCGCGGACCATGACCAGCCAGGCCTGCGGCGGCCCGCCGCCCGGCGAGATCACCGGGTGGGCCAGCGCCCGGCCGGCGATCGAGGCGTGGGTGGGGACGAAGGAGTGGCCGTCGGCGTTGTTGGCGAGCGCTTCGGCGCGGATCGCGGCGACCGCGTCGGCGGAGAGCTGGCGGCGGAAGTCGCGGCCGGCGATCCACTCGCCGCGGCCGTTGAGGATCGCCGCCGCGCCGCCGATCGCCGAGGAGATCGTCGCGACGATCTCCTCCAGGCCGCGTTCTTCCAGGACCAGCCGCTCGAGCCGGCCCTGGACGGCGATGCCGCGCTGCAGGACCGCGTACTGCCCGTCGGCGAGGCGGGCGAAGGCCTTCTCCGCGATCGCGATGAACGGCACCGCGTAGGGCACCTCGAACAGCGGGAAGTCGCGCTTGCGCGCCTCGTCGAGCAGCGCTTTCGGCAGCTTCTTGTGGCTGAAGCCCACACCGAGGCCGAGCCCGGCGAGGTTGTGCTCGGCGAGCAGGCGGATGTAGGAGCGCTGCTTGGCGGGGCTGTCGAGCGGGACGCCGGTGGTCAGCATCAACTCGCCGCCCGAAAGCCAGGGGGTCGGATCCTCCAGCTCGGAGATCTGGATCCAGCGGACCGGCGTCTCGGCCGAGTCAGCTCCCACCGCCAGATCGAGGCCGAACTCCTCGAGCAGGCTCTGGACGGTCAGCATCGGCGCCTGCCCCCGGACCCCCTCCGGCGCATCGCCCGATCCTGGAGCTCGGTGCCGGCCGCTCCTCCGATCTGCGATGCAATCGCCATTCGAACCTCTCCTTTGCCTACGACGTTCTGGACAACGCTAGAGCCGAGATGGCCGCGGTGCAATGGCCACTGCGTCAGGGACTTGGCTGCGCCCTATACGTACTGTACAAGGACCGGAGCCGGGTTCCGCGCCCTGCGCGGCCGCGCCTCCCGCTGCATAGACTGCACAGCGGTGTCCACCTTCGAGCTGATCGCCGACCTGCCGCTCGAGATCGACGGCTACGAGCTGCAGGGCCTCGAGCATCACGCCCCCGATTTCGATCGGCTCAGCACCGTGATCCACATGTGGGGCGGCGGCGAGGACGGGCTCGGCGAGGACGTCACCTACGACGCGCTCGACCAGGTGGCCCTGCAGGACGCCGGCGCGGCCCTCGACCTGACCGGCTACGCGACCTTGGGCGAGTTCTGCGAGCTCATCGGCGAGGTCGACACCTTCCCGGTCGAGCCCCAGCGCGAGGTCTCGCGCCGCTACCGCCGCTGGGCCTTCGAGTCGGCGGCGCTCGACCTGGCGCTGCGCCAGGCGGGGATCGGCATCGCGACGGCGCTGGGTCGCGCGCCCCAGCCGGTCGCCTTCGTCTGCTCGATGCGCCTCTCCCCCGGCGGGGACGAGCCCTCCGCGATCGAGACGCTGCGACGCAAGCTCGATCCCTATCCGGCGCTGCGCTTCAAGCTCGACCCGACCAACGACTGGACCGACGAGCTGATCGCCGCCGTGGTCGAGACCGGATCGGTCGACTCGCTCGACCTGAAGGGCTACTACAAGGGCACGCCGGTCGACGTGGAGACCGACCCGGAGCTGTACGCGAAGCTGGTCGAGGCCTTCCCCGGCGCCTGGCTGGAGGACCCCGACGTCAACGAGCAGACGCGGCCGATCCTCGAGCCGGTCCGCGACCGCCTCACCTGGGACGCACCGATCCACTCGATCGCCGACATCGAGGCGCTGCCCTGGCCGCCGAGGATGGTCAACGTCAAGCCCTCGCGGATCGGCGGCCTGCGCGACCTCTGCGCGACCTACGACTACTGCGCCGAGCGGGGGATCGGCGCCTACGGCGGCGGCCAGTGGGAGCTGGGCGTCGGCCGCGGCCAGATCCAGGTCCTCGCCTCCCTCTTCCACCCCGACACGCCGAACGACACGGCGCCGCGCGGCTACAACGAAGCCGACCCGCCGCCCGACCTGCCGGTCAGCCCGCTCGAGCCGCAGCTGGCGCCCACGGGGTTCCGCTGGGGCGAGTAGCGCTTCGGCCGACCGAATTCCCCCTTTCGGCTACGTTGCCTGAACCGCCCCCGCCGACCAAGGAGCGACATGGCCGAGAAGAGCTTCGCCGACGCCCTCAACGAGCAGATCGCCAACGAGTTCGCCGCCTCCCAGCAGTACGTGGGAGCGGCCGTCTACTACGACGCGGAAACGCTGCCCCGCCTCGCCGCCTTCTTCTACCGCCAGGCGCTGGAGGAGCGCGAGCACGCGATGATGATGATCCAGCACCTGCTCGACGTCGACGAGGAAGTCCGCATCCCCGACATCAAGTCGCAGCAGACCAGCTACGCCGACGGCACCGCGCCGGTGCAGATGGCGCTCGAGCAGGAGAAGCGGGTCGGCGAGGAGATCTACGCGCTGTTCGAGCTGGCCCGCGAGGTAAAGGACTACCGCGCCGAGCAGTTCATGCAGTGGTTCGTCAAGGAGCAGGTGGAGGAGGTGGCGCTGATGAGCGATCTGCTCAACGTGGTCGAGCGATCCTCGGACAACCTGCTGCTGGCCGAGGACTACATCGCGCGCGAGAGCCCTGGCGAAGGGGGCGGCGACGCGACCGCGCCACCCGCCGCGGGCGCAGGGGGTTAGTTAGGGGACGGGGCGGCCCTCTTCTGGAGACCGTCCGTCCCGCAGAAGTGCCGAGTTGACAGGTAGCCGCTCCCAAAGTCTCCCGAAGAGGGGCGCCCCGTCTCCTTTCGCAGCCGCGTCGGGGGCCGGTTGCCACGGCCTCGTTCTCGAGGAAGCTGGATCAGCCTAGCCAGCCCGCCCGTTTGCGCATCGCGGTGATGCGGCGGAACTCGGCGATGTCCTCGCGCAGAGCCGCTGGGGCGGGCGCGGGGAGGAAACGGGCGGGAAGGGGCGACTCGACCGCCCCCTTCTCGGCCGAGACCACCCGATACGCGCGGGCGCCGCGTTGCGCGGTCACCGCCGAGGGCGGTCCGGTCCCCTCCCAGATCAGACCGGCGTAGTCGTCGAGGCCGTAGCCGCCGGGCATGCCGTCGGCCACCGCGTCGAGGTAGGCGGCGCGACGGCCGGGGTCGTTGTTGTAGTGGACGCAGAGGCTGCCGCCGAGCAGGCCGAGGCCGGCGCCCGCTTCGGGCTTGCCCGAGGAGGTGGTGATCCCGGCCTCGAACCAGCACATCGCGCCGGCGCTCTGGCCGGCGAGGACCACCCCGTTGCGCCAGGCGAGGCTGAGGATCGCGCTCAGCTCGTGCGCCTCCCAGACCGCAAGCAGGTTGAGCAGGCTGCCGCCCCCGACGTAGATCAGGTCCTGTTCGAGCAGGTGGTCGCGCAGTTCCATCGGGCGGCTGCCCAGCCGGAACAGCGAGAGGTCGGAGGGGTCGCAGGGGCGCTCGCCGAAGGCCGAGTAGAAGCGGCCGATCTGCTCTGAGGTGTCGCCGCTGGCGGTCGGCAGGATGCAGATCCGCGGTCGCCCTCCGGCCCGCGTGGTCGCCAGCCGCAGCATCAGCTCGCAGATCGCCCGGTCCGGCGGGCGGGAGGTGAAGTCGTGGCCGCCGAAGACGAGGACGCGGGTGATCATCGGCCGGTCACGCCCGTCAAGCCGCAACCGCGGTCGACATCGCCTCGGCAGAGGCGCCCGCGGCGCCGCGTCGGGGCCGCCCAGGAACGCCGTCGCGATCCTCACCTCGACCACCCGGCCGCCCGGCCGCGTCGAGGCGGTAGCCGCGCGCCTCCAGCCGGGAGGCGACGATCTGGCGAAGGCCCTGGTTCATCGCCAAATGGTTGCGGCGGTCGCCGCCTTCGTCGTTGTACAGCGGTCCGAAGTTTTCGGTAGCGCCCTCGCCTCTATGTACAGTGCGCGTCGATGCGCAAAGTCCGCAGCGAGGCTGGGCGGCTCACCAACACGACCTACAGCAGCCGCTACTTCACCGACGAGATCCCCGAGCATCGGATCCCGTCCCAGTCGATGCCGGCCAGGGCCGCCTACCAGCTGATCCACGACGAGCTCAACCTCGACGGCAACCCGGCTCTCAACCTCGCCTCCTTCGTCACCACCTGGATGGAGCCGGAGGCCCAGCAGCTGGCCAGCGAGGCGCGCAACCGGAACTTCGTCGACCAGGACGAGTACCCGCAGACCGAGGAGATCCACCGGCGGGTGGTCAGCATGATCGGCGGTCTCTTCAACGCGCCCTCGTCGGAGTCCCCGTGCGGGACGGCGACGATCGGCTCCTCGGAGGCGATCATGCTCGGGCTGCTCGCCCACAAGTGGAGCTGGCGGCAGCGGCGCGGCGACGAGAGCGCCAAGCCGAACATCGTCTTCGGCGCCGACGTGCACACCTGCTGGGAGAAGTTCACCAAATACTTCGACGTCGAGCAGCGGGTGATCCCGCTCACCCCGGACCGGCACACGATCGGCCCGGACGAGGTCGAGCCGCTGATCGACGAGAACACGATCGCGGTAGGGGCGATCCTCGGCACCACCTTCACCGGCCAGATCGACCAGATCGAGGGGATCGACGAGCTGCTGCGGCGAGTCAAGGGGGAGAAGGGCTGGGACATCCCGATCCACGTAGACGCCGCCAGCGGCGGATTCATCGCCCCCTTCGTCTACCCGGAGGTGAAGTGGGACTTCCGGCTCGAGCAGGTTCGTTCGATCAACGTCTCCAACCACAAGTTCGGGCTGGTGTATCCGGGCATGGGCACGGTCGTATTCCGCGACCTCGACGCGGTGCCCGACGAGCTGGTCTTCAAGATCACCTACCTGGGCGGCGAGATGCCCAACTACAGCCTCAACTTCAGCCGCGCCAGCAACACGGTGCTGCTCCAGTACTACAACTTCCTGCGACTCGGGCGGGCGGGCTACGAGCGGATCGCCGCCAACCTGATGACCAACGCCGGCGAGCTGGAGCGCGCCCTCGTCGACGGTGGCCGCTTCGAGCTGCTCAACGACTCCCGCTACCTGCCGGTGGTGGTGGTGCGGCCGACCGACGAGGACGGCGGCGTCGACGTGTTCGAGCTCTCCGAGCTGCTGCGCGAGCGCGGCTGGATCGTCCCCGCCTACCCGCTGCCGCCGAACGCCGAGTCGATCTCCGTCCTGCGGATGGTCGTCAAGGAGAACTTCAGCCGCGACATGGCCGAGACGCTCGGCGAGGACATCCGCAAGGCGCTGGCCAAGCTGGACGGCAAACCTTCGCCCAGCGCGCAGGCCGAGGCGGGCAGCGGTCAGCGACGGATCTGCTGAGCCGGCGCATTGCTAACTCGATACTGATTCGTCCACAGGAAACTGTTTGGGGTGTACAATCGCGTTTAGCGAACACGGCTGTCTGCACGAGGAGCCAGCATGTCCCGAACCGCACCCGCCGACCGCAGCGCACCGGCCCCCGACCTCAACGGCTTGATCGAGAGGGAGCGACTGCCGGCGGGGCCGGAGGCGCTGGCCGAGCCGCTGGTCGCCCACTCCCAGCGAGAACGGATCCTCGTCGCGTTCGCCGGCGCCTGCACGTCGAAGGGCTACGGCGCGACGACGATCGCCGACATCTGCGAGCCGGCCGGAGTCTCGCGCGCCACCTTCTACGAGCTGTTCAAGGACAAAGAGGACTGCTTCCACGCGGCGATGGAGCTATCCCTCGCCGAGGCGATGGGGCGGATGGTCGCCGCCCACTCTCCGGACAGACCGTGGGCGACAGCGATCCGCGAGGGCGCCGCCGTCTACCTCGATCTGCTCGCGAGCCGCCCCACCTTCGCCCGGCTGGCACTGGTCGAGGCGCGCGCCTGCGGCGGGCGGGCCTATGAGCTGTATGCCTCCGGCAAGCGTGTCCTCGAGGTGCTGCTCGACCGCGGGCGCGAGGATCCGGTCGAGGAGGAAGCGATCCCCTCCTGCACCCCCCGCGCCGCCCTCGCCGGCGTCGAGGCGCTGATCGTCGGCCAGATCCTCGCCGGCAACACCTCGCGCCTGCGCGAGCTGCTCCCCGACGTCGTCTACATCGTCACGGTCCCGTACCTGGGCCAGGAAGGGGCGCTGCGCGAGTGCAGGGAGGCCGAGAAGCTGCTCCGCTCTGCCGGAGGTTGAGCCGGAGTGGAGGCCGCAGGGGGGAGTGAGCGGTGGCGGCCTCCGCGCGGGCGTCACCGCCTGCCTCCCGAGGTGATCGCCCGCTCGCAGCGGGGCCGGCTGCTCGACGCGGCCGTGGGGGTCGCGGCCGAGAAGGGCTACGCGGCGACGACGGTCGGTGACCTGACCGCGGCGGCGGGCGTCTCGCGGACCACCTTCTACGAGCTGTTCGAGGACAAGGAGGCCTGCTTCCTGGCCGCCTACGACAACGCGGTCGACACGCTGTTGCGCCGCATCATCGCCGCCTACGAGTCGGAGCAGCGCTGGCCCGACCAGGCGCGGGCGGGTCTCGAGGCGCTGCTCGAGACGCTCGCCTCCGCGCCGGCGCCGGCCCGGCTCTTCCTGGTCGACATCGCCTCGGCAGGCCCGGTCGCGCAGCGCCGCTACCGGGCTGCGATGCGGCGGCTGACCCCGCTGTTCGACGAGGGGCGGGACTTCGCGCCGCACGGGCGCGAGCTGCCGCCGAACACCTCGCGGATGGCAATCGGCGGGGTCACCGGTCTGATCTCCGACGAGCTGCTGGCCGGTCGCGCGGCCCAGCTCCCCGAGCTGCTCTCCGACGTCCTCTTTGCCGCGCTGGTCCCGTACATCGGCCCGAAGGCGGCTGTCGCGGAGGTGAGCGAGCTGAGGCGATAAAACGCCGGCGTACACGTTGCGGCTATGATCCATATGCCAGATGGTTCCCACCTGGCGGTCTAGCCCGATGATTAGCACCGAGACGCGGCGTCAACCGATCCTCGAGGCGATGATCCGCATCGCCGGGCGAAAGGGCTACAGGGCAACGACCGTCGCCGACGTGGTCGAGGAGGCCGACGCCTCCAGCGCCGCCTTCTACGAGTATTTCGACGACAAGCAGGACTGCTTCCTGCTCGCCTACGATCTGGTGGTCAAGCGGCTGGTCCGGGAGGTGATCGCCGCCTGCAAGGACGAGGAGGACTGGCTGGACCGGGTGCGGGCCGGGCTCTCGACCGTGGTCGAGCTCTTCGCGCTCGACCCCGAGCTGGCCCGCACCGCGGTCGTCGAGGTGCAGGCGGCGGGAGCCGCCGCCCGCAGGCGGCACCTGAACGCGCTCGACAGGATCGCCGCGTTTCTCGAGGACGGCAGGCAGGCGGCGGGAGACCGCGAGCTGCCCGAGAACGTCGCGCCGATGGCGGCGGGCGCCGTATCCGGGCTGCTCTTCGACGAGCTGCTGATGGGCCGGGCCGAGCGGCTGCCGAAGCTCCTCCCTGAACTGCTCTTCGTGCTGCTCGTCCCCTACATCGGCACCGGCGCCGCGGCCGAGGCGATGCGCAGGGCGGCGGCCGGCTGATGGCCGCCCGCCCCACTTCTCCCTTCCCCTTGCCCGTCTAGAGAGAGCCGATCGCGCGGCGCAGCTTGGCGCGAACTCGATGCAGTCGAACCTTGACGGTGCCTTCCGGAATGCCGAGCCGGTGCGCAATCGCCGTTTGCGTCAGATCCTCGTCGTAGCGGAGCCGCACGAGCTGCCGGTCTCGCTCGTCGAGCCGGCTGATCGCGGCGTGCAGGTCGGCCCGTTCGGCCGTCGCCACGACCCGCTCGTCGTCGGCCCCGTGTTCGGCCTCCAGCGTGGCGACCGGGTCGGGACGGGTGCGAGCGAACTGGCGGAAGGCCTCGTTGCGGACGATTGACGCCAGCCACTGCTTGCGGGCGCCGGCATTGCGCAAGGTCGACCGCCGCCGCCAGGCGCGCAGCAAGGCGTCCTGGGCGATGTCCTCCGCTTCGCTCGGGTTCCTCGCGTAGCGATAGGCGAACCGCAGGCAAACCCTGCGGGCCTCGTCCCACTCCCAGCCGTCGTCTTCGGTTGCCCCCCAACCCGCTCGCTCGTCCACTCGACGAATCTCCATGACGGCGGGCAACTTATCAGATTATTTCGAGCGATGAAACTCTGCTTAACAAACCGCCGGTCTCGGGGGGCGTGGATACGAGGGCAGCAGTCCAGCCGGGGACGGGGAGCGAGTGGGCCGAGCGGGCGTACGAGGCGCTCGCTCCCGTCTATGACGATTTCACCGCTCACCACGACTACGAGCTGTGGTTGGGCAACCTCCTCCCGGAACTCCGCCGCCACGGGTTGCGCGGGCATCGCCTGCTCGACGTCGGCTGCGGCACCGGGAAGAGCTTCCTGCCGATGCTCGAGCGCGGTTGGGAGGTGACGGCCTGCGACATCTCGCCGTCGATGCTCGAGCTGGCGAGAGCCAAGACCGGGGATGCCGTGCCGCTTTCCGTAGCGGACATGCGGGAGCTGCCGGTGTTCGGCGAGTTCAACCTCGTCTGGTGTCTGGACGACGCGGTCAACTACCTGCTCAGCGGCGAGGAACTGGGGGAGGCGCTGAGCGGGATGCGGGCCAACCTGGCCCCCGGCGGGCTGCTGATGTTCGACGTGAACACCCTGAACTCGTACCGCTCCTTCTTCGCGGAAACCGAGCTGGTCGAACGGGGCGGACGGAAGCTCGTCTGGAAGGGCCAGGCCTCGGCCGACGTCGAGCCCGGCGCGATCAACGAGGCGCACTTCGAAGCCGAGGCGCCGGGGGGCGGCGACTCCGGCGTGACGGCGCACGTCCACCGCCAGCGCCACTTCCCCGAAGGCGAGGTGCGGGAGATCATCGAGGGGGCGGGGCTGGAGTGCGTCGACGTATTCGGCCACGGCTACGACGCCGTGCTGAAGCAGCCCGTCGACGAACTGGTCCACAACAAGATGGTCTTCATCTCCCGCCGCGCCTGAGCCGCGGAGCGACATCGGGTTGAGCCCGCTCCCGTCGAGCGCTGGCCCCGGACCGATCACGTTACGGTGTGCCGATGGAGCCGGAGCGTGCCCGAGAGCTGCTGGCCCGCGAGCGGGCGAAGGCGGAGGAGGAGATCGCCGCCCTCGAACGCGATGGCCCGAAAGAGGGCGACAAGCGACGCGAACCCGGCGACGAGGGCTCGGAGGGCCTCTACCAGGACGAGCTCGACGCCGGCCGCCTCGGCGATCTGAAGCGGCGGCTCGCCGCGGTGGAGCGCGCCGAGGCGCGCCTCGAGGCCGGGACGTACGGGGTCTCCGTGCGCAGCGGAGCGCCGATCCCGGACGAGCGGCTGGAGGCCTTCCCGACCGCCGAGCTGACGGTCGAGGAGTCCGGGCACCGAGCCGGCCACTGAGGATGCTCCAAGCCGATTAGTTTCGACCTCGGCGCCGGTCTCAAACTGCACAACCCACCAGCAGCAGGAGGATCGAGATGCCTGAGGCACAGACGGACAACGCAACCAAGATCGCCCAGGTGGCGACGATGATGGTCCCGGTCGCAGACCAGGACCGGGCGATCGACTTCTACACCGAGAAGCTCGGCTTCGAGAAGCGCGTGGACGTGCCCTTCGGCGACGGCAACCGCTGGGTCGAAGTCTCGCCGCCGGGTGCGGCGACCACGATCGCGCTGGTCCAGCCGCGCGAGGGGGAATCGGCCGGGATCGAGGCCCGGGTCGCCCTCGACAGCACCGACATCGAGGCCGATCACGCGGCCCTGCGCGAGCGCGGCGTCGACGTCGATGCGGAGGTGATGCGGATGGGCGGCCCGGTGCCGCCGATGTTCTTCTTCCGCGACGCCGACGGCAACCGGCTGCTGATCGTCGAAACGAGCTGACGGTCGGTGTCGCGGCTCGCGGCGGCCCGCGGCGGCGACCACGTCGGCGG
>Ga0210101_1000002_pt1 | contig 118014 bp, 126 predicted proteins | sample Muzzi_PWC_D1_FD_185534 | JGI IMG/M metagenome (GOLD analysis project Ga0210101, IMG submission 185534) | Wetland microbial communities from San Francisco Bay, California, USA, that impact long-term carbon sequestration - Muzzi_PWC_D1 (SPAdes) | ecosystem: Environmental > Aquatic > Marine >... | reverse complement strand
TCCTGCCGTCACGTACTTTAATACGGCAACAACCTGTTCCGGTGTTTTTGCCCATGCCATGGCCGCGGCGTCCACTTCCTTCAGCGGGTGAATGATCGCTTCATCATGCAGTGTTATGTACGGCGTACCCAGCGCAGCACAACAGCCCGCATCGAAGGCGGCATTCCATTGCTTGTATTTATCTCCAAATCGTATGATCGCGATGTCGCAATTTTCGACCAGGGTTTTGGTACGAATACCATTCACTTTTGCTGATTTATGGTCCCGCCAGTAATTATCATCCTCGGCGCCCAGCACATCACCCGCTGCATCGCTCGCTTCATGATCGGTTACAGCAGAGGTGAAGATCACAGGTAGTTTATTTCGTTCCGCACCCTGCATTATTTGCTCGCGCCAGTCGGTGTGTATCTCGCCGGATAAATAGATTGTCCAGTTCATGTGGGTTACCTCGTTACTGTCGTTTGAGTCAATATGCTGACAACGCCCGCCTCATCATCCTGCGGGTTTGTCCGGATTCATTGTCGGGCACGATGTTAATCCCGGAATGATAGAGGGCCGAATTCATTCGGCCAACAACCCTGCCATCAGTTAATCAGAACCCTCCGGTAACACTCGCCGGCAAACAGCTATTCCTAGCCGCCGTCATCCCCCTCGTCGTACTCGTCGTATTTTGCTGCCTTGCCGCGTACCTTTTTGGCCGGGTATTTTTTCTCGTTGAGTTTGATCTTGGCGTCTACGGCCTTGTCCATGTCGACGCCGAGTTTGTCGGCGAGGCGTATGAGGTAGATCTGGATATCGGCGATCTCCTGCTCCACTTCGGCGAGCTTGTCGGCCGGCAGTTTCTGGCTCTGTTTTTCCGTCAACCACTGGAAGTGCTCGACCAGTTCGGCGGCCTCGACGATGAGTGCCATGGCGAGGTTCTTCGGGGAGTGAAACTGGTCCCAGTCACGCTCGTCAGCAAACTGGCGGAGACGCAATTTGATTTTATCGAGTTTGTTCATGAGGAATCTCTTTTACAAAGGGCTGTCGCCGGCGTGATCCTAGCATAATTGTCAAACGCATCCAGCTTCTCTGGAAGTAGATTTCCCATTCATGACAAGCTTCTGTCCGAGCAACGGACATGACGCCGGATGACTCCGGGACTGCGCACGATTGTGTGCCCTGGTGATACCTTTCGGTTGACTTGGTGCGTATTGTGTGTAGCGCGGATGTGATTAAACGGCTGGAGGCCGGGGGCTGGATACCGAATCATGCAAGTCTTTTTGATGGACGAGGGTACGGACTCCTGATTTGACCTACACTGTGAACCATGAACCATTTAAAAGATCCGGTGTTGCTGGGTTTGCTTGGGCTGCTTGGCCTGACGGTTTCGGCCTTCTTTCTCGGTATCCTGCCCTACCCCTTTGGTATTCTGATCCTGCTGGTACTGATTGTGGCGCGTGTACTCTACAAGCAATGAAGCCGGGGGCGGCTCGTTTACCTGTGCGTTGTTTGCTGTTGCTGTTTGTTACAGGCGGTGTATCTGTTATGGCTGATGAGCTGTTGATAATCGATGACCGGCGCACCGGCACACTGGAGTCCATGCCGGGGACGTCCTGGCGACTGGTCACGGACGGCGTGATGGGCGGCGTCTCCAGCGGCACGCTGATGCCGGCGTCGATCGATAACCGTGACTGTCTGCGCATGCAGGGTGATGTCCGGCTGGAGAATAACGGCGGATTTGTGCAGGCGGCGCTGGATATTGAGGAGACGGTCGCGGCGAAATTATCGGGTTATACCGGTATTGAAATTGATGTCTACGGCAATGATGAGGCCTATAACCTGCACTTGCGTACCGATGACCTGTGGCTGCCGTGGCAATCCTACCGTGCGACGTTTCAGGCGCCGGCCCGCTGGCAGACGATGCAGTTGCCGTTTGCGGAATTTTCTGCCTATCGCACCCGCAAACCGCTGGATATCACAGCGCTGCAGCGCATCGGGGTAGTGGCGATTGGCCGGGCGTTCAGCGCAGATTTGTGTATCGGGCGGCTGGGGTTTTATTAATGGGGAGGAGTCGGACACCACTGATTCGTTATACTATGCCGTGTGATTAACGAGCCGCCTGCCCCTTGACCCATGAATACGACTGAACTGCTGGCCCCGGCCGGCAACCTCAACAACCTGCGCTACGCGATCGCCTACGGCGCCGATGCAGTATATGCCGGTATGCCCCGCTACAGTCTGCGGGTGCGCAACAACGATTTCCACAAGCTGGAAAACCTCGCCGTCGGTATTGAAGAGGTGCATGCGGCCGGCAAGCAATTTTATCTCGCCAGCAACGCGCTGCCGCACAATGCCAAGATAAGGACCTTCATCAAGGACATGGAGCCCATCATGGAACTGGGCCCGGACGCGCTGATCATGGCCGACCCGGGGCTTATACTGATGGTGCGCGAGCACTGGCCCGACACCGCCATCCATCTGTCAGTGCAGGCCAATACCATGAACTACGCCAGCGTCCGCTTCTGGCAGCAACAGGGTATTTCACGCATCATCCTGTCGCGCGAACTCTCACTGGACCAGATTGAGGAGATCCGCCAGGAGTGCCCCGACATGGAACTGGAGGTGTTCGTGCACGGCGCGCTGTGCATCGCCTATTCCGGCCGCTGTTTGCTGTCCGGGTATTTCAATCACCGCGATGCCAACCAGGGCACCTGCACCAATGCCTGCCGCTGGGATTACCAGGTCAAAGCGGCCAGCGTGGATATCAGTGGTGACATCCAGGCCGTCGAGACCCCGGCGCCCGAACCGGTTGAACAGGTATACCTGCTGGAAGAAAGCAGCCGCCCCGGATCACAGCTGCCGATCGAGGAAGATGAACACGGCACCTATATCATGAATTCAAAGGATCTGCGGGCGCTGGAGCATGTCGAGCGACTCATCAGGATCGGCGTCAAGAGCCTCAAGATCGAGGGCCGCACCAAATCACATTATTATGTGGCGCGCACCACGCAGGTGTATCGCCAGGCCATCGATGATGCCGAGGCCGGCCGGCCGTTCAATGCACAGCTGCTGGGGTCACTGGAAAACCTGGCGAGCCGCGGTTACACGGACGGTTTCCTGCAACGCCACCCCGATCAGGATTACCAGAATTACCTGGAGAGTCATTCAAACAGTGTCAGGCAACGCTTTGTCGGCGGTCTGACCGGTTACGATTCTGACAGGGGCATGGTGCATATTGACGTCAAGAACAAGTTCTCCGTCGGTGACGAACTGGAACTGATTCTGCCGGGAGGCAACCGCACCTTTCGTCTGGAGAACATGTTCGACATGGAGGGTAATGCAATGATGGAGGCCCCGGGCGGTGGCTACCGGGTACAGATCCCGCTGGCCGGGCAGGATTACACCATGGGATTGCTGGCACGGAATTTACTGGCGGAGTAGCAGCAATACCTGCGCAAATCGCGGCGGGGACGCCGCGATCGATATACCCTCGAAGATCACGGCTACATCCCGCGCCCGTACTACAGGCTGTCGATGACCGCATTATCCCGCGCCCGTACTACAGGCTGTCGATGACCGCATTCAGGGTATCGCTGGGACGCATCACCTTTGTGACCAGTACACGGTCAGGACGGTAGTAACCGCCAATGTCCGCAGGGCCACCCTGGACACTGTTGAGCTCGGCCATGATGGTCTCCTCTTTCCCGGTCAGCTGTTTTGCGATTGGCGTAAAGATGGCCTGCAGCTCCTTGTCAGCACCCTGCTCCGCCAGTGCCTGCGCCCAGTACATCGCCAGGTAGAAGTGACTGCCGCGGGTGTCCAGCTCGCCGGCCTTGCGCGAGGGGGATTTGTTGTTATTCAAAAACCGGCTGTTGGCGCGGTCGAGGGCATCGGCCAGCGCCTGTATTCTGCTGCTCCCGGATTTCTGCGCCAGGTCTTCCAGTGACACCGCGAGGGCCAGGAATTCACCGAGCGAGTCCCAGCGCAGGTGATTGACTTCCAGCAGTTGCTGCACATGCTTTGGCGCGGAACCGCCCGCACCGGTTTCATAGAGACCGCCACCGGCCAGCAAGGGCACGATGGACAGCATCTTGGCACTGGTGCCGAGTTCCAGGATCGGGAACAGATCCGTGAGGTAATCACGCAAGACATTACCGGTCACCGAGATCGTGTCCTTGCCGGCCCTGACGCGCTCCAGCGTGTACCGGATGGCCTCGACCGGGGACTTGATGAGGATCTCCAGTCCACGCGTATCGTGGTCTTTCAGGTAGTGATCCACCTTGCCAATCAGCTGCGCGTCGTGGGCGCGGTTGCTGTCCAGCCAGAACACGGCAGGCTGACCGGTGAGGCGCGCACGCTTGACCGCCAGCTTCACCCAGTCCTGTATGGGTAAATCCCTGGTCTGGCACATGCGCCAGATGTCGCCCTGCTCAACGCTGTGTTCCAGCAGGGTGTTGCCGGCACGGTCGGTGATGCGCACGACACCCGCGGCCGGGATTTCAAAGGTCTTGTCGTGTGAACCGTATTCTTCCGCCTTCTGTGCCATCAGCCCAACGTTGCTGACGCTGCCCATGGTCGTGACATCAAATGCACCGTGCTGCTTGCAGAAGTCGATGACGACCTGGTAGATGCCCGCGTAATTGCGGTCGGGAATCATCGCCTTGGTATCGTGCAGCTTGCCGTCCGGCCCCCACATCCGGCCGGAGGACCGTATCATTGCCGGCATCGACGCATCGACAATCACGTCGCTGGGTACATGCAGGTTGGTAATCCCCTTGTCGGAGTTCACCATCGCCAGCTCGGGGCGGGTTGCATAGACCGCCTGCAGGTCCGCCTCGATTTCACTGCGCCGATCATCCGGCAGGCCGGCAATCTTTGCATAGACATCACCCAGGCCGTTGCGCGTGTCTACGCCCAGCGATGCAAAGGTGGCGGCGTGCTTGTCGAACACCGCCTTGTAATACACGTTGACGGCATGGCCGAAGATGATCGGGTCGGACACCTTCATCATCGTTGCCTTCATGTGCAGCGACAGCAATATACCTTCTGCCCTGGCCTCCTGCATGGCGGCCTCGAAGAAGTCACACAGCTTGTTGCGGTTCATCACGGTCGCATCGACGACTTCACCCGCAAGCACGGGGATGGACTCTTTCAGCACGCGGGCCTCGCCGTCAGCCGATGTCAGGGTAACCTTCAGATCATCGTCTGCGGCCAGCACAGCCGACTTTTCACTTGCATAAAAATCACCGTCGGACATCGAGGCCACATGGGATTTCGATTCCGGCGACCACGCCCCCATCGAGTGCGGATGGGCCCTGGCGTATTCCTTGACCGGACCGGCGACACGACGGTCAGAGTTGCCTTCACGCAGCACCGGATTGACCGCACTGCCGAGCACCTTCGCATAACGCGCCCGCGTCTGCTTTTCTTCGGCATTGGCCGGCTCTTCCGGGAAATCCGGCAGTGCATAGCCTTGTGCCTGCAACTCAACGATCGCGGTCTTCAGTTGCGGTATCGAGGCACTGATGTTCGGTAACTTGATGACGTTCGCGTCGGGCGTCTTCACCAGTTCACCCAACTCGGCCAGTGCATCACCGATCTGCTGTTGCGCCGTCAGTTTCTCGGGGAAGTTTGCAATGATGCGCCCGGACAGTGAAATATCACGGCTTTCCACGATCACGCCCGCTGTGCGGGCATAGGCCTGCACCATGGGTAAAAAAGAGTACGTGGCGAGCGCCGGGGCTTCGTCGGTTTCGGTGTAAATGATGGTTGCAGGCATAGTCCGGATCTCAGAGTGTATTTTGGGGGCAACCCCGTGAAGGGCGCCTATCATATTTCAGAACGGTATTGAATTCACTAACGCGGCAGTGAATGCACGATCAATGATGTCTGAATGTCGCTACCGGTGCGTCTGACTGGAGCGCTGTCCCCGACGCGATTGATTTTGTCTAGTCCCGCATCGCGGCGAGGACGCCGCTCCTGCCGGTCTACCCGTGGATACAGGACGAGACCGGCTCCTAACCACGGCCCGAATCATCTAGACTATGGGCATGGGTTGCCACGTGACGAAACAAACCGTTTGTGTCCTGCTGATATCGCTGCTGCTGGGCGCATGTGCCTCGCAGATTCCGCAGGGTATCAGGAAGGCGCCTGCCGACATGCCCACACTGGAGCAGGTGCGTACACATCCCGACGATTACCAGGGGCGGCAGGTGCGCTGGGGCGGCAAACTTATACAGACGGAGAACCGGGAAGACACCACCTGGCTGACACTGCTGGATCGGCCCCTGTACAGGGACGGCGAACCCAAATTCACGGATGACAGCGACGGGCGTTTCATCGCCATCGTGCCCGGGTTCCTGGATCCACAGGTCTATGTCAGTGACCGGCGCGTTACCGTGAGCGGCACCTTGCTGCGCAGCGAGACCAACAAGGTAGGCGACTATCCCTATACCTATCCGGTCGTCCAGGCAGATGCCTGGTACCTGTGGCCGGTGGAAACCGAGCCGCCCTACGGCTATCCGTATCCCGGATGGTATGCTCCCTGGTATTACGATCCCTGGTATCCGTATGGCTTTGGCTACCCCTACTATTACTGGCGTTGAACCGAACCCTGATGCTGTCACGGACTGCACTGCCCATCATTCTCTCCCTGCTGCTGAGCGCCTGCGCCAGCGACCCCGCTTTCAATACCGGCGGCGTTGACCGTACGCTGATTCCGCGGGACGTCTCCAGCCGCGGGGAACCAGCCATCGGCAAGAGCGTGCAATGGGGCGGAGTCATCCTCAGTACCACCAACCTGAAAGACAGCACCCGCATCGAGGTACTGGCCTACCCGCTCGATGCCGACGAACGGCCGCAGACCGGCAGCACTCCGCTGGGACGCTTCATTCTCGAACGCAGCGGATACCTGGAGCCGGCAACCTATGCCGAGGGCCGGCAGATCACCGTGGTCGGTACGGTGACGGACACGCAAAGCGGCCAGGTCGGTGATGCGGACTATAACTACCCGATCATTGCTGCCCGGCAACTCCACGTGTGGCCCGTTGGTCAGCAACGCGACGGCGTTGGCGTTGGTGGCTTTATCGGCATCGGTACGGGCGGCGGCAGCTGGGGCAGTGGTATCGGCATTGGCTTCTGAAAAAACGGGAAGCTGTAAAGCAGTACGGGTTAACAACAACGGAGCACACGTATGCAAGCAGGCAATGAAAAGATGAATAGCATCGATCTATTCACACCCCTCAATCTGGGTGGGCTGAGATTGCCAAACCGGGTGGTCATGGCACCGTTAACCCGCAACCGGGCGGCCATGCCGGGTAATGTGCCGCAGGCCATGAACGCAACCTACTACGCGCAACGCGCCGGTGCCGGCCTGATCATCGCCGAGGCAACGCAGGTCTCGCCTGAAGGGATCGGCTATCCGGCCACACCGGGCATTCACAGCGAGCAACAGGTGCAAGGCTGGCGTGCCGTGAACGACGCCGTGCATGCGGCCGGGGGACGTATTTTCCTGCAGCTATGGTATTGCGGACGCATCTCCCACCCCGATCTGTTGCCGGACGGGCAGCAGCCGGTCTCCGCCTCCGCCATTAAACCCGTGGGTGATGCGGCGACCTTTGAAGGATTGAAGCCGTTTGTTGAACCCAGGGCCCTGCGTACCGACGAGCTGCCCGGCATTGTCGAGCAATACCGCCAGGCCGCACGGCGTGCGGTGGCAGCCGGTTTCGATGGCGTGGAGGTCCATTCCGCCAACGGTTATCTGCTGGACCAGTTTCTGCGCGACGGCACCAATCACCGCGATGACAACTACGGTGGCTCGCTGGAAAACCGCAGCCGCCTGTTAATGGAGATCCTTTCTGCCGTGCTGGAGAACTGGGAACCCGCGCGAGTGGGTGTGCGTATTTCACCGGAAAACACGTTCAATGATATTCACGATTCCGACCCCCAGGCCACCTTCAACTTTGTCGCCAGCGCACTCAGTGGCAAGGGACTGGGGTATCTGCATGCAGTGGAAGGCGATTTAATGAGCGGTGAGCGCAGCCTGGACTATCGACAGATACGCGATCATTTCGACGGTTATTATATGGCCAACGGCAGCTATGACCAGACGCGCGGCACGGCCGCCCTTGCCAGCGGCGACGCCGACATGGTGGCATTTGGCAAGCTGTTTATCGCCAACCCGGATCTGGTGCGGCGTTTCAAGTCGGACGCAGCATTGAATACACCGGATGAGGACACCTTCTACGGCGGCGACGAAAAGGGCTATACGGATTATCCGGCACTGGCCTGAAGCAGCGCATGATTGCAGCGGCAATCCGCTTTCACCGGGAGGCGCCAGTACCGTAGGAGCAGCGTCCTCGCCGCGATTGATCTTGCGTCGACGGGTATTCCCGAATCGCGCCGGGGACGGCGCTCCTGCAATTCAGGTAGATCTGCAGGCGCGGATTGCCGCCGCAATCATGCACTCTGGTGCAGTGTCAATTGGGTGAACGGGATCTCCCAGCCGTTTTCATTGCAGGCCTCTACGCACCAGCGTTGCATGGCGCGTGTCAGGCGACCGTAAATTTCTGCCAGCGCCCCGTCGAAGTCAGCAATCACGACGAGGTCCAGCGAGGAGGTGTTGGCCTTTTCGAACTCGACCAGCAGGTTGTGCAGCTTGTCCTGATAACCCTCTTCCTCGATACGCCGCATGACGTGTTCTTTCAGGGTGTTCGGTATGGCGGCTACGCTCTCGCGCTGCAGATTGTAGCTGATACCAATGATTCCCTTGAGACGAAAATTCCTGGATAAATTGATCGGCGACAGGCCGAGAAAATCTGCGGTCTGGTAGGTGCGGCGCGCACCGCCCCGCTGGATCAGCTCCACCAGTTCCTGGGTGATGCCCGAGACCTTGCCGCGCATACCGTCACTCAACAGCACCCAGTCATCCTTCTTGCACGGGAACCAGGGATCGCCACGCTTGATCGGCCGTGATTTCTGATCCACCAGGTCGTCGATGCGCACCCGCTGGATGAGCTCGGCGGTCGGGTTTTCCAGCAGGCTGAAGATATTGATCTGCCTTACACGCCACGGCAGCCCGTCGAGGTCGATCCGCTCCCCTTCGCGTACCGAGCCGACATTGAGAAACAGCTGTATTTGCTGCCAGTAACGCGGCAGGGCCTGTCGCAGGGTGAGCCCGATCCCCAGCAGTAACAGGATTCCAAGACTGAACAGCACCCAGTCCTCGACCACGTAGAACACCACCATCGGGCCCATAATGACAAGGATGACAGTGATGAAACGGTGCACCAGATCCAGCAGTCGAATCTGGAAACTGCGGTGCTCCTGGCGGTATCCCGGTAACAGCTTCACTATCAACCAGTAACTCAGGCGCGACAGCAGCAGAATAACGATCACCGCCAGGATGGCCTGGGTCAGGTAGAGGCCACGCTGCTGGAAAAAGGACTTCAGGTAGCTCTGTGAGGCATCGGCCAGCGAGGCCTCGGAACTTTCCAGCTTTTCGAGTTGCAGCTCGGCGGACTGCCGCTCGCTTTGCATGACCGTCAGCTGCTGGCGCCAATCCGCCAGCAGCCCTTCAAGGTATCTCTCCAGCTGCTCATTTTCATTCCTGTTCAACAGGCCCGTGAGATTGGTTACGGCCCGCTCGGCGACTGGCTGCCTCTCCTTGTAGTAGGCGATCTTGTCCTTGAGCTCGGACTTGATGCGGACATGGCTGGTCATGTCCCTCAACTCCTTGAGCGCAGGTTTGAGCAGGGAAAACAACTCTTCCTGCAGGCTGAATTCCTCCTCTTCCGTGGCCCGCAAACTGGTGATGTCCGCGCCGGCTGAAATGCCTCTCAGGTTCCGGGTGGTGGTTTCCAGGTCGGCTTCGAGCTTGTCGAGCTGCGCCTGAATATTTTTCTTTTCGCCCGCCGTCTCGGCAGCCGCCAGCTGCTCGCCCGCCTCCTGGACGTCCGCTTTCAGTTCTGACCTCAGCTCCAGGAGTGACTCCAGCGTGTTGATGGTTTCCTGTAGCTGTACACCACCCGCCGACTCGCCCGCGCTCTGCTCCTCCTCTGCAAAGGCAACTGCCGAGAGCAGTCCCAGCAGGAAAAAAGCAACGAGCGGGGAACGGATCACTGAATACAACATGGTTTTTACAACCTGTGTCGGGAGCCTGAGAGCGGCGATGAGTGTTGGCGGGAAGCGATAGTATCACTTCCATCGCTGGAAAATCAGTCAGGCATGCCAGGGTACTCAAGCGAGCAGCTCATTGTTGACGCCCGCCATGCAGACGTTGCCGGACAGGCGTATCTTGCTGGCTGGAACCGTCTCTACTACGCAGTATCTGCGTCATTTCCATGCATACAGTTGCTGATGTCAGAGACGTGTTGCCGTTCTCGAACACGGTTTTTACTTGCCGCGCATACGCGCATGCCGGTGTTTACGTGAGGGTATGGACGCTGCCCCTGGCAGCGGAGAGCATGCCCGCCTGCTCTGGTTCGTGCCGGACGGCTTGTCGCAACAGCCTGGATAACCGGAGGCTCGAGCGGGCAGAAAAACCAGTCTGTAAAAAAACCTGAAGAAATCAACGCATTCTCCGATCTTTTGGTATCCCCGTAACCATGGCGGCTGTGATTGTGCAATACTCCGCTCATTCATCGCGTGCAAACCGGCTACACGGGGCAGCACTATCATATAATATGGAGGTTTTTCATGAAGTTAAAATTCACCGGCCTGGTTCTTGGGGTTCTCCTGGGATGGGCCCTTGTTCCAGCCAGCGCGCTGGCTTGCGAACCGGAACAGGATGGCTGCCTGGGCTGTGATGACGATGAATTACCCGTTTGCCTGCAGGCATTCGTTCTGCAAATCTGCCAGGAATCCGGCAATCCGGCCAACTGCGATACCGGGCGCGCCTACGATGATGTGGAACGCTATGTTCTGATCAGCACGGGTAGTCATATGTCCCGCATTCGCTCCATGGTTCGAAGTGCACGCAAGTACCAGATACATTGACGGCAGTACATTCTGCCGGCACATCGCTGGTTCAAGCCGGACCCGGTTTCCAGGATGAACCCGATGACACGCCGGGCATAAACATTCCGCACAACGAAACTTTCAAGCACAGCAGCAGCGGCAACCCCGGCGCGATTTATTGCAGCAGGATTATCGGCCGGACTGCGGTGGCAAACCGGTGTGCCGGGTGAGGATCTTCTTGCCCTTCGCTCGGTGCCGACGGGCAGTGGCCGAGTTCTCGTGACGTGGCACCCTGGAGGCCTTTTGCTCCCCGGTTTGTTCCCGGGGCACAAGCTGCTGACGGGCGTCACCAATCAGGTCTTCCCTTCCCATTTTCCTGAGTGCGTCACGTAACAGCGGCCAGTTGTTCGGGTCGTGATAGCGCAGGAAGGCCTTGTGCAACTTGCGCTGCACGGGATCCTTGACGCTGTCAATCGACTCGCTCCTGTAGGTAATTTTCTTCAGCGGATTCCTGTTCGTATGGTACATGGCCGTTGCCGTCGCCATCGGTGAAGGGTAGAACGCCTGCACCTGGTCGGCGCGGAAACCGTTCTTTTTCAGCCACAGCGCGAGGTTCAGCATGTCCACGTCGGTAGTGCCGGGATGCGCTGCGATAAAATACGGGATTAAATACTGTTCCTTGCCCGCCTCTCCGGAGAATTTCTCGAACAGTTGTTTGAACCGGTCGTAGGTGCCGATGCCCGGCTTCATCATTTTCGAGAGCGGGCCGTTCTCGGTATGCTCCGGGGCGATCTTCAGGTAGCCGCCGACGTGATGGGTTACCAGTTCCCTGATATATTCCGGATCTTCGATTGCGAGGTCATATCTGAGGCCCGAGGCAATCAGTACTTTTTTCACCCCCTTGAGCTTCCTCGCCTCGCGGTAGAGTTGCGTCAGTGCCGAGTGGTCGGTGTTGAGGTTGCCGCAGATACCGGGATAAACACAGCTTGGTTTTCGGCAGGCGGCCTCGATCTCGCGGCTCTTGCAGGCGATGCGATACATGTTCGCAGTCGGTCCGCCGAGGTCGGAAATCACGCCGGTGAAGCCCGGCACCTTGTCGCGAATTTCTCCGATTTCACGAAGAATGGATGCCTGCGAACGGTTCTGGATGATGCGACCCTCGTGCTCGGTGATGGAGCAGAAGGTACAGCCGCCAAAACAACCGCGCATGATGTTCACCGAGAAGCGGATCATTTCCCAGGCAGGGATGCGGGCACCCTTGTAAACAGGATGTGGCACGCGGGCGTAGGGCAGACCGAAGACGTAGTCCATTTCCTCCGTCGTCAGCGGCAGTGGCGGCGGATTCAGCCAGATATCCTTGCCGTCGTGTTGCTGCACCAGGGCCCGCGCATTGCCGGGATTGGTCTCGAGGTGCAACACGCGGCTGGCGTGTGCGTATAGCGCCCTGTCATTGCGTACCTTTTCGAACGATGGCAGGCGGATGACGGTTTTCATCCGGTCAAGCGTCTGTACTGGCGTGAACTCGACGATCGCTGCCCCGTTTTCATCAAGGCCGAACTGCTGCGCATTGCGCCGCTGCTTCTCGCAATCACTCATAGCCTGCGTATTGATGTAGGGATTGACGATCTTTTCAATCCTGCCGGGGCGATCGATGCGGGAGGAATCGACCTCGCGGAACCCCTCCGGGCTGTCGCGACGTACGAAGGCCGTGCCGCGCACATCGGTAATGGATGCAATGGTCGCTCCCAGTGACAGGCGATAGGCGATCTCGCTGATGGCACGCTCGGCATTGCCGTAGAGCAGGATGTCGGCACAGGCATCGAGCAGGATGGAACGACGCACTGAATCCTGCCAGTAGTCATAGTGCGCGATGCGTCTTAATGAGGCCTCGATGCCACCGAGGACGATGGGGACGTCGGGGTACGCTTCGCGGCAGCGCTGGCTGTACACCAGTGAACAGCGATCGGGACGCGCCCCGCCCTCCCCACCCGGCGTATAGGCATCGTCCGAACGCGGCTTGCGGTCGGCGGTGTAGCGGTTGATCATTGAATCCATGTTGCCGGCAGTGACACCGAAGAACAGGTTCGGTTTGCCAAGTACCTCGAGCGGGGCCTTCGAATGCCAGTCGGGTTGCGCGATGATGCCGACACGAAAACCCTGCGCTTCCAGAAGCCGGCCGATGACTGCCATGCCGAATGACGGCTGGTCGACATAGGCATCACCGGTAACGATGATGATGTCGCAGGAATCCCAGCCAAGCGTATCCATCTCCGCCCGTGAAACAGGCAGGAATCTGGCAGTACCGTAACACTCGGCCCAGTACTTCGGGTAGTCGAAGAGGGCGGTGTCAGCCTTGGGTATTGAAATGGCGGACATGGGGTTTCCTGAACAGGGTGTGATTTTACAGGAAAAAGCGGCTGCGAGCTGTTGCGGCATTTGCGCTTGCCGGCAACCTGGCTGCAGTTGCAACCGGTCTGCAAACCCGTGAAGGTAGATAGTACGAGTGATTATACGGGAATCCGGGGCGTACAAACCCGGGTATCAGGCAGGTTCAGACCGCTGCCAGCTGACGCCGCGGCGGCTGGCAAGGGTCTGCAGCTATTTTCAATAAGCGCTGTTGTGGCTGAGGTAGTCGAGGCGCGCCTGCTGGTCCGCAAGTTCATATTCGAGGTCAACGATCTCTTCTTCAACGTCGTTCATTTCCTGCTGCAGTTCGCTGAGTTCATAGAGGATCATGACCCGCTGATCACTCTTGAGGCCATCGGCGACCAGGTCTGACAGTTTCTGCGTCCGGTTGTCTTCAAGGTTTGAGAGTGCCTGTTTACGCTGCCTGATGTGTGAATGGGTCTTGTTGACTGAAGAACGTGCCAGGTAGAGTTCCCTGCCGGCATTGTAGCCATCGCGGAAATTTCCCTCTAACGCGCCCGGACAAACGGCGGTAAACCCGTGCCCGGCATTTCCAAGGCGGTAACCGTTGCTTGCCGTGCAGTACTCTTGCAACCCTTGCTGGCGACCGGCGCGGTAGGCATCCAGGTCCGGGATAATGGCGTGTTTTGCACAATCCTCGCGGTACTCGCCAACCCGGGAGGCGGACTTGCCGGCGACACCGTCCTGATAGCCAATTAATCGCCAGTCGGCGAGCATGCATTCATCCTTGTCAAGGGTGGCACATCCTTGCGCCAGAACCGACACGACAACAATAACAAATAAATTCAATGTGTTGCGAGTAATTGCCTCAATCATGATGGCTCCTGCCCGGTTGCTCTTCAGTGCGCCGCGCCTGGTGGTCGCTGCATGCCTGTATATAACGTCATGCTGCAGGAAATCTTGGAGTTGGCAGTCACCTGAACGGGCTGCATATAACGGCTATTGAGGCTGTGCACTGCCCGGCCAGTCGGGCAAGGTGCAACAGCGCAGACGGCTCAGACCGTCTTGCTGTGTTTCTCGGGAAGCTGATAGCCGGCCAGCTGCATACTGAAGAGGATCAGTTCGAGCGCCGACTCCACGTCAACGCCGTCCGTGTTGATGGCGAGGTCATAGTCGCTGCAGGCATCGATACGCTTGCCATAGAGATGCTTTATGTACCCGGCCCGTCGGTTGTTGACCCGTTTGACACGTTCCCGGGCGGCCTCGAAGTCAATGTGTCTGCGCTTGGCCACCCGCTGCGCACAGACATCCAGGCTGCCGACGATGCGGATACGGAAGGCCTTGCCGGGACCCAGTATCAGGTGGGCGCCGCGGCCAACGATGACGCCGCCTTTTTTGGAGATATTGAGGATGACCTTCACCAGATGGTGAAGATAACGCTCCTTGGGGAAAGACTTGCCCTTGAAAAGGCTTTTCCATGGACGACTGCTGGCATGCTCGAGGTTCTCATCGAGCTTTTTCACCAGTTCCCCGTCCATGCCGGCACGCTTTGCCACTCCCTCGAGGATCGATCGGTCGCAACATCTTACCCCGAGGTGGTCGGCGAGCAACTGGGCAATCCGGTGGCCATGCGAACCATAGCTGCGCGATACGGTCACCACGTAGCTTGCCTTGCGGGCCTGCGCCTCCCGCTCTTCAGTAGCCTTGCGGGCCTGCGCGAGCTCCATACCGATCAGCGCCTCGATCAGGCGTTCTACACTGCACTTCATCTTGTCGTCTTCCTGTTGTGGTTGAATTTTATAGTACCAGCGCCGCCCTGACGCGTCTGCTCTCACTTCAGAGCCCGCAATCGCCTGGCCAGAGCAACAATCCGTTTATGTAACCACAAGGGATCCCGGTATGCTTGCAACAATGCACTGGATCAGCCTGACCTTATTATCGGCCTTCTTTCTGGCCACCGCGGACGCGCTGTCGAAGCGTTACCTCAGTCACTACCGGGCAGGGGAGCTGGTGCTGGTGCGTTTCGGAGTCTCCGGCGCACTGCTGCTGCCGTTGCTGCTGTGGCAGCCCTGGCCGCCATTATCAGCGGTATTCTGGGGCTGGATAGCTGTATCCCTGCCACTGGAATTGATTGCCATGTGGCTCTACATGCTGGCGATCCGTGATGCGCCGCTGTCGCTGACCCTGCCCTACCTGGCGTTTACACCGGTGTTCAACACGCTGACCGGCTACCTCTTGCTGGGTGAAACCGTCAGCTTGAGGGGCTTTTCGGGAATTCTGCTCGTGGTTCTCGGGGCGTGGCTGCTGAACCTGAAATCAGCACAAGGCGGCATCAGGCTGAAACTGCTGGCTCCGTTTCGTGCCATTACCCGTGAGCGGGGATCGCGCCTGATGCTGGTGGTGGCTGCGATCTACAGCCTGACCTCCGTGACCGGCAAGGGGGCAATGCTGCAGGTAACTCCAGGATTCTTCGGCCCCTTTTATTTTGTATTACTGGGCAGCGCCTCGGCAGTCATATTTGCCTCGCGGGATGTATCCAGCTGGCGTGCACTGATCCGACATCCCGTGGCCCACCTGGGCATTGGACTTTTCATGGCGGCAATGGTGGTAACCCATTTTTATGCCATTGCACATATCGAGGTGGCCTATATGGTGGCCGTAAAACGCACCAGCCTGTTATTCGGCATGCTCTACGGCGCGTGGTTGTTTGGTGACTCGGGATTGCAGAAGAACCTGGTGGCGGGATTGCTGATGCTAACGGGTGTGCTGTTGATTGTCGGCTAGCCACAGTATCAATACATTCTCCCTGCGAGCTGGTGGTAACAGTCACTATTGCGCACTATTGATCCCCGCTTGTCACGACCTGACGTCCGGATGATGCTCCCGGGTTGACCGCTCCGGTGAGTTTAAACGTTGCTCCAGTTGTGCGTCCAGTTGCCGGAATTTTGTGTAATCACGCCGAATGTACCTGTTGCGTATCGAGTATTCCCGCACAAGGAAAGGAATTGACACAAGCAGCACGATGACTACCAGGACAATCAGTGCAATAAACTTGATCATGATGACCCTCCTGTTTTAATGCAGGGCTAACTGGAAACCAGTTTGTCATTCAGGTACGCCTGCACAAAATCATGACGTACGCCGGAGTCAATGCAGGCAAACAACGGTTTGAATACCTTCTGCACATCATCACGTGCGCGGCCCAGGCAACTTGATAACACCCAGTCAATTTCCAGATCCATGTTGCCTATCTCGGTGACCCGCTGTTCCTGGCGGCTGGCACAATTTGGTGATGACACGATTCCCAGCAACAGTGACAGGGCGACATTCATTTCAATGGGAATATCGATACGGCCATGATCCGTGTCCGCGGCAACCGTATCGCTCTCGAGGGCAGCTTTTATGATCTTCATCGCATGGCTGATGGGGAACCCTCCATCCTCCCTGTCGAGCAGGCGTTGCTGATAAACGCGCACCTGGTTGGCAACACCACGGCCATAGTGTTCACGGAGCAGCCTCTGGTAGGTGACCAGCTGGTAGGCCCTGATGCCGGTGGTAAACACCTCGCGGTAGTCAGGGTCAACGCCCTGCTCTTTGCATAGCTGCTCGAAAGGATCACCCAGCCGCGACAGGTAATCGACAGGGAGTACAGCGAGACCGTATATCCCGACATTGACCTTGTTTTTTAACACTGGACTCACGCGTGTTTTGGCGGGGCTCACAAACCGTGAGCCCCAGGGAGGTCAGACAGTGTCATATGCTGGTAGCATCACCTAATCAGTGGGCGCCAACCGCTTGTCAATGAACACAGTGACGGACAGAGGATGACGCTAGCGCGGGATATCAGCACGCTCGGCAGTGTTGCTGCAATGCCCGCGCAAGAATAATCAAGCAACTGCCGGATAGCAGGCCCGGCCGGGGGAACATTGCCGTCATGTTAAATACCAGCCTGCGAAGTTTGCAGCGCAAACTGCGTGAGCAGGATACAAGTTACACGAACGGCTGCACAACACAAAGCGCAAACTCGCCCTGTCTTATATCCGCGATACGGGGCGATCTACTGGCGAAATGACTTCTCTGCCCGGACTCTCCGGGTAAAGCAACTTTACCCTTGCATTCAGGCGCTGATCCGGGAAATCACCGGGGGAATACCGGGACAAACATTGACGGCAGGGTTGCGTGAGAAACACAGAGAGAGCACGACAACTTTAATCAGCGCTTCCTTAATTTGCCGATTGCTGTCGTTTGATTTTCTCGTAGATCTCTTCACGGTGTATGGACACATGCCGGGGTGCTTTAATGCCAATCCTGACCTGATTACCACTAACGCTCAATATGGTCACCGTCACGTCATCACCCACTACCAGTGTTTCATTTACCCGTCGTGTCAAAACCAACATTGCCGCTGCTCCGTGAAAAATCCAGAATCCTGCTGGACGTGAGCTTGGCATTTTGCTGAGAATCCAGCAGCAAGTCAGTATCTCTTTGCGCCAGCCTGTTATCCGGATGCGTCAGCCAGCCGCTAGCGATACAAAGTCACTGGTTCAGCGCTTCGATATATGCTTCCAGTTGCCCGAGTTCACTGGTACTGAGTTTATTGAACTGTATGCCGACGTGAAATACGTCCTGTGCAAGACGTTCGGAGTGAACAATCCTGGCAGTGGTTTTTATGGCACCGGCTTGCTTGTTGTCCAACGGTAACTCGAATTGAACGTCTACCTCTACATCGAGAATCAAACCAACCGTTTTCACACCTTCGGGAATAATATCGTTGACGGTTTCCTGTGAACAACCGAACTTCAATCCACCGACCGAGATATCGAGGATTTGTGCAGCAGACAACACGCCACCCGGTTGCCCGACCTCACAGGGCAACGCTGCATGAATACGATAGTGTTTTCTGTTACTGCGAAAGTGTTGCTGCGCATCTGTGTACGGCTTCACGTGTTTTGCACCCGCTGTTCAGGCATCCCCTGTGGCCTTGCCGCCAGCCTATTATGCCTGGTCGCTGAATTCAAAAAACGTGACCATAGGCCCCAGCCTGTTAAAGGTCAAGTGTATACCCACGGCGAGCCCGCCGGACACTCCACACACAGTCCAGCCGCGTCCGGGTTATTGGCAAACGAACGGGCGATTTAGCCAGAATCAACCTCAACTTATAGTTTTTGTTTACTATATTTATAAAAATGACCAGCGCTGGTAATTTGACATAAACAGTATTAGCATATTATTTATTATTAATTAATGGCCGAATTTAATGAGTCGACTGGGAACAGAAATAAGTTATCTCCTGAACCGCGTGATCTTCGGCTTTTTATTTGTGCCGGGAATTCTCTGGTCTGTCAGAGAACTGTTTGCCCGCTACCTCACAGGCGAGGCGGGTGTTTCGGTTACAGATTATTACCTGCAGTTTTATGGCCAGCTTGATAACCCGGTTACCTGGTTGTGGCTGGCGTCACCCTATCTGGTTTTCCTGCTGGTCAGGCCGCGTGCGTCTGCGAAGTCCGGAAAGTCCCGGTCCGGCTCAGGCAAGACTGTTAGCCAGGGAGGCAGTAACGCTGTCAAATCACCGATCGTTAAGGACGCCATTGATCACGTTGTAAACGTTCGCCGGGAAACGCCGCTGCAGCTCGCTGCCATGACTGATAACATGGAAGTTGTGCGCATGCTTGTCGATGGCGGTGCCAACATCGATATAGCCGACCCCGTGAACGGCATCAGGCCCTTGCATAACAGTGCGGTAAATGGTTGTACGAATGTCTGCGAGTTTCTGCTCAAGCACGGTGCTGACATGGATGCACAAACAGATCAGGGTGACACTGCCCTGCACCTTGCTGCGGCCAACCAGCATAGAGATATCGTGGCCATGTTATTGAGTTTCCATGCCAACCATTCCATCAGGAACAGCGCCGGGTTTACAGCTGAACAACTCGCCGCGGCCAGGGATGATAGCGCCATTGTTGAGCTGATACAGCGTCATGCCAGCAGCGAATGGCCGTATCCGCGCCTGTTAAACAGCCGACACGGTTAAACCAGCCAGACTGGCACTGATCCAGCAGCGGAAGACCGCACAAGGTACGCTGGCAAACCGCCGCGGGTAAATAATTTATGATAATTGATCAGGCAACCTGAACCGGGATCGCATTCCGGGTATCTTTAATCCGGTTGCTGCCGTTCAGGTAGATCAGGGTGGGTTTGAAGGCGACGGCTTCCTGTTGGGAAACCACAGCATAACTACAGATAATGATGCGATCTCCCGGGTTGGCCTTGTGCGCGGCAGCCCCGTTAACAGAGATAATGCCGCTGCTATCTTCCGCGCGAATGGCATAGGTAGTAAAACGCTCGCCATTGTTTATGTTGTAGATCTGGATCTGCTCGTATTCACGAATATTCGCGGCCTGCAGCAGGGTACCGTCAATTGCGCAGGAACCCTCGTACTCGAGTTCCGAGTGCGTAACATTGGCATGGTGCAGTTTGGACTTTAACAAGGTAATTTGCATAACCGGGTGGAACCTTCCCCTTCAGTAAACGTGCCGCAATTATGCTGACTCTATGATCAGACTGCAAGAAACAGGTAGAGTTTCAGCCTGAAGTTGACACGCTAAGTACTTGATACCTTGACATTGTCAATCAGGCGCGTCCTACCCAGCATGGCAGCAGCCAGCACCACGCTGCTACCGTGATCACCGTTCGGGATGCCCAGATCCGCGCTGCGCCTGACGCTGACATATTGTGGTTCAAAGCCTGCCTCCCTGAGTTGCTCCATGGCGGCCTGTTCAATACCGGCGAGTACGTGCTCCGCGCCTGACAGCAAGTCCCTGACATCCAGCAGTGTCTGATACAGTTGCGGGGCGGTGGCCCGTTCTGCCGCGTTCAGGTAATTGTTGCGCGAACTCATTGCCAGACCATCAGCCTCACGCACCGTCTCAACCGCTTCGATGACAATCGGCATATTCAGGTCGCTGACCATACGGCGGATGATCAATAGCTGCTGGAAATCCTTCTCGCCAAACACGGCAATATCCGGCTGTAACATATTGAACAGCTTTGCGACCACAGTGGTGACACCGTCAAAATGTCCAGGGCGAAATTCGCCTTCCAGGATTGCACTCAGCCGGCGGGGAGGCACGACATGCGTTGTGTGTCCGGGGCTGTCGGCATACATTTCAGACACCTCGGGCATGAACAGCAGGTCGGCATCCACATCCGCCAGGAGCGAGATATCCCGCTCACGGGTTACCGGGTAACTGCTGTAGTCTTCGTTCTGCCCGAACTGCAGGGGGTTGACGAAAATGCTGACCACCACGCGTTCTGCAATGGCACGGGCATGCCGGACCAGTTTCAGGTGACCGGCATGCAGATTACCCATTGTCGGGACAAAGGCAGTTAACCCGGCCCGCGTACGCCACGGCAGTGTAAGCGAACGCAGCTCAGCGACAGTATTGACGACCTTCATGGATTTTGTCAGTACTCGTGTTCCGCTGCGGGGTAGCTGCCGTCCTTCACTGCCCTGACATAGGCTGCCACAGCCGCCGCTACCGTACCGGTATCGCGCAGGAAATCTTTCACGAAACGCGGAGGACTGTGCGAGACAATACCCAGCATGTCATACAGCACCAGCACCTGTCCGTCACAATGGCGTCCGGCACCAATACCAATGGTCGGGATGCTGACTGCGTGCGTGATTTCGGCTGCCAGATCCGCAGGTATGCACTCCATCACCAGCAGGTCGGCGCCCGCCGCCTGCAACGCCCGCGCATCCTCCATGATGGCCCTGGCACCCGCTTCATCACGCCCCTGTACCTTGTAGCCACCCGCTGTTTTGACGGACTGCGGCAGCAAGCCAATGTGCCCGCAAAACGGGATGTCGTGCTGCACGAGGTGTCTGACAATATCCACCCTGGCGGTACCGCCCTCCAGCTTGACCATATCTGCCCCGCCCTCATCCACCAGCCGTCTGGCGTTGACAAGCGCCTGTGCAGGCGTTTCATAACTCTGGCTGGGCATATCCACAATGCGGTAGGCATGCCGCCCGCTGCGGGCAACATTGGCGGCGTGGTAAACCATATCATCCATCCCCACCCGGGCCGTCGTTTCATAACCCATGAGCACCATGCCCAGCGAGTCGCCAACAATGAACAGCTCAACGCCGGCCGATTCAAGCACCTGTGTAAAAGTCGCGTCATAACAGGTCAGACAGGCAATCTTTTCGCCTCGTCTTTTCATTTCCTGGAGGTCACTGAGTGTAACCGGTTTAGCTTTCTCTATACCTGTCATTGGTCGTGTAGCACTCGCGGTCAGGTGATACCAGGACTAGATAACTGCAGACAGGGGATTGAAATAATGTTTACCGGTCTTGGTGACATAAATCTGTTCCAGTAACGCCTCGTAGTCCCTGTCATTATCGACAAGGTTGATGTGTGCCGCGTTTACGATCAGCAGGGGGGCTGCTTCATAGTTCAGAAACATGCGCGAGTAGGCTTCGGACAGATTACGCAGGTAATCGGTGTCAATCTTGCGCTCGTATTTTATCCCGCGCCGTGCAATCCGCTTCAGCAGTATATCCTCAGGTGCCTGCAGGTAAATCACCAGCCCCGGTGCCGGCGCATCAAGGGTGACGTGCTGATAGACCTGGTCATACAGCTTCAGCTCTTCAGCATCCAGCGTCAGCTCAGCAAACAGGCGGTCTTTTTCGAGCAGGAAATCGGCAACACGTACCGGCTGGAACATGTCGCCCTGGCGCAGGCTTTCTATCTGGCGAACGCGTTGAAACAGGAAAAACAGCTGCGCAGGCAAGGCACCCGATCGCGGGTCCTGGTAGAACCGTTCCAGGAATGGATTCTCGTCCGCGGCCTCCAGGATCAGGTCGGACTCAAAGCTTTCTGCGAGGCGGCGTGCGAGGCTTGTCTTGCCGACTCCAATGGGTCCTTCAACGACAATATAGCCGGGACATTCCTTGTTCATTAAGCAGTTATCAGTTTTTTCAGTGAATGACTCTCGCATTGATTGATCAGCGAATATAAAAATCCCCGGCCCGGTATCTTGACGTTACCGGCGATCTCCTCCAGCGGGATAATGACGAAATCGCGTTCGTGCATACCCGGGTGCGGCACCGTCAGCGTTGCCGTGTCGATAATGCTGTTGCCGTAGAGCAGTAAATCCAGGTCAATAATCCGTGGCCCCCATTGCTCGCCATCCCTGCTGCGTCCCTGCTGGTCCTCGATACTGATCAGAGACCGGTGCAGTTCTTCAGCAGACAACAGTGTGTCAAGTGAAACAACGGCATTGACGTAATCGGGCTGACCCGCTGGTCCCATGGGTTTGCCACGGTAGAGGCTTGAGCGCCTGACCAGGATGGTATCAGGAATCATTTCCAGTTCTTCAACAGCCTCCAGCACCTGCGCAACCGGGTCATTGAGGTTGCTGCCTATGCCAATGTATGCACGAATTGTCATTTTGTCTGTCCTTCCGGTTTGCGTCGCGATCGGTTGCGCCGTCGTTTGCGCGGCCGCGTAGCGGTTTGCTGCTGCTCATGTTGCTGCGGCGCGGCTTGCTGGAATTCTGTCCACCACTCGCCCAGTTCATCGGGTACTTCACCCGCTTCTGCACGCAACAACAGAAAATCATAGGCTGCGCGAAAACGTGGATGACCGAGCAATCGCACACTGCGGCGACCGCCCTTGTTCTCAAGTCGCAACTGTAACATCCAGATATCGCGCATGGGCAGCGAAAATCTCCGCGGCGTCGCCATCACCGCGGCCTGTTCCGAAATAATCTGCGAACTCGCGTGCTGCAGCGCCAGCACAGGATGCTGCCCCTCCGCCTCGAGCTGTGCGGCCCGCTCACGAACCGGTTGCCAGAGAAACACTGCAAATAAAAACGCGGGTGTTACCGGCTTGCCCTGCTCAATACGGGCATCGGTATTGGCCATGCCTCTGGAGATCAGCGTCAGCGGAAAATTGTTTTCCTCGTGCGTCAGCGACTGCTCGGTTAGCGGAAACAGCTGCCCGAACAAATTGTAATGACGCAGCATCTCGAAATTGGCCAGTGCGGCACCACCCAGAAACAGCTTGAGCATTTCATCAAACAGGCGCGCTGGCGGGATATCACCCAGCAAGGGCGCCAGTATTTTGATGGGCTGCTCGGTGAGCGGTTCAATGCGAAAACCCAGCTTGGTGGCAAAGCGCACTGCACGCAGCATGCGGACAGGATCTTCCCGAAAACGGGTATCGGGATCACCAATGAGGCGCAGCACACCCTGCTCGATGTCGGCCATGCCGCTGGTAAAATCGATAATCGAGAAATCGGCGATGTTGTAGTAGAGCGCGTTGACAGTAAAGTCACGGCGAATGGCGTCCTCTTCGATGTCGCCAAAGACATTGTCACGCAGGATTCGGCCTTCATCGTCAACATGCTGGTCGCCGTCTTCATCGCTCTCCTGCTGCAAGGCACGAAAGGTCGCCACTTCGATAACTTCACGCCCGAACATGACGTGTGCCAGCCGGAATCGGCGGCCAATGAGGCGACAATTGCGGAACAGTTTGCGAATAGCGTCCGGATGTGCATCGGTAGCCACATCGAAGTCTTTCGGCTCCCGCCCAAGCAGCAAGTCACGCACACCGCCACCGACCAGATGGGCCTGGTAACCGGAATCTTTCAAGCGGTATAACACCTTCAGTGCATTAGGACTGATATTGACCCGCGAAATCGGATGTTCTGACCGGGGAATATGGGTGACTGTGCCGCGGGTTTCGTTGCGTCCAGAATCGCTCACGTTTGCTGCTTGTGGATAAAAAGGTAGCGCGTATAATAACACCGCTTTCCAGTGCATGTACTGGTCATATGCTCCCTTCGTCTAGTGGTTAGGACGCTGGCCTCTCACGCCGGTAACACGAGTTCGAATCTCGTAGGGAGCGCCATTCTCGTCCGTCTTTTCCGTACCACCATAACAGATAGCCGCATGCGAAAATCTGCCAATGAGCAAACATACCGCCCGGCAGGACTGATTGTGCGCCTGCTGGCCATGTTTTATGACTCATTGTTGCTGTTCTCGGCACTACTGATCGCCACTGCATTTTCGCTGATTGTGACCCAGGGAACATTGAGTTATCACAATCCTTTTTTTCGCACTTTTTTATTTCTCATCTGCTTTTCATTTTACGCCTGGTTCTGGCTGCACGGCGGCCAGACACTGGGCATGCGCGCATGGCGCCTGCGCCTGCAACGACCTGATGGCCAACCCGTCAGCGTCTGGCAGGCATTACTGCGTTTTATGGCCGCAATTCCGTCACTGGCCCTTGCCGGGCTCGGATTACTCTGGATGCTGGTCGACAGGGACAAGATGGCCGTACACGACCGGATATCGGAATCAGTGATCGTACGATTACCCGCTAACCCGGCGAAGCCTCTCTGATATTACCGAGACCGTCAAGCCCGGGGACTTTACTACCGGCCCGGCTACAGGCGCCGCACGGCACGAATGCCAATCAACAGAAAAATGGCACTCGGCGTTAATGACGCCAGCACGGGATCAAGCTCATACACACGCCCCATCTGGCCGGTAATCTGGCTGACAATATAAAAACCAAAACCGACCAGAATACCGATAAAGATTCGGTGGCCGGCAGCGGCAGATCGCAAGCCGCCAAATATAAATGGTACAGATATAAACATCATCACCAGTGCAGACAATGGCGTGACAAAGCGACTCAACAGTGCGTAACGATACTGCTGGGTATTGAGTCCATTGTCTTCCAGGTAGCCCATGAACTGGCTGATATCACGCGCTGACATATTCTCGGGCTCCAGCACCACAATGCCGAGCAGTTCCGGCGTCAGCAGGGAATCCCGGGGCAACTTCTCGACGTGGACAGTCTGGACACTGTCCTCACCGAATTCGGACTGCTGTACATTATGCAGTACCCATTGCCCCTTTCGGTAGCGTGCTGACACAGCGCTTGTCGCCACTTTCAGTCTGGTATCATCATCGAACTCGTAGACCGTAATATCTGCCAGCGTATTCTCCGAGACCACCTTCCTGGCATTTATAAACAAATTGTCATCACGCACCCATAAACCGCGGTTGCCCATAAAGGTGACGCGGGCATCAGCCGCCGATGCCCGAATTTGCTGTGCATGCTGCTCTGCCACTGGCGCAACGAATTCACCCAGCAGAATGATAACAACCAGCATGATCGTGCCCGCCTGCATGACTGACAAGACAAGGCGCCATATAGACAAACCGCTTGCCCGCAATGCGGTCAGTTCGCTGTTGGACGCCAGTACCCCCATGCCGGTCAGGCTGCCCAGCAACGCCGCCACGGGAAACAGTTCATATAGACTGTTAGGCATTCTTAGTGCAACAGTCGCCAGCATTTTCAGCAGGGTGTAGGTACCCTTGCCAACATCGTCAATCTGCCCGATAAGATTGAAAAAAGCATCCAGACCAACAACAAACAGCAAGGCCGTCAATGTCGCTGTGATAACGGCACTGGCAATATAGCGGTCGATTATTTTCACTGGCCACGCCCGGATAAAGTCGGCAACCGCCCCCTGTTGAGCAGTGCGACGGTCAGCAACACGGGCAGTACCGCTACCCACCACATCCCGAGTACGGGAGGCACCACCCCGTCCTTTAGCCACACCTCGGCCACACCCAGCAGGTTGTAATAGATAACAAATATCAGTACTGCTACGATCAGCCTTCCGTAACGACCCTGCCGTGGCGAGGACTGGCTGAGTGGAACTGCAAGGATCAGCAGCACAATGAGGGACACGGGCATCATAATCCGCCACTGCAGTTCCGCAATATCTTTCGGATTTGCTGAATTCACCAGAACTGCCGTTGGCATGCTTTCACGCTTGTCGATAACCTCACCGGAAGCAGGCAGTTCAATACGCACGCCATATTCTGTAAACCTGGCAATGCGGTAATTGGCCGCTCCCGGCACACCTTCATAGCGGTACCCGTCAACCAGCACCAGGAAGCTGTCACCACTTCCGGCATCCCGCTTGTGGTAGGCTGATTTTGCCGTCAGCAACTGCGGCAGTTTGCTGTCCTGCTTATCCTTTTTCCGTACCACGATAAACAGGTTTTCCATGTGTTGTTTGTCTGCAGAGAGCTGTTCTGCATAAAATGTCAGCTGGCCATGCTGAATTTCATTAAAGCGTCCGGCACCCAGCAGCGTCAGGTCTGCCTGTTCCTGGGCCATCATTGTCAGCCGGTTGCTGACCCCCTGAATTTCAGGACTGATAAACAGCGCCAGCCAGGTCAGAACAGCAGCCACGACAAGGCCGAAGCCAAGCAACGGCTTGTAGATGCGCCAGGTTCCGACACCACAGGCAGACATGACCGTCATTTCATTATCCCGGTACAGGCGACCCAGCCCAAGCACCACGCCCAGTGCCAGGGCAAACGGGATAATATGCACCATGTACCACACCATTTTCAGACCCAGCAGCCTGAAAATAAGGTTGGCGGCAATATCACCGGAGGCCGCGTCCGAGAGAAACAACACCAGGCGATTACTGATAAGGATCAGCCACAGGACGATGGTCACGGCCAGCCAGCCATAGATCACTTCTTTCAGCAAATACCTGTCAAAGATTCGTAACATAACCGAGCCTGTCTGAAGCATGAAAATCACGTCTGCTTCCAGTACACTCCACCCATTGTTTTTTGCCCGGGCACGGGACCGGGTGAATGCGGCTACCGTATACACATATCCCGCTATCTGCAATCACAACACGTACCGTACGAGGCCAAGGCATGAAATTTACTGTTACTAGCAAAACACCCGGTGACGCAAAGACTGGCTGTGTCATTCTGGGGGTCTATGAACGCCGCATCCTTTCAACTGCCGCCGCACATTTTGATCAGGTCACGGACGGTCTGCTCAAAAAGATATTAAAGGGCGGGGACATGGATGGCAGCAGCGGGCAGACCGTGGTGCTGCATAATCCGCCAGGCGCAAAATGCGATCGCGTGCTGCTTGTAGGTTGCGGCAAGGCCGATAAATTCAACACCCGCAGTTATCAGCAAGCCATCAACAGCGCGGCACAGGCCGCGAATGCATCCGGCGCGGAAGATGCGGTCAGTTATCTTCCCGGACTGGATGTCCCTGGTCGAACGATCTACCAGAAGGTACGTGCCCTGGTAGAAGTAACATGCGCTGCCGCCTATACCCCGGATGCCCTCAAGAGCAAGAAGGACAATTCCGTTCACCCGATACAACGAATGGCAGTCGCTGTCGATGCCGGAGACATGGCTGCCGTGCGCAAGGCACTCGGCGATGGCGAAGCTGTTGCCAGCGGTGTGGAACTGGCGCGCACACTGGGTGACCTTCCCGGTAATATCTGTACCCCTTCCTATCTGGCAAACGCGGCACGCGAGCTGGGCAGGAGTAGCGATAAACTCAAGGTCAGCGTTATGAATGAGGCCGGCATGGAGAAGCTGGGTATGGGGTCGCTACTGTCAGTGAGTCGTGGCAGCCGCCAGCCAGCCAAACTGATCACTTTGAAATATAACGGCGGCAAGACCGGTGAGAAACCCTTCGTCCTCGTCGGCAAAGGCGTCACATTTGATTCCGGGGGCATCTCTATCAAACCGGGTGCCGCCATGGATGAAATGAAATATGATATGTGTGGTGCAGCCAGCGTGCTGGGTACACTCAAGGCCTGCATTGCAATGAAACTACCCGTAAATGTCGTGGGGGTGATTCCAGCCACGGAGAACCTGCCGGATGGCAATGCCAGCAAACCCGGCGATATCGTCACCAGCATGTCAGGACAGACGATCGAAATTCTCAATACCGACGCAGAGGGACGCCTGATTCTGTGTGATGCGCTTAGCTATTGCGAGCAATACAAGCCGGCCGCAGTGGTCGATATTGCGACGCTCACCGGTGCCTGCGTAATCGCACTGGGAAGCCACGCAGCAGGCCTGTTGAGCAATAATGACGAGTTGGCTGATGAATTGCTGGATGCCGGGAAATCAGCTGATGACCGTGCCTGGCTCATGCCCCTCTGGGACGAATACCAGCTACAGTTAAAAAGCAACTTTGCTGACATGGCTAACATTGGAGGCCGTGAGGCAGGCACGATCACAGCGGCCTGCTTTCTCTCCCGGTTCGCGGAAAAGTACCGTTGGGCACATCTCGATATTGCTGGTGTGGCCTGGAAAGGTGGCGATGAAAAAGGTGCCACTGGACGGCCGGTTTCGCTACTGACACAATTCCTGATAGATCGCTGTGCCAGCTGATGACCCGGGTTGACTTTTATATACTTCAGGACAGTCGGTTGGATGCACGCCACGAGTTCACCTGCAAGCTTGCAGAAAAGGCCTATAAACGGGGACACCATGTTTACATCAATACCGCATCAGACCAGCAACTTAATCTGCTGGATGAGCTGTTGTGGACGTTTCGTGACGGGAGCTTTCTGCCACACAAGCGCTACTGTACCGGAGAACCCGATGAGCAACCAATACTGCTTGGACATGCAATCGAGCCGGATGGCCCCGATGACGTACTGGTCAACCTCGCGGATGATATCCCGGCATTCTTCAGTCGATTCAATCGCGTTGCTGAACTGGTCGGTGGCGATGATACACAACGCGAAACCGCACGTGAGCGATACCGTTTTTACAAAGACCGTGGTTATACATTGAATACACACAAACTATGACAAACACAAACGAAGGCCTGCTGCTGGATCCTGATGGCATACCAATTCTGACGGACCTGATATATGAAGATATTTCACCGGATACTGCAGGGAAAACACCGACTTCAAGCAGCAACGAGGTATCTGTAGACGAGCTTGCCCGCCTGCTACTAAACAACAAAGCCTTCAGAAAGCAGCTGGATGCAATCGCCGAGGAACTGACACGATCGATCCGCCAGCAGCTGGAACTGGCGTTGAGGCCGACACTTGAAGAGGCAATTTCCCTCGCGTTTGATGACAGCAGCAAAGCCTCTTGTGAGGCCGTTCGCAAACAGCTTGAGGCTACCCTCCCTGGACTGCTTGCACGTACGCTGCAGGACTAGATTTCTCCCCTTTGGCAACCCGCCAGGTCACAGCACAGGCCTTCAGGTATAATCTTCCGCCCTGGCCAGATACCTGCCTTGATAACAGAACCTGACTCTCGATGGATAAAACCTACGACCCACATACCATAGAACAGCGCTGGTACGAAACCTGGGAGCAAGGAGGTTATTTTACCCCTTCCGGCGAGGGCAAGCCCTACTGCATCATGATCCCGCCACCGAATGTAACAGGCAGTCTGCATATGGGGCATGCCTTTCAGGACACGCTGATGGACGCGCTGACTCGCTACCATCGCATGCGTGGAAACAACACGCTTTGGCAACCGGGCACTGATCACGCCGGCATCGCTACCCAGATGGTGGTTGAGCGGCAACTCAATAGCGAAAATCTGACCCGTCATGACATCGGCCGGAAAGAATTCATTAAACGCATCTGGGACTGGAAACATGAATCCGGCGGCACCATTACCCGCCAGTTACGCCGCATGGGCTGCTCGGTGGACTGGAGCCGGGAACGGTTCACCATGGATGAAGGATTATCAAGGGCGGTCAATGAAACCTTCGTAAGGCTCTATGAAGATGGCCTGGTCTATCGGGGCAAACGACTGGTCAACTGGGACCCGGTGCTGCATACGGCAGTCTCTGATCTCGAGGTCGTTTCTGAAGAAGAATCCGGTCATTTATGGCACATGCGTTACCCGCTCGCGGACGGCAACGGTCATGTGGTAGTTGCTACAACCCGGCCTGAAACCATGCTCGGAGACACTGCAGTAGCCGTACATCCGGATGATGAGCGTTACCTGCCATTAATCGGAAAGTATATTCGCCTGCCGCTGACAAACCGCGAAATTCCTGTCATTGCCGATGACTATGTCGATCGTGAATTTGGTACCGGTTGCGTAAAAATCACGCCGGCGCATGATTTCAATGACTACGAAATGGGCAAACGCCACAATTTGCCCATGATCAATATTTTTACCATTGATGCCTGCATTAATGACGAAATATCCAGTAATTATACCGGCATGGATCGCTTTGAAGCACGCAAGCGAATTGTGGCGGACCTCGAAAAACAGGACCTGCTGGAGAAGGTTGTAGATCACAAACTCATGGTGCCGCGCGGCGACCGTTCGGGTGCTGTAGTTGAGCCCTACCTGACTGATCAGTGGTTTGTAAAAATCGCCCCGCTCGCAGGACCTGCCATCAAGGCTGTTGAAAACGGCGATATCCGGTTTGTGCCGGACAACTGGAAAAACACCTACTTTGAATGGATGAAAAACATCCAGGACTGGTGTATTTCACGACAGATCTGGTGGGGACATCGCATTCCTGCGTGGTATGACAAGCTCGGAAATATTTATGTCGGCCGGACCGAAAAGGAAGCACGTGAAAAATACGGGCTCGGTGACGAGTTTGAACTTGATCAGGATAATGATGTCCTCGATACCTGGTTTTCATCAGCACTGTGGCCCTTCAGCACACTGGGGTGGCCGGAGAAAACCGGTACGCTGAAGACCTTTTACCCGACCAGTGTACTGGTTACCGGTTTCGATATTATCTTCTTCTGGGTAGCCCGCATGATCATGATGGGACTCAGGTTCATGGACGAAGTCCCGTTCCGAGAAGTGTATATTCATGGTCTGGTACGGGATGCACACGGACAGAAAATGTCCAAGTCCAAAGGTAATGTGCTGGATCCGATTGACTTGATCGATGGTATTGACCTGGAAGCGCTGGTTGCCAAGCGCCGCGCAGGACTCATGCAGCCACATATGGCTGACAAGATTGAGAAAATTACCCGCAAGGACTTCCATGACGGGATTCCTGCGTTTGGTACTGATGCCCTGCGCTTTACCTTTGCTGCACTCGCATCTACCGGCCGTGATATAAATTTTGACCTTGGCCGAATCGAGGGCTACCGGAATTTCTGCAACAAGTTGTGGAATGCAGCTCGCTATGTCCTGATGAATACAGCGGAAAAGGATTGCGGGCAGAATGGTAACGACGTCCTGCTGACTGCCGCAGACCGCTGGATCATTTCCCTGCTTCAAGAAACAGCGCTTGAGGTAAATCGAAGCATGGAAAAGTATCGCTTCGATCTGGCTGCACAGGCTATCTATACCTTCATCTGGGATGAATATTGCGACTGGTACCTGGAATTATCAAAACCGGTACTTGCAAACCCGGCGAGCCAGGAAGCTGCCCTGCGTGGCACACGCAGAACCCTTGTAAGGGTCATGGAGACGATTTTAAGACTGATTCACCCACTGACCCCCTACATCAGCGAGGAAATCTGGCAGCGCATGGCTCCTCTGGCCGCTGTTAAGGGTGACACGATCATGCGCCAGCCCTACCCAGTCGCCGACAATGACACTATCGACCATGAAGCTATCAGCGAAATTGAGTGGGTCAAAGAGTTTATTATCGGTGTGCGCAAGATCCGCAGTGGCCTGAGCATTGATCCACGAAAAACGCTTACTGTATTGCTACAGGGTGGTACTTCAGCTGACAGAAACCGGCTCAAGAACCACCTGCACTATATTATGAGCGTTGGCCGCGTCGAAAGCGCTACCTGGCTGAACGAAAATGACGAGGCACCCGAATCATCAACTGCTTTGGTTGATGAGATGAAAATTCTTATCCCGCTTGCAGGACTCATTGACAAGGAAGCCGAGGCAAACCGCCTTCAGAAAGAACTTGAAAAAAAGACAAGCGAGCTGGAACGTTGCAAAAACAAATTGTCCAACTCAAGCTTTGTTGACAAGGCACCTGCCGAAGTCGTGAAGAAAGAGCAGACAAAGGCGTCAGAACTCATTAATGCCATTAGCAGCCTTCAGGCGCAGCAACAAAAAATACAGTCCTTGTGAGTTAAACACCCGCAAGTTTCATTACAAGGCTGACCAGACCCCATATGGCCAGCACAAACACTACCGTTACGAACAAGCCAATAATAATGTACTGCGAGGGCTTCCCATAGGTGAAGTCCTGCTCTCGCTTGCGGTTGCTCTGCACACCAAACATGCTGGCCAGAACACTGCCAAGCACACTATAGAAGGAAGGAGCCTTTTTTTCAGTTTCATTTACCACTGCAAACCCCTCAGAAACATAACTGCCGGTATTGTACTGACAACAAACGCTACCACAAGGCAACTGACTCCGCTGCCACTTCTCCTGAGCTGCATATGCCGATATTTATCCTTTCATCAGCGAAACCTCCGTATACGGGCACATTTACACAGGCGCTTGATTACTCAGGTTTTTTTTATCAAGGCCGTTAAATTGTAAGTAGCGCAGGACTAATGCTTTATCTCTAATATATACAATCACTTATGTGACATGAATCAGGCTGTACTAGTAAAGATTGAACAAGGTCAGAGAAAGAAAGATGCAATCGATGCTGGAAATTAAAACGCACAACGAGAGATAAAATGGCGACTATCCTGATTATTGACGACCAGTTGACGAGCAGGCAGATCCTGAAACAGCTGGTGAGCTCCATAGATGAAAACACCTCTGTAGAGGCCTTTTCCAACCCGCTTGAAGCACTCAAATGGGCATCAGATAACGGCACTGATCTGGTACTGGTTGATTACAAAATGCCGGAAATGAATGGCATCGAGTTCATCAAGAGATTCCGCTCCCACCCATCTTCATCACATGTGCCCGTGATCATGGTGACCTCCATCGAGGACCGGGCAGTCCGCTACGAAGCCCTGGAAGCCGGTGCAACAGATTTCCTGATGAAGCCTGTCGATCATCATGAATGCCGTGCGCGCTGTAACAACCTGCTGACCCAATACCAACAGTACAAGATTATCAGTGATCGCTCACGCTGGCTTGAGCGTCGTGTGTCAGAAGCCACTAGTGAAATCCGTCTGCGTGAACGCGAGACCCTTTTGAGACTTGCGCGTGCTGGCGAATATCGCGATGAAGAGACCGGTAATCATGTAGTACGCATGGCGAAATATTCGCGCGTTATCGCAGAACACCTTGGCTTCTCAAGTGATGATGCTGACGTGATCGAAATGGCCGCGCCGATGCATGACATAGGAAAAATCGGCATCAGGGATGATATCTTGCTGAAGCCTGGAAAACTCACACCCGAAGAATTCGAAGTCATGAAGCGCCATACGATTATTGGCTATGACATCCTAAAAGACAGCCCCTCGAAATTCCTGCAGATGGGCAGCGTTATAGCACTCTGCCACCACGAAAAGTTTGATGGCACAGGCTATCCCTACGGAAAGAAGTACGATGAAATACCAATCGAGGCGCGCATCGTTGCTGTCGCTGATGTGTATGACGCACTGGTATCAGAACGCCCATATAAAAATGCCTGGTCCACAGATGCGGCACTTGATTATATGGATAGTCACAGTGCCAAACACTTCGACCCCGACTGCCTTGATGCGTTCAAGGAGCAATTGGATACAGTGTGCAAAATACAAGGCATGCTGCCTGATTTACCTCTTATTAAAGCAGAATCATGATCCAATTTACAGATATTCGTCTGCTCGATCCATGGAAGCGTGTACCAGATAATATTTTGACTAAACTCAAGATTGAGTCTGCTGGCGAACGTGAGCAATCTATCCTTCGAGTTGTAATAGTTGGAATTGTATTAACGTATTTTATTGTCCATTATTATCTTTCGAACACACCCGAAATATTCTCGCAACCAGTTGTGGTCATGGTCGGGTTGTATGAGGTCAGTACAATTCTTGTTCTTCTGTCCTTCAAATTTATCCCTGGCAAGTCACATATAAGACGTTTCTACACACTATGCATGGACTTGATTGTACTATCCTTCGGACTTCACTTTGGACAGGATGCCGCCACCGTTTTTTTTGCTATATATTCATGGGTTATGGTCGGATTTGGCATGCGATTTGGCCAGCTATACCTTCTTGCTGGCACAGTAATTGGTGCCAGTTGCTTTTCCATCGTACTACTTAATACTGACTACTGGATAGAACAGAGGACGGCAGGTATCGGATTACTCATTGGCCTAATCGTTTTACCTGTCTTTTTTTCTTCATTATTAAATAAGCTTACTAAAGCAAAAGCTTCCGCTGAAGAAGCCAACAAATCAAAGAGTCAATTCCTCGCGAATATGAGTCATGAAATAAGAACACCTTTAAATGGTGTTATTGTAATGAGTGATTTACTCATGGAAACGAGCTTGGACAATGACCAAAAGGAGCTTGCGACAACATTACAGGCATCTGCAAAAACATTGTTATCGTTAATTCAAGATATTCTTGACATATCAAAAATTGAAGCTGGCAAGTTCGCCATTGAGAATACTGAGTTTGATTTACATTCGCTTATTAACAACACAATATCCATGATGCGCATACAGGCTGAGACGAAGAGCCTATGCCTTTCATCCCACATTTCACCATCTACACCATTCAGGCTTATTGGCGACTCTCATCATCTGAGGCAAGTTTTTATAAACCTCATTGGAAATGCAATTAAATTTACATCCAAAGGTAAAGTAGAATTTCGGGTTAATACTATCTCTGAAACCTTAGATAAGGTCATAATAAGGTTCGAGGTAATTGATACAGGTATAGGAATACCTCTTGAGAAGCAACAAACTGTTTTCGAGAGCTTTACACAGGCCGACAGTTCAACAACACGAAAATTTGGCGGTACTGGTCTTGGCACAACCATTTCTAAGCAACTTATTCAGCTGATGGATGGTGAGATAGGTGTACACAGTGTTGTCGATGTTGGAAGCACTTTCTGGATTCAAGTTCCCTTTGGTAAGCAGCCCTGCGACGAAAGTATAGAAGAAAACGGCAGCTTTAATAGCCTAAATGCCTTAATAGTGTGCGACAGCGAATGCGCAGAACTAACCAGCATCCTAGACGGTTGGGATGTAAGGTATAAGATCCTAAGTAATAACGATGACGTGCTAACCATACTTGAGGATAGTATATCTACAGATTACACTTTTAATATAGTTATTGTTATTGACAACAACAACTACAGCAATATCGACAGCTTACCATCACTTATACATTCGGATTCCAGGACGTCAGGAATACCAGTAATACTCATAAAAAGTCTTCGTGCAGAAAGTACGATTGATCAATGTTACGAGTGGGGATACACTAACATCATTGCACAACCACTAGACAGATCTGCTCTATTTAATGCAATACATGCACTTGGGCATTGTTATTATGGCGAGAATATACACAAGCTATTTGACCATAATGCAAAGCACCTTGATCAGCATCACCCCCTTAACATTCTTGTAGCCGAGGATAATCAGACGAATCAAATCGTAATATCAAAAATACTTGAACGTGCGGGTCACACATTTACGATTGTTAATAACGGTCAAGAGGCACTTGATAAACTTGACGCATCAGAAAATAACACATTTGACATAATAATATTAGATATGCAAATGCCCGTCATGGGCGGAATAGAAGCTACGAAGATTTACAGATTTACACGAATTGGCCAAAAAACACTGCCAGTAATAATACTTACAGCCAATGCCACAACCGAGGCTGTTAAGGAGTGCGAAGAAGCTAAGGTTGACTCGTACCTTACTAAACCAATTGAAACCAAACGATTACTAGCCACAATTAGTTCCCTTACTGGGAATACCAATGCCGTCAGAAATAAAAATAACATAGACTTCACACAAAACATGAATAATAAAGTTATTAGCCCTAAAGATATTATTATTGATTCTGCAGTTATTGACGAATTAGCATCACTATCGGATGACAAAGAGTTTATGGAAACTCTTGTTCATGGGTTCATTACTGACACTAGGACACTGTTAATCAACATGGAGAAAGCACTTTCTGCAAACAACGTTGAAAGTTATCTTGAATTTGCACACGCATTAAAGGGCAGCGCTGGAAGTATCGGCGCACTACAAATACACAATCTATGCAAAAGTGCACTAGAAAGTAACACAAAAGAATCGACTTACTTAGAAATACTGCAGAAAACACACCAAGCCTTCAGAGAAACTGAGAAATTACTCCTTGAATATGTTCCAGTAAAAATTGCTCAGATTACAAATAGAAAGTAGAAGTTCACATCACGTGCTTGTCTTGTAACTTCTCAGTTGAAATTTTATTTCTGACGCTTCTTTGAGCTTGGGCCTTAGCAAGTCTTTCCATCACACGTAGTTCTTTAGGCGTTAGATTCATTGCTGTTTCCACCCATATTTCTACAACACGATACAGATCGTCATATGCAAGCGTATTTTCAAGCTCGACAATCTTATCTACAGCACAATAGCCGTTCTGGTGACGTCTATGTTTCTTAATATATGCATTGATAGCATTTCTTCCATCACCTTTCTCAACTATTATATCCACCAGTCCCATTTCATAGAACTCTTCTGTTGTATACACCTGTCCGCTTGTAATTATATTTTTTGCTAAGGATCGTGTGACACGGCGCGTCAGCAATTGGTATGCTCCCATGCCAGGGAAAAGTCCAAATAGAATTTCAGGGAATCCCAACTGAACACCCCGCTCAGCTACCACTATACTGCTTGACAATGCAGCCTCAAGGCCTCCACCAAGCGCATCTCCACAGACAAGCGAGATGGTGGTTATCGGCAAGTTATAATTAATAGCATTAGGGTATACAACATCTATACATGCAATTCCGTATTTAAGAAGTGTGTCTTTATCTCCATCAGCGATAGAATGCAAAAATAACTCCAGATCACCGCCATAATTAAAAATTCCATCACGAGCGGATGTTAGTACTTCATACTTTACAGGGTAGAGTTCTCCATTTTTTATGTAACTACCTTCCCATTTATATAATCCCTGCTGATACCTTTTTAACTCCCTCAGAAGACCTGTTGTAAAACACCCCCTTCCTTGCGGCTTCATGTATAACCATATAACTCCGCCCAAATGATCGAAATCGACATCCAGCTGTTTAAAGTATCTTGGGTTGTGGACATGATTTAATTCAGTTTGAGTCATACTATCCTCCTGTATGATTTAATTATTTTTTGCCACTTCGTTATCCACAGCTAGAAAACGGTATAAATTTCTTAGGCTTACACCTATGTTAGTATCCAAAAATAACCATAACAGTCAAGGTGTATTTATGCGCATGAGCCAACACAAAATATAGTATCAATATAAAATTAATCCCACATGATGTGCTACCAATAGATCAAACCTTGATTCTTTTGAAATTGTTCCATTACTGGCAGTTAGACTTTATCTAGATATTTTCTTCAACATATAGTAACAGCAATCAACCAAATGGAGACTGAAACAAACACTTTCTGGAGCACAAAGTCGCTAGATCAGATGTCGCCTGAAGAGTGGGAATCGTTGTGTGACGGCTGTGGCCGCTGCTGCCTGTGCAAGCTTGAAGACATCGATACCGGTTTGTACTTTTACACAAATGTCGCATGTCATCTGCTGGATGCGGAAACATGCCGTTGCACAGAGTATCCGCAGCGCATGGCACTTGTTAAGGATTGCGTACTACTCTCCTCTTCCACGGACGAACAATACAACTGGTTACCGTCAAGCTGTGCATACCGGCGTATCGCCGAACGCAAAGATCTTGAGTGGTGGCATCCGCTGGTTTCAGGTGATCCTGAGACAGTACACAGCGCGGGTATATCGGTTCGCAGTCGGACAGTGTGCGCAACCACTGTCAGTGAAGACTTGCTGGAAGATCACATCATTAGCTGGATCGAATTCTAGTGTTCCCGCGTGGAGTGAAACTCGATTTCTGGCCATTTCTCGATTGCCAGTTCCAGATTTACCCGAGTCGGCGCAATATAAACCAGTGACCCGCTCTGATCCTCACCCAGATTATCGTAGGCCTTGGTCCGGAAACGCTCTTTCAAGGCGTTATCTTCACATTCAACCCAGCGTGCTGTGGCTACAGAAATAGGTTCAAACTGGCATTCCACACCATATTCATTCTTGAGCCGGTGTGCGACCACATCAAACTGTAAAATGCCCACCGCACCTAGAATCAAATCATTGTTCTTTAAAGGCCTGAATAGCTGCGTCGCACCTTCCTCACACAACTGATCAAGCCCCTTATGCAATGCCTTCATGCGCAGCGGGTCCTTGAGGATGGCCCGACGAAAAATCTCCGGTGCAAAATTCGGGATGCCGGTAAATTTTAGATCTTCGCCCTGGGTAAAGGTATCGCCAATGCGAATAGTGCCGTGATTATGCAACCCTATGATATCACCCGAAAATGCCTCGTCGACATGTCCCCTGTCCGATGCCAGAAATGTCACGGCATTGGAAACCTGTACATCCCGACCCATTCGGGCATGATGCATCTTCATCCCTTTCTGGTAACTGCCAGAGCATATCCTGAGAAAAGCAATCCGGTCACGATGAGCCGGATCCATATTTGCCTGGATCTTGAACACAAAGCCCGTAAACTTTTCTTCTGCCGGATCAACTACACGAGTGGTAGTACTACGCGGCAGTGGTGAAGGCGCTGTCTTGACAAAATGCTCCAGCAGCTCATTGACACCAAAATTATTGATTGCAGAGCCGAATGACACCGGCGTCAAATCACCTTTCAAGTAGGCCTGCCTGTCAAATGCGTGGCTTGCCCCATGAACCAGTTCAATATCATCACGCAATTCTGTCGCCTGGTCACCAAACATCTGGTCGAGCAACGGGTTGTCGAGCCCTTTAATGATATTGATTTTCTGGCGTGCGCTATTTTTTCCCGGCTCATAAATATGAACCGCGTCGTTCAACATATGATAAATACCCTTGAATCGCTTGCCCATACCAATCGGCCAGGTAATCGGCGCACACTTGATCTTCAATATCTCTTCGATCTCGTCGAGCAACTCTACAGGCTCCCGTCCTTCGCGATCGAGCTTGTTAATAAATGTGCATATCGGCGTATCACGCAGTCGACAGACATCCATGAGTTTGATTGTGCGCTGCTCTACACCTTTGGCACTGTCAATCACCATTAATGCTGAATCAACTGCCGTCAGTGTGCGGTAGGTATCCTCTGAAAAATCCTCATGGCCCGGGGTATCCAGCAGATTGATGACCGCATCGTGATAGGGAAACTGCATGACTGAGGATGTCACGGATATTCCACGCTGTTTTTCCAGCTCCATCCAGTCAGACGTCGCATGTCTTGCAGCCTTGCGCCCTTTCACTGTCCCTGCCAGCTGTATCGCACCGCCAAACAACAACAGTTTTTCCGTCAACGTGGTCTTGCCCGCATCCGGGTGGGAGATTATGGCAAAGGTGCGGCGGCGCTCAGCCTCGTGTCTGATTTCACTCATATCTAGCAGGGAAGTTGAAAATCTGAAAGGCGCGTATTCTACCTGATAGCAGGTAAAAGTTCGTCAGGATCTAGAGTACCCGCGCAAGAATAATGGCATCTTCACGGCCATCACCGTCCGGGTAATAGTCACGCCGGCAGCCCAGCTCGTTGAATCCCTCGTCCTCGTAAAGTGTGCGTGCCGTGGTATTTGATGGACGCACCTCGAGAAACAGCACTTCAGCATTATGCCGACACGCAACGGATACCAGGTGACGCAGCAACTTCCTGCCTATACCCTGCTGGCGGGATTCAGGCCGAACACATATATTAAGCAAATGCGACTCGCCGACAGCAACACTCAGTATGCCGTAAGCCTCGATTACGCCACATCGTCCACAAACCCAGCAGCTGTAGTTCGCTTGCAGGCAGTCCCCGAAAATCATCTGTGTCCAGGGATGAGGGTAGCTCTGACGTTCAATGTCAATAATCTGAGCAAGGTCGTCAGCCTGCATCGGCCGGAATTCCACGGCGTGCTCTTTTAGTATGGCGCTCATATGCGGGAATTTGCCTGTTCAGCCAGCAAGTTGCTGCCTGTAGACAGTCTGCGCTAACTGCAGATCTTGCCACACTTTGCGCTTTTCAAGTGGCGAGCGCAACAAGTAGGCCGGGTGATATGTCACCATCAGCGGAATTTCCTTTTCCCCAAAGTAATGCACCACCCCTCTCAAGCGTCCCAATGGCAGTGTGGTCTGCAACAGACCATGAGCTGCAATGCGCCCCACTGCCAGCAGCAGTTTTGGCTGGACCAGTTCAATCTGCTGTTGTAGATAGGGCTGGCAACACCCGATCTCGTCCGCGGATGGATCACGGTTGGCTGGCGGCCGGCACTTCAGAATATTGGCAATGAAGACATCGTCACGCCGATATCCAGCCGCGAACAATATTTCGTTCAACAGTCGCCCGGCACGACCAACAAACGGCTCACCCTGCCTGTCCTCGTCTGCGCCCGGTGCTTCCCCAATAATCATCCACTCCGCCTTTTGGTTACCCGACCCGAACACAGTTTGAGTACGGGTCTCATGTAACGCACATCGCGTGCAAACTGATACCTGTCTTTCAAGTATATGCCACTCAGAAACGCTGTCAGCTGACACCTGTTCAGGCGGGGTCGAGGCTACTACACCGACTGCCTGACAGGTTCGCTCAACCCATTGCTGGACGCCCATTGTCTTCAGGTATTGATGCCGCAGTTCGCTGTTCATGGAGTTGCCATCAAACATCACCCATCTGCGGGTGTGCACGCGACTCCGGTTGTATTATCTTGTTAACCGCATTGACATAAGCCTTTGCAGAGGCAATGACAATGTCCGTATCAGCCCCCTGCCCATTGACAATACGACCATCCAGTTTCAGCCTCACCGTCACCTCGCCCTGAGAGTCCGTACCGCTGGTGATATTGTTTACAGAATACAGCTCCAGCTTGGTACCGCTGTTCACCATCGCTTCAATCGCCTTGAATGCCGCATCAACCGGGCCACTGCCTGAACAGGAGGCCTGACGCTCCTCGCCATCCAGCCACAGGGTGACATTGGCGAGGGGCGTCTCGCCGGTTTCAGAACAGACCTTGAGAAAAACCAGCTTGAGCCAGTCGTTCTCCGACTCAAGCCCGGATTCAGTCACCAGCGCCTGCAGGTCTTCATCAAATATCTCGTGCTTTTTGTCTGCCAGATCCTTGAAGCGAGCAAAGGCATTATTGAGTTCTTCCTCGGATTCAAATTCGATACCCAGATCCTTCAAACGGCTACGAAACGCATTGCGGCCGGAATGCTTGCCGAGCACGATACGGTTTGCGGCCCAGCCGACATCCTGTGCACGCATGATTTCGTAAGTCTCACGGCTCTTCAGCACCCCATCCTGATGTATCCCTGATTCATGAGCAAAGGCATTCGCACCGACAATGGCCTTGTTCGGTTGCACGGAAAATCCCGTGATCCCTGATACCAGGCGCGAACAGGTCATAATCTGGGTAGTATCCAGACCGGTCTTGCAGGAAAAGATATCCTGGCGGGTTTGCACAGACATGACGACCTCTTCCAGCGCAGCATTACCGGCACGCTCACCCAGTCCATTGATAGTGCATTCAACCTGGCGAGCGCCATTCAACACAGCCGACAGGGAATTACCCACAGCAAGCCCCAGGTCATTGTGACAGTGCACGGAAAAAACCGCCTTGTCTGAATTGGGTACCTGCTCGATCAGGGTTCGTACCAGGGCACCAAACTGGTGTGGCAGGTTATACCCCACGGTATCCGGGATGTTGACAGTATTCGCACCGGCATCGATAACGGCTTCCAGCACCCGGCACAGGAAGTCGGTTTCAGAACGGCCGGCATCCTCCGGGGAAAACTCGACATTATCGGTGTATTGGCGCGCCCGCCTTACCGCCCGCACGGCCTGCTCAATCACCTGTTCAGGCTCCATGCGCAACTTCATCTTCATATGAATGGGAGATGTTGCGATGAAGGTATGAATCCGTGCCGATGCGGCCGGTTTCAGGGCCTCGCCAGCACGATCGATGTCCTTGTCAAGGGCGCGTGCAAGGCCGCACACGGTACTGTTGGAGACGGCCCTGGCAACCGCCTGCACCGCCTCGAAATCACCCGGACTGGCTATTGGAAAACCGGCCTCAATGACATCCACACGCATGCGCTCGAGTGCCTTGGCGATACGCACCTTCTCATCACGCGTCATGGAGGCCCCGGGACTTTGCTCACCATCGCGCAATGTCGTATCAAAAATAATCAACTTGTCATGACTGCTCATCGATTGTCTCCGTCAGGAACAGCAGTAGCACTTGGTAATCAGTAGACAAATGCCACTCAATATCGTTGTATCCAGCATAACAAACCCTTTGCTTGCAGGCTGCTGGATGGTGGAAATATGAATTGCGTTTTACCTCGCCAGGCACGATATTATCTGCCCGAAGGCAGCAGTCGCAGGAGGGGCAGACCTGCCAGGGCAGTGGTCTGTGGAGAAACACGAACGATGTACTTCCTGGTACTCATAGTAAGGGACTATAGATTAAATACGTCCGGATTTCCAACCCCTCGTCATGTGGCACTATTCACCACGCATTCTGGCCCTGCGTCGGTTCCGGAGACCCAGCAATGTGTAGATAACCCCGAATATGGCATAGATCAGAAAACCCAGAAACAGGACCTTGGGGGGGTCGATTGACGCAAAGGCATACAGCAGCACCACAACCAGGATGGCTACGAAAGGCACCCGGTTCTTGAAATTGAACTCCTTGAAGCTGTAGTAGCGTATGTTGCTCACCATCAGCAATCCCATTGAGATGGTCAAAACAAATGCGACATACACCACGCTTTCACCCGTCAAGCCGATATCGGTCGCCGCCCATACCAGACCGGCCAGCACCCCGGCGGCAGACGGGCTGGGCAAGCCCCTGAAATAGGCCTTCTCGGCGGTTGCCACCTGGGAATTAAAGCGCGCCAGTCGCAAGGCTGCACTGGCGGCATAGATAAAGGCAGCAAGCCAGCCCAGTTTTGCCCAGCCGAGACTGACCATGGATATCAGCGACCATTCGTAGACCACCAGCGCCGGCGCCAGGCCAAAACAGACCATGTCAGAGAGGCTGTCGTACTGTACCCCGAAATCGCTCTGGGTCTTTGTCAGGCGAGCGACACGTCCATCCAGACCATCAAGAACCATGGCAATAAATATAGCCACAGCCGCGGCTTCAAAACGCCCGTCCATGGCAGCCACAATCGCGTAAAAGCCTGAAAACATGCCCGCCGTGGTGATCATATTGGGCAGCAAATAAATCCCGCGGCGGGACTTCTGCAGATTGTTTTCCTGGTTGCTACTCTCGTTTTCCGGCATTTTCAGGCATGTACCAGTTTGGCGATAATGTCTGTCCCGCCCTGCACCGTATCACCTTCTGCAACAACCAGCCGGCTGTTTTCAGGCAGGTAGAGGTCTACCCTTCCCCCGAGATGCACAAAGCCGCAGCGCTTGCCCTGCCCGATACGGTCGCCAATGCGAATATAGCAGCGCGGGGCATTTTTCAGGGGTCCCCGGGACATGACCATCACAATGTCGTCACCCTCAGTCGATTGCAGCCAGACACCATGCGGTTCATTGTTGTCCACCGGGTAATTTGGTGGTTCGAGCACCTTGCCCTCAATCGGACTGCGTGTTGTAAATACGCCGTACAATGACATGTGTATCATCACGCGCACACTCTGCCTGAGCAAGTAGGGATCCTGGACCGTGCTGATTGATGTGACCTTGCCGTCAGCCGGGCTGAGAACGGCCAGAGGCTGCGAGGGCGTATCGCGTTCAGGGTCCCGAAACAGTAACAGTAGCAATAGCGCGAACACCCAGAAAGGCAGCGACTGCATCAAGCCATTAAAATGCAGTACCAGCACCCCGGCTATTATCGCCGCCAGCAGTGGCGCCATTCCCTCACGGGCAATCATGGATAGCGGCTCACAAACTTAGACTCAGCTATGAAATTCAGCGCGTTATGTGTTCATCAGACATCAGTTGACGGTCTTGTCGACGATCTTGCCCTCGTTTATCCACGACATCATGCTGCGCAGTTGCGCACCGACCGTTTCAATCGGATGCTCACGACCAATGCGCCGTTTCGCCTTCAAGGTTGCCGCACCTGACTGGTTCTCGAGAATAAATTCGCGGGCAAATTCACCGTTTTGTATCTCATCGAGGATACGACGCATTTCCTGCTTGGTTTCCTTGTTAACCACGCGCGGTCCACGAGTCAGGTCTCCATACTCGGCCGTGTTGGAAATGGAGTAACGCATATTCGCGATACCGCCCTCGTACATCAGGTCAACGATCAGTTTCAGCTCGTGGAGGCATTCAAAGTAAGCCATCTCCGGCGCATAACCGGCTTCCACCAGTGTCTCGAATCCAGCCTGAACCAGCGAAGTGGCACCACCACACAATACCGCCTGCTCACCGAACAGATCGGTTTCGGTTTCTTCCTTGAAGGTAGTCTCGATAACACCCGCACGGCCACCACCATTGGCTGACGCATAGGACAGGGCGATATCCCTGGACCGCCCGCTGGCATCCTGGGCAACAGCAATCAGGCTGGGCACGCCGGCACCCTTGGTATAGGTGGAGCGCACCAGGTGACCCGGACCCTTCGGTGCGATCATGATGACATCGAGGTCGGCGCGCGGCTCGATCTGCTGATAGTGAATATTGAACCCGTGAGCAAAAGCCAGTGCTGCACCGTGCTTGATGTTGGGTGCAATGCTCTCGGTGTAAAGACGTGCCTGGTGCTCATCAGGCGCCAGCACCATCACCACGTCTGCGCCTTTCACGGCATCTTCGACGGACTTTACGGAAAGACCGGATTTCTTTGCCTTGGCCTCGGAAATTGATCCCGGGCGCAATCCCACGGTCACATCGACGCCGGAGTCCTTCAGGTTATTGGCATGCGCGTGACCCTGTGAACCGTAGCCGATGATGGTGACTTTCAGCCCCTGGATAATGGAGAGGTCCGCATCTTTATCGTAGAAAATATTCATGTTCATTACCTGTGTGTTAGCTGTCAGTAACGCCAGCAGTCAGACGTTGGTTGATAAATTTCAGATTAAAGCTTGAGTGAACGATCGCCTCGTGAAATCCCGGATACGCCGGAACGTACCACTTCGACAATCACGCCCCGATCAAGGGCCTGCAGAAAAGCGTCGAGTTTATCACCGGCCCCTGTCAACTCGATTGTGTAGTTCTGGTCCGTGACATCGATGATACGGCCGCGGAAAATATCAGCGAGACGTTTCAGTTCGTTGCGCCGGTCACCTTCGGCCTGTACCTTGACCAGCATCATCTCGCGCTCGATGTGCGGGCCATCGGTCATGTCCATCAGCTTGACGACGTCGATGAGCTTGTTGAGCTGCTTGGTGATTTGCTCTATGACTTCATCAGTCCCGCGTGTAACCAGCGTCATCCGTGACAGTGACGGATCTTCTGTCGGCGCAACCGTCAGCGACTCGATGTTATAGCCGCGCGCGGAAAACAGGCCCGCAACCCGCGACAGGGCACCCGCCTCATTCTCCATCAATATCGAAATAATATGTCGCATCTCAAATCAGGATCATTTCGTTCTGGCCACCACCGGCCGGAATCATCGGGTACACATTTTCAGTCTTGTCAGTGATGAAATCCATAAACACCAGCCGGTCTTTCAGCTTCAACATCTCAACGATGGCCCCTTCAACATCAGCCGGACGGGTGATCTTCATGCCGACATGACCATAGCTCTCCGCCAGTTTCACGAAGTCCGGCAGGGATTCCATATAGGACATGGCATAGCGTTTCTGATAAAAGAACTCCTGCCACTGGCGTACCATTCCAAGGTAGCCGTTATTGAGGTTGATGATCTTTACCGGCAGTGAATACTGCCTGCAGGTCGACAACTCCTGGATACACATCTGGATACTGCCCTCGCCGGTCACGCAGGCCACGGTGGCATCCGGATGCGCAAATTGCACACCCATGGCCGCCGGCAGACCAAAACCCATGGTGCCAAGCCCACCCGAGTTGATCCAGCGTCGCGGTTTGTCGAATTTGTAGAATTGCGCCGCCCACATTTGATGCTGTCCGACGTCGGATGTGACAAAGGCATCACCACCGGTCAACTTATACAGCGTTTCCAGCACGAATTGAGGTTTGATTGCCTCACTGTCACGGTCGTATTTCAGGCAATCTTTCGAGCGCCATTCATCGATCTGCTGCCACCATTCCTTCAGCGCGACGGCATCTGAATGCACATCGTTGCCTTTGATTTCATTCAGCATCGCCTTCAGCACATTATCCACGCAGCCCACGATCGGCACATCAACCTTGACGTTCTTGGAAATACTTGCGGGATCGATATCAACATGCACGATGGTTGCGTTCGGGCAGAATTTCTCGATATGGCCGGTGACACGGTCATCGAAACGTGCCCCAATGGCAAACAGCACATCACAATGGTGCATTGCCATATTGGCTTCATAGGTACCGTGCATGCCGAGCATGCCGACAAACTGTGAATCTGTCGCCGGATAAGCGCCAAGTCCCATCAGGGTATTGGTGACGGGAAAATTCATGATCTTTGCCAGCTCGGTAAGCGGCCCGGAAGCATCACCCAGAATCACACCGCCGCCGGTGTAGAGAATCGGCCGCCTGGCGGTCTGCATCAGCTTCACCGCGCGCTTGATCTGCCCTGTATGTCCGATCTGCACCGGATTGTAGGAGCGCATTTCAACCTTGCCGGGATAACTGAATTCGGCTTTATCAGCGGTAATATCCTTGGGTATATCCACCACGACCGGACCCGGACGCCCTGTGGTTGCGACATAAAACGCCTTCTTGATCGTCAGGGCAAGATCATTGACGTCTTTCACCAGAAAATTGTGCTTCACACAGGGGCGCGTTATGCCGATGTTGTCCGCTTCCTGGAAGGCATCATTGCCGATCAGGTGTGTCGGAACCTGCCCGGTAAACACTACCATGGGAATGGAATCCATATACGCCGTGGCAATCCCGGTCACCGCGTTGGTTGCACCGGGACCCGAGGTCACCAGCACAACGCCAGGCCTGCCAGTTGATCGGGCATAGCCGTCGGCGGCATGCGTGGCGGCCTGTTCGTGGCGCACCAGGATATGTTTCACCTTATCCTGCGCATAGAGGGCGTCATAGATGTGCAGCACGGCCCCGCCAGGGTAACCGAATATGAATTCAACGCCCTCTGCTTCCAACGAGCGCACAAAAATTTCCGCGCCTGTGAGTTCCACCGATCCCGACTCCTGCTGTAGACTGCTTATTGCCTGGACGCGAAAAAAAAAGCCCGGGCATCGGGCGATTCGGTCGCGTTCATCGAACATGAGAAAGTACTGATATTCAAAGTAAAGGTCAAGGGATTCCCCGGGGGTCCATTGCCATGACCAGGCAGCCGATCAATGTGTGACGTGATAGCTTGTCCCGCACCGGTAACAACCTTAGTATTACTATAGATTTCTGACAGGATAGCTGCCCTCATGAACCCATATATCGCTTCCCTGCTGCCAGGCAGGCTACTACCGACAGTCGCCCTGATCATTGTCACAGTGCTGCTGCAACCCCCCGTATTCGCGGATATTTACAAGTGGACTGACGACAGTGGCGAGGTTCACTATACCCAGGCGCCACCTCCGGTTGGGATTACTGCGCAGACAATCGAGGGGGCACCACCACCCGCCGAGTCAAAGAAAGCCATTCTAGCGGACCAGCAGAAGCTGCAGCAGCAACTTGATGCCGTTGAAGAAAGTCGCTACGAGCAGAAAAAACAGGATGTCATCGAGGAGCAGCGTCAGGAAATTGCCAAAATCGACAAGGAAAACTGCATCACCGCGCAAGGCAACCTTGCCAAACTGCAGCAAGGCGGTATAAAACGCTACCTGACTCCCGAGGGTGAAGTCATACGTCTCACCGAGGAGGATCGCCAGCAACGCATCAGCGAGACAAACGAGCAAATCGAGAAATACTGCAGCCACTGAGGACCACAGCCACCATGCCCTTTCTCAAGATCCAGACCAATCAGGACCTGCCGGTGGAGGGTGCAAAGAACCTTGCCAAAAAGGCCTCGGCACTGGTGGCCACACAGCTCGGCAAGCCGGAGAGCTACGTCATGACCTCGGTTGAAAACAATCCAGCCATGACCTTTGCCGGCACCGACGAGCCGCTGGCCTTTCTGGAACTCAAGAGCATTGGATTGCCGGACTCCATCACCGCGGACACGTCGCGAGCCCTGTGTGAACTGGTCTCGACGGAGGCAGCGATTGATACGGCAAGGATCTATATCGAGTTTTTCGACGCACCGCGCAAAATGTGGGGCTGGGACAAGGGCACCTTCTAGTCAGGTTCTGCGGTGTACCTGCACCCGCCTGGCCGCTACAATCTGCGCCTGTCCAGGCCAATTGTATCGACACCACCATGCGTCTTTCCCGATTCCCGCTCTCAACCCTGAAAGAAACCCCCGCCGATGCCGAGATCATCAGTCACCAGCTGATGATGCGTGCCGGCATGCTGCGCAAACAGGCGGCCGGTATCTATAGCTGGTTGCCGCTTGGCCTGCGCGTACTGCGCAAGGTTGAGGCCATTGTGCGCGAAGAAATGGAGTGCGCCGGGGCACTTGAATTACTGATGCCGGCTGTGCAACCCGCCGAGCTGTGGGAAGAATCGGGACGCTGGGAGCAATATGGACCGGAACTGCTGCGTTTCCATGACCGCCACCAGCGGGAATTCTGCTTCGGGCCAACGCACGAGGAAATTATCACCGACATCGTACGGCGCGAGATCCGCAGTTACAAACAACTGCCGGTGAATTACTACCAGATACAGACCAAGTTTCGTGATGAAATCAGGCCGCGCTTCGGTGTCATGCGGGCACGTGAATTCCTGATGAAAGACGCCTATTCCTTCCATAGCGACCAGGCATCACTGGAACAGACCTACCAGGTAATGTACGACACCTACAGTCGTATTTTCAGCCGGCTGGGTCTCGAGTTTCGTGCCGTGCAGGCGGACAGCGGTGCCATCGGCGGCAGCGTTTCACACGAATTTCATGTGCTGGCGGAATCCGGCGAGGACGCCATCGCGTTTTCATCCAGCGGCGAGTATGCCGCCAATGTGGAGCATGCCGAGGCGATTGCACCCGCAGGGGACCGCCCGGCACCGGCTGCAGACATGACGGTCGTCGATACACCGGGGCAGCACACGATTGATGAACTGTGTGCCTTTCTGAACACCCGTCCGGAACGCTGTGTGAAGACACTGCTGGTACAGGGACTGGAGACGGAAGTGGTTGCACTGGTTATACGCGGCGACCACGAACTGAACGTCATCAAGGCAGAACAGCTTGCCGCCGTCGCCGTGCCGTTGCAGTTTGCCAGCGAGGAACAGATCAGACAGGCTGCCGGCTGTGGAAGCGGATCACTGGGACCGGTCGGTCTGACGCTGCCCGTCATCGTCGACCACGCCGCCGCCCACCTGGCTGACTTTATTTGCGGCGCCAATAAAGATGGCAAGCACCTGACAGGGGTCAACTGGGAACGGGACTTGCCGGCTCCGCTGTGTGCCGATCTGCGCAATATTGTTGATGGTGACCCCAGCCCGGATGGTAGTGGCACACTGAGTATCGCGCGCGGCATCGAAGTCGGACATATTTTCCAGCTGGGAAAGAAATACAGTGAAGCCATGAAAGCCACCGTGCTCGACGAGCAGGGCAAGGAACAGACCATGATCATGGGTTGCTACGGTATCGGAGTGTCGCGCATCGTCGCCGCCGCCATCGAGCAGAACAATGATGTCAATGGCATGATTTGGCCGGACGCGATTGCACCCTATCAGGTCGCCCTGCTACCGATGAACATGAAAAAATCACAACGCATACGAGATGCCGCGGAGGGCCTGTACGAAGAACTGCAGGCTGCCGGATTTGAGGTGCTGCTGGATGATCGACCGGTGCGCCCGGGGGTGATGTTCTCCGAGATGGAACTGATCGGCATCCCGCACCGCATCGTGATTGGCGAGAAGAACCTTGACCAGGGCAAGCTGGAATACAAATCACGCCGTGATGCGGAAAGCCGGGATATCCCACGTACTGATATCGTCGCATTCCTTAACACTCAATTGAGAAAAAACTGAACCGATATACAGGGGTATGGCATCACTCATACCTTATTTATCAGGAATGTTGCTGGCGCTGCTGGTCAGCCACACGGCAGGGGCGGCCACCCAGGAACGGCCGGATGCCGACATGCGCGCCAGCCTGATTGCCGCCATCCGGTCCAGCGACAGTTTCGTTGATCGCTTTGACGCCGAAGTCTGGCTGACCGACATGTCCAGTCGTCTGCAATCCCGCGTGGAAAACCCGGAAGAACGCCTGATGATCCTCAAGCAGGTCCACTATGAGGCCCGCCGATCGGGGCTTGAGCCGGAACTGGTGCTTGCACTGGTCAATGTCGAGAGCAACTTTGATCGATTCGCCATCTCCAGTGCCGGTGCCCGCGGCTTGATGCAGATCATGCCGTTCTGGCTGGAAGAACTCGGACGCCCCGAGGACAACCTGTTTGACATCACCACCAATCTGCGTTTCGGTTGCACGATCCTGAATATCTACCTGGAACGGGAGCATGGTGACATGCGCCGTGCACTGGCGCGTTACAACGGCAGCGTTGGCCAGAACTGGTATCCACAGCGGATATACAAGGCCTTGCGTACGACCTGGTATCGCCAGTAGCGGCTTCTAGCCAGCTTCGAAAAGTGCCATCGATTCAACATGCGCGGTATGTGGAAACATGTCCATGACACCGGCCGACAACAACTGATAGCCTTTTTCATGCACCAGCGTGCCGGCATCCCGTGCCAGTGACCCGGGGTGACAGGAGACATAGACAATCCGCTGCGGCCGTATTTTACCCAGCACATCCATCATCTCGGCCGCGCCACTGCGGGGCGGATCGAGCAACACCTTGTCATAATGAGGCCTCGCCCACTCGGCCCCGCTATTTGACTCGACGAGGTTGGCGGTGTGAAAGGTCGCATTGACAAGACCGTTGAGGGCCGCATTATCGCGCGCGCGACTGACCAGACCGGCCTCGCCTTCTACACCGACGACCGTGCCTGCATGACGCGCCATGGGAAGTGTAAAGTTACCCAGCCCGCAGAACAGATCCAGCACCGTATCAGCCCGCTCCAGCGCCAGCAAATCAAGCACGCGCGCCACCATTTGTTGATTAATCGCGGTATTGATCTGGGTAAAGTCCGTCGGCTTGAAGCGGATTTCCAGCGACTCTGCTGGCAAGTGATAGGAGAGAACGGACTGCTCCGGCCAGAGTAACTGCACGCTGTCCGGCCCGGCCGGCTGCAGGTAGACATGTACTTGCTGCTCGCTTGCATACTGTATCAGCAAATCGCGGTCATGCTGACTCAAGGGGTCAAGATGACGGAAAACCAGAGCCGTCGTGGACCCGGCCACCGCCACTTCAATCTGCGGGATCCGCGCTTTCGCCTGCAAATCCCCGAGCAGTTGCGACAGGGCATCAAGCTGTTTCCCCGCCGACGGGTGAAGCACCTCGCACGCCGTCAGATCGGCAACATAGGGGCTGTGCTTTTCGCGGAACCCGACCAGCACACGGCCCTTCTTGATGACATCCCGGACACCCAGTCGTCCCTTGGTACGGTAACCCCAGACCGGGCCGGTGAGCGGCGGCAGCACCGCTTGCGGTACGACCTTGCCGATGTGTTTGAGATTATCGATCAATGTCTGCTGCTTGGCCATTATCTGCGCCGCAGGGTCCAGATGCTGCAGACTGCAGCCGCCGCAGACCCCGAAGTGTGGACACCCGGGTTGTACGCGATCGGGCGAAGCCTGCGTCACGGTGGTAACCCGCCCTTCGTCAAAACGCCTGCGGGAAGCCAGGTATTCAAAACTGACGACCTCACCCGGCAGTGCCCCGTCGATGAAGACCGCCTTGCCCTGAAGATGTGCGACACCACGACCATCGTGGGACAGTGAGTCTATGGTAATGCCACTGACGGGATCCGGCAGACGTTTATTACGGCGACGCTTACTCATGATGCGGAGGCCAGTTGTTATTTTGATAGCCACGGAAGCACACGGAATTACATGGAGATACCGTGATTAAAACAGTTCTTCTTCCGCGTGCTTCCGTGGCAAGACTATTTATTTTAAGCAGATTGAAGCAGGCGCTCGCCGGACGATGGGCCGGTTTACTCAGCATGCCCCTGCCAGTTATCCAGAAACTCGGCCAGGTGTGGCTTCTGCTCCTTCTGCAGTTCCGTGCGCAGCTGCTCGCAGACGTGCGCATACTGTGCCGCACTGAGGTGACCACGGATCAGTTCAAAGCGCTGGTAGACGAGATAGGTATTGAGTACATCCGTTTCACAATAATTACGGATGCCCTCGATATCTCCTGCCTGGTAGTTGTCCCACACCTTGCTGCCATCCATACCCATCTTGCCCGGGAAGCCCAGCAGCGTAGCCACCTCGTCGAGGCGCGCAACGGCCCGTGGCTGATAGCCGGCCAGCACGTCCATGACGTCGGTGTGCCGCTCATGAAAGCGGCTCAGGTAATTGTTCCACTTGAAGTTCTTGTCATCGCCCCCGGTATCCCAGTAACGTGGCGCGGCTACACCGTGTAACAGGCTGCGGTAGTGGATGACGGGGAGATCAAATCCGGAGCCGTTCCAGGACACCAGCGTCGGGGTGAAACGTTCAATACCGTCAAAGAAGCGCTGCAGCAGCTCTTGCTCGGGTGAATCCGGCTCGCCCAGCGACCACACCTTGAACCTGTCGGCGGCGCGCAACACCACGGAGATGGCGACAATACGATGCAGAGGGTGACGCAGGAACTCGGAGCCGCCGGTCTCGGCGGCCCGTTTATGGAACATCACCCTGGCAACATTGTCATCATCCAGATCGTCAATCCCGTAGAAACGGCGGCCGGACTCAACGTCGGGAACCGTCTCGATGTCAAATACAAAGACACTCATGCGCCGCTATTTCTGCTTCCAGGCACCCTGTGCGTCCATATACCACCAGCCGGCTGGCGCATTACCCACCCAGCGTTTCGCGAAGGTACTGCGAATGTCGGCCTCCCACTCGGGATGCCCGTTGGCCTTGGCAATTTCCTTGTACAGGGCACTGCGGTCATTGTTCTCTTTTGAGATGAGACTCTTCACGGCATTTCTTTCCTGCAAGGGCACCAGTTTCTGATCACGCACTGCCAGCTCGCCATTATTCGTCATGCCGATGGCCCCGGATGCATAGTACGGTGCCAGCTGCTTGTGGCGTGCCTCCATACTGGCTGTCAGTTGCTGGATTGCCGGTGTGTTCACGGATAGATCCGCTGCCGCCTGTGCCGGGCTGATAACCCAGTCAAGCAGGGTGTGAGTTGAAGATGGTGCCCCCTTGTAAGGCAACTGTGACTGCGGTTCGGCCGGTTGTGCCGGTGCCGCCGGCTGCTCACCATAGACATCCATGATGATGCGGTCTGCCGCTTTTACGGCGGCTTCTGCGGGAAAATAGACATTGATCGTGACGCAGGCTGCGACAAACAGCAGCAGGGTCATTGCTACAGGAATCCGTACTCGTTTCATCACTCGGCCTCTCTAGATAAAAAATTTCAGATATCGGAACTGCAATGTGCCAGCCCGCGGAAGATTACCACGGCCATGGTCAGGGTTTCACTCCACGCGCATATCCTGCTGACCGGTAACCGCCATGATCTGGGCAATCAGGGTATCCCAGTCGACCCGATCGGCAAAACCGATGACATCCAGCCGCGGCGGAATAAACCGCCCCTTGACCAGATAATAACCCTCCTTGGCCGGCGCAACGCCACCCATGTCACAGATACCGTTCTCGAGTCGACAACGAATACCGAGGCGGTCATAGGGAAAGTCTTCAAAAAAGCGCAAAAAACTGCGTGACACGGCACCGCCGACCCCACCGCCGCCGATGCTGGAAATATTATCCACGGCCTTCTGGCTGATACGGTGACGTGAGTCGTCGTCTTCCGGGGTCGCGAACTCGGCATCGAAAGCCACCGGCCGCCACGATTCCATGTCCAGTCCCTCAACCCGGCCATTGAGGCGACCCTCGATCTTGCCAAAGGAGAAGGTGCGGGTCAGCGTCTCAAGATCGATATTATCGGCACGTGCGTCTACCCGCAGACGCGGCACCAGACCGAATGGCTGCTCCAGCGTCAGGTTACGCAACGTCACCTCGCCGTCAAACACGCGGATCAGCAGGATACCGCCGACGACAAGTCGGCCATTATCATAGCGGACACTGGGTATCACCCCCGACAGCTTGCCTGCCAGTTCCGGCCATCCCAGCGCCAGGCTCAATTGCGACAATGAGACCGGTTCCAGCAGGCCATTGACCTGCCAGCGCAGCGGCGCATCCGCTGCAAATTCCAGCTGGAAATCATCGATCCCGAGCGCGCCGTCCAGCACGGGCAGTTCGAGCGGTTCTGCGAGATGGACAAAATCACGGCCGCTGTCGAATGCAAAACGGGAGGCACCGAGGGACACCCGGTACACACTGCCACCCGCCCATTCGAGCTCGGAACGCTCGGGCGTGGTGGCATCAGACCAGCGTATGTGGCCGTTCATCGCCTCCAGCGCAAAGCGGCCCATGCGATCATCCACTGTCAGGTCATGCGGTTCAAGTGACAGATGGCTGAGCTTGCCCTGCTGCCAGGCGATCGTGCCACTGAGTTGCCCGGACGTATCCAGGTCGGCGAGCAGGGTGCCGAACAACCACGGTCGCAGGTAGGTGTCATACAGGGATGGAAAAGTTGCCTGCCGGATCTCCAGTTGCAGCTCACGCAGCGGTGACTCTGTCGCGAGGCTGAACTGGCCGCTGCCTGCAAGCTGCACACCGCCAGGATGAAGGTAGCTGAACGACTGCAGCAACAATTGCTGATCTGCCGTTGACCAGTCGAAACGGGCGCTGAGTTGCAGCGGCTCTGAGGGCACCTGGACAAACACCGGCTCGACATAGAGCGCACCCTTTCGAGCAGAAATGTCCAGCGCTACCTGCATACCGGTGGCAAGCGTCTTCACAGTTGCCTGCAACGAGGCATCCAGCTGCTCCGCGGCCACACTACCTTCGGCATCAGAAAGTTCATCCGCCCGCAGCTGCAAGTCAACAGCGGCTTCGCTTAACTGCGCTGCACTACCGCTCATGCTCGCCGTGATATCAAACTGAGCGCTGCCCTCAACAACCGGCAGTGCAATCCCCGCGGCAGCGAGTTCGCGGGTAAGTACAGGCAGCGACAGTGCTTTACCCCTGGCATCAATCTGCCAGTGTTCCCCGGACAGGTGCGCCGTCAGATCCAGTGTACCCTCATGCACACGGATCCCCAGCCACTCGGTGTCGATAGCTCCGCTGTCTGACTGGTAATGAAAGGCGATCTGGATATGCTGCTGACCCAGCACACTGGATTGCGCCTTGAGCACCCCCCTGGAACAACCCACTTCAGTTGCCGTCAGCTGCGCACGTGGACAGGACAGGCTGACCCCGGAGAGTTCACCGAGCCCCCCCGGCAGAACGGCACGCTGCGTGTGCAGCAGCAGACCGGCATGCCCCGCATCCAGCCAGTTCAGTTCCACCGACACCGCCTGCGCTGACCAGCCCGTGCCTTCAAGCGTACCCAGCTTCAGGCGTACGACATCGATGGCATGGCCCGGTATGACTGCAATGGCCAGCAGGCCGGATGCAAGCAGTAACGCTGTTAAGGCCCGGCGCCGGGAAAACATCATTCAGGCAGGAAAAACCCCGGTTGACAGGTAGCGATCACCCCGATCGCAGATTATCGCGACAATCACTGCATGTTCGACCTGTTGTGCCAGCAGTAACGCAGCGGCCACCGCGCCGCCGGAGGAAATACCCGCGAAGATTCCTTCCTCGGCAGCCAGCGCCAGCGTGGTGCGTTCCGCATCGATCTGGTCAATCTCGATGGTACGATCGACGCTGGCCGCATTAAAGATCGTTGGCAGATAGGCTTCAGGCCAGCGACGGATCCCCGGGATGGCCGATCCCTCAGAGGGCGTAACGCCGACAATTTCCACCGCCGGGTTTTGCTCTTTCAAGTAACGCGAGGTACCCATAATTGTACCCGTGGTCCCCATGGCACTGACGAAATGGGTAATGCTGCCTGCCGTATCACGCCAGATCTCCGGCCCCGTACCCTCGTAGTGCGCACGCGGATTATCAGGATTGGAAAACTGGTCCAGCACCTTGCCCTTGCCACGCGCCTCCATGTCCTTCGCCAGGTCTCGGGCACCTTCCATGCCGGCCTCCTTGCTGACCAGGACAATCTCCGCACCAAATGTCTTCATCACTGCGCGTCGTTCAACGCTCATGTGTTCGGGCATCACCAGCACCATCTGATAGCCCTTCATCGCTGCCACCATCGCCAGCGCAATACCGGTGTTCCCGCTGGTCGCCTCGATCAGCGTATCACCTGGCCTGATCTCGCCGCGTGCCTCGGCATGCCTGATCATACTGAGCGCCGGCCGGTCCTTTACCGAGCCTGCCGGGTTATTACCTTCCAGCTTTACCAGCAACGTGTTCGAGGTTTCTGCAGCCATGCGCTGCAAACGCACCAGCGGCGTATTGCCGACAGTCGATTCAAGCGTGGAAAACTTCATACCCGTCCATCCATCATTATTTCAGGTCCACAGTATACCCAAGAACAGGATTTATCAGACAGCATTTGGCGGATTTAGCTGACGGTTCAGGCATGGAGAGCAGCAGTCATTTGCTTTAGTATGACCGCTGCCCCGGCATTTGACCGCCGAAGCGGTGAAGCTGGCAAACACAGGAACTTGAGCCCATGAATGTCAAGAAAGAAACCGTAATGCAACCGCGCACAGGACGCCTTGGCAGAGCAATAAAAGCTGTGCAGCAGTTCTACCTGCGGGACCTGGCACGCGTCGACACGACCAACTCCACCGTGCATGAAGCATCACCCTTACCGGCAGATGACTCGCTACTGAAAGGACGCAAACATTCATTCTCCGGTGAATTGTTTGCCGAACTACTGCTTGAATTGCCCATGCATCGAGACCGACTGGCGTGTGCCGCCGCGAGCCGCGACGTTGACGCGCTCAGAAATGCCGTCCACCAGCTGCTTGGCGCTGTTGCCTACTGTGATGCACCGGAACTTGAGGCAGCGCTTCGTGAACTGCGCGTGGCAATAAAAAGCGGTGAACAGGACGTGATTGACAGCTGCCATGAACGAGCCATCAATGTCATCGACCTTACCCTGATGTACAGCGGCTACCGGGGTCATGGCGCATGTAGACAACCCTGAACGGCAGCGGACGCTGGCGGAATCTAGCGCGATCTTGCCTCGCGCATCAGCCGCTTCATCTCCGCAACAGCGTTTGCCAGGCCGCTGAAAATGGCCCTTGCAATAATCGCATGGCCGATGTTCAACTCACGGATCTCCGGAATGGCGGCGATGTGTCCGACATTGTGGTAGTTCAACCCGTGGCCGGCATGTACTGTCAGGCCGGCATCAACGCCCTGGCGAACCGCTGCCACGATACGCGCCAGTTGTTCGGACTGTCCCCGCACGGCATCGGCAAAATGACCCGTGTGGATTTCAATACAGGGCGCACCTGATTCTGCGGCAGCGGCAACCTGCCCGGGTTCGGCATCTATAAACAGGGAGACGCGGATACCGGCCTCCAGCAGGCGCGCACAGGCCTCGCGTACCCGGGGTAACTGGCCAGCGACGTCCAGCCCGCCCTCGGTCGTCAGCTCCTGGCGTCTCTCGGGCACCAGGCAACAATCCTGCGGCTGCAGACGCTCGGCAAAGGCCAGCATGTCTTCAGTCACGGCCATCTCAAGGTTCATGCGGGTCTGCAGAATCTCCTTGAGCAGCAACACATCGCGTTCCTGGATATGCCGGCGATCTTCACGCAGATGCAGTGTGACGCTGTCTGCGCCGGCCTGTTCCGATTCAATGGCTGCCTGCACCGGATCCGGAAAGCGTGTGCCCCGCGCCTGGCGCAGGGTCGCCACGTGATCAATATTCACACCCAGCAACAGGTCAGCAGCATGCGTCATCGTCATCAACCTGTCTTGCAGCCAGCCGCTGATAGGCTCACATCAGGCTGTACGGCGCGAGACATGATCGACAACTGGCGTAACACTTCCCGTGTGCGCAACGGACGCGTCCCCAGGTACAGTGCCAGTGCCGCGCGCATCAGCTGCTTGACTTCGCGGCATGCCTGCGGATCGCGCAACTCGTCACGATGCAGCGACAGCAGACTGGAACCCTGCAGGAAGATGCCCTCATGACAGGCCTGTTGCCGCCGCACCGGGCCTCTTTCCAGGTGGTATTCATAGAGCATGTCTTGCTGCACCGGCGTACCGTTGTCGAACTCGTGGTCCAGCAGCAAGCCGTAGCCCAGCGACTGTAACAGGCGTTTTTCAAATACGCGCAAGGCCTGCTCCTCGCTTGTCCCCAGCGCCATGAGCGCCTGTTCATAGGCATCGAATATGTCGGGATGCGGATCATGCCGGGTCATCAACCGCAGCAGTAACTCATTCAGGTAACAGGCGCACCAGATCTGACGCCCCGGATAGACACCAACCGTGCCGCGACTGTCGACGTCCGTCAGGGTGCCCAGTTCCCCGCGCAGGTTCCAGGACAGCGCCAGTGGCCGCAGTATCTGTAACTGGTTCTGCCAGCGCGACCGGGCCGACCGTGCACCACGCGCAACCAGCCCGAGGCGACCGTACGCGCGGCTGAATACCTCCAGCAGCAGGCTTGAATCACGGTAAGGGTGTTGATGCAGTATCCAGGCAGGCTCGAGCAATGCTCTTGTTGTATGTGTCATGGCAGACAGTAATCCAGTGCGCTATTCGTCGAGAGTATATCCCAGACTGCGCAGCGCCCGCTCATCATCTGCCCAGCCTTCCTTGATCTTGACCCACAGCTTCAGGTTAACCTTGCCCTCTATCAAGGCTTCAATATCCTGGCGCGCCTCAATGCCGACTTCCTTGAGAACCCGACCCTGCCTGCCAATGACGATCTTCTTCTGACTGTTGCGTTCGACCCAGATCAGCGCATGGATATGGGTGACATCGCCTTCACTCCGAAACGCCTCGATTTCCACTGTCAGTCCATAGGGCACTTCCCTGCCGAGCTTGCGGAACAGTTTTTCCCGCACCAGTTCAGCGGCCAGGAAACGCACCGGGCGATCAGTCACCTGGTCTTCCGGAAACATCGGCGGCGCCTGTGGCAGCAGGGTTTCGATAGCACCCTCCAGCGCCGTGATGTTATCCCCCTTCATGGCGGAGACCGGAATAACCTGCTGGAATGCGCGCTTCTCCGACAGCACCTGCAGCCACGGCAACAGCTCGTCGCGGTTGGCCAGCTGGTCGATCTTGTTTACCGCCAGTATCACCGGGCGATCGATCGTCTCGAGTTTTTTCAGCACCAGATCATCATCCGGCGTCCATTTCAAACCATCCACCAGAAACACCACTACATCCACGTCGCGCAGTACAGTGCTGGCAGTACGGTTCATGTGCCGGTTCATGGCACGACCGCTGTAATCGTGAATGCCGGGCGTATCCACGTAGATCAGCTGTACCGCAGCGTGTGTCTTTATTCCCAGCACACGGTGGCGTGTGGTTTGCGGGCGGCGCGAGGTAATACTGATTTTCTGTCCGAGCATGCGGTTGAGAAGCGTTGATTTACCGACATTGGGCCGACCGACCAGTGCCACATAGCCGCAACGGAAGTCGCTACTCATGGTTGGCCGGTATCCAGCTGGGCCAGCATGCGCTCCGCCGCCTGCTGTTCCGCCTGACGGCGACTGCCACCTTCACCGCTGGTGGCTGGTACATCAACATCACGGATAACACATGTTATCCTGAAAAACTGGGCATGGGCTTCGCCACTGACGCTGGTGACGGCATATTCCGGCAGGGGTTTCTGCAGTGATTGCAGGTACTCCTGCAGCCGTGTTTTGGCATCTTTCAGAAACGCGACATGAGGCAATGAGGCCAGCTTGTCCTCGAAGAGCGCGAGAATACACTCCTTGCACACGCCGAATCCGCCATCGAGATAGACCGCGCCCAGCAGCGCCTCAACCGCATCAGAAAGAATCGAGTCACGATGGTGGCCACCACTGCGGCGTTCACCCGACCCAAGCGTCAGAAATTGCCCGACATCGAGTGTCTGGGCAATATCAGTCAATGATTCGCGGCGCACCAGCCTGGAACGCAGTCGGCTCAACTTGCCTTCGCTTGCCTGTGGATATCGCCGGTACAGCTCTTCGGCGATGACACCGCCGAGGAGCGCATCGCCGAGAAATTCCAGCCGTTCGTTATTACGGCTGCCGGCACTGCGATGCGTAAGCGCCTGCTGCAGCAACGCCCGGTCAGCAAATTCATAACCGAGCGCTTTCTCCAGCCGGCCGGTTGACTTATTCAAATTCTTTTTACTTTGACCTGCTTATCAAAGTCCATGACCACAGACACATTGTAAAACAGGTGAACACGTGACTCATACTTGGCCGTGACCAGCCAGGACTGTCCATAGGGTTTTATCACCAGGTCCTTGTGGGTGATGGTATGTACGTAACTGATATCGAAACGCCGTTCCGCTTTATCCCTGATCTCTTCGGGGTTCTCGAAACCGGAGTCTTTTGTCATCGTCTCCAGTGTCGAGGCAATCTTGTAGTATTCAAGATAGGACGGCAGCATCTTGAGCGTCAATAACGCAAAAAAACCGATCAGGCCAAGAATAATCAGCCAGCCAATCGCCGTAACACCTTTCTGTTTGTGCAATGAACGCATTGTCTTCCCCTCCATAATTTAGCCTATTGAATCTTCATGCCGATGCGGTTCCAGTCGACGCCGCCGTTCGCACTATCCCAGTTCATCCAGATACGAAATGCCTTGCCCACCAGATTGGACTCCGGTACCGACCCCCAGTAACGACTGTCATTGCTGTTGTCGCGATTATCACCCATGACGAAGTATTCGTCTTCCCCCACAACATATTCGCCCTCGAGGCCCGGTGTGCGCGGCATTACGAGAATATCATGCAGCGCATCTCCCAGTTGCTCCTGACGTTCACTGGCGCCCGACATGGAGATACCGGAACCGACACCGATGTAGACACCGGCCGGGACCTGTCCGACCGGCTCACCGTTGATATAGACGGTCTTGTTATAGTAGCCGACCCTGTCACCCGGCAGTCCGACAACACGCTTGATGTAGTCGGTGGACGGATCTTTCGGATAACGGAACACCACTACGTCACCGCGTTCAGGTTCTCCCACTTCCAGCACCTTGTTGTTCAATACCGGCAGCCGTATTCCGTAGGCATATTTATTCACCAGGATGAAATCACCGGTGAGCAATGTCGGCATCATGGAATTCGAGGGAATGCGGAACGGCTCCACCAGGAACGAGCGCAGCAGCAGCACTGCAAGCAGCACCGGAAAGAATGATTTGCAGTATTCTACAAACGTGGACTCTTTCAGGGTCGTAATGATCTGGTTGGAATCCGCTGCAGCCCCTCTCTGCACCAGCGCATCCGCCTTGCGACGGCGCTGTGGTTTCAGCACCAGTGCATCGATCACCCACGCGAAACCCGTAATAAAGGTTGCCGCAACCAGTAATGCCGGAAAATCTAGATTCATCGTTCCCTCGTTAGCTCACTTTGATGTCAGGTGCTGCTTGTCCACGGCCACTACAATCACTCATCCACACGCAGCACGGCCAGAAAGGCGGCCTGTGGTATCTCCACCTTGCCAAACTGCTTCATGCGCTTCTTGCCCGCCTTTTGCTTTTCCAGCAGCTTGCGCTTGCGGGTAATATCGCCACCATAACACTTTGCGGTGACATTTTTACGCAACGCCTTGACGGTGGTGCGCGCAATGATCTGCGCACCGATCGCCGACTGGATGGCGACATCATACATTTGTCGCGGAATCAGTTCTTTCATTTTAGTCGCCAGCGCCCGGCCCCGGGACTGTGAAACATCACGGTGCACGATCAGTGACAGGGCGTCGACACGCTCGCCGTTGATCAATACATCCAGCTTCACCAGTGGTGCCGCCTGAAACCGCAGAAAATGGTAGTCGAACGAGGCGTAACCCCGGCTTGCCGATTTGAGCCGGTCAAAGAAGTCCAGCACGATTTCGCTCATCGGCAATTCATAATTCAGTGACACCTGGCTGCCGAGATACTGCATATCCTTCTGTACACCGCGTTTTTCGATACACAGCGTAATCACATTACCCAGGTAAGCCTGCGGCACGAGTATGTTTGCCCGGATGACCGGTTCGCGGATTTCCTCGATTTTGTTCACCGCTGGCAGGCTGGCCGGGTTGTCGATCCTGATAATCTCTCCACTGCTGTCAAGCACCTCATAGATAACCGTGGGGGCCGTGGTGATCAGGTCGAGATCGTATTCCCTCTCCAGCCGCTCCTGCACGATTTCCATGTGCAGCATGCCGAGAAAACCGCAACGAAACCCGAAGCCCAGCGCCTCCGAGGTCTCCGGCTCGTAATGCATGGCCGCATCATTCAGCCGCAGTTTCTGCAGGGCATCACGCAGATTTTCATAATCATCCGAACTCACCGGGTAGAGCCCGGCGAACACATTCGGCTGCGCCATTTTAAAACCGGGCAGCGCCTCCGCCGCCGGGTTGCTCGCCAGCGTCAGGGTATCGCCCACCGGTGCACCGTCAATATCCTTGATGCCTGCCACCAGAAAACCGACACTGCCGGCAACCAGTTCAGGCCGTTCTACCGGCTTTGGCGTGAAGACGCCCAGCTTTTCAACCTGGAAGCTTCGCCCCGTCGACATGACGCGAATCTTGTCGCGGCGAGTCAGCCGACCGTCAACGACGCGTATCAGCGACACCACACCGACATAGTTATCAAACCAGGAATCGACAATCAGTACCTTCAGCGGGGCATCGACCTTCCCGCGTGGCGGCGGTATACGGCGGATGACTTCCTCGAGTATATCTTCCACACCCATACCGGTCTTGGCGCTCGCCAGCACGGCCTCATCGGCGTCAATGCCGATGATCTGTTCGATCTCGCTCCGCACCCGCTCGGGATCAGCCGCCGGCAGGTCGATCTTGTTGAGTACCGGCACCACTTCGAGGTCCAGGTCGATGGCGGTATAGCAGTTCGCAACGCTCTGGGCCTCTACCCCCTGGGCGGCATCGACAACCAGCAGGGCCCCTTCACAGGCAGCCAGTGAACGCGACACCTCGTAGGAAAAATCCACATGCCCCGGCGTGTCAATCAGGTTGAGCTGATAGACTTCTCCCGAACGCGATTTATAAGACAATGAGACACTTTGCGCCTTGATAGTGATACCGCGCTCGCGCTCCAGGTCCATGGAGTCAAGCACCTGGTCTTCCATCTCGCGATCGCTGAGCCCGCCGCACAGCTGGATAAAACGGTCAGCCAGCGTGGATTTGCCGTGATCGATATGCGCAATAATCGAGAAATTGCGGACGTGCTGACTGTCTGTCATGGAAATAAGCGCGATGATCCCGGGCGCGATGCTCAGGGATTCGGGTTACAGTTGGGAATCAAGCGTCTAGACTACACGGCCAAGGTTATCAGTAAGGTATTGATTATACAGTATGCATGCAGCAAGTCACTCTTCAGCTGAACATCTGTCCCCGGCACGCAGGTGCTCGCGCAGGCGGGCTTCGTCCAGGAAGTAGTAGCAGATATCAACCTCACCGTCAGCCAGCACCGGCACCCGGGTGTCGTAGCGGCGATGCAATTCCGCATCGGCATCGATATCCACGTCCTGCAGTTGAAAGCCGAGTTCCGGGCGCAGGCGCTCCAGCGCCTGCACCATGTCACTGCATAAATGACAGCCGCGGCGTGTATACACCGTCAGTTGCCGCGTCAAACAGGCAACCCTGCAAACACAGGCAATCAGTCCCCTTCCGGTACCTTGACGGCGAGGAATGTCGGGGTGCCACTTCGCTGCACCAGCAGGGCCACCGATTTGCCGGCCGGCAATCCCGCGACCAGGCTATCGAACTGCTTGAGATCGTTAACCGTTATGTTGTCAATCGCAAGGATGATATCACCCTTGCGGACACCGGCCTGCAAGGCGGCTCCGCTGGCCAGGTGACTCACCTGCACACCACCTTCAATCCCCAGTTCCTCTTTTTGCTTGTCACTGAGGTCAATGGCGCTGAAACCCAGCCGGTTGGTTGTTTTCTTGTCGGATTTGACAGCCGCCTGCTCCACGGCCTCATCCTCGGGCAATTCACCCAGTTTGACGGAGAGGGTCTTTTCTCGGCCATTACGGAAAATGACGACCGGCAGGTTCTTACCGACCTCGGAACCGCCGACAATGGGCGGCAGGCTGGAGGAGTTCACGACATCTTCCCCGTTGAATTTGACGATGACGTCACCCACCGCTATCCCCGATGCGAGCGCCGGACTGTCAGGCAGCACTTTCGCCACCAGGGCACCGCGCGGGTGTTTCATACCAAAGGATTCGGCCAGGTCCAGCGTCACATCCTGTATCAGTACGCCGAGCCAGCCGCGGCTTACCCTGCCACTGGTCTTCAGCTGTTCGGCCACATCCATCGCCACTTCAATCGGAATCGCAAAAGACAAGCCCATATAACCACCGGTTCGACTGTATATCTGCGAGTTCACCCCGACCACTTCACCTGCCTGATTGTACAGCGGCCCGCCGGAATTACCGGGATTGATGGCAACATCCGTCTGGATGAACGGCACATAGTTCTCCCGCGGCAGGCTACGCCCCTTTGCACTGACGATGCCAGCTGTGGCGGAATGATCAAAACCGAACGGTGAGCCAATCGCCAGCACCCATTCACCCACTTCCAGGTCACTGGATTGGCCGATCTTCGCGACCGGCAGACCGGTGGCGTCTATCTTCAGCAGGGCGACATCACTGCGGGGATCCACACCAATCACTTCAGCCTTCAACTCCCGGCGATCACTGAGACGGACAATGATTTCATCTCCATCCTTGACCACGTGGTAGTTGGTCATGACATAGCCGTCCTTGGAGATAATAAAGCCCGAACCGAGCGACTTCGCATCGTGGTAACCGGGCTCGCCATTCTCTTCCTGTTCGAAGAAATACTTGAACAGTTCGCCAAACGGGCTGCCCTCGGGGAACTCCGGCATTTCAAATCCTTCCGGGAGTTCCGGCATGCCGGTCTGAATCTTCTGTGTCGTACTGATATTGACAACAGCACTGCTGGTGTCTTTCACCAGGTCAACAAAATTCGGGAGGTCATCGGCCCGTGCGGTTTGCAACCCCCACAGGCAAATACCCAGGGTCAGGATATACAGGGAAAACTTGCGAATTTTCAACATACACTTACTCTCCATACTCAATTTGGTTGCCATCCAGCAAGAAAAACACACGCCAGGATCACAACGTTACAAGTTATTGTTTAACCGCATATTAAAAGCCCTTTCCCGGCAGCTTACCCGGGTCGAGCGGATTGCAATAATTGCAGATGGACGTCGGCAATAAATCACCAGACCACTGCAAACTAGGTTGCTTTACCATCACATGATAGCGCCACTCCGGTGCCGTACTGATGTCGAAGTACCACAGGTTGATAGACGGCATCCTTTTCCCGGTCGCGACTGAAGCGTCTCAGCCAGGCAAGTGCCGCAACAAAACCACCGATGGCCCCGGCGATCGCCGGTAAATCAGAGGTCATATCCTGCACGGCACTGCCGAGCACCTGCCCGGCACCGGCACCGGCAAACAGACCAAGCAAGGGTGCGGCATAGACCGCCAGTGAACCCTGCACCACACCGGATTCGGCAATGCCGATCACTACCTTGTCGCCGCAACGTGCATTGATGCGGTTCAGGACGCGCAATCGCACCCGGCGTTTCCCGAGAAGTTGTGCAATCGCCGAGGTCCCGCAACCCTTGCGAACCGTGCAGCTGCCGCAGGTTGTGGTGCGTTCACTCTCGACCCATGCAAACTCGCCCTGCACATCCACAACCTGTCCCTCTTCCTCGATCATAACTAGCGCCTGCCAACCAGCAGGGCCATGCGCTGAACGGTCGCCGCAGGCACCTCTCCGACGACAGTGATCTGGTAATCATCAAGCCCGGTGCCAAAGGCATTCATGGCGCCCATGCTTGAGAGACCGGTAAACGCCTTGCTATTCGCCGGCAACTTTTCGACATAAACCGACACCGTTGCCATGCCGTCACTGAACACCATGTGCTCCGCGTACTCACCGCCCTGGTGGAGGCGTCTGCGCTGGTAGTCGGTCATCCTGAATCCTGCCGGCAGCTCCTTGACGGTCCAGTCCGGCTGACCCGCTGTGTCCGCAGGATTCTCGCCACCGCCCTCCTGCCGGTACCAGTTATAACCTTCACCGGTCAGGGATGGCTCAAGGGCCGCCGTGGGAATCCGGTCACCGACTCGCAGGCCGGTGAACATGACCTGCTCGATTGGCGTTCCGTCCACGGCACTCAACTCGTACTTGAGCAGCATGAAATTTGTCATATCGATCCAGAAACGGTAGCCATATCGATATTCATCGCGGGGGCTGATGTCGATGACCCTCGCCATCAAACCAGCCACACGGTCTTCACCAACATCCTGCAACTGATAGTAGGGTGACAGGCTCTCCAGGTCTTCGGGAACAGCCGGAAACGGTTTCCTTGGCCGGCTCTGTCCCACCATGACAGACTTGTTATCGGGCATGATGCAGGTCACCACCTTGTCATCCCGCAGCACTTCCCGTGCGCTGCCGGTCAGGGACATCAGGCGTTCCTTTTCACCACCGGCACTTGCCTGGTGCAGGATTCGCATCGCTTCCAGCTTGCCATCGTGGTAATAGACAAAAGTACCGTCATAGTCGAGCGACTGCAGCGATCTGAACATACGGTCCAGCCACTGTCGGGCAGTGCCTGGTGGTGTTGCATCGTCCTGCGCAATGGCTACCTGCAGGGATAGCTGTACGAGAACGGCCAGTGATGCAAGCAACAGCCATTTCACGCTGTTATTGCTTGCCATCAACATTCATTTCATGACCGACAAGACGTACATAGGGCAACATGCCACGGTTCACCGCGTACTCGTTATGATTGACCACGTAGGCATCGAGGCGTTGCGGGGTGCGCACAGCGCTGGCGGGCCGCGCCTCGATCTCCGCTCGCAGGTAGTCCTGGGTTGCCGGGGCACTTGCCACTGCCGGGACAGGTGTACCGCCATGAATGGATTGCAGTGACAACACCGCAACGACCGCAACCGAGGCTGCCACGGCAAACCCGGCAAGCGGTTTGAACAGGCCTGTCAGGCGCGACTTTTCGACATACACGGCCGGCTCGTCCTGTAATGCCGCCTGTGTACTCTTGTGAAAACCGATATCGAGCTGAGGGGGCAAATGGCTCTGCATGGCGTCACTGATGAGCTGGTAGCGCGCCAGACGCTCGTGCAGCGCAGGATCTGCGCCCAACTGCCTGAGCAGTAACGCCTGTTCGCCAGCCTCCAGTTCGTCATCAACCAGTGCGGACAACTGTTCATGTAGTTTTTCTTTCATGGTGATCAAGCTCGTGTGTTGCTAGTTCAACAAGGGTTTCAAACGCGTATCGATGGCATCCCTTGCCCTGAAGATGCGTGAGCGCACTGTACCGATAGGACAATCCATGGTCTGTGCAATCTCTTCGTAACTCAGTCCCTCCAGTTCGCGCAGGATGATCGCTGTTCGCAAATCATCCGGTAATTCATCAATCGCTTTTGCAATCAGGGCTTCGATCTCATCCTTGAGCAGCAATCGTTCCGGCGTTGCGTATTCCTTGAGACCCATGGCACCGTCATATTGTTCCGCATCCTGTGCATCAATATCGCTATTCGGTGGCCGGCGTCCACCGGCGACCAGATGGTTCTTGGCCGTATTGATGGCGATCCGGTAAAGCCAGGTGTAAAACGCACTGTCACCACGGAATCGGCCAACAGCCTTGTAGGCCTTGATAAAGGCGTCCTGCGCCACATCCCGTGCCTCCTCGGGATCATGCACGTAACGATTGACCAGCTGGATGATCTTGTTCTGGTATTTCAGGACCAGGACGTCAAACGCCTTCTTATCGCCCTTTTGAACCCGCTCAACCAGTGCCTGGTCTATGCCTCGTTCGCCCATGCGGGCCGTCTCCCTTCAACCCGCAACCTGCCAGATAGACTCTGTACGTTCCGAATAGTTCAGTGTTAGTTTATAAAAATCAGTTACTTCTGCAGAGATCACGGCGACCTCCTGACGGCAGGATGCTGTCTTTTACAGCCAGCTGCCGGTACGCTAGGCTAAACCCATCATAAACAAATCAAACTGTTAGCTGATACAGGATTTGATATTGTTTGTTGCGCCTTTTCGAGTCTACGCCGGACTCCGCCCGGAATAACGCGTCGATCCGGCGCCGTGGAGCATACACAGCTGCAAAGCAAGGCACCGACTCTTCAAGGTAAGCGCATAATGCTGGCATACCCCCGGAACCTGCAGACACGTAATGGTAACTGACAACAGTTTTGATGTCCTGATTTTCGGCAGCGGTGCCGCCGGGCTGACGCTGGCACTGCGACTGCCCGCGCATGTGCGGGTCGCGGTGCTGGCAAAGGGCGCACAGAGTGAAGGCGGTACCCTCTACGCCCAGGGAGGTATCTCCGCAGTGACCGAGGCGACGGACACCTTCGAGTCCCACATCGCCGATACGCTGGATGCCGGCGCCAGCCTCAACAATCCGGACACGGTGCGTTTTACCATCGAACGGGCACCGGCCGCGATCCGCTGGCTGGTCGACCTGGGCGTGCCGTTTACCCGCGATGCCGAGGCCCGCAACCACGACAATTTTCACCTGACCCGGGAAGGTGGTCACTCCACTCGCCGGGTATTGCATGCCGCCGATGCTACCGGCCGTGCCATGGAAACCACCCTGCTGGATGAAGCCCGCAGACGCAGCAACATCACCCTGCTGGAACACCACATCGCCATTGATCTGATCACCGGCCACAAGCTGGGTCTGTCGCACAACCGCTGCGTGGGCGCCTATGTGCTGAATCGCGAACAACAGCGGGTCGAGGCCTTCCGTGCCCGCAAGGTGGTACTGGCTACCGGCGGTGCCAGCAAGGTGTATCTGTACACCAGTAACCCGGATACCTCCAGCGGAGACGGCATCGCCATGGCCTGGCGTGCCGGCTGTCGTGTTGCCAACATGGAATTCAACCAGTTTCACCCGACCTGCCTCTACCATCCGAAGGCCAAATCGTTCCTGGTCACCGAGGCGGTTCGCGGTGAAGGCGGCCGCCTGCTGTTACCCGACGGCACGCCGTTCATGGAAAACTTTGATGCCCGCGGTAATCTTGCACCACGCGACATCGTTGCCCGCGCCATCGACCATGAAATGAAGCGCCTTGGCGCCGAATTCGTATTGCTGGATATCAGCCATAAACCGGCACCATTTATCAAGCAGCACTTCCCGACCGTGTATGCGCGTTGCCGTGAACTCGGTTATGACATGACGCTGGAACCGATTCCGGTAGTACCGGCCGCGCACTATACCTGCGGTGGTATCATCACCGACCTGCATGGCTGCACCGACCTGCCCGAACTGTACGCCGTGGGTGAAGTCGCCTGTACCGGTATGCACGGCGCCAACCGCATGGCCAGCAATTCACTGCTGGAATGTCTGGTGTTTGGTATTTCGGCCAGTGAGCACATCGCCGCGTCGCTGGACGGTACGCCGGCGCCCCCCGCCGTTCCACCGTGGGATGAATCGCGGGTGCGCGATTCGGATGAAGAGGTGGTCGTCAGCCACAACTGGGACGAACTGCGACGCTGCATGTGGAACTACGTGGGTATCGTGCGCACTGACAAACGCCTGCAGCGCGCCTGGCGCCGGGTCGATCTGCTGCAGCAGGAGATTCAGGAATATTACAGTAATTTCACCGTGTCCAATGATTTACTGGAACTGCGCAACCTCGCACAGGTGGCCGCGCTGATTATTCGCTGCGCGCAGTCCCGCAAGGAAAGCCGGGGGCTGCATTTCACACTCGACTACCCCGAACCGGACACCAGCAAACCGCCAACCGACACCATACTCACACCGGAACAGATGGCGGATATCGACCTGGCTGTGTAGGCAGAGATCCAGGAGGTCTTTCAAGCCAGCTGCCAGGATTATTTCTTAATGGCCACGAAACCCGCGAAAGGACACAAAAGAATTCCCGGGGAAGGTTTATTTTTCGGTGGATTCAGTGGATTCCGTGGCAAATGTTTTTATTTTTATCAGACAACCTCGAAACGGCTGAGTCCGGTCTCCTCAGCGCAGGCCTCGCACTGCACATCACTCACCACCGCCTGAGGCGGGCCATGCCACAACCAGCGCTGCAATGACTCGAGGGCAGCCTGCGGACCACAGGCCGTGACCGCCACACGGCCATCATCAAGATTACGCACCTCTCCGCTCAGCCCCAGTGACAGCGCCTGCTCACGCGTTGATGCACGGAAGAAGACACCCTGAACACGACCGGACACCAGGCAATGAATACAGGGCATGTGAAAGACTCAATCAGCGTGTCGATGCGGCGGGTGTTTTTTCTGCAGAGACCGGCGCAGCCATTACCCCCTGCTGCTCCTTGCGTGCAATATAGGCTTCAATCGCCGCCTGCGTGACAGGTCCTTCCTGGCGTGCCATACGCTCACCCTGTGGAGATATAATATAAGTCGTTGGCAGCCCCGTCACCGGGCCGAGGCGGGTCGCCGGTGCCGGATCCATGCGCACCACCGGGTACGTCATCATCTGGCTCTCGATAAACTCCTTCAGGAAGTCGCTGTTCACCTCTTCATAGTCAACCCCGAGCACCACCAGCTTGTCACTGTTGTCTTCGTGCAGAGACACCAGTTCAGGTATTTCGTCGAGACAGGGCGGGCACCAGGTCGCCCAGTAATTGACAATGACCCACTTGCCGCGAAAATCCGACAGGGAAACCGGCTTGCCCTGCACATCCGGCAGCATGAAATCAACCATTTCCGCGGCCGACGGTGTAGCGGCAAACAGTGCCGTGATCAATACCAGTAAACGCATGGGTAACTCCTTGAATTATGTGTGGGAGATTATACCTCGCTCATGGCCCCCTGCTGACGATTACCTCGACCACAGCGAAACAGTTACAATTATGACTCTACTCGGGTTCACCGGTTCCCCTGGCAAGGTACGTATGAGCACCATCACCAAAGACGATTTTATAAGCAGCATCCGCGACGCACTGCAGTACATATCCTATTATCACCCGCAGGATTTTATCCGGGCGCTGCACGCGGCCTATCTGCGCGAGGAATCCCCGGCGGCAAAAGACGCCATGGCTCAGATCCTGATTAATTCGCGCATGTGTGCCGAGGGCCACCGCCCGGTCTGCCAGGACACCGGTATTGTGAACGTATTCCTCAAGGTGGGCATGGATGTTCGCTGGGCGTCCGATACCGGTATCGATGACATGGTTAACGAGGCGGTCCGTCGCGCCTACCTGGATACGAACAACCCGCTGCGCGGCTCCATTGTCAGCGATCCCGCCGGCAAGCGCATCAATACCGGCGACAACACCCCGGCCGTTATTCACAAGGACATTGTCCCCGGTGACAAGCTTGAAATCATTGTTGCCGCCAAGGGTGGCGGCTCGGAGAACAAGTCGCGTTTCGCCATTCTCAATCCCAGTGATGACATCGTCGAGTGGGTACTGCAACAGGTCCCCACCATGGGCGCCGGCTGGTGCCCGCCGGGCATTCTCGGCATTGGCATCGGCGGCACCGCCGAGAAGGCCATGCTGCTGGCCAAGGAAGCGATTCTCGAACCCCTCGACATGCATGAACTGAAAGCACGCTGGCCGGAAAACAGGCTGGAAGAATTGCGCCTGGAGCTTTTCGAAAAAGTGAACGCCCTTGGCATCGGCGCCCAGGGACTCGGTGGCTTGACGACCGTGCTGGATATCAAGATCAGGGACTATCCAACCCACGCCGCCTCCAAACCGGTCGCCCTGATACCCAACTGCGCCGCTACCCGGCACGTGCATTTCACCCTCGACGGCAGTGGCCCGGTTAATCTGGTCCCGCCGCGTCTGGACGACTGGCCGGAAATCACCCGCGAGGCCAGCGCCAGTACGCGCCGCATACAACTCGATGACATTGATCCGGCCATCGAACTCGACTGGCAACCTGGCGATACCCTGCTGATCAGTGGCAAGCTACTCACCGGACGCGATGCAGCCCACAAACGCATTATTGAATACCTGCAACGCGGCGAGCCATTGCCCAACGGGCTCGATTTCAGGGGACGTTTTATCTATTACGTCGGCCCGGTGGACCCGGTCGGCGATGAAGTGGTCGGGCCCGCCGGCCCGACAACGGCCACCCGCATGGACAAGTTCACCGATGAACTGCTGGAAAGAACCGGGCTGCTCGGCATGATCGGCAAGGCGGAACGTGGCCCCGCGGCGATCGAATCCATTGCCCGGCACAAGGCCGTGTACCTGATCGCCACCGGTGGCGCCGCCTACCTCGTTTCCAGAGCGATCCGCGCCGCACGCGTGGTCGCTTTCCCTGAACTCGGCATGGAAGCGGTCTATGAATTCGAGGTCGAGGACATGCCGGTCACCGTGGCCGTCGACACCCGCGGGCAATCCATCCATGAACTCGGACCCAGGGAATGGAAAATGCGTATCGGCAATATTCCGGTCGTCAAACAATAATGTTTTCAGCCTGCCTGCACCTTTCACCAAGGGAATCGACATGACAACTGATGTTACGATTTACTTCAATCCAGCATGCAGCAAGTGCCGTCTGGGCCTCGAGTTACTGGAAAATCAAGGCCAGCACCCCGAGGTTATTGACTACCTCGATTCACCGCCGGATGCCGGAACACTGGCAACCATCCTTGATATGCTGGGGATGGAACCGCGCCAGCTGATGCGCAAGCATGAAAAAGACTACCTCGAGGCCGGACTGGATGATCCCGGGCTGTCACGTGAACAACTGATCAATGCCATGGTCGAGTATCCACGACTGATTGAACGACCGATTGTTATCAAGAATGGCAAGGCAGTCCTGGGCAGGCCACCGGAGAGAATTCTGAATATCCTGTGAACACCTGATCAGCCACGGAAGCACACGGAAAAGCACGGAAATAATTCTTATACGTCATTTTTCTTCCGTGTCATTCCGTGTGCTTCCGTGGCAAGATATTCCAGACGAGGTACCACTGAGCTCTATGGCGAATCGTTACAGCCTCCCTAATACAACTGTACTCTCATACCATGAATGAAATACTTGTCCTCTACTACAGCCGCTACGGCGCCACAGCAGAAATGGCACACATTATTGCGCGCGGCATCGAGACCCATCCGGAGTGCCAGGCACGCATACGGACCGTGCCGGCGGTGTCCACTGTCAGCGAGGCGACCGCGGATGATATTCCGACGCAGGGACCGCTGTATGCGTCGCTGGACGACCTGCGTGAATGCGCCGGACTGGTGCTGGGCAGTCCGACCCGTTTCGGGAACATGGCCTCAGCACTCAAGTATTTCATCGACTCAACCAGCAGCCTGTGGCTGGCAGGTGAACTGGCCGGTAAACCGGCGGCCGTCTTTACCTCCACCTCAAGCATGCACGGTGGCCAGGAAACCACCCTGCTGTCCATGATGCTGCCACTGCTGCATCACGGCATGCTCATCACGGGCTTACCCTACACGGAGACCGAGTTACTGACCACGGCGAATGGCGGCACACCCTATGGCCCCAGCCATACCGCTGGCAGCGACAGCAAACGGCCACTGAGCGATACAGAAAAGCACCTGTGTACGGCGCTCGGCAAGCGTATTGCCGGCATCACCAGCCGTCTGACCGGGACGCCCGGTTAACATCACCCGCCAGGCACACACGCCTCCCTATGCCCGACAGCCGCTTCCTCTATGCACTGACCCTGTTCGGTTACTTCGCCACGCTGGTACTGCTGACGGCCTGGTACAGCTGGCTGGCGCCTGCCCGCCACTTCCCGGCCGCACTGGTATTACTTGTGCTGGTAGTGCCCTTGCTGTTTCCATTGCGCGGCCTGTTGCATGGCCGTGCGTACACATTCGCCTGGAGCTGCTTCCTCGCGTTGCTGTATTTCACCCACGGTGTGCTGGAGGCCTACAGCGACGATCTCACCCGTCCCCTGGGTTTGCTGGAGATTACCTTCAGTTCGCTGTGGTTCCTTGGCGCAATGGCGTACATCAAGACTCGGCGGAAAGCGCCAGCACTACCTTCAGAATGAGCACACCGGTCAGGACTCCCGGCCCGCCCTGTCTGCCGGCCGTTTTGAAGTCGATCCATACACCTGTGACAATCGCCGATGAGGCCCTCCTCCCGGGATTGCGGTGAGTCCAGATATCATTATCGCGGGTGAGCGCATGCGGGCCAGGCAGCACACCCGCCGACGTTAGCGCTTCGACCAACGGCACCGGGTCGAAACCGATGCATCCTGTTAACCGCGACTTCCCCAGCAGTTTATGCCGGCGTGCCTCACGCGTTCAGCGTGTATTCAGCGAAGATTGCCTATCCTGTCTGTGAATCATGGAAAACAGGGCCTCTTGCCCTCCCCTGGAACACAACCTTGGCAACAGGAGACAGACAATGAAACGCATAGTGACGGCATTAACATTGGGTATTTCCGCGCTGGCCTTTTCCGGGGCCGCGCTTTCAGAGCACGGCTTTATTGACCAGGCGAAGGTCATCGAGGCGCAACCGCTATATGAAACCGTAACCGTGTCGAACCCGGTCACCGAGTGCTGGACGGAAACGGTCAACCGCAGCAGCTACCGGCCCGGCGCCTATATAGCACCGATTGCCGGTGGTATTGTCGGCGGCGTAGTCGGCCACCAGTTCGGCAAGGGACGCGGGAAAACCGCTTTGACCGTGGCCGGCACCCTGCTGGGCGCTTCGCTCGGGCACGGTATCGGACAATCCCGTTACCAGCCGCGGCCCACGGTAGAGCACGTCAGGCAGTGCGAAACCGTCGATCATTACGATCAACAGCAACAACTGGTTGGCTATCGTGTAAAATACCGCTATGAGGGTCAAACCTATTACACACAGACAACAGAGCACCCGGGTAGCCATATACCGGTGCGTGTCAATGTCTATCCGGCCAACGGAATTTGATGCGACATTATCTGCCAACTAATGACTAAGGGACGGCTGATCACCGGCTGCTTGATCCTGTTACTGGTCACGGGACCGGTAGCGGCCGTTCCGTTTCATCACCCGCCCCTGCTGATCGCGCAACACGATAGCAGGAGCAATGGCGGCATCAGTCTGGATCAGGCCGTTTCGCAGGCACGTCAGCAATACAAGGGGCAGGTGCTGTCCGCGGATACCAGCTACGTCGATGGCCGCAAGGTCTACCACATCAAGATCCTGACGAAGGACGGGCGGGTCAAACGCACCCGGATTGATGCCCGCAGTGGACAATCCCTGCCACCCGGACGCTGACCCATGCATATCCTTGTGGTCGAGGACGAAACCCGCCTGCGAGAACAACTCAGGGACCAGTTGCGTCACAGTGGCTATGTCGTCGATATCGCCGCCGATGGCGAGGAAGGCCTGTATTTCGGAGAGGAATATCCACTCGACCTGGCCATCATCGATATCGGACTGCCAAAGTTGTCCGGTATCGAGCTGATCCGCCAGCTGCGTTCCCGTGAGCGGCATTTCCCGATCCTGATCCTCACCGCCAGGGGCAACTGGCAGGACAAGGTGGAAGGTCTTGAAAGCGGTGCTGACGATTACCTGGTCAAGCCGTTTCGCTACGAGGAGCTCGAGGCGCGCCTGAATGCCCTGTTGCGCCGCGCATCCGGCTGGTCGAAGCCGGTGCTGGACTGTGGACCGATATCGCTGGATACAGGGAAACAAACCATCACGGTCTCGGGCAATCCCGTGGAGCTGACCGCCTTTGAGTACAGGGTGCTGGAATACCTGATGCTGCACGCCGGCAAGGTCATCTCCAAGGCCGAACTGACGGATAATCTCTACGAGCAGGATTACGACCGCGACAGCAACGTGCTGGAAGTATTCGTCGGTCGCCTGCGCCGCAAGCTGGACCCGGATAATAGCCTCAGCCCGATTGAAACACTGCGTGGCCGCGGCTATCGATTCCGGCTGGAAGCAAACGCCGGTTGATGCATTCGCTGCACAGTCGACTGCTGCTGGCGGCCTCCCTGGTCCTGGCAGGCTTCCTGGGCACCACCGGTCTGGCACTCGACAAGGCCTTTCGCGTCAGCGCCGAGGCGGCCATGCAGGAGCGCCTGCAGTCCTATATCTATGCCCTGCTGGCGGCCGCTGAAGAAGACGCCAACGGGCGCATGATTCCGCCAACAGATCTGCCGGAACCGCGATTCTCGAAACCGGACTCCGGCCTCTACGCGGTCATCAACGGGCAGGATGGCAGTTCACTGTGGCAATCCGGCTCGCTGACCGGGCGCGACCTCGACGTCACGGAACAGCAAACGCCCGGCGCGCGCAGCTTCAGCCGGCTGGCACAAGCAGGCAGGCAGCTGTATGCGCTCGCGTATGGTGTCGCCTGGGAGGACTATGACGGGGCAGAGGCGCGGTACACCTTCACCGTGGCGGAAGACAGCGCGGTATTCGCGGCGGAGGTCAACAGCTTCCGCAACACCCTGTGGCACTGGCTCGGCGGCATGGCGCTGGGATTGCTGGTCGCGCAGGGTGTCATCCTGCGCTGGGGCCTGCGACCGTTGCGTAGTGTGACCAATGACCTGCAGCAGATCGAAAAGGGCCATGCGGAACGCCTTGGCGGCCAATACCCCAAAGAACTCAATGGGCTGACCTCCAGCCTGAATTCCCTGATCGAGCACAGCAAGTCGGTACAAAGCCGTTACCGCAACAGCCTCGATGATCTCGCTCATAGCCTCAAGACACCGCTGGCCATTTTGCAGTCCAGTCACACCAACCGCAACGGCGACACGGATATCGATCTCACCCTGGTCAGGGAACAGGTGGTACGCATGGATGAGATCATCAGCCATCAACTGCAGCGCGCGGCGGTCTCCGGCCGCGCCACTCTGGCCAAACCGGTACCGGTCGCCAGGATCGTGGAACGACTGGTACGGTCTCTCGACAAGGTGTACCGGGAAAAGCAGCCGACGGTCACCCTGGAGCTGGACCCGTCAGCGACCTTCACGGGGGACGAGGCCGACCTGACGGAGATCCTTGGTAACCTGCTGGAGAATGCCTACAAGTATTGTAAAAATGCTGTCCGGGTCGGCTTGCAGTCGGACACCAATGCGGCTGGCGTTGAGATCAACATCGAAGATGATGGCCCCGGCATTGCCGCGGAACAGGTAGAGAGCGTCCTGCAACGCGGCGCGCGCATGGATCAGTCGGTTCCCGGACAGGGCATTGGCCTGAGCATGGCCAATGAAATCATTACCGTGTATGGCGGGCAACTGGCGTTTGCCGCCAGCCCGCTGGGTGGCACCCTGCTGCGAATCAGCTTCCACGATTGATGCCATTGCTGCCCGTTCCTGCAGGGGCGACACTCCTACAATGGTGACAGGCTGACATTCACCGGTATCCGCTCACCGGGGTCGTACGACATCCGCGTCGTCCTCGTTTCCGCTCCATAGCGATAGGTAACCCGGTAGCCGACGATGTGCTCACTGGGACGTTGTTCAGTAACCCTGTTGCAACGGTGATGTTGCTGCCACAGACGGTTCTGCTGGCGGATATCTTCACCGATGGTTGCCGCAACGGCGTTAAATTCACGCGCCGAGGCGTCCGGCGCTGTGCACACCTCGCGGGTGACCGGCTCATAGGTTGTTTCCATAACCGGTTCCACCTTCAATACCGGTGCAAAGGCCTGGTATTGAACCGCATTTGCATTGCCGTTCGTCAGCGCGGCGAGCAACAGGATCCCGACTCCTGAAAAATTATTTTTGCAGGCGCGCCGTCCCCGACGCGAATCGCGGCGAGGCGCCGCACCTGCAAGGCGAGTCCGGCGTTGCGTTGTTGATTCGATATATTGCATTTATCCAAGCCCCATCCTGTCGAGCAATTGCTGTCCCCTGCTACGCTCGGACTCATTGGCAAACAGCACCACCACATCAAAACCACCCTCCGCCCGACGGAACCAGTCCAGGCGTAACTCGCCAAATTCAGGCTGCAGCGTGTCAACGAACGCTGCCGCCCGGTAGGGGCGCGAAAAATGGATAATGAACAGACGGTCCTGTCCCGAATAGCGCGGGCGCTCTGCGTCACTGCGCGTCCTGCGACTGCCGTTCAAAACAAAATCGAGATGCCGCATGATGTAGGCGCTGTACCAGACCGCGCCATCCGGCAAGCGGCCTTCGGCCACCGGAATCCGCGCAGGCCCGTAATTGTAGGCGGCCAGGGTACGGTGCAGGTCACCGTGATAGCGCTGCTGCAGTTCCTTCAGGTATCGCGCACCCGCATCCACATTGGTGCAGGGATCGAGTACCTCGGACAACTGCTGCAGCCCGAGGTGTTTGGCTGTGCCCGGCCAGAGTATCTGCATCAAGCCGATGGCATTGGCCCTGGAGCGGGCCTGCGGTTCGAAATCACTCTCACCCCGGGCAACGGCCAGTAACAGCGTTTCCGGCAGGTCATGCGCTGCAGCCGCGCGAGTGAAACATTCTGCGTAGGGAAATTCCAGCGCCGGTCGGGTCTGCGCTGCAGTGCTCGCATAGGTCTGCCAGCGTGCCTCCAGCGCCGGGCCATCGATCGCCGGGTCCGTCTTCGCGCCCGCCATCGTCATGGCAGACAAGCAGCCGGCACACAGCAGCGTTAACCAGAAATGTCGCATCATGACTACTCCAGCTCGAGTCCGGTGACGGCTTCAATCTGCCTGACCATGGCCTGTCGCTGGCCGTCATCCCGGTAACTGAAGACCACCTGGTAATTTCCCGGCCCCTCGTTGACCACTTCCACGGGTACATCGGTGGCCAGGGTCAGGCGCCGTGCAAATCCCTGTGCAGCCCATTCGCTGTGGAAGGGACTCCACACCCGGTAACGGGACACCTTCGTGGCATCTTTGTGCAACACGGATTCGTACGCGCCCATGGATTGATTCCATGACTGCGGATTCAGCGCCAGCCGCTCACTCCGGTTGTCCGGCAGCGGCGGCTCATCCTGGCTGGCAGTGCCTGCAGCCGTCGGCACTGCGTTATTCAGGCTGTTTTCGCCGGGCAGGTCCTTCGCCTCCCCGGTGTCCACGGGGGGCAACTCAGCCCGGTCGCTGACAAGCGCCTTCACCGGGGGCGGAGCATCCCACGTACTCAGGGCCAGCAGGAAGACACCCAGCATCAGCATGGCACCCAGTAATATGCCTGTTGTATGCCTCATGGTATTCGCCTCGCCGTCCACACGGCATGGTTGCGGTTCGCGGCGACAAAACGGTCCAGGCTGTCCAGCCATTGCTCCCGGCCGGACGTGTCGCTGTGCAAACCACCGGCCTGGCTGCAGGCATCGGGCAGGTCCTGCAGCAACCGGCGCAATTGCCGTCCCGGTTCGGCGCCACTGACAGCAATGGCATAGACCGTTGTCCAGTCGGACGGCGTGAAACGCGTTTCGGGGAAGCGGTACACATGCCTTCCCGGTTGCGGCTCAGCGTTGACAGTCCTGTCGCAGACGCCGGACAGCTGGCTGATGCCGTCCCGGGTGCCGTGTGCAATCACAAACACCTGGTCAGCCTGCTCGACATCCACCTCCAGCATCGGGCAACCCTGTGGCCCGCTGCTGCAAGCATCCTGATGGCCATCACCGTTGACACGCCGCACCAGTTCCATGCGGGCGATAGCCGGCTTCGTGTCGCGAGGCTCCCGTGCCACGCCAGGCTGAGCGACGCCAGCGCCGACAGGCTGGGTACGTACGTAGGTCGCCGTATCCATACCTGCAAGGTGCAGGCCGGAGTCCACGGGAGTGAGGATGACCCAGACCTGATAGAGATCCGGTTGAATCATATGGGCCTCGCCACGCAGTACAAAATTCGCCTGCCGGGAGACGTCGGTTACCTGCACCTCCCGGTATCGCGACAGGTTGTTGCCGATCAGGCCCAGTAGCGTACGCAGCTGCGGAGTATCTGAAGAGCGTGTTTCTACCTTGATTTTCAGGTCTTCCACATCCTGTTGACGCAGCAGGCAACTCAGGTTGTTTGCCAGATAGGTCGCGGCAAGGTCCGGCTGCCCGGCACTGAAGGGCAGTACCCTGAGACCGCGCAACGACTCATCGGTCCGTCGTACCTGCAGGGCGCGCAACTCACTGGCCGTCAGGCTCCCCGACCAGTGATGACTGAAGCCGCTGACCCACTCACCCTCCCGTACATCGAGGGCCCGTACCGATACCCGGTACGGCTCACTTGCCGTGCGCACAATCTCGATGCCGATAAAATAACTGGCGTCACGCAGCCTGCCGCACTGTATCCGGTCGAGCGTTCGGTGATGCTGTGCCGGCTGTTGTTGCGGTTGCCAGGGGACATGCACGCCGGGCGTTTTCAACAGACCATCCATGAGCTGGTCACGGAGGCTGCGCGTCAAGCCGTCGATATCCGGCTGGATATCATCCCCGTCGAGGCGCACGATAATGACGGGCTCACCCTTGAAGCGCGGGTGCTGGCCCAGTTGCTGCGCCACGTAGGGTGCCAGGTCGGTTTCCACCCAGGTTTGCAGTGATGAGCGCGTGTCCTGCGTGGAACGCAGCGGGTCGTGGCTGCAGCCGGCTGCCAGCAGCAGGGTCAGGATCGCAAACAATGTCTGGCACCTGGCAATCACGGAGTCACTCCTCGAGTATCACCCGGCCATCGGCACGGATCAGCAGTGCACCGCCCTGCCGGTCGTGCATGAGCGAAGCGATGGCCTTCCGGGTGTCCGCGGGCAACTGCACACCCCACACGACGGTTTTCTGCCCGGGACCCTGGGCCGCCTGTTCAAGGCTGTGGATGTAATGGGTCGGGACGGTCACCGCCGACATTTCGTGAAACCATCCCGGAAAGGTTACCGGCGCAACGGCGGGCCTGCCCGCCTGCTGCGACAGGCGCCAGGCCTGATGATCCACCATGGCATACAGGGTGACACTGCCCGCCGCGACCAGCCGGTCGAGGGCCCCATCGGATTCAAAGCGCAGGCTGAACCCCGTTTTTTCGGCGACAGCCCGGGGGGCAGGTTCAGGTGCTGGTGGTTGCTCTTTGGCGGGACTGGCCGCTTGCCGCTGCAGCGGGCGTTGCAGTAATTCAACTTCCTTGCGGCTTTGATCGAGTTGCCGTTGCGTATACAACAGGCGCTGACGCAGTTCGCCCAGGTCCTGGTCCTTTTCGCGCGAGTCCTGTTCGATAGCTGCCAGTTCCTGGCGTTGTCGATCAAGTTGCCTGCCCGTTTCCTGCAACCGGTCCTGCAGGCGGTCACGCTCCTCGCGTGCCTGCTGTGCCTGCCCGGCAGTCTGCTGGAGGATCTGTTGCGCATCAGTCAACGCCTGCCCTGCCCTGAGCATCTGTGACTTCAGCGCCTGTATTTCACTCTTGAGTTCCTGCACCTGTTGCTGCTGCGCCCTGGCCTCCTGCCGTATCCTCGCAGCCTGCGAGGGCTGCGCAGGCTTGGCCGGTTCCTGCAGTGGAAGCCCCTGCACCAGCGCGAATACGGCCATCAGGCACAGACCGATAATCGACATGAAGCGCATGACATCCGTCTGCAGGGCATCGGTATCGCTGCCTGCGGCTCCGGCTGCCGGTGAGTATTTTGCATGACGGCGGCGGCGCATCATTGTACTTCCTGCAAACCGTACGCCCGCTGACCACGCGCGCCAGCTGCGTCGAGTGATTCACGTATCTCCCCGAGCAGCACCTCAACACGACTGGCGTGCTGTTGCTCCATTTCCTCGTAAAAGCGACTCAGCCGGGCACCCAGCAGTGAACTCTTGACCACCCGCATCACGTAACCGCCGATTCCACCCACGATGGTGGTCGTCAGCGCCGTGAGTATGCCGCCTTCAACCAGCCGCTGCAGTACCGCATAGGCACCGGCCTGCGTGGCCACATCCGGGGCACCGAGTGCATACAGCAACGCACTGCGCATGCCAATTGCGGTCCAGATCACACCGATACCGAAGAACAGGCTGGTCCACACATCGTTCAGATGCTCAAGCTGGCTGATCTCCTCCAGTGGCGGGTTGTCGTCAAGGCGCTGATGCAAGCTGCGCAGGCTGTGTATATACAGGCCCAGGGTGACAGCGAAGGGCAGTATCGACAATCCCAGATTGCGTCGGTTCCACTCAACCAGCACCTGGATCTGCGGGACGTCGAGAATAGACACCGAAATGACCTCGAACACTGTCAGCAGGTAGACCGCTACCAGACCGGCCATGAAGCTGAGTGTCATACCCAGCAACAGCCCGTTGAAAAAACCGCGATCCCCCGGCTGGCTCATCGCCATTTACTCGATCGGGCCGCAGGCCTCGCAGGTGGCCTCCAGCACCAGTTCGGTTTCCTGAAACAGGTTACTGGCGCGTGTATAGTTGATCCGGTCAGCACTGATCTTCAGCAGGCCCTGCTCCTTGTCGGCGAGTTCCCGGTTCATATTGCGCATGACATCGGACTGCTGCGGGCACGTCTGTGAACAGACACTGTAGTCGCTGATCAGGGACACGTACTTGACGCCAAAATAGCGGTTATAGGTTTCCCGTGCCTGCACCTTGCTCAACAGGCCGGCATCGTTTGCCCATATGAGGAAATCGCTGAAGCTGGCCTTGTTCTCCTTTTTCGGATCACCCTCCGCGATCACCAGCAGCCGCTGGAAATAGGCATCGAACTCGTGTTCACAGCCGGTTTCAAGGTCAAACCGGGCCGCACTGATGGCGCGATCCAGGTCAGGGCCCTCAGGCAGGCTGCAGGAGGTCTTCTGCGCGGGGTTGCTGCCGCAGGCCGCCAGTGACGTCGCGATGGCCACCACTGTAACGATGCTGCACACTCTGATTTTATTTGATGGTTTCATGGCATTTCTCCAGTTCAGTGTCTGTCACAATTGCAGGGCGCTTTCGTAGTCATTGTCGGACGGTCCGGCGGGTGGAACGGCCATCGGGATAACATTCATTTCTTCACCGAAGAGGATGGCCTTGACGCCGGCAACCACCTCCTGCATCTCCGGGGTTATGGTTCCAAATGACTGGTTAAGCTGTTCCATCAGGGTTGCCCGGCTGATCTCTTCGCGGGTACGCGCAATCAGGCTGGATGTCTCCTGCATGTCGAGATAGATATCCGATGCAATCACAGCCAGTGAGGAATTGGCATTACCGCCGGAGCGCGCCACCAGCTTGTAATACTGACTGAATCGATCACTGAGCCGCATGCCCGAACGTCCGCGCAGGGAGGGTTGACTGGTACTGGCCGGGTTGCCGGACCCTTCGCCCATCAGCAGCTCCTGCAAGGTCCAGGACGTTTTTTTCTGTCCCAGTTCACTACGAATACGCTTCTCAAGGCTGGAAGAGGTGGCATTGACCGCGGTTTCCATCTCCGGCAGCCTGTCGGCCATGACGTTGAGCATCTCCAGATAGCTTTTACCGAGTTGCCTGGCGATGCGTTCGCAACCGGGATCACCCTCGTTGCCCTCGCACTTGCTTTCCAGATACAGCTTCTGCTGTTCATCAAGCTGGCTGATGACGGCCTGCAGGCCGGTCTCCATCTCCGCGGCGACACTGCCGGTATGCTTGATTTCCTCGAGTACCGTGGTCGGGAACAGGTTTATGGTCGGCGCACTGGCGCTTGCGTAAACAGCCACCGCCATCAACAGCCACCCGATCAGCAGCTGTTTGTATAATGTCTGTGCCGCTATCCGTTCACAGCATGTTGCAATCTTCATGGGTAGCTCCTCCTTGCAGTGCTTGATTTCATGATTCACCTCGGTGCCTTGTTGGCCGGTTTTCGTGAGTATCAATATAGGCAGGTGTTCCTGAACAGAACCTGAATGATGGTCGTTTATACGGGTGAGCGATCAGGCGTTTTTGTGTGAGGAACGCGGGTTTGTGAATGCGATCGGCAAGCGCCGTACGCGCCTGCCCCGGATGACAGGCCGGCAGGAAATACGGGCCGTTATGGATTCATGCCGGCAGAGTAAAAATCCATTGGAAGCACTTGCCCCGGCCCAGGGGTGTTCAAGGGAAAACGCTTTTTTACCAAATTATATTGCCTGTCCCGCTATTTACTTGATCAGGGTCAATGACCGTATACCGCGGCATGTTAAAATTTGCTTTTTATGATCTGATGGGAGCGGAGAATGGGAGAGTCAGGCAAGCTGAACAAGTTGATCACGACCCACAGGGGTCCGGGTGAGATACAGGACTGGATATTTTCGTTAACCCCGATCGGGGTGGCATTTGTCTTTTACCTGGTATTCATCATGTCCACGAATATTCAGCCCAAGGCGCTGTTTATCGCCTACGGTGCCGCGGCTGGATTTATTGGTCTGGAAAGCTACTGGATCATCAGGGGTTGGCGCAAAAATCATGCAATTACCATCGTACTGGGTTTCATTGGCATCGCGATAACGTTGGGCATGCTGGGCCTGTATCTGTCCCTATTATAAAGAACACACTAACCCGCCCCGGTACGGCCGGGGCGGGGCAGACCAACTATTACTACAGTCCTCCTGCAAGGGGGACGCTAGATAGGGCCGATCAGTCTGGCGTCCACATTCAATGCATTGAAGCTTTTCAGCACATCTTGCGAGTTGACAGCATCCCTGTCATATCTCGCCACCACAAGGTGGTAACGCAGCGGACAAAATTCCGCGCTGATGATTCCCCGGGCACCTTCCAGTTGTGTTACCAGATTTTGACGTTGCTCCTCCCCCAGCGCTTCCTTTATATAAATAACGATTTCAACGGCATTTTTTGCCTCATTGAGCACAGACACAGGTTGTACGACAGCATCCATAATAGAACTCCTCCTGATGAGCATTACTACTGATTCATCTCGCCATTTTTCCCAGTATGGCCTTCAGATCTTCGCGACCATACTTCTTTTTGCGCCGATCGTGCAATCTTCTCCGGTCGCGAATCACCACAACGTCCTCACAGTCCGTTAGCGGATATTCAGCGGGCAGATCAAGGCGGCGACTGCCTTTTTGCCTTACGATCAGGTGCACACTGTGCCCGATGTCCAGAACAAACAGGCAGTAACCTTCGCCTGCCCGGCGGGACGCACACAACACCTGACCCGTGTTTCTAACCGACGTGATGTCGTCATTGACAATTCCACCGCGAACCCCGTTTTATTCCTGTTAAAGCAGCCCGGATTTCAACTCCGCGCAACTGCATGGCAACGTATCATGCAAGTAGTGGAATTTGAATTGTGGAAGATACGTACTTATAAGCATGTCAGCATGTAGTGAATCCCTGCAGCCCGGCCGGACCCTGACATTCACCACAGCCCCGCATGCAGGTCGAAGATCCCCGCTCGCTTGCCACACCATAAACGCCCGCAACGGGGAGTCAACTTGCAGACCTCAGGTTTCGGCAGTAAAGCCAAAGACATTATCGTGAACATAGACAAGCTTGCAGGTATCAATATATCTGGCATCGTGAATCCGTCCGGCTCTGATATAACCGGCATCCCCCTTGCCCAGAATTACACTGTCGCCGTCAGGAACCAGCCCATCCGCAGTGCGGGTGTAGAACTGGATGGCCATTTTCCCTTCCACCACGATGGTCATGTCGTCGCCCGGATGAGAGTGCGGTGGCTCTTCGCTACCAGCCTGCCACTGTTCCAGCATGACGTCTACGCCGTCAGGGTTCCCGGGAACGGTTGTTCTGACGGTGAATCCATCCGGTGTATTCTCCACGCTGACGTGATGCTTCCAGATGGCACTGGTTGACGCCGTCACGTCAGGCCCGGTATTTTCCCGTGACATTCACTCACTCCTGCTGTTGTTGTTTATCAAAGGTAATGCTGATTTGCCCGCGTTATACCACTCCATAAAGTCTCACATCCCTGGCTTATTGACATTCCTTGAATAACAGGGCCTGGCAAGTCGCGCAAATCGATCTGTCCAGTCGCCGGTAGATACTCGCAATTGCCTTCGTTTTGGAGTCGAAAAAATGATGATTGCCGATATCCCTCACGAAGCAGGACTCGGCGGCAAATTCATAGACTGACGATTTCAGGCCAACAAAATACAAACCGCCATTCTGCTTGAGGAGGCGGTTGTTTTCTTCAATCAGACCCCTGCCCCCCGCAAGGTCAATAAAATTGATTCCACTCCCTTCGATGAGAATATTGTAGATGCGTTCGTTTTCCACAATCTTGTTGATGCGTTTCTGTATATGATTGATTGAGCCGAAATACACAGACATGTCTATTCTGATGATCTTCAGTTGTGGACATTGCTTGACCGGCCTGTTCCTGATATTGACAAATTTCCGGTCCGGATCACCGGACAAGGTATCGATCGACAGGGTCGGAATGTTCGGCGTTGATGTCTTCGCCAGGAACAGGATAAGTGACAACAGCACGCCGAGGTAAATGGCAAACTCCAGCTCAAGAAACAGGGTAGCAAAAAACGTCGTCAGCAGGATGGCCGACTCCGATTTACTCAAGCGGATAGTCATGTAAATATCATGAAATTCGAACAGCCCGTAGGCGACCAGCAAAATCACGCCGCCCATTGCAGCAATGGGCAAATAAGCGGTAAGTGGTGCGATCAACAGCACAATCACCATCAGAATGACGGCAGAGAAAATCGCCGACAAGGGAGACTTGGCACCGGCCCCGTAATTCACACCGGTGCGGGTAAATGACCCCGAGCCTGCATAGCTCGAAAAGAAACTGCCGACGATGTTCGACATGCCCTGGCCGATAAATTCCTGGCTGGCATCAATCCTTTGACTGGATTTTGTTGAGACCGCACGACTGATCGACACCGCTTCTATCAGTCCGAGCAGGGCAACTGCGAATGCATCCGGCGCCAGCATCCTGATGGTTTTGAGAGAAAATTCCGGGGATGAAAGCGGTGGTAAATGTGCAGGTATTTCCCCGACGAGACTGATGTCATCGGTGTACTGTTTCAGAATCAGGGCGAGCAAGCTGCCGGCAATCATTCCAACAAGCAAAGCGGGCAGTTTCGGCGCAAATTTCCTGACAAGGATGGCTGTAAATAATGTGACCAGTGCGATCATGACAAGATAAGGATTGATGCTGCCTGCCCCGTTATACAGATCGACCCATGTATGCAGGAATGACTCGCCCTTGGGCACAGCAATACCCGTAATATGCTTGACTTGACTGGTTGCAATCAGAATCGCAGCACCAGCTGTAAAACCGATAACGACGGTATGGGAGACAAAATTAACCAGCGCTCCCATACGGGCGATTCCGAATCCCAGTTGATAAACCCCGGCAAGGAATGTAAGCGTCAATGCGAGCGTGATAAATTCCGGAGATCCCGGTTGCGCATGGTGACTGATAGCAGAAAAAACGACAATGGATATCGCCGTCGTCGGGCCTGACACCAGATGCAATGATGAACCGAACAAGGCAGCAATAATCGGTGTGACCATTGCTGTATACAAACCGTACTCGGGCGGTAACCCCGCAATCGTTGCAAAAGCCACACCTTGCGGAAGGACAATGACCGCGCCTGTTAAACCCGCCAGAAAATCTGCCTTGAGTGACTCTTTTGTAGTGTATTTTATCCAGGCAAGGAACGGGAAAATTGATTGTAGTTTCATTCTTTTCTGTACTGCATTGAGTTGAAATCCAAGTTATCTGTAGCGCCTGTTATGCACACGGGGACGGGCGCGTCACTGATCTTCGCAAGCGGGATCATAACAGCGCAGCGGCCGTCTAGCGGTTGTTATCGAGCACCGACTTGACGAAGGGGACCGTCAGGCGGCGCTGCTCAATCAGCGAGGCCGCATCCAGAGTATCGAACAGTGCCACCAGCGTTGCCAGGTCGCGAGGAAAACGTCGCAGCAGGTACTGCGCCGTCTCTTCCGGCAACTGTAATCCACGTGCGCGGGCACGGCAAGCCAGGGCAGCGATCACGTCATGATCAGCCAGCGGTTTCAGCACATAGATCACACCCCAGCCCAGCCTTGACACCAGGTCAGGCAACAGGATACCTGCCTGATCCGGACGCTTCTCACCCGCAATAAGCATCGTGCCGGCGCTTTGTCTGACACGGTTAAACAGGTCGAACAAGCCGCGCTCCCAGTCCTCATACCCGGCGATAGCCGCGACGTCATCGATACAAACCAGGTCCAGTTGCTCCAGACCGTCAAATACCGTGACCGTGAACGCAAGCAGTTCCCGTAACGGCAGGTAGGCAGTTGTGCGTCCGTTTTGCGCTGCCTCGTAACAGGCAGCCTGCAACAGGTGTGTCTTTCCCATGCCCCGGGAGCCGACCACGTAGACCAGCGGCTCGCCCCTGCCGGTTGCCGAGAGCTGCAAGCCATGCACTGTCTCCAGGTTTTGACCCGGATAAAAGCTGTTGAAGCGGGCACTGTCCCTGAGGGCAAGACCGAGTGGCAACTGGGGATGACTGTTCATGAAATGCTGGCACCGTCTGCGTTTTGCAGGGATGACGTGTGGCTATCCTCTCAGGCCTTGCCTCGCTTGAACCATGCCTTACGACCCCAGATCCAGACATAGTCGAAACCACTCCAGGCCGTCGTTGCCAGCACAGTGTATATCAGCAGTTCCATCAATAATGCCGGGAGCGAATGTATTGCCTGGCTGAATATAACCGCCAGTACCAGCAGGATCTGGGCTAAGGTATTCAGTTTGCTGATCATGCTCGGCGCAGCTTCGATGTGTTCGACATGCATATGAAACACGATTGCTCCGCCGACGATAATCAGGTCACGCAGCACCACCAGCACTACCAGCCACAGGGGTATCCAGCCCAGCCATCCGAGGGTCACGAAGCTGGATACCAGCAGCAATTTGTCGGCCAGCGGATCCATCAGCTCGCCAAGCCGGCTGGTCCAGCCGTAACGTTTCGCCAGGTAGCCGTCCAGCCCATCGGAGAACCCGGCAACACCAAAAAGGATCAGCGCCGCGCCAAAGCGTTCGTTCAGCAGCAGCATCACAAGCGGCGGCACCAGCAAAAAGCGGAAGGCCGTAATGAGGTTGGGTATATCGCGCGGCTTCACAGGCGCAGACGGTAACTGCCCGGCGTATCGGATGCCACAGGCTCCAGCACAGTGCCAATGGTCACTGTACGTGTCAGGTCATCCAGGCTGCCGTTGAGTCGCAGACTATAGTCTATTTCTGCACCCGCGACCCGCACAACCTGCATGTCGACAACGGCTGTCAGTCCCTTGAGGTAGGCACTGAGCCGGGCATAGTCGCTTAATGAATCGACACCGGACACGGAAATACTGACCGTGCTGCGACTGCCGCCACTCAGGCCAACGGCAAAACTCGCTGCCAGCCTGTCGGCAGCATCGTCGATCCCCTGCTGAGACAGTATCTCAAGCTGCTGTCGGCTGTCGGACCAGGCGGAGGGTTTGCCAGCAACCTCCAGATGCCAGCGCGAAGACCAGCCACCGGAGGGACTGCGGTTCAGGCGTCCAATCAGAACGGCCTGCGGATTGTAACGTCTGGATGCCGCCGTGACATTTTCAAAAAACCCGCCCCAGATATCGGTAAACCGTACTTGCGACTGGTCTTCCAGGTCCATTAACGGAAACAGGATCGGCAGGCCACGCTGCTTCGCCGCCAGTGCGATCTGCTGCTGTACATCGGTACCATCATCCGCGGAAACCAGATAACGCTTGCCACGATCTTCCACCGCCAGCCAGACCAGCGTATCCGGGCGCTCGCTCCCCCAGTAGGCCTGACCCTGCTGTTGCAACGAATTGCGGATGGCATCACCGTCGAAGCGCACCCACAGCTTCAGCAACGGCGGTTCGCTCCCCGGCTCGTTAAAATAACGGTATTGCTGTACCAGTGCATCGGGTTTGTCCAGCATCTGCTTCGCCGGCGCGGTCTTCAGCACGGCATCCTGACCGGCGACCCGCACCAGCACCTCCTCCAGCGCCGTACCCAGCGCACGGCTGCGCACACCCGCTGTCTGGTTGGGTACCACCACCTCGGCATCGAACAAGTCCTGCGTGGCGGCCCGGGCGGGGAGTAGCGATGACAGCACCAACAGACTGAGAAACCCGGCCAGCCAGACGCTGCTTTGTTGATATTTATCCATGCGTTATCACATCAGGTTGAGGTATACCGTAAAGCATACGGGTATCTGCCGAATTTGGCCATATCGACGCACCCGTAAGCAGAAGATCATTCTGCGGTTTACACCGGTTGCAGGCGGCCGCTACCATAGCGCTCCTGCACAGCCCGGCCTATCGGGGGAGTCCGCGCGTGAGCGTACCAGACAACAAGCACGCATTAAATTACCGGGCGTCCGGTGTTGATATCGATGCCGGCGCTGAGCTGATCGAACGCATCAAACCGGCGGTCGCGAAAACCCGGCGTCCGGGCGTCCTCGCCGGACTCGGTGGCTTTGGCGCACTGTTCGAATTACCGCTGGATCGCTATCGCCAGCCGGTGCTGGTCTCAGGCACCGATGGTGTCGGTACCAAGCTGAAACTGGCCGTGGAAGCCGGGCTGCATGACAGCATCGGCATCGACCTGGTCGCGATGTGCGTCAATGATATCGTGGTCAGTGGCGCCGAACCGTTGTTTTTTCTCGACTACTACGCTACCGGCAAGCTCGATCTCGATGTTGCAACCGCTGTCATACAGGGCATCGCCAGGGGCTGTGAATTCGCAGGCGCGGCGCTGGTGGGCGGCGAAACAGCGGAGATGCCGGGGATGTATGCCGGGGGCGATTACGACCTCGCCGGTTTCAGTGTCGGCATTGTCGAAAAATCCGCAATTCTGGATGGCAGCGCTGTCAGGCCCGGCGACACCCTGATCGGTCTGGCGTCTTCGGGCCCGCACTCGAATGGCTACTCGCTGATACGCAAGATCATCGAGGTCAGCGGCAGCTCCCTGACTGATGACCTCGACGGCAAGCCACTGGCAGAATGGTTGCTGGCACCAACGCGTATCTATGTGAAACCGCTGCTGTCACTGTTCCGGCAGATCACGGTACATGCCCTCGCCCATATCACCGGCGGCGGACTGTCCGAGAACCTGCCACGGGTGTTGCCTGAGAACACCTGCGCAGTCATCGACACCGGCTCATGGCACCAGACAGCGGTATTTGACTGGCTGCAGCGCAACGGCAACGTCGAGACGCAGGAAATGTACCGCACCTTCAACTGCGGCATTGGCATGGTCGTGTGCGTAGCGGAGGCGGATACCACCCGGGCACTGGAGTACCTGGAAGGCGCCGGCGAAGACGCCTGCGTCATCGGCCATGTCGCGCAGGCAAGCGGATCACCCGTGGTCAAGTACGCAGCCTAGCCGCAAGCCCTTACCACCATCCTGTCGAATCCAGTGTGGTGTAACAGATAACAAGTAATTGTCAGGGGACAGCCTGCACCGTACAGAGTGATGATGACTGATCCTGACACCCCTGCTCTCCCTGTTGTCATACTGATCTCCGGCCGCGGCAGCAATCTGCAGGCCATCATCGATGCCGTTGGCCGCCATGAGCTGCCGATAGACATACGGGCCGTCATCAGCAACCGGCCGCAGGCCGCCGGCCTGCAGCGGGCGAGCCGGGCAGGCATCGCAACCACCATCGTCGACCACACCCGCTATGCGAACCGCCAGGCATTCGACCAGGCATTGCAGGCATGCATCGACCGCCATCAACCACGACTGGTGATTCTGGCAGGCTTTATGCGCCTTCTGAGCAACGATTTTGTTGCGCATTACCGTAACCGTATGCTGAATATACACCCGTCGCTGTTACCCGATTTTCCCGGACTGAATACCCATCAACGCGCACTCGATGCCGGTTGCGTGGTACATGGCGCCAGCGTTCATTTTGTCACCGCCGACATGGACGGCGGGCCAGTGGTGCTGCAGGCGCGTGTGCCGGTAGAGGCCCGCGATACTGCAGCCAGCCTCGCGGCACGCATACTGAAACAGGAACACCGGCTTTACCCGGTGGCAATTCGCTGGTTTGCCGAAGGCCGTCTGACGGTCAATGACGATGGACAGGTACTGCTCGACGGTGTCAATCTGAATGCACCGCAGCAACTGACGGTGCCGGCGGAAGAAGCCGTTTAATGAGACCATCGGTCCTGTCACTGCTGTTGCTCGCCGGATCGCTGCTGACTATCGCCGCCATGGCGGCGCCATTGCCGGATTTCGTGGCCAGTTACACGCTTGAACAGCACAGCCTGCGTATCGGCACTGCCAGTATCGCTCTGCATACGGATGCACGGGGACAGTACCTGTATGAATTTCACAGCTGGCCAAATCGCTGGATCGCCTGGTTCGCCGACAACGAGTTACATGAAAGCAGCCGCGGAAAACTCGACGCCAGCGGCATCCGTCCACATCAGTATCACTATCAACGCAGCGGTGGCAGCGAGCGTATAGCCAACCTCGCATTTGACTGGCAGACCATGACGGTTAAAAACGATGTCGCCGGCAGTCTCTGGGAAATGGAAATTCCCGCGGGGACGCTCGATAAACTGGTCACGCAGCTGGACATGATGATTGCCCTCGGCCAGGGCAAACGCGATGTCACCTACACGGTCGCCGATGGCGGTACACTCAAGCAATACCGTTACCGGATCATTGGCATGGAAACCCTGGACCTGCCAGCCGGCAGCTTCGAGACCGTCAAGGTCGCGAAGCTGCGCAAGGACATCGAGCAGGAAACCAGCATCTGGTTCGCCCCGGCGTTGCACTACCTGCCGGTACGTATCTGGCGACGCGACGGTGATGACGAGGAGTATGTAAGCGAGCTGGAGGACTTCAGCCGCTCGCTGCGAGTCAAAAAAACTAGCGCCAGTCCTGACCCAATCCAGTAAAGATAAACATATTGGCCACTGAATCCACGAAAAACACGGAAGAATAAATTCCTTTCCAGAAATTTTTTCTGTGTCCTTCCGTGGTTTCTGTGGCGCTAATGAATTCTGCTAGGTCTTGGGCAGAGTTACGCCCTGCTGGCCCTGGTACTTGCCACCGCGGTCTTTGTAGGACGTTTCGCAGACTTCGTCCGATTCCAGGAACAGCACCTGCGCCACACCTTCATTGGCGTAGATCTTTGCGGGCAGGGGCGTCGTGTTGGAAAATTCCAGGGTGACATGCCCTTCCCACTCCGGCTCGAACGGCGTGACATTGACGATGATGCCGCAGCGGGCATAGGTGGACTTACCCAGACAGATGGTGAGCACGTTGCGCGGAATACGGAAGTACTCGACAGTTCGCGCCAGCGCGAACGAGTTCGGCGGGATAATGCAGACATCCGCTTTCAGGTCGACAAAGCTGCTGGCATCAAAGTTCTTCGGGTCGACGATGGCCGAATTGATATTCGTGAAGATCTTGAATTCGTCGGAACAGCGGATATCGTAACCATAACTGGAAGTCCCGTAGGACACGATACGACCGGCCCCGTTTTCGCGCACCTGGCCCGCCTCAAACGGCTCGATCATGCCGTGCTCCCTGGCCATCCTGCGTATCCACTTGTCTGACTTAATCGACATATTTCTGCGCGTCCACTCTGGTCATTGGGGCTAATAATCGCTCAGGTGGGCAGGAGACAAGACAAAAACTGACGAGGAAGCGGAGTGTATACGGTGATACATGAGCATTCCGAGCCGTTTATTCAACGCCGTATCGTGCCACCCGAGCAGGCTATTAATCGTTCTGGATCACGATCTGTGGAAAGCGCGCGGCATAGTCCTTGGTCTTCAGGGACAGCTTGGCCGCGGTACGGCGGGCAATTTCCCTGTAGATCTGCGAGATGCGCGATTCGGGATCGGCGACGACCGTGGGCTTGCCGGAATCGGTTTCTTCGCGAATCCGCTTGTCCAGCGGCAGCGCCCCCAGAAAGTCGGCGTTGTTCTGCTCCGACATGCGCTCACCACCACCCTGGCCGAAGATATACTCCTCATGACCGCATTCGCTGCAGATATGAATGCTCATGTTCTCGATCACACCCAGCACCGGCACCTCGACCTTCTCGAACATCTTCAGTCCCTTGCGCGCATCCAGCAAGGCAATGTCCTGCGGTGTCGTGATAATTACGGCACCACTGACCGGTACCTGCTGCGCCAGCGTCAGCTGGATATCACCGGTGCCCGGCGGCAGGTCGATGATCAGGTAGTCCAGGTCCTTCCAGTTGGTGTCATTCAGCAACTGCTGCAGCGCCTGGGTGACCATTGGCCCACGCCAGATCATCGGTGTTTCCTCATCGACAAGAAAGCCGATGGACATGGCCTGCAGGTTATAGCTGTTCATGGGTTCCAGGGTTTTGCCGTCGATGGATTCCGGCTTGCCTGCGACACCCAGCATGCGTGGCTGACTTGGCCCGTAAATATCGGCATCGAGTATACCGACATTTGCACCCTCGACCGACAGCGCCAGTGCCAGGTTCACGGCGGTGGTGGATTTACCCACCCCGCCCTTGCCTGAGGCAACGGCGATAATGTTCTTGATGGCCTCAATGTGCTTGACGCCTTTCTGCGCGGAATGCGCGGCAATCTTTGTAGACACATTGACCGTGGCGCTATTGATACCATCAACAGACTCGAGCAGTTCCTTCAGCCGGGTTGCGAGGTCATCATGATAGCCCTTGGCAGGAAAGCCAAGCACAACGGAAACCTCGACCTTGTCGCCCTCGATCCTGATGTCCTTGATGCACTTGGTCGACACCAGATCACGTTCCAGGTAGGGGTCAATATAGGTTGCCAGTTGCGTTTCAATCTGGGCTTGGGTTACATCAGCCATGGGTATGCTCCTTGGGAAATCAGACGCCGGCCTTGTGGCCGGTGAAAATTGACCGCGAATTGTACACGATCTTGCCGGAACCGTCCCGCCACCGGGTAAAACCTGCACCACGCATACCGCACCGGCGACAGGTCTATGGCATACTTAGCGCCCGAATATTCATACACGTTTCAGGGTTTTAATCCCGATAGCCGCGAATGAGTCAAGAAAAACGCACAATCCTGGTCACCAGCGCCCTGCCCTATGCCAACGGGCCCATTCACATCGGCCACCTGGTGGAGTACATACAGACGGACATCTGGGTACGGTTCCAGAAATTGCGCGGGCATAACTGCCTGTATGTGTGCGCCGATGATGCGCACGGGACGCCTGTCATGCTGCGCGCGCGCCAGCAGGGTATTTCACCGGAGGCGCTGATCGAGCAATCGTCGCTGGAGCACCAGGCGGACTTTGCCGGTTTCAGTATCGGTTTTGACAACTATCATTCCACCCATTCAGATGAAAACCGGATGTTTTCCGAGCTGATATTTACACGCAATCAGGCCGGCGGTCATATTGCCGCGCGTACCATCACGCAGGCCTACGACGCGCAGGAAAACATGTTCCTGCCAGACCGCTTTATCAAGGGTGAATGCCCGCGGTGTGGCGCCCCCGACCAGTACGGTGACAATTGCGAAGTCTGCGGTTCTACCTATTCACCCACAGAACTGAAGAACCCGGTGTCCGCCATCTCCGGCACCACACCCGTTGAGAGGGAATCCGAGCACCTGTTCTTCAAACTGACCGACTTTGAAGACATGCTGCAGCAGTGGATCAAGGCTGGACACCTGCAACCCGAGGTTGCCCACAAGGTGGAGGAATGGTTCAGTGACGGCCTGCAGGAATGGGGTATTTCCCGGGATGCACCCTACTTCGGTTTCGAGATTCCCGGCCACCCCGGGAAATTTTTCTATGTCTGGATGGATGCTCCCATCGGTTACATGGCAAGCTTCAGGAACCTCTGTGACAAGACAGACGGTCTGGATTTTGACCATTACTGGAGCACTCATTCCAGAATCGAGCTGTACCACTTCATCGGCAAGGACATTATCAACTTCCACGCCCTGTTCTGGCCGGCAATGCTCAGTGGCGCGGGCTTCCGTACCCCCACAGCCATCTTCGCGCACGGCTTTCTCACCGTTGATGGCCAGAAAATGTCCAAGTCCCGCGGCACCTTTATCAAGGCGCGCACCTACCTGGATCACCTCAACCCGGAATACCTGCGCTATTACTTCGCGGCCAAACTCGGCAGCGGCGTGGACGACATTGACCTGAATCTCGAGGACTTCGTGGCACGTGTTAACAGCGATCTGGTGGGCAAGGTCGTCAACATCGCCAGCCGCTGCGCCGGCTTTATCAACAAGCGTTTTGCAGGACGCCTCGCCGGTGAATGCAGCGAGCCGGGCCTGTATCAATCGTTCGTGTCCGAAGGCAACGACATCGCCGCCCATTACGAGGAGCGCGAATTCGGTCACGCCATCCGCAGAATCATGGCGCTGGCCGATCGGGCCAACCAGTATATTGATGCCAACAAGCCCTGGGTGCTGGCAAAACAGGAAGGCCGGGAACAGACTGTACAGGACGTCTGCAGTGTCGGCCTTAACCTGTTCCGGGTACTGATGACCTACCTGCAACCGGTATTGCCGGTCATGGCAGCCGAGGTAGAAACCTTCCTGAACATTCCGGTCATGACCTGGGACGCCATTGAGAAGCCACTGACCGCTCACACCATCAACCCGTTCAAGCCGCTGATGACGCGTGTTGAAGAGGAGAAAATAGACACCATGCTGGATGAATCGAAACACAGCCTCGGCGGAACCGTGGCGGCGGCAACAAGCGCCAGCGCTGCCCTGCAGACTGAACCGCTTGCGGAACCCATCGCCATCGAGGACTTTGCCAGGATCGATCTGCGCATCGCGCGCATCACACGCGCTGCGCATGTCGAGGGTGCTGACAAGCTGCTGCAGCTGACGCTCGACATCGGCGGCGAGACGCGCAATGTCTTTGCCGGCATCAAGTCCGCCTATACGCCTGAGTCACTGGAAGGTAAATTAACCGTGATGGTCGCCAATCTCGCCCCGCGCAAGATGCGTTTTGGCGTCTCCGAAGGCATGGTGCTGGCGGCAGGCCCGGGCGGTAGCGACCTGTTCGTGTTGCATCCCGACGACGGCGCACAACCCGGAATGCGCGTTAAATAATATATGCAATCTATTGTTTTTTAATATTTAACAAGACAAGGCAGGCGCGAATCGCGGCGCGACGCCGCTCCTGCCGGTAACACAAGCGAGGGTGCGCAAATAATTTGATGACCGAACTTGCCCTTATCCTGGTCAGCACCGTGCTGGTCAATAATTTTGTACTGGTGAAGTTCCTCGGCCTGTGCCCGTTTATGGGTGTCTCACGCAGTGTCGATACCGCCACCGGAATGGCGCTGGCGACCACCTTCGTCCTGACGCTGTCTTCCATCTGCAGTTACCTCGCCAATGAATATTTACTGGAGCCGCTGGGGCTCGAATACCTGCGCACAGTCACCTTTATCCTGGTGATTGCTGCCGTGGTGCAGTTCACGGAGATGGTGGTTCACAAGACCAGTCCGCTGCTCTACAAGGTACTGGGCATCTTTCTGCCCCTGATCACCACCAACTGTGCCGTTCTCGGGGTGGCCTTGCTGAACGTGCAGCAACACTTTAATTTTATCGAGTCAGCCGTCTACGGCTTCGGTGCCGCGGTCGGCTTTTCAATGGTGCTGATTCTGTTTTCCGCGATTCGTGAACGGGTTGCGGCCGCCGATGTCCCGGTACCGTTTCGCGGTTCCGCTATTGCACTGGTAACCGCCGGTCTCATGTCGCTGGCGTTCATGGGTTTTTCCGGACTCATCAAGGGCTGATCGCCATTTATTGATGCGCGAATTGCCGGCCTCGATACCATGCTGACCGCACTGATTGCTTTGGGGATACTTGCCGCACTGATTGGCCTGGTGCTGGGCTATGCGGCGATTCGTTTTCATGTCGACAGTGACCCGGTGGTCGAGCAGATCGACGCCCTGCTGCCACAAACACAGTGCGGCCAGTGCACCTATGCAGGCTGCCGTCCCTATGCCGAGGCCATTGCGGCCGGTGAGGCGGATATCAACCAGTGCCCGCCGGGCGGCGAAGCAACGATCAACGCGCTTGCGGACTTGCTGGGCAAGGATCCGAAGCCGTTGAATCCGGAGCACGGCGAGCATTCCGAAAAAACCGTGGTAACCATTGATGAGCAGGTCTGCATCGGTTGCACCTTGTGCATTCAGGCCTGTCCGGTCGATGCCATCGTGGGCGCCGCCAAGCAGATGCACACCGTCATCCGTGAGGAATGCACGGGCTGCAACCTGTGCATTGCACCCTGCCCGGTCGAGTGCATCCATATCGTCCCGGTGCGACCCGACATTGGCAACTGGGTCTGGCCAAAGCCGGCCGATCAGGCGCCGGGGGAGATCCAGCATGGCTGATTCCGCCGCCAGTTTCCGTCGCCCGTCCCCTTCATCTTCGACGCGGCTGCATACCTTCCACGGTGGCCTGAAACTGGCCGGTCACCGCGAACTGACGGCGGCAAGACCGATCCTGCCGGCCGGCGTGCCACCGTTGCTGACGGTGCCTTTGCAACAGCACATCGGCACACCGGCCGAATGCCTGGTAGCGCCGGGTGACGCGGTCTTCAAGGGCCAGTTGATTGCCCGGCAAGTCGGCATCATCAGCGCACCCGTGCATGCACCCAGCTCCGGGACGGTGGTGGCGGTTGAAGAGCGCCCGGTTCCCCACCCCTCCGGTCTGCTGGCCCCCTGTATCATCATCGAAACCGACGGGCTGGACCGTTACCGGGACGCTGCAGACACGGCGCTTGATTATGCGCGCATGGCACCGGGCGCCCTCTGTGACCTGATACGCGAAGCAGGCATTGTCGGCCTCGGTGGAGCAGGATTTCCCACCCATGTCAAACTGGGTCGGGACAAACACAGTATCGAACTGCTGCTGATCAACGCCGTCGAGTGCGAACCCTATATCGCCTGCGATAACCGACTGCTGCAGGAACGCGCAGACGAGGTCCTCGAGGGGGTCAGGATACTGCAACATGCCGTGCAGCCGCAGAACTGCATCATCGCCATTGAAGACGGCATGCCGGAAGCCGAGGCGGCACTGCGAACAGCGCTGGCGGCAAACAATGAGACGGATATCTCGGTGGTGCGTATCCCGGAAATCTATCCGAGTGGTGGTGAGCGCCAGCTGATCAGGATAATCACCGGGAAGGAAGTACCCAGCCAGGGATTCCCGGCGGAAATCGGCATCGTTTGCCAGAACGTCGGCACGGCCGCGGCTGTCCATAACGCGGTTATCAGGCAGCAACCGCTGCTGTCACGCATCGTCACGGTGACCGGTGACGGTGTGGCGCGACCACAGAATTTCGAAACCCTGATCGGCACACCGGTCAGTCACCTGGTTGCATGCGCCGGCGGCTATACACAGGACGTGGAGCGCCTGCTGATCGGCGGCCCGATGATGGGTTATGCCGTTGCCGACGACCACATTCCCGTCACCAAGACCATCAACTGCATCCTGGCGGTCAGCCATGAGGAGATGCCTGCACCCCCACCGGCACAACCCTGCATCCGCTGCGGCAAGTGCACCGAGGTGTGCCCGGCCGATCTGCTGCCGCAGCAACTGTACTGGTATGCGCACAGCAGCAATCTTGACGCCGCACAGGACTACAGCCTGTTTGATTGCATTGAGTGCGGCTGCTGCGCCTATGTATGCCCGAGTCATATCCCGCTGGTGCAGTATTATCGCCATGCGAAGACGGAAATCTGGGCACGGGAGAAGCGCACCCATGCATCTGACCTCGCGCGGCAACGGCACGAGGCACGCCTCAGCCGGCTCGATCGCATCAAGCAGGAACGTGAAGCACGAATGGCCAGGAAAAAACAGGCCCTCTCCGCTGATGGCGGCAGCAGCGAGATCAAGAAGGCGACCATACAGGCGGCACTGGAGCGAGTGAAGCGCAAAAAGGAACAGGCCGGCATGGCACCGAAAAACGTCGACAACCTGACCGCGGAGCAACAGCAATTGATTGCCGCGGCGGATAACCGTCGCCGGCAAAAAAACCGGGGCAACATTACAGAATAATGGAATTCAAGACCTACAGCTCGCCGCACCTGCCGGTATCTGACAGCGTCCCGGCGATGATGCAGCGCGTGTTGCTGGCGCTGTTGCCCGGCATTGTCTATATGATCTGCATCTTCGGCTGGGGTACCCTGATTAATATTCTGCTGGCCGGCCTGACCGCGCTGGTTGCCGAAGCCACCGTACTGAAACTGCGCAATCGCCACGTGACCACATTGCTGGATGGCAGCGCGCTGGTTACCGGGGTATTGCTGGCACTGGCACTGCCGTCACTGACGCCCTGGTGGATTCCAGTCATCGGCAGCCTGTTTGCCGTCGTGATTGCAAAACAACTCTATGGCGGACTGGGTTACAACCCGTTTAATCCGGCCATGGCCGGGTATGTGGTGCTGCTTATTTCCTTTCCACTGGAATTGTCGCTCTGGCCTGTGCCCGGCGCGGGCATGGGTTTTAGCGATACCCTGGTGCATGTCTTTGGCACTGGCCTGCCGGCCGACCAGACACTGGATACCCTGACCATGGCCACACCCATGGATGACATCAAGATGCGGCTGGGACTGAGTGAAACACTCAGCGAAATGCAGGGCAGCGCGCTGTTCGGCAGTTTTGCAGGAGCAACCTGGGAGTGGATCAACCTGTGGTTCCTGATCGGCGGCTTGTGGCTGCTGCAGATGAGAGTTATCCAGTGGCAGATCCCGGCCGGTATGCTCGGCGGTCTGGCCTTCATTGCCTTCGTGTTTTATGCCGTTAACCCGGATGTCTATACCACACCGATCTTTCAACTGTTCAGCGGCGCCGCCATGCTGGGTGCGTTTTTTATTGCCACTGACCCGGTGTCTGCCTGCACCACACCCCGTGGACGCCTCTATTATGGTATGGGCATTGGTCTGCTGACCTACATTATCCGCACCTGGGGTGGCTACCCCGAAGGCGTCGCCTTCGCGGTGCTGTTGATGAATATGGCGGCACCGACCATTGACCACTACACGCGGCCACGCGTGTTCGGTCATGAGAAGTAGGTTATTGCCGTGCCCTATCGCCAGATAGCCATCACCATCATCATCCTGCTGCTGTTCGCCCTGCTGGGTACGGCCATGGTGGCCTATACCTATGACCAGACCCGCGAGCAGATCGCTGCCAATGAACGCGCCACCTTGCTGCGCAAACTGCATCGCCTGATTGCGCCGGAAACGCATAACAATGTGCTGCTGGAAGATACCGTGTCCGTACAGGATGAAGCACTGCTCGGCAGCGAGAACCCGGTCATGGTGTATCGTGCCCGCAAGGATGGTGAACCGGTCGCGCTGGTGATTGCGGCCATTGCGCCGGATGGCTACAGCGGCCCAATCAAATTACTGATCGGCATCAATGTCGACGGCTCCCTGAGCGGCGTTCGCGTGGTTGCCCACCGCGAGACCCCCGGGCTCGGTGACGCCATTGATGAAACCCGCTCCGACTGGATCCGCAGCTTTGATGGCAAATCACTGCAGGCACCCGATGTGGAGCGCTGGGCCGTCAGGAAGGACGGGGGTGAATTTGACCAGTTGACCGGTGCCACCATAACCCCGCGCGCCGTGGTGAAAGCGGTTCGTAACGCCCTGCTATACTACCAGGATCATCAGGAGGCCTTGTTTGCGCCGACTGCACCAGATTAAGCTGAATGCTGGATTATTAATCGCCACGGAATCCACAGAAGAACACGAAAAGATTCCTTGAAAGGCATTTGTTATTTCGTGGATTCCGAGGATTTCGTGGCCATTTTTTTATCAGTTTGAGCCAGGACTTTTCTTTATCACCAGAGAAATACTGATGAGCGAACCGACATATACACACATCCTCAAGCAGGGCCTGTGGGTCAACAACCCGGGCCTGGTGCAGTTGCTTGGGCTCTGTCCGCTGCTGGCTGTGACCACCAATGCCATCAATGGACTGGGACTGGGTCTTGCCACCCTGCTGACACTGGTTGCATCGAATGTCACCGTGTCACTGATTCGTAACCTGGTCCGCCCCGAAGTGCGCATCCCGGTCTTCGTGCTGGTGATCGCGTCCATTGTCACGGTCATCGAACTGGCGATGAATGCCTGGCTGCATGAACTCTACCTGATCCTGGGGATCTTTATCCCCCTGATCGTAACCAATTGTGCCATTATCGGCCGCGCGGAATCCTTCGCATCACGTCACAGCGTCGACCGCGCATTGCTGGATGGACTGGCGATGGGTGCCGGCTTCACACTGGTACTGGTAGCCCTGGGTGGCCTGCGCGAACTCATCGGTCAAGGTACCCTGCTGTCTCAGGCCCACCTCATGTTCGGCGAATTCGGTCGTCAACTCAGCGTAACAGTGATCGATGATTACCGCGGTTTCCTGCTGGCCATATTACCGCCAGGCGCGTTCCTCGGACTGGGCTTCCTGATAGCAGGCATGAATATCATCAATGCGCGTCGTGAAAAACGGGCGCTCGTAAAAACGATGCCGCTTGGCCAGCCGTCACAAGCCTGAGCAGACGTGAACCGCGCAAAGCGCCAGCAGATATTCGCGCGACTGCGTGCAGCCAACCCTGAACCGGTCACAGAACTGCACTATGGCAATGCGTTCCAGCTGCTGGTCGCCGTCATCCTGTCTGCCCAGGCCACAGATGTCGGTGTTAACAAGGCGACCCGCGCACTGTTTAAAAAGGTCAGGACACCGCGCGCCATGCTGGACCTCGGCGAACAGGGTCTCAGGGAATACATTAAAACCATCGGCCTGTTCAACACCAAGGCGAAAAATATCATCAAGGCCTGCGTCCTGCTGGAAGAGCGGCATGGCGGCAAGGTGCCGGAAGACCGTAGCGCGCTCGAGGCCCTCCCCGGCGTCGGACGCAAGACTGCCAACGTAGTGCTGAACACGGCCTTCGGTCATCCGACCATCGCCGTGGACACGCATATCTTCCGGGTGGCCAACCGCACCGGTATTGCACCCGGCAAAAATGTCGCCGAGGTCGAACAGCGTCTGCTGCGGCTGGTGCCAAATGAATTCAGGCTGGATGCCCACCACTGGCTGATACTGCACGGGCGCTATACCTGCATTGCCCGCAAACCGCGCTGCCAGTCCTGCTGCATAGCGGACCTGTGTGAATACAGGGATAAAACCCCGGATCAGTTCGACGATCAGAAAAGCGTTGTAACCCGCTGATAATTTGCTATATTCACGGCGCAATAAACAACCTGGCGACCGCGAGACAAGACCGCGCACAATCCTTGTGCCCGGAAACTTTTTGATTGAGTCAATGTCGTACCGGGTGACGAGACAACAGATCGAGTCAATCGACCGGAAACATGCAGGGTCTTTGCCCTGCTTTTTTTATACTCTGATGGAGGCATTTCCAATGTCACAAAAAACTACCAAGAAACCCCTGTCCATTGCGCTCGGTGCCGCATTCGTGACCTCGCTGGCCGCCACACCGGCAGCCAATGCATCAGCGAATCCGTTTGCCATGTCCGAACTGCGCGGTGGTTACATGGTTGCTGAAACGGCAGAAGGCAAGTGTGGTAGCGGCAAGGTAACGGACGAAAGCAAGACTAGCAGCGGCATGATGATGGAAGAAGGCAAGTGCGGCGCCAACAAGACCAAAGCCGAAGGCAAGTGTGGCGAAGGCAAATGCGGCAGCGGCAAGGTAACGGACGAAAGCAAGACCAGCAGCGGCATGATGGAAGAAGGCAAGTGCGGCGCTAACAAGTAACCGCAACCTGTCAGTGTTGCTGTGAGCATCCAATCCTACCCGGTCACAGGAACAGGCCTTGGCCTGCGACGGTCCCTGATGGGACCGTTGCGGGACAACCCGCCGGAGACGGTCGATTTTTTCGAGGTCGCTCCGGAGAACTGGATAGGCATTGGCGGCAGGATGGGCAAGCACTTGCGTTACTTTACCGAGCGCTACCCGTTTGTCGCTCACGGCTTGTCCTTATCCATCGGCAGTCCTGCAGCGCTGGATGAAACCTTCGTTCAGCGGGTCAAGCGCCTGCTTGATGAACACAACATTCGTTTCTACTCTGAACATCTGAGTTATTGCAGTGATGACGGGCACCTCTATGACCTGATGCCCATCCCCTTTACCGAAGAAGCCGTGCATTATGTTGCCGCGCGCATTCGCCGTGTGCAGGACATCCTGGAACGCCGTATCGCCATGGAAAATGTTTCCTACTACGCCGCACCCGGCAAGGAAATGGAAGAGATCGACTTTTTGAACGCGGTGCTGAATGAAGCCGACTGCGACCTGTTACTGGATGTGAACAACATCTATGTCAACAGCATCAACCACCGCTATGACGCGGAAACGTTCCTCAAATCGCTGCCGGCCGATCGCATCGCCTATTTTCATATTGCGGGGCATTATGACGACGCCGAAGACATCAAGATTGATACCCATGGTGCAGCGGTGATTGATCCTGTCTGGTCACTACTGGAGACGGCCTACCGGCATTTTGGTGTAGTGCCGACACTGCTGGAGCGCGACTTCAATATACCACCGTTGCCTGAGCTCCTCGCTGAGGTCAGCCATATTGCAGAGTTGCAGGACAAATGGCGGGGTAACAGCCATGACCGGGACATCAGCCATGGCATCCAAGCCTGATTTTACCCGGCAGCAGTACGCATTTGCCGCGCATATCCGTGACCCCGAACACCAGCCGGCACCGGCTGATGTCGAAGACCGGCGCATGGCGATCTATCGGGAGCTGTTTTACAGCAATATCGAAGGCTTTCTCAGCAACAGTTTCCCCGTATTGCGCACGCTGCACGATGATGATCACTGGCATGCGCTGGTACGGGAGTTTTACAGCCAGCATCATGCGCAGACACCGTTGTTCCTGGAAATACCGCGAGAGTTTCTGCTCTGGCTGGAGAGCAGGCACGGCAACTATCCCGACGACATGCCCTTCCTGTACGAGCTGGCCCACTATGAATGGGCCGAGCTGGCACTTTCAATATCGGAGACATCCTGTGACGCTGCCGACATCGATCCGGAGGGTGATTTACTGAGCGGCATCCCGGTACTGTCCCCGCTGGCATGGCATCTGAGCTACCGGTATCCGGTACATGAAATCAGTCCGGACAGACGGCCGCAACAGCCCGGCGATGAACCCACCTACCTTGTCGTCTATCGTGACCGTAACGACGACATGGGCTTCCTGTTGATCAATCCGGTCACCAAACGACTGCTGGAACTGATTGACGCGGACAAGGGTGAAAGCGGTGAGCAGTTGTTGCGGCGTATTGCAAAGGAAATGTCACATCCACAGCCTGCCGTGGTCATAGACGGCGGCATCGGGATCCTCAAAGGACTCACAGAAAAAGACATCATTCTCGGCACAAAACAACTGTAGGTTCACTATTCTGCAAAAGAGGGCACCTGCATGATCGGCATACTGAATTGCTTCCAGAATCTGCTGGACAAGACCCGCGCCCTTGATTTTCTTGCGCCGCTGGCTCTGCGACTCTACCTGGTACCCGTCTTCTGGATGGCTGGCTCAGGGAAACTCAACAATGCCGGACTTGACTGCCTCGGCGCTGACAGCGGCCCGTGCGATTTCACACCCGGTCAGGACATCATTGACTGGTTTGGCAACGCGGAATGGGGACTCGGTCTGCCGTTCCCCGGGATACTCGCCTATCTCGCCGCCTATACCGAATACTTCGGTGCCATTCTGCTGTTAATCGGTCTGGCCGTGCGCTGGATATCGGTACCTCTCATGATCACCATGGTGGTGGCCGCTGTCACCGTCCATTTACAGAATGGATGGCTGGCCATTGCAGAGGGCACTGGCCTCTTTGCCACTGAGCGCACAGAAGGCGCCATCGATCGACTCAATGTCGCCAGGAGCATTTTGCAGGAACATGGCAACTACAGCTGGTTAACCGAAAATGGCAGTTTTGTTGTCCTGAATAACGGCATCGAATTTGCTGCCACCTACTTCATCATGTTGCTGGTACTGTTTTTCACAGGTGCGGGCAACTACTTCAGTATCGACTACTGGATTTCGCGCAAGTGGCGTCGCTGACCCGACGGGCTAATCGTGCTTGCGGCAATATTTCTGAAGCTGCCTGAGTATGAGGCCGGCGCGGTGCGCCTGCTCCATTGCCCCTTGCATTGCCACGCCAAGCTGGCGTGGCGGCGATGGCAGTGAGTTCAGCAGTAATGCAGCGGTACCGCAATAACTGACGATTGCGGCCAGGGGCTGATTCAATTCATTGACGATAGCCGTCGCTGTTTCCCGTTGAAGGGGTCGTGCATATTGCCCGCCGTTCTCCTGTTCGGTGATATCCCTGACGACACCGTAAATTAATCGCTCTTCGAGCACCGCTACCAGCGTCCATGCAAGCCACCTGAATGAACCATCCTTGCAGCGGTAACGGACCTCGAATCGGGTTGTTGATTCACTGTCAACCAGTTGTCCAATCGTTACCCGTGCCGCCACCCTGTCATCCGGGTGAATGTATTCAATAAAGGGGGTTTTGAGCAACTCCTGCCTGGAGTACCCCAGGGTGTGTTCAAAGGCTGGATTAATCATCTGGAAACAGCCGTCAAAGTCCGCCACGCACAGCATATCCAGCGAGAGATTAAACAGTTTTTTCATCGCATCCTGCTGAATCAACCGGTTCACCCTGGCCGTTTCGAGCGCCTGGCACCGCCCCTGCCGCAGCTTGTTACCTGTTATTGCTGACATCACCACTCCCCCTCGCTAATCCACTGACCACTTCATGGGTCTGACGATTATTGATACTAGTGATAAATGCCGCGTACTGAATCACCCATACGGGTGATAGCCGGATTTTGATCCGTTCACCTCATTTCCCGACCTGTTTAGAATCCATAAAGCAGCCATCGGGACTGGTCATGATCGATGACAGTTTCATTCCGCAGGCTGATATTGCACCCTGCGTGAAGGGAATTGCACCGGGTCTTGAATAAAGACCTTATGCGCAGCAATAAACTCGCATGAAGTAATGCTCTCCAGATAAGTGTCATCGATTGCAGGATTTGTGATGAAAGACTTCCGATACAATACCCGCTACCACAGCGACCAGCAGTAACAGCCATAAATCCATACGCGAGTTGGCGTGCGTCCTTGCCGGTAATGCCCCGTATTTTCGCTTGTTGATATTCTTTTTCGGTTGCATTATTCCGGACCCGTCAATCGCGTCGGATACCACCACCTCCCCGGGTAATGATGAAATGGACGCTGCAACCCTTAGCGTAACAGCCTTCCCTGCCGCCGTTGCAAAAGATGGGCCGTCATCCACAACCAATTCAGCATTGGCGGCCCCCAGTATGGCCAGCAGAATCAAGGTGGGCGCAACGCCGAACAGATATAACTGCTTCATTTCAGGTTCTCCGTTAATCCGGTCTTTTATCGCCAGGGGCATTTCCCCTGGTTGCCTGCAAATCAATCCTGGCGAACCCTGTGCAGTGAAGATATTGTGGAAACTACATAGAAAAAGCGGGCGTGGCATCATTCACCGGATTCAGGGCGTTGGTCAATACCCGGGCTTGATGGCAATTCGCTGGATAAATTCAAGTGGCCGGATGTATAGGCTAGAATAGCCGGGCAAGACAACCGGGCTGTCACCCACTTACCAACAGGGCACTCAACATGTTCAACAGGCTCATCGGCATGCACTCCCCGGCAATACTTGTGCACCTGCCACGCACGGGAATTACACTGCTCATGACCTTTCTGCTTGCAACCATGACAGGGTGCGCAACACAGCAGGCTATAATCACAAAGGTCAACCCGCGGCATGATGAAGGCGTGCAGTATTCTCCGCAGGAAGTGTCCCGTATGATGACCGAGCTGGATTACAAACCACTGCGGATAGAAGATCCGGTGACTGAACAATCGGTTGTTGTTGCAGAGGAATATGGCGAATACAGGCTATTGTTCCAGTCGCAGCAAGATAACACTATCCGGGTCGATGTCCATATCGACAAGCAGGATAGCGAAATAGCCCTCTACTTTTACAACACCAGCAACAGCCCGCTGGGAGATCCATCGCTGCAGTTATACGAGCGACTCCTGCAGCGATTGAAGATTGAGTACGGAGCAGGGCATGTCAGCAGCAGTCGCCCCTGAGCGGATACATGGCAATCGACAGATCCGGTGAAGCGTGACACCCATCCCGGTTTCTTCCTCCGTCATTACGCGATACTTGATCACGACCCGGGACATTCATGACCCGGGCCGGCAGGGGGGACTGGATTCCTTGTCACACACATTGCACATCGACACCCCTGACAGAGTGACAAACCGGGTCCAGTCCCCCGCTTCATATCAATGAGCGGGCAACTCCCTTAACGCCCGCACACTGTCCAGCAATTCCCTTGCATCCCACTCCCGGCTGCCGATGGCACGATAGGCAATGGTGCCGTCCGGGGCAATGACAAAGGTTGTTGGCAGACCCTTCACCGGCCATTTTTCGATCACCTCGCCCGTCTGGTCCATCAGTATGGGGAAATCAGTCGGGTAGTCCGCCGAGAAAATAAAGATGGTATCTTCATCCTCTCCCATATTGATCGCCAGCATGGCGACCCCCTGCTCCTCTATCGTGTGCCAGGCTCGATTCATCGATGGCAACTCCTCCCGGCATGGCGGGCACCACGTCGCCCAGAAGTTGACGATGACGGGCTTGCCCCTGTAATCGGACAGGCGATGCAGCTTGCCATGGGTATCCTGCAACGTAAATTCAGGTGCCATAACCTTGCCGGGCACCGGCGTGAGGGTCGGCTCGGCGGACGCGTACATGGTCAGCGACCAGCCAATTAAAAGACTAACGATGAACTTCATAACCACTCCCGGTCTGCGAACGACATACAGGTGCATTTTACACGGTGCTCACTTCAACTTGTCGACATCCGGCGCACACACGATGTTGTTTATTTCGCCGCTGTGCCTTGTCTCGCCTTCCTGCCAGGTAACCACAAGATCAAACGTTGAACCGGGCGGTATGCCATAGGCCGTCAGGCCCCAGTTATAGTCACCCGGTAAATAGTCCTGCTGTGTAGGAAACATGCTCCAGCGAAGGAACAGTTTTGCAGCCGGGTCGGCATCTTCATCCGACCACGAGTCAAGCAACGGCTCCTTCAGCAGTATGTTGCCCTTCTTGCCAGCGTGCTTCATGCGCCACTGCGTCAAATCAATGAAGACAGTCTGCCCCGTTGCTGATTTTCCTGTATTACGGATGATGGTCTGGAACATGCAACCCAGCGCAAGCTGCTCTACCACCGCACTCGAGAACGCATGTTTCATCAACAGGGCACGCGTCTGGTCTGGCAGACGCTGCACCAGTTCAATCTCTATATCACTGTCGATGAAATGCCATTTCACCAGTCCATTCTCTTTACTGGCGCTGCGTAGCACTTCAGCAGCAGACAGCAACGGCACTAGCAGCAGGAAAAAAAGCATGCAAACGGTGCACTTGTACGGGTGATCATGGCTGAAACATTTGACCATAGGGTCTCGTCACTCCTTGTTTACGTTACTGCGGGTAGTCGATAAATGCTGCACGGTTCTGATTATCATGTCCAGCACACCCGGTTTATTGTGTCTATTCAACCACTCGGGAACGCTGTGGAATTAGCGGCTGGTTACTGACTGGTGGCCTTCACCAGTTGATTCCCAAGTGCCAACTCCGCGATCACGCCACGGTGATCTGAAACCGCATCAGCAATAACCCGGTATTCCCGGAACTCCAGCCCGCGGGATACAAGGATCCAGTCGAGGCGCTTGTTGCGAAAAGGGAAGGTAACCTGTCCCTGGCTTGCCGGGTCATAGGCCTTCAGGGACAGCGTATCCGCAATCAGCCGCACGACAGAGTCTTCTCCGTCCCAGTCGGCGTTAAAATCGCCCATGAGAATCATGGGGTGATCCCTGTTGCGCATCACACCGATCATTTCAAGTGCCTGCTGTCGACGTGTCTTCTCACTGGAGAAATCCAGATGCAGCGATACCACGTCCACTTGCACGTGTCGCTGACCCGGCCAGTTTATGGTTGAAACAACAAAACCCTTGGGTGTCATGGCAAGGTCCGGATTGAAGGTAATGGCTTCTGCCTGCCGGAGGTCAAGCCTTGATAACAGCGCCGTCCCGTACGCCAGCCCCAGTCCATCGACATGCATACCGTTGACCGCATTCGAGAACACAGCCTGCCTTGCCAGGTAATCAACATGATGGAAATTACCGCTCCAGTACGAGGGTCCGTCGGCTTCCTGCAAGGCAACGACATCCGGTTGTTCCCGTATCAGCATGGTTGCTATCCCGTTCAGGTTGTGGACAGTGGCTGCGGAGTTTTGCAGCAGTTGATGGAAGGCCGTTCCACGGCCATGGGCAATATTCAGTGTCATGACACGCAAGCTCGAATAATGACCTGCATCCGCCACGGTTGATGTACGTGCCGGCGCCTCAAATGTATGCACCGCTGGCAGCGTGCGCAGGTCTGCAACCGCACAGGCCTGGAGGACCAGGACGCTGGCCAGCAGCCAGAGGGCATCGACAGGACCCCACAGGTTGCGGAACCCGGTCGATGTGGAGTTCATGTGGTACTCCAGCCTGTTTGTCCTGTCACTTGCACGGCACATTCACTGCTGTGCATTCTGAAACCGGTAGCGGATCAGTTCAGTATTCAGCCATTCCGCTGCGGGCAGCTCGTTACCCTGCCCGTCTATGACCGTGTACGGCATCCCTGTCACCAGGCTGGCAGTCGCACACAGCTTGATAAACTGCTCGGGTGATTCGATGGTGTCCCTGTAGTGCTGGTATTTCTTTTCAATGTGCGCGGCAGCCTGCGCCGCATCGTGACGGGTAAAATTACGTTCAAACATCACATCCGATGTTCTGACATAGGCAATCAGGTGCTGAATGGTAGCCTCAAGGTCCCCGGCCTGCCGGGCAGCGGCGCTGCTGAATGACACCAGCAGCAGGCTCGGCAAGAGCAGGGCCATCATCCAGCCAGTCGCATGGAGGGACAGTACTTGCCATGTGGCAACTGATCTGCCTGTTTTCAGTCGTTTGCGTATCTCGGGAATCATACTCGTAGCACAGCACTTCAGGTCGGAGGGCATTATCAGCAAATAATCCGGCTTATCCCATGACTCCACGCGCCAGACAACAGGCCTCCGGAACACCCGGATTGCACGCAGATCAGGTCATCGAGGCATCAGCCGTCGGACGTACAGGCCATCATTTGTCCGCTGCGCAATTCAGGCACTCCACCTTCACCTGAATACCCCGCAGCTGATCTTGCCGGGAATTCACAGATTGGCCCAGGCCACCCTGGTGCGCTGTCTGTGTTGTATTCATGCCGCCGAGGTCGATCCAGTCCCCAAGTCGGCCGCTGACCACGGTATCGACACGCTGCGTTTCGATGACACCGTACTTGCGACCGGGCTGGTCATCGTGCTGGGCGATCTCCAGTGTGACGATATCACCGTTTATTCTGGGTATCACATAAAAGCCCCGCGTGACATCCTGATATTGCGTGGTGCTGCGCTGGTAAGGCACAGCGCCCCCATAATAGCGTTCAGTTGTCTTCAGTGGCACGCTCAACCCGCTGCTGATATAGGCTGATCGTCCTTCCATTGCCTGCACAAACTGCTGTGACGACTGCGTGGTGCTGGAGCGGCGGTCATGCAACTGAACTTGCGCACGTGAGCTGTCGACAGGATAACCGGGTGAATTGATGCCGATCTGGCTGTTACCCGTCTTGATGTCTGCGCTGGCCCGGTAGCCACTCGAGCTGTGCGTCCTGTCATTATCATTACCGACAGTAATCAGCAGTCGTTTCGGAGGGCGATCAAGGTCGGCGAGCAAGCGTTTTATCTCTGTCATCCGTTCCGGTGATGCCTTGATGATCAGGCTCCGCCCGGTCCCGGTAATGCTGCCGTCACTGCCGGCAAAGGGCTCGATAATCGGCAGGATTTCGGCACTGGTTCGGGAGTGAAGTTCGATTATTTCAATAGGGTAGTCTGCAAGTGCGCTGCCGGCATAGCCAAGCCATAGAAGCAATACACCTGTAAATAACGGGAGACGTGTCATACCATGATTCTTCCAGCCAGGACAGGGAGCAAACCTGTGCAGTTAACAGTACAATCCTCCTGATTATAACAGGCGACCAGCAACAACCCCGGCAACTATTCCGACAGGAACCATCACATGACCCGTATAGGTACCCCGCTTTCCCCCACCGCCACCCGTGTACTGCTGTGCGGCGGCGGCGAACTTGGCAAGGAAGTCGTCATCGAGCTGCAGCGCCTCGGTGTTGAAGTCATTGTCGCCGATCGTTATGACAACGCCCCGGCCATGCAAGTTGCACATCGCAGTCACACGCTTTCCATGCTGGATGGCAAGGCCCTGCGTGACATCATCGAACTGGAAAAACCGGACTATATCGTGCCGGAGATCGAGGCGATTGCAACCGATACACTCGCCGCACTGGAATCGGAAGGGTACAACATCATTCCCACCGCCCGCGCGGCACAGCTGACCATGAACCGGGAAGGCATTCGCCGGCTGGTCGCGGAGGAACTGGGCATCCGCACCTCAACGTATCGATTTGCATCGAATCGCACCGAGTTCGACAGCGCCATCGGTGCCATCGGCCTGCCCTGCATCGTGAAGCCCATCATGAGTTCGTCAGGGAAGGGGCAGAGCACCATCAGGCAGGTCTCGGACATCGATGGCGCGTGGGAGTACGCACAGCAAGGCGGGCGTACAGGCGCAGGCAAGGTTATCGTCGAGGGTTTTGTCGAGTTCGACTACGAAATCACCCAGCTCACTGTCCGTCATGCCGGCGGCACCTCGTTTTGCGAGCCTATCGGTCATGTCCAGGTCGATGGCGATTATCGCCAGTCATGGCAACCGCAACCAATGAGTGAACAGGCGCTGACCCGTGCACGCGCGATTGCCGGGCGCGTGACGGACGCACTGGGCGGCCGCGGTATTTTCGGAGTGGAACTGTTCATCAAGGGCGATGACGTCATTTTCAGCGAGGTCTCTCCTCGCCCCCACGATACCGGCATGGTCACCATGATCTCACAGGACCTGTCACAGTTCGCACTGCACGCCCGCGCCATCCTCGGGTTGCCGATACCCGTTATTCGGCAACTGGGTCCATCAGCCTCCAGCGTCATACTGGTTGAGGGGAATTCCACACGGGTTTGTTTTGAGAACGTCGAGACGGCGCTTGCCGAAGCGGATACGCAACTGCGCCTGTTCGGAAAGCCTGAAGTCAGTGGCCATCGGCGCATGGGTGTCGCCCTTGCGAAGGCGGATAGCGTCGAGGCAGCCATCGAGAAAGCCAGGCGCGCCTCCGCAGCGATCAGCATCATTCTGTAGCGCGGCGGGCATCCACGTGAAATCATGAGGAAAAGACATGACCGTCAATGAGTTAAGTGCACGTATGGAAACACTGGAAATACGCCTCATGCACCAGGAGGCCTCCATAGAGGCATTGACGCAAACCCTGCTCCAGCAGGAACAATTGATCAGATCCCAGGGCACCGCCATCGAGCGTATCGAGTCCATGATCCATGCCCTGTCGTCGACGCATACCGCAGCGCCGGGTGATGAGCCGCCACCGCCTCACTACTGACACCGGCAACACGCCTTTTTGTGATAAATGTGAACCATGTGCACCATGACGGTTGCCAGTCAGGTGAATCTGCACGTTGCGCGCTCAAGATGTACAAAAACATCGCCGATAGGGACTCATACTTCTTTATATGGACGTGACTCACGCACCATGAATGACCTGACTCTGGTTGCCCAACTCTCTATATTCGCTGCCGTCGCCAGCTTTATCTGGCTTGTCACCCGCGCATTCGGCAAACATAACGGTTGGGGAATCGCTGTATTGTTCCTCTCACCGATCAGCGCCCTTGTCTATGGCGTGAAATACTGGAAAAAAGACAAGTTGCCTTTCCTTGCCTACACAACGACCACGGTCACGGCGATTGCACTGTGCCTGTACCTGTTCTCGGCCTGGGGCGGCTGGGAACTGCTGCGTGTCAGCCAGCAGGTGCAGCAGGACATCGTGTCTCATACACTGACCGAACAGGACATGCAGGCGCTAGAGGCCATCAGCCAGACATTCGATGAACACTCCGGTCTTGATATGCAGTCCTCGAATCTGCTGCAGCTCGCCAGGAGAGAGCTGGATTTGCAGGCTAGACAACTGGCCGCCGAAGAGGATGCAAAGGCAGAAGCCACCAGGCAGGGGCTCCTTGATATCAAGCACATAGACAGGAAAACAAAGCCTGAGCAGGAGCACTACCGCCTTGCTTACGTGACCATCAAGGTTGAAGATGCGCGCAACTATGTTGGCGCTACTGTCAAGGTCACACGAAAAAATGTCGTTGAAAAAGAGTACCGCCTGGTAAAAGCCACGCAGAATCAACTTGAATTTGTGCAGCGCGCGGGCAATGGATCGTATACCTTCCGCTTCAGAAACAACGACATCGAAAAAATCAGGGTCCTTACCAAGCAACCCTATTAATCGGGGTTGACAGACTTGCCCGCGTCTGAAAAACTCGACCCCATGATAACCTGGTTGCACCGCCACATGATTAACAGCAAGCGCCGACTGCCCGTATGGAATGTCGCGCCGTGTAGCTGTGGCACCTTGAGGATTTCAGTCGAGTAGCAACACCGATCAAGTAAACAATCCCGAAGGCCGCAGCGTGCAAACCCTGCGGCCTTTTTTGTTTGATGTGCAGTTCAGTGAGCACTGCGGAGGTAGTAAAGTGTCAGTCCCGGCAGCCTACATCGGTGTTATCCTTATCTGGTCCACCACACCGCTGGCCATCCAATGGAGCGGCGCCGAGGTGGGGTACCTGTTTGGCATTACCAGCCGTATGTTGCTGGGTGTGGTGGTTGGCCTGCTCGTGGCCACCCTGCTCCACATCAGGATGCCATGGCATGCCCAGGCACGCCGAACCTACATTGCCGCGGGTCTGGGTCTGTTTTTCGCCATGTCTTCCGTGTACTGGTCATCGCAGTTCATCCCCTCCGGATGGATGTCAGTACTGTTCGGACTCGCGCCGATCATCACCGGCGTCATGGCAACACTGTGGCTTTCAGAGAAAGCGCTGACAACCTCGCGAATCGCCGGCATGCTGCTGGGGCTTGCCGGTTTGGCCGTCATGTTGCTGGGTTCCCGGACGCTGGGCCCGCATGCCGCATACGGCATCGCCGGAATGGTCTTTTCAGTGACCGCGTACTCCGCCAGCGCGGTGAGCATCAAACGCATCGGTGCAGATGTGCCGGCGCTGGCGACCACGATCGGCGGGTTAATCGTGACGGTCCCGCTACTGCTTGGTATCTATATCATTACCGGTGAGCCACTGCCCACCAGGGTGCCACCGCGAGCCATCATTGCCATCGTCTATCTTGGGGTCATTGGCTCCGTACTCGGCTTTGCGCTGTACTACTATGTGCTGAAACATGTGGATACGACCCGTGTTGCCCTGATCACGGTGGTAACACCCGTGATCGCCCTGATGCTTGGTCACCTGCTCAATGGCGAAGCCATACAATCGGAGGCGCAGATCGGAACGGCGGCCATCCTCTCCGGTTTATTGCTGTTTGAATACGGACAAAAGGCGGGCAAATGGGTACGGGATACCCTGATCGGCTAGGCGTCTGTCGGTAAAATCAGGCGCCTGGCCGACAGCTCGAATCCCGGTATACCAATAAAAGCTTTCTGGCTTTTTCAGGATGCGGTACAGTCACCCGGCACGATGAATACTCTCATTATTATGCAGGTTGAATATGCAGGCATTTTTGGCAATGATGGCGCCTTGATGTACATTCAACGGATCTCCCCCGGACTACTATGAGCAGCACGACGGCCGACAAGACAGCGCAAACTTCTGCTGAGAAGAGCAAAAAGCGCCGCCCCCGTAAAAAAGTCGCGGAAACCCGTGCCCGCAAGACGGCGAGCGGTAACACCGGCGTCAAGAAAACGACGACTACGAAAAAGGCTGCCCGCAAAAAAACCACGGCAACGAAGCCGGTCACCGGGAAGACTTCAAAAAGAGCCACCGCCCGCGATATAACAGCAACTGCCGAGCCACAACCTGTCGCTCCCGCTGCGGCTGAACCGTCAGGCACGGTTTCAGATAGCCGCACAGCGGAGGACAGCAAATCCCTTTCCTGGATGTCTGCCCAGGCGGCCAGCGCGCTCAGAGCGGTCAGGGCGAGCCAGGCCGAGAAAGGTCAGGCGGTGCTAGCAAGAACCCGAAAACAGGTGGCAGAACAGCGCATTGACGACGACAGCCTGATGAAGATCGCCGAGGAAATGCCCGTCGATAACGATGCCCTGATTGAATTCTCCGCGGAACAACCGTTTGATGAGTACCCCGGGCAGGCAGACACCGCCCACTCGGCACCGCAAGCGGTTGTGGATGCAGCAAGTACCCTTGCCGACACGCCCGACGACAGCGGCACTGGACCGCATGCCCCGGCGGTGATGATCGACGAGACGACCGAGGCGTCCCCGGCATCCCGCCGTCTGCAGGCGGAATCCGACCTCCCAACCCGGCCGCCCCTACCGCAGCCCGCCAGACGCTCGACCGGCTTACAGCCGGCCCTTGCCGCCGGCGTCCTGCTGGCCGCGCTACTGCTGGGCTATTATTTCTGGCCGGCCGGCGACGACAGCCGTGACCGTGTGGCCACACAGGAAAGCAGTAAAATCGAGGCACCCGTGGCAGCGACCGGGCCCGGGCCCATTACCGAGCCACAGGTCATTATCGTGGAGGCTGTGGACGAAGCGACCACTGCACCGGAGGCGGGACCCGGGCAGGAATCTGCGCAGAGTGATAATGAATTGACCTCCGAGGTCACCACTGCCAGCAAGGAGCCACCCGGTCAGTCGCGCACAGCCGTGGTCACACCCATCGCTGAGCCTGCGCCTGCACCTGCACCCGCACCCGCACAGACACCAGCAGCGGCCGCTGCGGTAACGCCATTGCCGGTGGCCAAAATGCCAGCGGCGGTACCCACTGCACCCCAGCCAGTGCCCGCGCAGACGGGTAATCGGGCACCTGCCCAGGGTTATTACCCACAGCAACGCCGGCCGGCCTACCCACAATACTACTACCGGTAACCGCACTACCCTGATCGGGTCCCGTATGCCGGAAAGCGCCTGTCTGGTCTGAAGCTCTTCACGCTACTGAAGTCCTGCACCCGCACCCACAGAAGAGTCCATCAGTTCCGTGCACAGGAAGGATGTCGGTATGGCAATCAGGCGCTCCCGACACCACCCACTCGTGCGATCAAGCCCGCGGGGGTTGCGGCTGTTTTCCTGGCTGCATAATGTTCGCTGCCGACGCCTGCGCTCAGGTTCTTTGCCAATATACGCTGAATAACAGACCGCTCCTGCTACGCGATGACCGGATTGCGCAATTCACCCACGCCCGTAATCTCCACGACCACTTCATCACCCGGCTGCAGATATTTCGGCGGTGTGAACCCCATGCCAACGCCGCCCGGTGTACCGGTCGCGATGATGTCACCGGGCAACAGGGTCATGCCCGCGGACAGCACGGAAATGATTGCCGGGACATCGAAGATCAGCTGGTCAAAAGTTGACCTCTGGCGTTGCTCGC
>Ga0210101_1000001_pt1 | contig 123633 bp, 120 predicted proteins | sample Muzzi_PWC_D1_FD_185534 | JGI IMG/M metagenome (GOLD analysis project Ga0210101, IMG submission 185534) | Wetland microbial communities from San Francisco Bay, California, USA, that impact long-term carbon sequestration - Muzzi_PWC_D1 (SPAdes) | ecosystem: Environmental > Aquatic > Marine >... | reverse complement strand
GAAGCAGCGCCGCCCGCCGATCGTCTCCAGCCCGGTCTCCGCGGCTCGCAGCCGCGCCTTCTCGACCACGCGCGAGCAGAACAGCTCGTTGGCGACCATTTCCGGCGGCTCGCCGTATTCGGGCTTGACGACGTGGGTGCTGGGCAGGCCCGGCTGCGGCCAGGCCCAGCGGCCGCTGCGCTCGTCGCGGTGCAGGGCGAGCTTGTGGCGCTCGCCGGGCAGCGCGAAGCGCATCCGCTGCTCGACCTCGGGGTCGAAGTGGCGGGCCAGCGGCGCCTGCACGACCTCGGCGAGTTCCTCGTCGCTGAGCCAGGCGATCGAGTCGAGGTCGGCCGGGATCAGCGGCTCGTCCTCGGGCAGGAAGGCGACCGCCCCCGGGCAGTCGCGGCCGATCTCCGCGATCAGCCCGAAGCCGTCGTCGGCGTCGATGCCCAGCTCGGCGGCGAGCCGGCGGCGCCGCTCGCCCTGCGGCAGCAGGCCCTCGATGTAGGCGTTTGTGCTCTCCTCGCTGTAGGGCTCGGCGCGAGCCGGCAGCGAGCTGCTCAGCACCGCCGCCCCGGTCCCCAGCGCCTCGAGCGGCTCCAGGTCGTAGGCCAGGCTGTAGCCGCCGCCGGCGGCCGGCCGCAGCGCCCCGATCCGCACCCCGTAGAGGTAGGCGTCGAGGTTCATTTCCGGTCTCCTGCTGGTCTTCCCTGGGTCCCCATTTGATCCAAAGAGTCTAAACGGGAGAACCGGATGACCGCGGGCGAAGGGCAAGAACGCCCGCGGACAGCCGGTCATCGAATTGGAGGAAGCGGGTGGGCCGCCCGACTCCGGGCCGTCCCGCCCGCCTGGCACTTCGCTTGGCTAATCAAGGTTTATATCAGAAAAGCTCATCCAATAGAGCCGCGAGAAGCATTAGCCGTAGCGCTCGCCGATGATCGCCCTCAGCTTGGCCCGGTCGTGGCGGGCCTGGACGCGGCGCACGGTGCCCGAGCGGGAGCGCATCACCAGCGATTCGGTGCCGGCGCCGGCCCCCCGGTAGCGGACGCCCTGCAGGACGTCGCCGTCGGTGACCCCGCTGGCCGAGAAGAAGACGTCGTCGCCGGAGCAGAGGTCGTCGCAGGTGAGGACGCGGTCGAGGTCGTAGCCGGCGTCGAGCGCGGCGCTGCGCTCGGCGTCGTCGCGCGGCCAGAGGCGGCCGAGCAGCTGGCCGCCCATCGACTTCAGCGCCGCTGCGGAGAGCACGCCCTCCGGGGTGCCGCCGATCCCCCACAGCAGGTCGACCGGGGAGCGGTCGCTGACCGCCAACAGGGCGGCGGAGACGTCGCCGTCGGTGATCAGGCGGATGCGGCCGCCCGCCTCGCGCACCTCGCGCATCGCGTCGGCGTGGCGGGGGCGATCGAGCATCACGACGGTGACGTCGCCGACGCTCCCCCCCTTGCGCTCGGCGATCGCCTTCAGCGTCTCGGGCAGCGGCCGGTCGAGGTCGAGCAGGTCGGCGATCTCCTCGCCGCCGGCGATCTTCTCCATGTAGACGCAGGGCCCGGGGTCGAACATCGTGCCGCGCTCGGCGAGGGCGATCACCGCCAGCGCGCTGGGCATGCCGAGCGCGCAGAGCCGCGTCCCCTCCAGCGGGTCGACCGCGATGTCGACCACGGGGGGGTTGCCGTCGCCGATCTGCTCGCCGTTGTAGAGCATCGGCGCCTCGTCCTTCTCCCCCTCGCCGATCACCACGACCCCGTCCATCGAGACCGAGTCGAGCACGAGGCGCATCGCGTCGACCGCAGCCTGGTCGGCGGCGATCTTGTCCCCCCGCCCGACCCAGCGGGCCGCGGCCAGCGCCGCCGCCTCGGTGACGCGGACCAGCTCCAGCGCGAGGTTGCGGTCCGGCTTGGTGGGCTGCGTGCCGGGGTCTGGCGAGGTCTCCCCCATGCGACCCGCAGGCTATCGGACGTGCCGGGAGTTAGACCCCATAGTGGGCACCAAATCACCGGCACGTCTAGCCGTCGCCGGCCGCTCAGCCGTCGCCGGGCGCTCAGCCGTAGGCGCAGCCGTCGATGCCGTATTCGCGCGCCAGCTTCGCGGAGCGCGCGAAGCTCTTGCCGAAGGCGGCGGTCGGGGAGCCGGAGGCTTCGCTTGCGCCTTCGACCCCTTCTTCCAGCGCGGAGAGGAAGCCTTCGACCTGCGCCTCGTCGCCGGGGGGCGCCCCGAGGGCGCGGATTTCCTCGACCTGGGTTTCCAGCCCGGGGAGGAAGACGGCCTTGACCGCTTCGACGATCAACGCGGAGTTCGCCCCTCCCGAGCCGCCTTTGTGCTTCTTCACGTAAGCCCCCATCTTCGCCAGGCTCTGTTTCTTCTGCTTTTCGCAGATCGCGTTCGCCCGCTGGACGAATTCGGCCTTGGAGAGTCCGCCAGAGGGCGCCGCGCCCTTGCCCGACGAGCCGCCGCTGCCCGACGACGCACCGGGTTTGTCGGAGGAACCGGGGCCGTTGGCGGGGGGCGTTTTGCCCTTGCCCGACGAGCCGCCGGATTCGCCCTCAGTGGCCGTACCGGTGGCTTCGCCGGTCGTGGCGCTGCTCGAGTCGCCGCCGCCGCAGCCCCCGAGAGCCGCCACGAGCGCGATCGCCGCGAGCCATAGGGAAAGGCTGGTAATCAGGTTTCTCCTCATCGCGCGAGCACGATACAGAACCGTCGTCCCGATAGAGTCGCGCCAACCGTCCCGATAGAGTCGCGCCGACCGATGGACCGCAGATGGGGACTGACGCTGCCCTTGCCCGGGCTGCCGCTCGCCGAGCACGAGGAGCTCGTGCGGCGGGCCGAGGCGGCCGGCTACACCGACCTGTGGAGCGGCGAGACGAACGGGCCGGACGGCTTCACGCCGCTGGCGCTGGGCGCCGCCTGGACCGAGCGGGCGCGCCTGGGAACCGGGATCGTCGGCGTCTTCCAGCGCGGCCCGGCGCTGCTCGCCCAGGAGGCGGCGGCGCTCGCCGACGCCTCACGGGGGCGCTTCGCGCTGGGGATCGGCTCCTCCTCGGACCGGATCGTCGAAGGCTGGAACGGCATCCCCTTCGAGCGACCGCTCAGCCGGGTGCGCGAGACGCTCGAGTTCCTGCGCACCGCGCTCGAGGGCGAGCGCACCGCGAGCGGCTTCAAGCTGGAGACCGCGCCGGCCCACCGCGTGCCGATCGTGCTCGCCGCGCTGCGCGGCAAGATGCTGGAGCTGGCGGTCGAGCGGGCCGACGGCGCCTTCACCAACTTCCTGCCGCTCGCCGGCCTGCCGCAGGTCGCCGCCCAGCTCGACCGCGCCCCCGAGGGCTTCGAGCTGCTCTGCCGCTTCTTCTGCCTGCCGGGCGAGCGCGAGGCGGTCGAGCCGCTCGCCCGCTTCATGTTCTCCTCCTACATCACCGTCCCCGTCTACGCCGCCTTCTACCGCTGGCTCGGCTACGGCGAGCAGATCGACGCGATGGTCGCCGCCTGGGAGACGGGCGACCGCCAGGGCGCCGCCGCGGCCGCCCCCTGGGAGCTGATCGAGGACACCTTCGTCTTCGGCTCGCCCGAGCAGATGCGCGAGCGGCTCGACGCCTTCGTCGCCGGCGGGGTGACGCTGCCGGTGCTCACTCCGATCGTCCCGCCCGAGAAGCTGGGGGAGACGATCGAGGCGCTGGCCCCGTAGGGCTCCCGCGCGGCGCGGGGCCGTGCGGGAGCCGCTCAGTACTCGACCTCGACCCCCAGCCCGAAGGAGCGGTCGGCGGCGAGTTCGACGATCCGGTCGACGATCGGCTCGTACCAGCCCTCTTTGTGGGAGCGGCTGGCGACCGTCTCGATCGCTTTGCCGAGCCGCGCCGCGGCGATCGAGGCCAGGCCGCGGAGGATTTCGAAGTCGAACTCGCACTCTTCGCAGATTTCGGCGAGTTCGAGCAGGTACACCGTTTCGTCGGCGTCGTCGGCGATCGTCAACCCGGTGTGCAGCGGCTCGTCGTAGACGGCGAGCGAGGTGATGTCGTGGACGGGGCCCAGCCGCCACCGCTCGTCGCCATAGACCAGCGGGAAGTTCTCCCCGTGGGCGTCGCCGTTGCCCAGCATGTAGTTGCAGAAGGCGACGTTGAGCAGCGTCACCACCTCGTCCGAGCGGCTGACCGCGTGCAGCAGCCCGGTGGCTTCGGCGAAGCCGGGCGCTTCGCCCTCCTCGGTTTCCTCCTCCGCGAAGGGCGTCACGCCGAGCGCCTGGGCGAACGACTCCTGATGGGTCCGCGTCGCCCCCAGGCCGGTGCCCTCGCGGTCGAAGCGCTCCGAGACCAGGCATCTCCGCCCGCCGATCTCCTCCACCCGCGCTTTCGCCACCGGCAGGCCGACCTGCCGGCAGACGGTCGAGCAGAACATCTCGTTGGCGACGTATTCCCGATATTCGCCGGTCTCCGGCTTGATTATGTGGGTGCTCGGCGCCCCCGCCTGCGGCCAGGCCCAGCGGTCGTTCTCCTCGTCGCGCACCAGGGCCAGCTTGTGACGGGCGCCGGCGAGCGCGAAGCGCATCCGCCCCGGACACTCGTCGGTGAAGAGCCGCGGCGGCGGTTGCTTCACCACTTCCGCCAGTTCCTCCTCGGTCAGCCAGTCGAGCGACTCGGGATCGGGGCTCTCCTCGATCGCCGTGCCCTCGGGCAGGAACACGACCGCCCCTGGGCAGTCGCGGCCGAGCTCACGCAGCATGCCGTAGCCGTCCGCCGGGTCGATGCCCAGCTCTTTCGCAACCTTCCTTCGCCGCCGCCCGTCGGGCAGCAGCCCCTCCACGTAGGCGGCGCTCGCCTCGAAGCTGAACGGCTCCGGGCGAACCGGCAGCGCGTTGCTCAGCAGCGCATTTCCCGCTCCGAGCTTGTCGACCAGCTTCGGGTCGTAGGCGAATCTATAGTCGTTGTCTCCGGCCGGGAACAGGGTCCCGATCCGTTCCCCGTATAGGTGGACATCAAGGCTCAATTCTCTTCCCTCCTTGATCGATCCCCGCCTTCCATAGCTTCAAATGCTTCCCATGAATCCAAGACTCTAAACCGATGCGAGGCTGAGTGCGTAGTCGCCGGCCGAATCGGTGAACCAGCCGGCCGGCCGCAGCCCCGCCTCGCGGTAGGCGCCTTCCAGTCGCCTGCGGGTGAACTTGGACGAGATCTCGGTCCGCATCTCCTCGCCGGCGGCGAACCGCACCGTCAAGTCGAGGCCGTCGATGCGCACCGTCTGCTCGGCCAGCGAGCGCAGCCGGATGTCCACGCGGGCCTCCTCCTCGTCGTAGCGGGCGACGTGCTCGAAGCCCGCCGGGTCGAAGTCGGCCCCCAGCTCACGGTTGAGGACCAGCAGCACGTTCTTGTTGAACTCGGCGGTGATCCCGGCGGCGTCGTCGTAGGCCGCCTCGAGGCGGGCCGGCTCCTTGACCAGGTCGGTGCCGAGCAGGATGCGGTCCTCCGGCTCCAGCAGGGCGCCGACGCGGGCGAGGAACTCGCGGCGCGCGTCGGGGTAGAGGTTGCCGATCGTGCCGCCGAGGAAGGCGACCAAGCGGCCGCCGGCGCCGTCCGGTATCCGCTCCAAGTCGTGCTCGAAGTCGCAGACCAGGCCGCGCACGGCGAGGCCGGGGTACTCGTCGACCAGCGACTCCGCCGTTTCGTGGGTGATCTCCTCGGAGATGTCGACCGGGACGTAGGTGTCGAGGCAGCCGGCGTCGCGCATCGCGCTCAGCAGGTGGCGGGTCTTTGCGGCCGAGCCGGAGCCCAGCTCGACCAGCGTCCCCGGCTCGCCCGCCGCGGCGACGATCTCGGCCGAGCGCTCGGCGAGGATCTCGCGCTCGGCGCGGGTCGGGTAGTACTCGGGCAGCTCGGTGATCCGCTCGAAGAGCTGCGAGCCGCGCTCGTCGTAGAAGTACTTCGGCGCCAGCTCCTTGGGATCGGCGGTGAGGCCGAGGCGGACCTCGCGGGCCATTGTCGCACCGCCGCCCGGGCTGAGCCGGACCTCGATCTCGATCGGCTCCGCGACCGCCCCGGGGCGCGTCGCGCCCTGCCCGTTCGCTCGCGGGGTCATCGGGATGCGTCCCTCGATCTAGCGCAGCGCAGGCCGGCGAATATCTGGCGGCGCTGCAGCAGGTCCCAGTTGCGGAAGCTGGGCCGCAGGTCGTCGCGGTGGGTCGCCCACGAGCCGCCCCGCAGCACCTTGTAGGTGTCGCCGAAGAAGACCTCCGAGTACTCGCGGTAGGGGAACGCCTCGAAGCCGGGGTAGGCGAGGAGGTCCGAGCGCGTCCATTCCCAGACCTGCCCGGCGATCGGCAGGCCGAGGTTGGGGGAGGCCGCCTCCCACTCGGCCTCCGTCGGCAGCCGCTTGCCCGCCCAGCGGGCGAAGGCATCGGCCTCGTGCCAGGAAACGTGTTCGACCGGCTGGGCGGGGTCGATCGATTCGCGCCGCCCCATCGCGGTGTGGACCCAGCCGCGCTCGCCGTCGCGCTCCCAGTAGAGCGGCGGCTCGGCTCCCGTCTCCTCCATGTAGGCGACGTACGCGCCGTTGGTGACCGGGGTTCGATCGATCTCGAACGGCTCCAGCTCGACGGCGTGGCGGGGGCGCTCGTTGTCGTAGGCGAAGCCGCCGGCGGCCGCGCCGATCCAGTGCGTCCCCCCCTCCACCGCGACCATCTCGCCAGCCCCCCCGCTCGCAGACGTGCCGTCTATTCGGTGCCCATATTGGCCGCTTAGCGACGGCACGTCCCCCGAGGCGCCGTCGGCGATCGCGCCAGCCGGCAACTCGTAGCCGTCGACCAGCATCAGCAGCTGCAGCATCGTCTCGTTGTGCTGGTGCTCGTGGGCGATCAGCATCTCGTAGACGAAGCCGTCGCGCAGCAGGGGGTCCTCGGCGTCCGAGCCGATCTCGATCCCGTCGAGCACCTCGAGGGCGCGGTTGCGGACGTCGTCGAGGTAGGCGCGCAGCTCGGCGTCGCGCAGGATCGGCAGCTCGCCCCGCATCCGGCGCGGGTTCTCGATCGCGTCGTAGAGGCGGCCGAGATCGCCGTGCAGCGGCTCGCGCTCGCCGATCGTCTGCACCAGCCACAGCTCCTCGAAGTTGGCGATGTGGCCGAGGTCCCAGGCGAGCGGGCTGAGGATCGGCGAGTAGACGCGGTTGAGCTGCTCGACGTCGAGCGGCTCGATCAGGTCGAGCGTGCGCCGCCGCGCCTCCGCGAGCCGTTCCGCGATCGCATCCTTGGAGCGAGACTTTGCCGTCACCTCGGTGGCGATCCGAAAACAGTAGCGCGGCGGGCGAGCGAGGATGTGACGGGGCGATGAAATCCGCCAACGCGCCGGTTCGCCGATCGGCGCACCGCGGAGGGCGCTCGATCCTCCCGGTGGCCGACGAGCGCTCGATCCCAACCTCCCGCCCGCCGAGCCCGCGCGCGCCGTCAGTCGGTTCCGGCGGCCTCCGGGTCGCGCCAGACGCTCTTCAGCCAGGGCGGGCTGATCGCGAAGCGGTAGGCGCCGCCTTCGGCCGCCGCGATCGGCTCCAGCGGCACCAGATGGACGCGGCGGCCGGGGGTGATGCGGTCGATGTGCAGGTATCCGCCCGTGTTGCCGGCGTGGCTGCCGCCGGAGACGAACAGCAGGCGGGTCTCGGGGCCCCAGCCGTTGCGGGGCCGGGCACCGACCGCTTCGGCGGCTTCCCTGAGCGGGACGATGCCGGCGTCGGAGCCGGCGTTGGCGAGGCTCTGCTCGGCGTTGTGGCCGTGGTGCGAGGAGGCGCGCTCGTCGACCCGCCCGTCGCGCCCGATGCGGACTTCCACGCCCTCCCAGTCGTCGCGGTGGTAGCCCTCGTCGCCGGCGATCGGCACGCCGCGCAGCGTGGCGGAGTCCGCGTAGTAGGTCCAGTACTGGATGTAGAGGTTGCCGGCCCGCGAGCCGGAGCAGTCGGGGGAGCCGTCGCCCCCGCCCGGGAACGCTCCGCCGTCCCGGCAATCGATGACGTGGACGAAGGCGGTGACGTGCATTCCCGCGTCGCTCGTGTGGACGAGGCCGCGCGACGTGCCGTCGCCGCAGGCGCTGGCGCGGCAGCGACGGAAGTCAACCGGCAGGGCACGCGAGCCGCGCTCGAAGAGCAGCGTCGGCATGTGCTGCCTGACGAGCTTGCCCACCTCGGTGCCGTAGACGGCGATCAGGGCCGGCTCGTCCCCGCACCCGTCGGCCATCGCGACCGCGCAGAGAAGCCGCGAGGCGACGGCTCGCGCCAGGTCCGTCCCCGGCACCCGCACCCCGGCCGCCACCAACCCGGCGAGCAGCATCGCGACGACGGCGACCGTCCCCACCCACTCGACCGTCCCCTGCCCTCGCTCTTCCACGGTCGTTCAAGGCCACAGTTCCGCACTCTCTCCCCCCTCAACGCCGAAGACCCGCAATTCCGGCCAGACGTGCCGGTGATTCAGTGCCCAAATCGGTATCTAAGTCCCGGCACGTCGAAGCTCGCCCCCCTTGGGGCGGCAGATTCGCGGAGTTTGCGGGGACGCCGGGGCGGTGCCCAGCGCCCGGGCGCTGGGCACCGCTTGGTGGCTACAGACCCTGGACCTCGGAGGCGATGTCGGAGGCGACCTGTTTGGCGTCGCCGAACAGCATCGAGGTGTTGGGCGCGTAGAAGAGGTCGTTGTCGATGCCGGCGAAGCCGGGGCTGAGCGAGCGCTTGATCACGATCGCCTGCTGGGCCTGGTCGACTTCGATGATCGGCATGCCGGCGATCGGGCTGTCGGGGTCGTCCTTCGCCGCCGGGTTGGTGACGTCGTTGGCGCCGATCACCACCGCGACGCCGGTGCGCGGCATCTCCGGGTTGACCTCATCCATCTCCTTGAGCTGCTCGTAGGGGACGTCGGCCTCGGCCAGCAGGACGTTCATATGGCCGGGCATGCGGCCGGCCACGGGATGGATCGCGTAGTTGACCTCGACCCCCCTCTGCTCCAGCGCATCGGCGACCTCCTTGATCGCGTGCTGGGCCTGGGCGACGGCGAGGCCGTAGCCGGGGACGATCACGACGGAGTCCGCGTAGGCCAGCTTGATCGCCGCGTCCTGGGCGCCGATCGAGGTCACGGGCCGCTCCTCGGTCGTGCCCGCCCCGGCGGCCGGCGCGCCGCCGAAGCCGGCAAAGAGGATGTTGGCTACCGAGCGGTTCATCGCGGTCGCCATCTCCAGCGTCAGGATCGTTCCCGAGGAGCCGACCAGGGTGCCGGCGACGATCAGCGCGACGTTTTCCAGCGCGAAGCCGGCCGCGGCGGCGGAGAGGCCGGTGAAGGCGTTGAGCAGCGAGATCACCACCGGCATGTCGGCGCCGCCGATCGGCAGCACCACCAGGTTGCCGAGCAGCGCCGCGGCGATCAGGATCGCGATGAACAGCGCCTGCGAGGGGTCGCCGTTGTTGAGCGCGATGTTGACGCAGGCGGCGACGATGCCGACCAGCAGCAGTGCGTTGACCACCTGCTGGCCGGGGACGGCGAGCGGCCGGGTCGGGATCAGGTCCTGGAGCTTGGCGAAGGCGATGTTGGAGCCCCAGAAGGAGACCGAGCCGATCACCGCGGCGAGGAGGACCGGGACCAGCGTTTCGAGCGGGATCGAGCCGATCGCCCCGGCGTCGATCTCGGCGATCCCGTGGCGGATCTCCGACCAGGCGATCAGCGCCACGGCGCCGCCGCCGACCCCGTTGTACAGCGCCACCATCTGCGGCATCTGGGTCATCTGGACGCGGACCGAGGCGATCACGCCGACCGCCGCGCCGACCGCCAGGCCGATCGCGATCAGCCCCCAGTTGCCGATCCCGTCGAGCAGCAGGGTGGTGACGACGGCGACCGCCATGCCGGCCGCGGCGATCGTGTTGCCCTGTTTCGCCGTGGTCGGGTGGGTGCCGCGGCGCACGCCGAAGATGAACATCGAGAAGGAGACGATGTACAGCGCCGTGGCGGCGTCGCCGCCCGGCTTCAGCACGGCCTCGGCGATCACGACGAGCCGCCCTTCCCGTCCCCGTCCTTCGGCTTCGGCTTGCGGGAGAACATGCCGAGCATCCGGTCGGTGACCATGAAGCCGCCGACGATGTTGATCGTGCCGAAGGCGATCGCGATCGTGCCGATCACGTACTCGAGCGGGTCGTTCGCGTAGCCGACGACGATCAGCCCGCCGAGCATGACGATCCCGTGGATCGCGTTGGTCTGCGACATCAGCGGCGTGTGCAGCGTGGTCGGCACCTTCGAGATCACCTCGAAGCCGACGAAGGCGGCGAGCACGAAGATGGTCAGCTCGGTGAACAGGGTCATGCGGCAGCCTCCGGCGCGCTCACTTGGCGGCCCTCTCGTTGCGGATCTCGCCGCCGTGGACGATGCAGGCGGCGGCGACGACGTCGTCCTCGAAGTCGAGCTTCAGCTCCCCCTCCTCGCCGACCAGCAGGTCGAGCAGGTTCTCGAGGTTCTTGGCATATAGCTGCGAGGCGGGGACGGGCATCTCGCTGGCCAGGTTGCGCGGGCCGATCACCTTGACGCCACCCTCGACCACGGTCTCCCCCGCCCGGGTCAGCTCGCAGTTGCCGCCGCTCTCCGCCGCCAGGTCGACGATCACAGAGCCGGGCTGCATGCCGCGCACCGCCTCGGCGGTGATCAGCAGCGGCGCCGGGCGGCCGGGGATCGCCGCGGTGGTGACGATCACGTCCTGCTTGGCGGCGTTCTCGCCGATCGCCTCGACCACCTGCGCGTTCTCCTCGTCGGTGAGCGGGCGCGCGTAGCCGCCTTCGGCTTCGGCGTCGGGGATGAAGTCGAGTTCGAGCGGGCGGCCGCCGAGCGAGGCGATCTGCTCCCAGGCGGCGCGGCGGATGTCGAAGCCGGTGACGACCGCGCCCAGCCGCTTCGCGGTGGCGACCGCCTGCAGGCCGGCGACGCCGGCGCCCAGCACCAGCACCTTGGCCGGCGGCACGGTGCCGGCGGCGGTCGTCATCATCCCGAAGAAGCGGCCCGACTCGCGGGCGGCGATCAGCGTCGCCGCGTAGCCGCCGGCAGCGGCCTGCGAGGAGAGCGCGTCCATCGCCTGGGCGCGCGTTATGCGCGGGATCGCCTCCATCGCGAAGCCGGTGACGCCGGCCGCGGCCAGCGCCTTGTTGGTCTCGGCCGAGGTCCAGGGGGCGAGGTGGCCGATCAGCAGCTGGCCGGAGCTGAGCCGCCCGATCTCCGCGGCGCTGGGGGTGGCGACGCGGAGCACGACGTCGGCCCCCCAGGCAACCTCGGGGTCGCCGACCTCCGCCCCCGCGTCCTCGTACTGGGAGTCGGGGTGGCCGGCGGCCTCGCCGGCGCCGGACTCGACCACCACGTCGACGCCCTCCTTGCCCTTCAGCGATTTGACTACGTCGGGGACGAGCGCGACGCGGCGCTCCCCCTCGGCGGTCTCTTTCGGAACTCCGATCTTCATTGCGTCGCGGCGCGGGAGCCTATGACAAGCGGCTGGACGCGCGCTCCGACATCAGACGTGCCGGTGATTTGGTGCCCACATAGGTATCTAAGAACCGGCACGTCAGGCGAGCGCGGCGAGGCGCTCGATCGTGTGCAGCTGCTCGCCCCGGTCGACGTGCACCGGCGAGACGATCAGGCGGTCGATGCCGGCGCCGCGGAAGCGCTCGATCCGCTCCGCCACCTCGGCCTCGCTGCCGACCAGCGAGGTCGCCTCGACGATCTCGTCCGGCATCGCCTCGAAGGCGCCACCGCGGTCGCCGTCCTGGAAGCGGCGCTGAACCTCATCCGCGACCTCGCCGAACCCGAAGCGGTGGGCGAGGTCGACGTAGAAGTTGGTCTTGCGGCTGCCCATGCCGCCGAAGTAGAGGACGAGTCCCGCCTTGACGACCCCCTTCGCCGCCTCCAGGTCGCCGTCGATCGCCACCTGAAGCGACGGCGAGACCTCGAGGTCGCCGCGCTCCCGCCCGCCCTTCGCGAACCCCGCCTCCAGGTGCTCGCCCCAGGTCTGCTCGAAGGCGTCGACGCTGAAGAAGATCGGGATCCAGCCGTCGGCGATCTCCGCCGCCAGCTCGACCGATTTGCGGCCGATCGCACCGAGGAAGACCGGGATGCGGCTGCGCTCGGGGTGGAAGTTGAGCTTCAGCGCCTTGCCCTCGCCACCCGGCAGCGGCAGCTGGTAGTGCTTGCCGTCGTGCTGCAGCGGGCCCTCGCGGGCGACGATCTCCCGCACCACCTCGACGTACTCGCGGGTCCGCCCCCAGGGCTTCGCGTAGGGCACCCCGTACCAACCCTCGGAGACCTGCGGGCCGGAGGGCCCGAAGCCGAACAGGAAGCGCCCGCCGGAGAGCTTGTCGAGCGTCGCGCCGGCCATCGCCGCGGCGGCGGGCGGGCGGGCGGGCACCTGCATGATCGCGGCGCCGAGGTGGATCGTCTGCGTCTGCGGGACGAGCCAGGCGAGCACGCTGACCGCGTCGGAGCCGTAGGACTCGGCCACCCAGACCGACTCGAAGCCGGCCCGCTCGGCCGCCTGCACCACCTCGACCGCCTCCTCGCCGGTCGGGCCGATGCCCCAGTAGCCGATATTGAGTCCGAGCTTCAGCGCCACGGCCAGGTCAGGGGGAGCGGGAGTCCGGTAGCCATCCGCCGCGAACCCTATTGAATGTCCCCAATGAGCGACCAGGGACTGACCAGCGCCGAGGCGGAGGCCCGCCTGCGCAAGCTCGGCCCGCCCGCCGAGTCCTCCTCGCGCTCGGTCTCCAGCATCGTCGCCGGCAACGTCTTCACGCTGTTCAACGCGATCATCGGCGTCTTCTTCGTGCTGATCCTCTCGCTGGGGTTGATTGCCGACGCCGTCTTCGGCCTGATCGCCGCCGTCAACTCCTACATCGGCATCCGCCAGGAGCTGAAGGCAAAGCGGACGCTGGACGAGCTGGCGGTCCTGGTCGCCCCCCACGCGCGGGTGCTGCGCGACGGCGCCGAGACCGGCCTGCTGGCCGAGCAGGTGGTCCCCGGCGACGCGATCGCGGTCGAGCCGGGCGACCAGCTGGTCGCCGACGGCGAGGTGATCGCCAGCCGCGGCATGACCCTGGACGAGTCGATGCTGACCGGCGAGGCCGACGGGGTCCGCAAGGCGCCCGGCGAGCGGGCGCTGTCGGGCTCATTCTGCATCTCCGGCTCGGGCCGCTACCGGGTCGACGCGGTGCGCGAGCAGAGCTACGCGGGCCGCCTCGCCGGCGAGGCGAAAGCCTTCCGCCACCCGCCCTCGCCGCTGCAGGACGAGGTCAACCGGGTGATCGTCGCCTGCACCTGGGGGATGGTGCCGCTGGCGGCGCTGCTGCTGCTCACCTTCCAGCTGCGCGGCACCGACCTGGTCGAAGCGGCGCAGACGGCGACCGCCGGCCTGGTGACGCTGATCCCCGAGGGGCTGGTGCTGCTGATGAGCGTCACCTTCGCGGTGGCGGCGGTGCGGCTGGCCCGCAAGGACACGCTGGTGCAGCAGATCAGCGCCACCGAGAGCCTCGCCGCGGTCGACACGATCTGCGTCGACAAGACCGGCACCCTGACCGACGGCGAGCTGCGGCTGCTCGGGGTCGAGGTCGCCGAGGGAACCGACCCCGACGAGGCGCGGGCGGCGCTGGGGCGCTTCGCGGCGAGCGCCGGCGAGCGCAACCGCACCCTGGAGACGGTCGCCGCGGCCTTCCCCGCGCAACCGGCGCGGGTGAGCGGCGAGGTGCCCTTCTCCTCGCGCTGGAAGTGGAGCGGGGTGGCGATCGCGGGGACCTCCTACGTGATGGGCGCCCCGGACGTGCTGGCGCAGGCCGGCGCGCTCGCCCTGCCGCCGGGCCTGGCCCGCAAGCTCGAGCAGGAGACCGCGGCGGGACGGCGGGTCGTCGCCTTCGGCAGCTCCGCCGAGTCGCTTCCCGACGATCCGGAGGAGGCGCCGCCGCCGCGCCTCGCGCCGCTCGCCCTGGTCGTGCTCGAAGAGACGCTGCGGCCCGACGCGGCAGAGACGATCGCCTTCATGCGCGAGTCGAAGGTCGACCTGAAGCTGATCTCCGGCGATGCGCGGGCGACGGTGACCGCGGTCGCATACGCGGTCGGGGTGCCGCGCGAGGCCGGCGTGATCGAGGGCCCCGAGCTGCCCGAAGACCCCGAGGCGCTGGCCGCGGCTGCGCAGCGCAACACGATCTTCTGCCGGATCGCCCCCGAGCAGAAGAAGGCGATGGTCGCGGCGCTGCACGCCTCGGGCCGCTACACGGCGATGATCGGCGACGGGGTCAACGACGTGCCGGCGCTGAAGCAGGCGCGGCTGGCGGTGGCGATGGGCTCGGGCGCGCAGGTGACCAAAGGGGTCGCCGACGTGGTGCTGCTCAAGGACGAGTTCGCGCGGCTGCCCCAGGCGGTCGCCGAAGGGCGGCGGATCGCCCGCAACATCCACCGGCTCGGCCGCCTCTACCTGACCAAGAGCGTCTACGCGGCGGCGCTGATCCTGCTCGTCGCGGTGCCCGGCTTCGCCTTCCCCTTCCTGCCCCGCCACCTCACCCTGGCCGCCTTCCTGACGATTGGCGTGCCGTCGTTCGTGCTGGCGCTGGCGCCCTCGGACGGGCCGCTCTACCGCGGCCGGCTGCTGCGCGCCCTGGCCGCCTTCGCGGTGCCGGCCGGGCTGGCGACGGCGCTCGGCTCGATCCTCTGCTTCTTCCTCGTCGACACCGTCTTCGGCGGCTCGCTGGAGGCCGGGCGGACCGCGGCGACGACGACGCTGATCGTCCTCGGCCTCGCCTTCGTGCTGCTGCTGGAGCGCGGCCCGGGCCGCGAGCACATCGCGATCCAGAGCTACATGCTGGCGATGGTCGCCGGCCTCGGCGCCCTCTTCGCGCTGATCCTCGCCGCCGCCCCGGTGCGCGGCTTCTTCGACATGGCGCTGCTCAGCTCGACCCAGTGGTTCCTGGCGCTGCTCTGCGCCGCGGTCGGCCTGATCATCGCCAGCGCGCTGTGGCGCGTGCCGGCGATCGAGCGCCTCGAAGCCGTCGACTGAGCGGCCGTTGAACCTTTTGCCCCCGTATACGGGGGACAATCGCCCAGCGAGCCGCCGGCGAGCGCAGCGCGCCGGGTTCGGCGCTTCCGGCCCGCAGCCCGGCCTGCGCGGCTACTCGGGCGCCAGCACGAACTGGCTGACGATCAGGTTCGCGGCAAGTCGGGGCTCGGAGCCCTCGCGGCGGCGCTCCATCCGCACCTCGATCACCACCGTGCTCTTGCCGGCGTGCAACGGCTCTCCGACGGCGACGATCTCGTCGCCGAGCACGCCGGCGGCGAACACGTTCAGCTTCAGCTCGATCGTCGTGAAGTTGTGCCCCGGCGGAATGCTGCGGAAGGTGGCCCAGGCGGCGCAGGTGTCGCCAAGCGCCGTCCAGACGCCGCCGTGCACGAAACCGCCGGGGTGCAGGTGACGCTGGTCGACGACGATCCGACCGCGCGCGTGCGACTCCTCGATCTCCAGCGGCTCGATCCCGAGGTCGCCCGGAAAGCTGCCGGGGAAGATCTTGCGCACCGAGTCCGGCGTGATCAGGGAGCTGGGGTGCGCCTCGCTCACGCCGCGGCACCCTACCCGAGCGCGCCCGACCCGACCGGGGCCGCGGCAGTGCTCAGCTCGTAGGCGCCCGGCTCCAGTGTGGCCGTGCGGCGGTGGTACTCGCGCCACTGCCATGGCCAGTTGCTCGGGTCGTTGCCATTCTCGTCCACGTACCAGCTGGAGCAGCCGCTGTGCCAGACGGTGCCGTCGAGGGCCGCCCGCAGCTCGCGGTGGAACTGCTCGGCCGCCTCGCGGCGAACCTCGATCCGAGTGGCGTCGGCCCGCTCCATCTCCTCGAGCGAGGCGAGCACGTGACCCGCCCCGCACTCGAGCGTGTGGATGATCGAGCCGATGCCCGCGTTCGTGTTGGGCCCGTAGAGCAGGAACATGTTGGGGAAGCCGGGCACCGTGAGCCCGAGGTAAGCGCGCGGCACCTCGCCCCACTCCTCGGCCAGGGTGCGGCCCGCCCGGCCCGTTACCTCCATCGGCGCGACGAAGTCGTGGCTGGCGAACCCGGTGGCCAGCACCAGGACGTCGGCCGGGCGGACGGTCCCGCTCGCGTCCCTGGTTCCCTCCGGCACGATCTCCCCGATCCGGTCCGTCAGCAGCTCCACGTTGGGCTGTTCCAGGGTCGAGTACCACTCGTTGGAGAACATCAGGCGCTTGCAGCCCACCTCGTCGGTCGGGGTCACCTTTCGCCGCAGCTCGGGGTCCTTTACCGCGCGGGTGATCTGGCGGCGCGCCATGAGCCGGAACGGCGCGAGCAGCGAGGGGTGGCGGGTCAGTCCGGCGGTCCCAAGCTCCATGTAGTTGAAGACGTAGGCGCGCTCGAGCCGGCGGAGGAGCGGAAAGCGCTTGGACAGCGCGTGCTCCCAGCGCGAGTAGGCGCGGTCGCGCTTCGGCAGCGTCCAGCCGGGGGAACGCTGGTAGACGTCGACGTGAGCGACTTCGGGCTGGATCGCCGGCACCGTCTGGATCGCGCTGCAGCCGGTGCCGATCACGGCGACCCGCTTGCCGGCCAGGTCGACGTCGTGGCGCCATTCGGCGGTGTGGAAGGCGGGGCCCTCGAAGCTCCCCAGGCCGGGGATCGCCGGCGTCTTCGGGACCGAGAGCTGGCCGCAGGCCGTGATCAGCAGGTCCGCCTCGTGCGGTCCGCCGCTCGTCTCGAGCGTCCACCTGCCGCGCTCCTCGTCCCAGCGGGCGCCCGTCACCTCGGTGTTGGTGCGGACTCTGTCGAGCACGCCGAAGCGCCGGGCGACCCCCTCGACGTAGGCCTGGATCTCCGCCTGCGGGGAGAAGCGGCGCGACCAGCGGTTCGGGGCGAAGGAGAACTCGTACATGTGGGAGGGCACGTCGCAGGCGGCGCCCGGGTAGGTGTTGCGGTGCCAGACGCCGCCGACCCGCTCGCTCTTCTCGAAGACGGTCACATCCTCGTAGCCGGCCTTGCGCAGCATCACCGCCGCGCCGACCCCGCCGAAGCCACCGCCGACGATGGCGATCGAGCGGCTGGGGCGATCTCCGTTGCTGCTCACGGTCGGGTCCACCCCGCAGAGGCTACTGGCGACTAGGGAACGCCGAAGCCGCCGAGGCCGTAGTCGCCGAACGGCTCGTCCCGCTCCCGCACCGCCTGCTTGAAGCCGCCCTCGGCGGCGCGGCGGACGAACTCGTGGCCCTCCTCGGTGTGGCGGGCGATGCCGTCGAAGAAGGTGCCGAGCAGCTGCGTCTGGTGCAGGCCCTGCGCGTAGAGCGACTGGTTGACCAGCATCTTCATCATCACCAGCTGGTTGACCGGCAGCCGCGCGACCCGCTCGAGCAGCGCCTCGAAGCGCTCGTCCAGCTCCGCCGCCGGCGCCGCCTCGGTCGCCAGCCCCCACTCGGCCGCCTGCTCGCCGCTCAGCGAGTCGCCGGTCAGGAGCAGCCGCTTGGCCCGCATCGGGCCGACCCGCGCGGACCAAAGCGCGGTGGTCGGGGAGCCCCAGACGCGGGCCGGCGGGTAGCCGATCTTGGCGTCGTCGGCGACCACCAGCAGGTCCGAGCAGAGCGCCATGTCGGTGCCGCCGGCGACGCAGTAGCCGTGCACCTTGCAGAGCACCGGCTTCTCGGAGTGGAAGAGGCTCATGAAGCCGCGCACGTTGCGCCACATGAACTGGAAGTCGGTGACCGGGTCCCAGTTCGACTCGGGGGCGTGGTTGGCGGCGATCGTCGCCGGGTCGGTCGGCGAGCCCGGCGGCGGGGCGAGCGGCGAGCCTGGCGAAGCCGCGGAATCACCCTCGCCGAGGTCGCTCATCTCGCCCTCCGCCGAGGCGACCAGGTCGTAGCCGCCGCAGAAGCCGCTGCCGTTGCCGGCCAGGGCGATCGCGTGGACGTCCGGCTCGAGGTTGGCGCGCTCGACGCAGGCGGCGATCTCGGCCGGCATCCGCGGCACGATCCCGTTCCCCCGCTCGGGCCGGTTCAGGGTGATCCGCGCGACCCGGTCGCCACTCTCGTAGGTGACGGTCGTCAAGTCGTCCATCGCCGCCGCAGCCCCATCCCCGCCGCTATACGCAGGACGTGCCGTCGCTAAGCGGCCAATATGGGCACCGAATCAACGGCACGTCGCTCAGACGCGCTCGACGATCATCGCCTTGCCCTGACCCCCGGCGACGCACATCGTCTCGAGGCCGACCTGGTGGTCGTCGGTCTCCAACCGGTTGAGCAGGGTGCCCATGATGCGGGCGCCGGTCATCCCGAAGGGGTGGCCGAGGGCGATCGCGCCGCCGCGCGTGTTGAGCTTCTCCAGCGGGATGTCGCACTCGTCCATGATCGGGATCACCTGGGCGGCGAAGGCCTCGTTCAGCTCGACCGCGTCGACGTCCTCGATCGTCATCTCCGCCCGCTCCAGGACCTTCTTGATCGCGCCGATCGGGGCGACGCCCATGTACTCGGGCTCGTTGCCGAAGGTGGCGGCGGTGACGATCCGGGCCCGTGGCGTCAGGCCCAGCTCGCTCGCCTTCTCGTCGCTCATCAGCAGCACCGCGGCGGCGCCGTCGTTGAGCGGGCAGGAGTTGCCGGCCGTCACCCCGCCGCCCCCGAACGCCTCCGGCAGCTCGGAGAGCTTCTCCAGGGTCGAGCTGGGGCGCGGGCCGTCGTCCTTGGCGACCTCGGTGCCGTCGGGCAGGGTCACCGGGACGATCTCGCGGTCGAAGAAGCCGTCCTCCTCCGACTGCACGGCCAGTTCCTGCGAGCGTTGCGCGTACTTGTCCATGTCGGCGCGGCTCACCTCGTAGCGGTTGGCGACGTTGACCGCGGTCACGCCCATCTCGATGTAGGCGTCGGGCTGGCCGTCGTTGCCTTTCAGGTTGTCGTTCTGGTCGTCGGCGCCGGCCGGCTCGGTGCGCTCGTTGTAGCGGCTCACCCACTCGACCCCGGCGGCGATGTAGACGTCGCCCTCGCCGGCCTTGATCGCGTTGCCGGCGTGGCGGATCGCGTCGAGGCTGGACGAGCAGTAGCGCGAGATCGTCACCCCGTTGACCGCCTCCGGCAGCTTCTCGGAGAGCAGCGTGACGATCCGGCCGATGTTGAACGCCTGCAGGCCCTGCGGCATGCCGCAGCCGCAGAACAGGTCTTCGACCTCGGCGGGATCGACCGCGGGGTTGCGCTCGAGCAGCCGGTCGACGACGTAGGCGCCCATCTCCTCGGGGCGAAGCTGCGCCAGGGAGCCCTTGAAGGCGCGGCCGATCGGCGTGCGGACGGTGTCGACGATCACTGCATCGGGCATGCGTGGCATCTCCTCGAAGGTCGGATGGGCTGGAGTGCCCGGAGCGTAGTTGACCCGACCGGCCGGCGGGGTTGTCGACTAAGTTAGACCGATGTCGCTGGACGGCCTACGCGCCTGGATCGGGGAGGTGGAGCGCAAGCTCCGCATGCGCACCCGCGTCTTCCTGGCGCTGGCGGTGATCGCGATCGGCGGCGCCGGCGCGGCGATCTACCTGGCGATCGACACCCGCGACAACGCGGTCAGCGAGGGCGACGTGCGGACGCTGCAGGAAAAGCTCGAAGCGCGGATCGGCACCGGCGGCGCGGTCGGGGCCGGCGGCGTCGCGCAGCTCGAAGCCGAACTGCGGGCGCTGCAGGGCGAAGTCGCGCAGCTTCGCGGCCGGGGCGGCGCCTCGAGCGGCGGCGGCGGCCAGGGCAGCAGCTCCGGCGGCGGATCGGGCCAGGGCGGCAGCTCCGGCGGCGGATCGGGCCAGGGCGGCAGCTCAGGCGGCGGGGCCGCTACCGGCGGCGGCGCAAACGGAGGTGCCAGCAGCGGCTCGGCGGGCGGCGCCAGGCTCGAGGAACTCCTCCAGAAAACCAAGGAAGAAGCGGAAAAAGCGGAAGGCAAGTAACGCAGGATCGTGCGTAATCGCACGATCTCCCCCGGAATCGTCCCCCGCCTCCGTTAGATTCGCCGCAATCCACCTCGCGTTCAGCGCGAGCCTTGCCGGAAGCGGCAGCGAAAGGAGACCCAATGCCTGAGGGCTACTGCGTCAAAGAGCGCAAGAAGGTCGAGATCAAGGACGCCAAACAGGTGACGATGAAGAACGGCCGCCCGGCCATCCAGGGCGTCTGCCCCGACTGCGGCACGAAGATCTTCAAGATCGGGAAAATGTCGTAGGCGTGCCCACGGCGCCGCCCGAGGCGCCCCCCGACTGAAGCACGGTTCGTGAAGCACGGTTCGCCTCTTGTAGATTCCTAAGTGACGAACGTCACGGCAGCCGGGTCATCCGGCATTCGAGGCTAGGCGATTACGTGCAAAATGCGTCACAGAAGCCGCTCGAGCTGATCCTGGCTCGCAATTTGATGTCGGCCCTCTCGACCCCGGCTTTTTTGGTCGACGAGGGTGGCCTGCTCGTCTTCTACAACGAGGCTGCGGGGATGCTGCTCGGCCGGCGGTTCGAGGAGCTGGGCACGGTCGGTCCCGAGGAGTGGGGCGCGCTGTTCGGCCCCTTCGACGCAGCGGGCGAGCCGATCCCCTACGACGAGCTGCCGCTGGTCATCGCGGTCCGCAACGGCCGCCCCGCCCACGCCGACTTCGAGATTCGCTCGACCGACGGCACCCGCCGCCGGGTCGAGGCCTCCGCCTTCCCGATCCTCACCACGCACGGCTCGCAGGGAGCGATCGCGGTCTTCTGGCCCGTATCCCGGAACGGGGCGGACGGCTAGTGGCCCATCCGGCGAATCCCGGCACCGATTTGGCGGCTGCAAACCTTCGCCCGCCTTTGTCCTCGGTCGGCCGAATAGCGATCACTATTCGGCCTCCCTGCGTCCGCGGCGTGCTCGGTTTTCGCTCGCCAAGTCAGCACCGGACTCACCGGATGGGCCACCGATGAAGGTCAAGCTCTGGGGCACGCGCGGCTCGGTCCCCTCCCCGGGACCCGAAACGATCCGCTACGGCGGCAACACCTCCTGCGTCGGGGTCACCCTCTCGGACGGATCGCTGCTGGTGCTCGACGCCGGCACCGGCATCCGCAACTTCGGCCTCTCCCTGCCGGCCGAGCCGAGCCGCCTCCACATCCTCCTCACCCACCTCCACCTCGACCACATCCAGGGCCTGGTCTTCTTCGCGCCCCTCTTCCGGCCGCAGACGGAGGTCGTCATCTGGGGCCCGGCCTCGCCGGAGGCTTCGCTGCGCGACCGCATAGCCCGCTACATCTCGGCGCCCCTCTCGCCGGTCGAGGTGCGCGAGCTGCCCTGCGACGTCTCCTTCCGCCACACCCCCGAGACGGAGTGGGAGATCGGCCCGGCGCGGATCCGCGCCGCCTCGGTGGCGCACCGCGGCCCGACCCTCGGCTACCGGATCGACGAGGGCGGGCGCTCGCTCGCCTACATCCCCGACCACGAGCCGGCGCTGGGCGCCGACATCGAAGCGCTGGAGGAGGACTGGATCTCCGGCTTCGCCCTCGCCCGCGACGCTTCGCTGCTGATCCACGACGGCCAGTACGCCGACGCCGAGTACCCGGACCACATCGGCTGGGGCCACTCCTCGCTATCCCACTCGCTCGCCTTCGCCCACCGCACCGGGCCGGAGCGCACGGTCCTCTTCCATCACGACCCGCTGCACTCCGACGAGCGCCTCGACGCGCTCGGCGCCGAAGCGCAGGAGCGCTGGGTGGCGGCGGGGGGAGCGGCCGGGACGATCGAGCTGGGCACCGAGGGGGGCGAGTACTCGCTGCGGCCGCCGGCCCGCAGGCCGGCCGAGGCCCCCAGCTCGGTCGAGGCGGCCTGAACGGGCCCGGCGCGCTCAGCGCCGCGGCAGGCCGAGCCGCCGCCGCAGCGGCAGCAGCCACCAGAGCACGATGAACATCGCCGCCGCAGCGGCGGTGAAGGCGACGGTTGCGACGCCGCCGAAGAGCACGTCGGTGATCAGCGTGATCGCCCCGGTCATCGCCAGCGCCAGGAAGCCGAGGCCGGCGATCACCATCCGGTTGGCGACGAAGACGAGCCACCGCTTCTGCTGGAAGCGGAAGGTCATCCGGTGATAGGCGGTGGGGGCGATCAACAGCGCCGCCGAGACCGCCGTGCAGAGCAGGGTCGCGAAGTAGACCTTCTCCTCGAAGGGCGAGATGTCGACGAAGTTGCGCTGAAACGGGACGGCGAGCAGGAAGGCGAAGAGGACCTGGACGCCCGGCAGCGCGACCCGCAGCTCCTGGAGCAGCTCGCCGAGGTTGCGGTCGAGGCGCTGGTCCTCGCTCTCCTCTCTGCCCGACGGGCGGTCGGCCATGCGGTCACGATAGAGGCAGCGGACTGGCGCGGTCGACGTTTGAACCGCTATGCGACTCAAAGGTCGACCGCGCCGAGCCGGCGCGTAGGATCGCGCCCTTGGGACGCCTCGCGGTCATCCTCGGCAGCGGCGCCGCCGGGCCCGGCGGCGCCGAGATCGTCGCCGCCGCGGAGCGACACGGCGCCTTCGTCCTGCAGCGCCACGGCAGCGGCAAGTACCGCCTCCCGCACCGGATCGACCACGCCGCCAACCTGCGCGCCCTGCTCGAGGCGGGCTGCGACCGGGCGCTTGCGGTCTGCTCGGTCGGCTCGCTGAAGCCGGAGATCGAGGTCGGCAGCCTCGTCTGCCCGGACGACTTCGTCGCCCTCCAGGTGACGATCACGACCTTCGACGACCCGCGCGCCCACGCCACGGCCGGCTTCGACCGCGACTGGCGGGGGAGGTTGCTGTCCACCGCGGCGGCCGCCGGCGTGCCCGTGCGCGACGGCGGCGTCTACTGGCAGACCAACGGCCCCCGCTTCGAGACCCTGGCGGAGATCGGCCTGATCGCCGCCCACGCCGACCTGGTCGGGATGACGATGGCCTCCGAGTGCATCGTCGCCGGCGAGCTGGGGCTGCCATACGCGGGGATCTGCATGGTCGACAACCTGGCGAACGGGATCGGCGAGCGCCCCCTCTCCCCACAGGAGCTGGAGCGCGACCGCGAGGCCAACGCGGCCCGCCTCCGCGACTCCCTCGACGCGCTCCTCCCGGAGCTGGCGCGATGACGTGCCGGGAGTTAGACACCACTGTGGGCACGAAATCACCGGCACGTCGGGGGGCGCCGTGAAGGCGCTGAACGTGACCGGAGCGGTCCTCGACGGCGAGACCGTCGGGGTGCGCTGCGCCGACGGGCTGATCGAGGCGATCGGGCCGGAGGTGACGCCGCAACCCGGCGGGGAGACGATCGACGCCGCCGGGGCGCCGCTCGTCGCCGCCCTGGTCAACGGCCACACGCACGCTGCGATGACCCTGTTCCGCGGCTACGCCGGCGACCTGCCGCTGATCCGCTGGCTGCGCGAGAAGGTCTGGCCGGTCGAGGCGAGGCTCGAGCCCGACGACGTCTACTGGGGCACGCGGCTGGCCTGCGCGGAGATGATCCGCACCGGCACCGCCCGCTTCTGGGACATGTACTGGCATCCGCAGGCGACCGCGCGCGCGGTCGAGGACGCCGGCCTGCGCGCCCACATCGGCGGTCCGCTGCTCGACGTCGGAGCCGACAGCCCGCATGAGCTGCGGGAGGCGGCGCTGCGCGACGTCGAGGCGCTGGCCGAGTTCGGCCCGACGATCGACACCTCGCTCGCCCCGCACTCGATCTACACGGTCAGCGAAGGGCTGATGCGCTGGGCGGCGGAGCAGGCGGCCGAGCGGGAGCTACCGCTCCACATCCACCTCTCCGAGACCGAGCAGGAGGTAGCCGACTGCCTCGAGGCGCACGGCGAGCGGCCGGCCGCCTACCTCGACCGGCTCGGGGCGCTCGGCGAGCGGACCGTGCTCGCCCACGGCGTCTGGCTCGACCGGGCAGAGCTCGACCTGATCGCCGAGCGCGGCGCGACCGTGGTCGCCAACCCGGTCGCCAACCTGAAGCTGGCGGTGGGCGGTGTCCTCCCCTACGCGGCGGCGCGCCACGCCGGCGTAGCGGTCGGGCTGGGCACCGACGGGGCCGGCTCCAACGACTCGCTCGACCTGCTCTCCGACCTGAAGACGTTCGCCCTGCTGCAGCGCCACGCGAGCGGCGACGCGACCGTGCTGCCGGCCGCCGAGGCGATGGAGATCGCGACCGGGGCACGGGCGCCGGGGCTGCTCGACGGTGCTGGCCCGCCGGGCGCCGCGCCCGGGCGCCTCGTCCCCGGCGCCCCCGCCGACTTCCTGCTGCTGCGCCGCGACGCGCCCGAGCTGGGGATCGGCGACCTCGCCTCCGACCTCGTCTACGCGGCGAGCGGCTCGGTGGTCGACACGACTGTGGTCGCCGGCCGGGTGCTGATGCGGGGCGGCGAGGTCGAGGGCGAGGCGGAGATCCTCGCCCGCGCCGCGGAGCGGGCGCGGCGGCTGGGGATAGCCTGAAGATCGCATGCTCGACGTCCTGCACACGATCGGCGAAGGCTTCGAACAGTCGCTGCTGATGGCCTACGAGGTTTGGTGGGCGCTGGTGCTCGGCTTCGCGATCTCCGGCATCGTCCAGGCCTGGGTACCGCGCGAGCGGATCGAGACGACCCTCGCCGGCCGCGGCCCGAAGCCGGTCGCCTGGGCGACCGGGCTCGGCGCCGCCTCCTCCTCCTGCTCCTACGCGGCGATCGCGATCGCTCGCTCGCTGCTCCAGAAGGGCGCCTCGGCGACCACCGCGCTCGCCTTCCAGTTCGCCTCGACCAACCTCGTCTGGGAGCTGGGCCTGGTGCTCTGGGTGCTGATCGGCTGGCAGTTCGCCCTCGCCGAGTACGTCGGCGGGTTCATCCTGATCGCCCTGATGGCGGCGCTGCTGCGCTTCTTCGTCTCGCCGCGGCTCGAAGAGCAGGCCCGCGCGCACGCCCAGGAGGCGCAGGAAGGCCACGTGCACGAGCACGGCGGCGACGCGGAGGGAGAGGAGCCGCAGACCCTCCGCCAGCGGCTCACCTCGGCCGCGGCTTGGACCGGCGTCGCCCACAACTTCCGCGCCGACTGGACGATGCTCTGGAAGGAGATCACGATCGGCTTCCTGCTGGCCGGCTTCATCGGCCTGCTCGGCAACGACTTCTTCAACTTCCTCTTCGTCACCGACGCGCCGCCGCTCGTGCGGACGGTCGAGAACGTCCTGGTCGGGCCGCTGATCGCGGTCCTCAGCTTCGTCTGCTCGGTCGGCAACGTGCCGCTCGCGGCGGTGCTGTGGTCGGGCGGGATCAGCTTCGCCGGGGTGATCGCCTTCATCTTCGCCGACCTGATCGTGCTGACGATCGTCGCCGCCTACCGCAAGTACTACGGCACCGCCTTCGCGCTGCGGATCACCGCGCTGATGCTGGTGACGATCGTGATCGCGGCGCTGATCGTCGACGGGCTGTTCGGGGCGCTCGGGCTGATCCCCAGCGGCCCGCGGCCGACCCGCAACGACATCTTCGGCTCGGTCGAGCTCGACTACAAGCTGTTCCTCAACGTCCTCGGCCTGGCGATCTTCGCGACGCTGTTCTGGCTCACCCGCCGCGACGCCGCCCGGGCGAGCGCCGCGTGCCCCGCCCACGCCGCCGAGAGCCCGGCCGACGCGGCGAGCACCAAGGCCACCCGCGGGTCGTAGGCCTGCGAGAGCCAGCCGGCGAGCGGCCCGCCGATCGGGGTCGAGCCGAGGAAGACGACCGAGTAGAGGGCCATCACCCGGCCCCGCATCGCCGGCTCGACCGCGAGCTGCAGGGTCGAGTTGACGCTGGCGGCGAAGGTCACCGCGGCGGCCCCGAGCAGGGCCAGCACCGGGATCTCGAAGGCGAGGGTCGGCATCGCCGCGGCGAGCAGCGCCAGGGCGCCGAAGGCGAGCGCCGCGACGGCGATCAGGCGCGGGCCGGTGCGGCCGCGGGCGCCGACGACCAGCGCGCCGATCACCGAGCCGACCCCCATCGCGCTGACCAGCGCCGCGTAGGCCCCGGCGCCGCCGTCGAAGCTGAAGGTGGCGAGCAGCGGCAGGACGACCTGGAAGTTGAAGCCGAAGGTGCCGACCAGCGCCATCAGCGCCAGCGGCACGGCCAGCTCCGGCGTGCGGCGCACGTAGCGCAGGCCGGCGCGGATCGCGCCCGGCTCGCGGCCCGAGGTCGGGGCGGCGCGCAGGCGCCCCGGGTCCATCCCCCAGAGGGCGACGATCATCGCCCCGAAGGTGGCGATGTTGACCGCGAAGCAGGGGACGACGCCGACCGTGGCGATCAGCACCCCGGCGAGCGCCGGGCCGGCGATCCGCGCCGTCTGGACGAGCACGCTGTTGAGGCTGACCGCGTTGACGACGCGGTCCGGGCCGACCATCTCGATCACGAAGCTCTGCCTGGTCGGGTTGTCGACCGCGTTGACGGCGCCGCGGGCAAGGGCGGCGAGGTAGACCATCCAGGGGGCGACGACGCCGGCGGCGCTGACCGCGAGCAGGCCGAGCGCCGGCAGCGCCATCAGCGCCTGGGTGGCGATCAGCAGGTCGCGCTTCGGAAAGCGGTCGGCGAGCAGGCCGCCCCAGGCGCCGAGCAGCAGCATCGGCAGGAACTGCAGCGCGGTGGTCAGGCCAACCGCGACGCCGCTGCCGGTCAGGGTGAGGACGAGCCAGATCGCTGCCACCGCCTGCATCCAGTTGCCCGACAGCGAGACGAGCTGCCCGACGAAGTAGCGGCGGTAGTTGGGGACCGTGAGGGAGCCGAAGCTGCGCCTTACCGCGGCGCTCACTCCGCGCCCCCGGGGCGCTTCTCCTCGAGCATCCGCTCGAGGATCTCCGCCGCCCGCTCGAGCGTCGCCAGGTCGGCGGACGGCAGCTCGCGCATGCGACGGGCGAGGTAGGCGTTCTTGCGGCCGCGCAGGCGTTGCAGCCGCTCCCGCCCCGCGGCGGTGACGCTGACCAGGGCGCTGCGGCCGTCGTCGGGGTCGGGAGTCCGCTCGACCAGCCCAGCCTCGGTGAGCGCCCGCAGCGTCCGCGTCGCGGTCGGCCGCCTCACCCGCTCGATCTCCGCCAGCTCGCTGGGAGTCAGCGGCCCGTGGCGCTCGACGCTGGCCAGCGCCGCCGCCGTGGTCGGCGTCAGCTGCCCGGCCGCCCCGGCCGCCTCCTGCCGCAGCCGCCGCGCGGTGCGCACGATCGCCAGCCGCAGCCTGGCGGCGGAGGCGGCAAGCGAGGTGTCGGCGGCGACTTCGGTCATTTGATTAGCCTTGGTAATTAGCATAGCAAACTATTAAGCGATACGAACCTGAAGCGAAAGTGTCAATTGATCCGGTTCGAGTCCGGCGCCCTCCGCATATGGATCTCCGGAGCGATCGAGATCTGGCGCGGACTGTCCCTGGTACTGTGAGGGCGGGTCTCATCCGCGTGCGGGGTGGTTCCCCGCTTCAACCAGACTCGACCCGCTCCGGCGGGTCTTGTCGTTTCCGGGGTAGGCACGGCGCCCCGGGCGTCGAAGGAGACGCGGATGAGCGCCGAGGCCGCCGAGACGCCGGTCCGCTACCCGCCGGGGATGGACGCGCGCAGCGCCCGCGTCGCGCGGATCCTCGACCCCCTTCTGCTGGTCGCCTCGGCGCTGGTCATCCCCACCGTGGCGATCAGCGAGTCCCACCCGGGCGGCGGCCTCGAGAGGGTCGCCAACACCCTCAACTGGATCACCTGGCTGGCCTTCCTGGTCGAGCTGGTGGTGATGCTGGCGGTGGTGCCCGACCGCCGGACCTGGCTGCGCCACCACCCGCTCGACCTGATCGTCGTCGTCTTCACCCCGCCGGTCCTGCCGGCCGGCCTGCAGGGCCTGCGAGCGCTGCGCCTGCTCCGGCTGCTGCGCCTGCTCCGCCTCGCCCAGATCTCGCGCCAGCTCTTCTCACTGCGCGGCCTGCACTACGCAGCGCTGCTCGCGGTGCTGACCGCGATGGCCGGCGGCGCCGCGTTCATCGGCTTCGAGAAGCACAGCCAACACCTCAACGCCTGGGAGGGCGTCTACTGGGCAGTCACCTCGATGACCACGCTGGGCTCGAGCATCTACCCGACGACCGTGGGCGGCCAGATCGTCGCGATAGCCGTGGTGCTCGTCGGCATCTCCTTCGTGGCGCTGCTCACCGGCGCGATCGCGCAGCGCTTCCTCGGCCCCGAGATCAGCGAGACGCAGGCGCTGCTGGAGACCGGCGAGGGATCGCCGGAGGCGGAGGCGATCCGCCAGCTGGATGAGATCCGCTCACAGCTCAACGCCCTCCAGGTCTCGGTCAGCCGCCTGGTGGAGCGCGGCGAAGCCGGTCCGCAACCGCCGCCCTGAGCGACCCGCGCGGGCTTCCCGCCAGCATTTTGGGGGCTACAGCCCCCAAAATGCTGGCATCGACAGGGGGGACGCGCCTCTGGCGGCGCGTCCGTGGCCGCTCAGCCCCCGGTGGCGCGGCGCTCGGCCGTCAGCGGGGCGCCGTCAGTCCTCGCCGCGGGCGGCGACCTTGCCCTCCAGCTCCTTCATCACGCCGGGGTCGCGCAGCGTGGTGACGTCGCCCAGCTCGCGCCCCTCGGCGATGTCGCGCAGCAGGCGGCGCATGATCTTGCCGGAGCGCGTCTTCGGCAGGTCGCCGGACCAGATCACCCGCTTCGGGCGGGCCAGTTTGCCGATCTTCCCGGCGACGTGGTCGGCCAGCTCGGCGATCATCTCCTCGTCGCCCTCGTGGTCGCCCTCCAGGGTGACGAAGGCGCAGATCGCCTGGCCGGTGTCCGGGTCGGACTGCCCGATCACCGCCGCCTCGGCGACCTTCGGGTGGGAGACGATCGCCGACTCGACCTCGGCGGTCGAGAGGCGGTGGCCGGAGACGTTGATCACGTCGTCGATCCGCCCCAGCACCCAGAAGTAGCCGTCCTCGTCTTCGCGGGCGGCGTCGCCGACCAGGTACGTCTCGGGGCCGAAGCGCGAGAAGTAGGTCTCGACGAAGCGCTCCCGCTCCCGGTAGAGGGTGCGCAGCATCGCCGGCCAGGGACGGCGCAGGACGAGCAGCCCCTCGCCTTCGGAGACCGGCTCGCCGGCCTCGTCGTAGACCGCCGCGTCGATCCCCGGCAGCGCCCGCGTCGCCGAGCCGGGCTTGGTCGAGACGATCCCCGGCAGCGGCGAGATCATGATCTGGCCCGTCTCGGTCTGCCACCAGGTGTCGACGATCGGGCAGCGCCCGCCCCCGATCGCCTTGTGGTACCAGAGCCAGGCCTTCGGGTTGATCGGCTCGCCGACCGTGCCGAGCAGCCGCAGGGTCGAGAGGTCGTGGCGCTCGGGGTACTCGACCCCCCATTTCATGCAGGCGCGGATCGCGGTCGGCGCCGTGTAGAGGATCGTCACCGCGTAGCGCTCGATCAGCTCCCACCAGATGTCCTTGTCGGGGTAGTCGGGCGCCCCCTCGAACATCACGCTGGTCGCCCCGTTGGCGAGCGGGCCGTAGACGATGTAGGAGTGGCCGGTGACCCAGCCGACGTCGGCAGCGCACCAGTAGACGTCGCTCTCGGGCTTCAGGTCGAAGACGTGGCGGTGGGTGCAGGCGACGCCGGTCAGATAGCCGCCCGTCGTGTGGAGGATGCCCTTCGGCTTCGCGGTCGAGCCGGAGGTGTAGAGGATGAACAACGGGTCCTCGGCGCCGATCGGCTCGGGCGCGCACTCGGCGTCCGCCGCGGCGATCGCCTCCTCGAAGGAGGCGTCGCGCCCCTCGCGCATCTCGCACTCAGTGCCGGTGTGGCGGACGACGAAGACGGTCTCGATCGAGTCGAGCCCCTCCATCGCCTCGTCGACCCGCGCCTTGACCGCCGCGGTGCGGCCCTTGCGGCGCGCCCCGTCGACGGTGACCAGCGCCTTCGCGTGGGAGAACTCCATCCGCTCCCGCACCGCCCCGGCCGAGAAGCCGCCGAAGACGACGTTGTGGACGGCGCCGATCCGCGCGCAGGCGAGCATCGAGACGACCACCGCGGGGATCATCGGCAGGTAGATCCCGACCACGTCGCCCTTGCCGATCCCGTGGTCGCGCAGCGCGTTGGCGAAGCGCTGGACGTCGGCCAGCAGCTCGGCGTAGGTGATGTCGCGCTCCTCGCCCTCCTCGCCGCGCCAGTGGTAGGCGATGCGCTCGCCGCGCCCCGCCTCGACGTGGCGGTCGAGGCAGTTGGCGGAGACGTTCAGCCTGCCGTCGGCGAACCAGCGGTAGAAGGGCGGGTTGGACTCGTCGAGCGATTCGCTCGGCTCCTCGACCCAGTCGAGCAGCTCGGTCGCCTGCCGCAGCCACCAGGCCTCCGGGTCGGCCGCCGCCTCCGCATAGACCGCCGGGTCGTCGAGCAGGGCCTCCTCGCGGAACCGCTGCGGCGGCTCGAACCGCTCCACAGCCAGCAGCTCGCCCAGCTCCTGCTCCAGATTCGTCTCCACATTGCCGTGCATTGCGCTCCTTCCTGGCCCGCTACTCTGAGCGGGAACCGTACCCGCTCAACCATTCGAAGCAAATCGACGGCGGCGATGCTCTTCAGGCAGATCATCCACGAGGACCTCGGCTGCGCCTCCTACCTGGTCGGCGACCCCGACTCGGGCGTCGCCGCCGTGGTCGACCCGCAGTGGGAGATCGACCCCTATCTGAGCCTCAGCCGCCTGCACGGGGTGCGGATCGAGCATGTGCTGGAGACCCACAACCACGCCGACCACGTCTCCGGGCACGGGCGGCTGGCGCGGGCGAGCGGGGCGACGATCCACGTCAGCGAGCTGGCCGAAGCCGAGTACGAGCACCAGCCGCTCGCCGACGGTTCGACCGTGGAGCTGGGCGAGGCCGTCTCGATCGAGGCGATCCACACCCCCGGCCACCGCCCCGAGCACACCTCCTTCCTGCTGCGCGACGCCAGCCGCGGCGGCGATCCGGTCGCGGTGCTGACCGGCGACTCGCTGTTCGTCGGCGACGTCGCCCGCCCCGACCTCGCGGTCGAGCCGCGCGAGGGCGCCGCCGGGATCTTCCGCTCCCTGCACGATCGGCTGCTGGCGCTGCCCGACGAGGTCGAGGTCTGGCCCGGGCACCTCGGCGGCTCGCTCTGCGGCAGCGCCGGGATCGACCTGAAGACGTCCTCGACGATCGGCTTCGAGCGGGTCCACAACCGGGCGCTGGCCTTCCGCGACGAAGCGGCGTTCGTCGAGGACGCGGTCGCCTCGCTGGGCGAGCGGCCGCCCAACGTCGAGCACATCGTCGCCCTCAACCGCGGACCGCTGGTCGAAGCGATCGGCTCGCCCGTGCGGCTCACCGCGCGCCGCTTCGAGGCGGCGATCGCCGAGGGCGCGGTGGCGGTCGACTCGCGCACCAACGAGCAGTTCGACGAGGCCCATATCCCGGGCGCGATCAGCGCCTCCGCCTACGACACCGGCTTCGCCACCAAGGTCGCCCAGGTGGTCCCGCCGGACCGCGAGCTGGTCGTCGTCGCCGCCTCGGACGGCAACGAGCTGGAAGCGGCCGAACTGCTCGCCGCGGTCGGGCTGCGGGTGCGCGGCTTCCTCGGCGGCGGGATGAGCGCCTGGCGGGCCGAGGAGCGCCCGGTCGAGCGGATCGAGCCGATCGGCACGCCGCAGCTGGCCGCGCTGCTGGCGGGTTCCGAGCCGCCGTTGATCGTCGACGTGCGGGGCGGGAAGGAGTACTCCGAGGCGCACATCGCCGGCTCGGTCCACGTCCCCTACGGCGAGCTGCTGCGGCGGCTCGGCGAGCTGCCCCGCGACCGCCCCCTGGCGACGATCTGCAAGCTCGGCAAACGCAGCGGCCTGGCGGCCTCGGTGCTGCAGCGCGAGGGCTTCGAGACGATCCACGTCGCCCGCGGCGGGGTCGGCAGCTGGCGGGACGAAGGGCGGCCTGTGGAGTCTGCCGAGGTCCCGGCTTGAGGTCCTGTCCCGGCAAGGGTTCCGCTTAACTTTTCCCGAACGCACGCTGCGGTCGTCCGCGGGCGCTTGCGCGGAAAAAGTACAAGACGCTCCACCCCTGCCGGGACAGGACCTCAGCACCCGGGTGGAGAACAGAAACTCAGTACCCGGGTGGGTGGCGAGCGATGAAGCCGGAAGTGGAGCTGACTGGGGACGGGTGCCAGCGGGGGCCGGCGCCACCCGAGGTGTCGAAGGCGAGGCCGGCGATGATCGCCCAGGCGTGGCCCGAGTTGGCGTAGACCGTGATCCACTGGCCGGCGCCCGCTTCGCCCCAGGTCTCCAGCCCGGTCGAGTCGAGCGGGCTGTCGAGGAAGCCGCCGCCGTGCAGGGCAAAGCTGACCGAGCCCGAGCAGTCGTAGCCGGAGGAGCTGAAGGAGCCGTGGCCGCCGCCCCAGACGTAGGGGGTGGTGGCGATCGAGTTGGCGGCTTCGATCGCCGCCGCGACCGCCGGCGGCGCGCCGCTCGGCACGCTGGCCTGGCTTTCGGAGATGTAGCTGGCGCCCTGCCCGGGGGTGAGCGGCGCCGGCGCCGCGGCGGCCGGGGCTGGGCCGCCGGCGGAGGCGATCTGCGAGGAGATCGCGGCGAGGTTGTCGCTGAGCGCCTGTTCGCGCGACTCAAGCGATTCGAGCTGGCCCTGCCGCTGCGCCTGCGCCGCCTTCAGGTCGGCGAAGCGGGCGGCGGCTTTGGCGCGGGCGGCGACCGCTTCGTGCTCCTTGACGGCGATCGCGTCGCGCGCTTCCTTCAGCTGGCGGCGGATCGCGGCCATCCGCTTTACAGCGGCCTTCGCTTCGTCGCGCAGCCCCTTGACCCGCGCCGCGACCGCGTCGTCGTAATCCTGGACCCGGCTCAGGTATTCGGCGCGGGCGCTGACCTGCGACCAGTTCGCCGATTCGACGACGACGCTGAGCACGTCGGGGCTGCCCGCCTCGTAGATCGCGACCAGCCGCTGCCGCAGCACCCCGAGAGCGCGATGCAGGCGCGCGCGGATCCGGGCCAGCCGCCGCTTCTCGGCGGCGAGCTTGGCGCTGGCGCGGTCCAGCTCCCCCTGCTTGGCGGCCAGCTCGCTTTCCAGCGCGACCTGCCGCTGGCGCAGCCGCGAGACTTCGCCGAGCATCGAGTCGATCGCCTTGTTCTGTGCGCCGATCGTGGCGCTCAGCGAGCTCTGGCTTTCGCGCACCTTGCTCAGCTTGCCCTGCGTCGCGTCGAGCTTTTCGCGCAGCGTGGCGGCCGGCGCGCTCGCCGCCAGGCAGAGCACGAGAAGCAGGGCGGCGGAGAGCGGCAGCCACCGTGGGGTGCCGAAGGGGGCGCGCATCGAGCGCGTCACGCTAGCGAAGTCGCCGAAAAATTGTTAGGAGTTGCTAATAACCTGCAACTTCGGTTGCAGAATCCGCTGCCTTGCAGGAAAAACGCGCTGCCGTACAGGAAAAACGGCCGCCGCGACGAGGGGACGTGCCGTCGCTAAGCGGCCAATATGGGCACCGTAGCGACGGCACATGGGGCGTCAGGCGGGGCGTCAGGCGGCGGCGTCAGAGCAGTTTGGCCTTCGCCCGCTCGAACTCCTCGCTCGAGATCGCGCCCTTTTCCCTCAGGTCGTTGAGCTTGTGCAGCTCGTCGGCCGGCGAGCTGTGCGCCTGTTCGCGGATGTAGGAGTCCATGTGCTGCTTCGCCTCGGCCTGCGCTTTGATCGTCCTTTCGCGCATCCCGCCGCCGCGGGCGATCAGGTAGACGAGCGCCGTCAGGAAGGGGATGACCACGAGGAAGAGGACCCAGACCGCCTTTCCCCAGCCGGACATCTCGTGGTCGCGGAAGAGGTCGGTGAGGATCGTGATCAGGATCCAGATCCAGACAACGAAGAAGAAGATCTCGAGGGCGAGCCACAGGGCTTCCCCGAAGTTGACGTCTGCGAAGGGCACGGCGAGTCCTTTCGGTTGGGGCAGGGCGTGGGGCGGGTAGATGGGGCAGGGCGTGGGGCGGGTAGATGGGGCAGGATGTGGGGCGGGTAGATCATAGAAACGGCAGCGTCGCGAGGCGGGCCACACCCCCCAGGAACATCAGCGAGCCGAAGACCAGGGTGGCGATCACCAGCCGCCGCGAGCCGAACTTGACCGAGAGGCCGCCGAAGAAGAGCACCGCGGCGAAGAAGATCGTCGCCAGCACGTAGTTGTCTGCGGTCTGGTTGGCTTCGCGACCTTCCTCGAAGAGCTGCGAGGCTTCGTCTTCGAGCTGTTCGGATTCCTCCAGGTCGGCCACCTTGTACTGCTTCATGCTGAACGGCGTCGCCGGCGAGCGCGGGTTCGTCGACGGCCGCGTCTTCCGCCAGGCGCTGAAGGCGTGCCTGAACTCGTCGCGGAAGAAGCGCTGGACGAAGACCCGCTCGAGCTGTTTGTTGCCCTCCGCGTAGGCGACCACGAACTGCGTGAACAGGTCGGCGTCGATCGTGACGAAGGAGAAGCCGCGCGACTGCGCCTTGGCGGACTCGGTGCGGGCCGTGCCGGCCTGGGTGAAGCGGGTCGACTGCTGGCCACCCCAGCGGGTCGCCTCGTAGGCGCTGTAGGCGGTGGTCAGGGTCGCCGCTGCGAGCAGCGCCGCGGACCACAGCTCGAGGCGCTCGCGCAGGTTGCGGTTGCGATCCACGGCCTCGCACCGTAATCCCCTCGTAAGACGGCGGCGCGATACTCGGTCCCAGACCCGACCGAAAGGAGGCCCGGATGGCACGCCTGTCGATTCTCGCGCTCTGCGCCGCCGCGCTAGCCGTGGCCGGCGAGGCCGCGACCGCGACGACCGCCAGCGCCCGCGCGGGCAAGAAGGTGAAGGCGGTGAGCTCGAGCTACGGGAAGGTGATCGCCGACGGGCGCGGCGAGGCCTTCTACCTGTTCGACAGGGACAGGGGGGGCAAGAGCCGCTGCTACGGCGCCTGCGCCCGCGCCTGGCCACCGGTGACCACGAAGGGCAGGCCGCGCGCCGGCAAGGGGGTGAAGGCGCGGCTGCTCGGCACGACGAAGCGCAGCAACGGCAAGCGCCAGGTCACCTACGCCGGACACCCCCTCTACTACTACGTGGCCGACTCCCCCGGCCGCATCCTCTGCCAGAACGTCAGCGAGTTCGGCGGGCTCTGGCTGGTCGTCAAGCCGAGCGGCAAGCCGGTGACCTAACCGCGCTCCGCCGAGCAGAGTCGCTGGGCGAAGAGGACGGCGGCCACCGCGGTGGCCAGGTTGAGGCTGGAGACCCCGGAGCGCATCGGGATCGCGAGGCGGGCGTCGGCGCGCCCGAGGAGGGCGTCGCTGAGGCCGTAGCGCTCGCTGCCGAAGGCGAGGATCGCCCGCGGCGGCAGCTCGGCCGGGCGCAGGTCCTCGCCGCCGGGGTCGATCGCGACCAGCGGACGGTCGCCCTCCGGCAGGTCCGCGACCGCGGCGACCGGCAGGGCGAAGTGAAGCCCGGCGGCGGCGCGCAGCGCGTCGGGGTGCCAGGGATCGTTGGACCCCGTGGTGAATACGCCGGCCGCGTCGGCCGCCGCCGCGACCCGCACGCAGGCGCCGAGGTTGCCCATCGTGCGCGGCTCCTCGAGCAGGACCAACGGCGCCGGCCGCGGGTCCAGCAGCACCGCCTCGGGCGGGATGCGGCGGCGCTGGGCGATCGCCACGACCCCGGTGCGGGGCGCCTGCGGGACCAGCTCGGCCAGCAGCTCGGGAGCGACCCGCTCGGTCTGCTCGACCAGCGAGTCGGCGAGGTCGGGGGCCAGCTCGGCGGCGAGCCGTTCCAGCTGCTCGGGCTCGGAGGCGACCGAGGCGTGCAGGTCGGCGCCGAAGCGCAGCGCGTGCTTGATCGCGTGGAACCCCTCCAGCACCGCGAAGCGCCGGTCGCGCCTGGCGCTCCGGTAGCGGCGAATCAGCGCCTGCTCGGCGGCATCGCTCACCGCCGCATCATGACCCGCCGCGGCCGCTCAACGCCGCGAGGTCGGCACGATGGTCAGCGAGCGGTCGTTCTCGTCCGGGAACCCGTCCAGGAACGGGGTCAGGTAGCGACCGATGATCTTGCCGTCGCGCTCGTGCCAGGGCGGGTTCTCCTCCAGGGTCGAGACTTCGCCGTGGCCGCCGGTCGGGTGCCCATACAGGTAGCGGGGCGCAGAACCCGTCCAGAGGACCGCGCGCAGCTCGGGGTCGAACGGCGACGGCTCGACCTCGCTGCCGGCCGCGGCGGCGATCGCCTCGGCCGCCGCGTCGGCCTGCTGGGTAGCGATCCCACCCTGCTTGACCGGGAACGAGGTCACGTCGCCGGCGGCGAAGACGCGCTCCATCCCGACCACGCGGCTGTGCTCGTCGACCGGGACGAAGCCGTCCTCGTCATGGGGGACGCCGTCGATCCGCCGGCCCTCCAGTCGAGGCAGGCTGACCACCGCCTCGGTCTCGATCGGCGCGCCGGGGGCGATCTCCAAACGGCCGCGGTCGAAGCCGACCGGGTGAGCGCCGGCGATCAGCTCGATCCCGCGCTCCTCGAGCAGCCGCGCCATCCGCTCGGCGACCGTCCGCCCGAACAGATCCAGCGGCGCGCCCTCCGGCGTGACCACGGTGAGCCGGGCGTTCTCGATGCCCGACCTGGCCAGCACCGCGGAGGCCAGCAGCGCCAGCTCGTAGAGCGGCAGCGCCCAGGTCGACCCCCCAGGCATCGTGAAGACGACGTTGCGCAGCCCGCCGGATCGCAGCCGGCGGACGACCGCGCCGACCCCGCCTTCGTCGGCGACCCCCCAGAAGGTGACGGCGCCCGGCACCGCCCACAGCATGCGGGCGCCCGGGGCGAGCAGGAGCTGGTCGTAGGGCACGCGCTCGCCGTCGCGCGCGCTGACGCATCCCTCCCCGGCATCCACGGAGACGATGCCGCCGAGGCGGAAGGAGGCGCCGCATGCCCCGGCCAGCCCGTCCAGGTCGTAGCGGAGGATGCTGCCCGCGCCGTAGGGTTCGCCGACCGCAAAGGGCCGGTAGACGAACTCGCGGCGGGGCGCCCACAGCTCCACCGCCAGCCGCTGTCCGGCCAGCTTGCGCAGCGCCAGCGCGGCCTCCAGCGCAGCCACGCCGCCGCCGGCGATCACGACCCTGGGGAGCCCCTCCTCACCCGACTCCAGATTCATAGAGCGACACTACGCAGGCGCGTTTGCTGCTCCATCCGCACGAACCCACCGATCGAGGTTCGGCTTATCCCCGATGCTCCCGCCGGCGCTCCCCTCTAGGTTTCTGGCCGACCGAGCGAGACCGGCGACGCGGAAAGAAGGCGATCGATGCAGTTGCTTGTGGGTCACGACGGAAGCGACGGAGGCCGCGACGCGCTGGAGCTGGCCCGCGTGCTGGGCTCGGCGGAGGAGACGAGCGCCCTGGTCGTCGCGGTGATGCCGTACGGGCCGCTGCCGGTGCGCTTCGTCGAGCTGGAGAGCGACGCGGCGGCTGCGGCGGAGCCCCTGCTCGAGGAAGCGCGCGAGCGACTGGCGGGGCTCGTGGTGAAGACGCGCGCCTTCGGCGGCGGCTCGCCGGCCGGGGTGATGACCGACCTCGCCGAAAGCAGCGAGGTCGACTCGATCGTGGTCGGCTCCCCGCACCGGGGGCCGATCGGGCGGACGCTGCTCGGCAGCGTCGCCGAGGGCGTCCTGCACGGCGCCCCCTGCGCCGTCGCCGTCGCACCGCGCGGCTACTCGGAGCAGGACCACGGTCCGCTCCGCCTGATCGCGGTCGCCTACGACGGCACGCCGGAAGCGAGGGCGGCGCTGGGGCGCGCCGGCGCCCTCGCCGAGGCGAGCGGCGCCGCCGTCCGGGTGCTGACCGCCGTGGCGCCGCCGGTCGCCTTGCCCGGCGTGGTCGGCTACACGCCGATCGAGCCGCCCGAACCGGACGAGGTGATCGAGGGGGCCGTGCGGGCGCTCGGCCCGAAGGTCGCCGCCGAGGGCCGCAAGCTCAATGGCCCGCCCGCCGCCACCCTGGCGAAAGCCTGCGAGGATGGCGTCGACCTGCTGGTCGCCGGCTCGCGCGGCTACGGCCCGCTGATGCGGGTGCTGCTCGGCTCGGTCTCGACGCAGCTGGTCGGCGACGCCCCCTGCCCGGTGCTGGTCGTGCCGCGGCCGCAGCCCGAGCGCGGGTAGCGCAGCCGCGGCTCAGCGCGAGGTGAGGCTGGCGACCAGCTCGACGTACTCGGTCAACCTGCCGACCCCGAGGTAGCGGTCGAGCACCCGCAGCCGCGCGGCCCGCCCCAGCCGGGCGGCCAGCTCCGCGTCGTCGAGCAGCCGGCCGATCGCCCGGCCGAAGGCCGGCAGGTCGCGCGGGTCGTCGATCAGCAGGCCCGACTCGCCGTCGACGATCTGGTCCTGGATGCCGCCGACCCGGCTGCCGACCATCGGCCTTTCCTTCCACATCCCCTCGGCGACGGTGAGCCCGAAGCCCTCGGCGAGGCTCTTCTGCAGCAGCACGTCGGCGCGGCGCTGCAGCGCGTTGACCATCGCCCCGTTTTCGTCGAGGTCGTACATCGGCAGGCTGACCAGGTGGGCACGGCGCCGCGCCTCGACCGGCATCCGCCGCCACGACTCGGCGACGTCGCCGAACACCGCGGCGCCCTCCGGATCGTCGGCGACGGCGCCGGTGGCCGGGGCGACCAGGGCGAGGTGGACGTCGGGCTCGGTCAGGCAGCGCTCGAAGCACTCGAGCACGCCGCGCGGGTCCTTGAGCCGGTCCCAGCGGGAGACCTGGACGACCAGCCTGGCGTCCGGCGGCAGCGGCTCCTCGCGCAGCAGCTCGGCGCGGCGCTCGACCCGGTCCGGGGTGCCGTCGCCGCGGACGAAGACCGGCGCCGCCTCGGGGGGACCGTCGCGCAGGCCGATCGTCTGCACGATCGCCTCCACCGTGTCGGCGTCCAGCTCCTGGTTCTTGGTCGAGAAGGGGTCGATCGCCGGCGGCATCCGCCAGACCTTGCCGCGGTCCAGCCCCTCCCAGGCGTACTCGGCGCGCGAGAAGACGTAGGCGTCCGCCGGCTCGACGTAGGGGCGGAGGAAGTCCCAGGCGCGGCGGGTCAGGCGGTCGGCGTCGTCGACCCCGATGTGGCAGCGCCAGACGACCCTCGCGCCCAGCTCCTTCATCGCGGGGACGAGGCCGGCGGTCTGCGGGTCGTGCAGGTAGACGACGTCGCCGGGCTGCACGAGCCGGCCGAGGTGGGCGGCGCTGCCCGACAGGGTCGCCTCGTAGACGCGGCGCGCCTCCTCCCCCAGCTCGCCGCCGTCGCCAGGGTCGCCGTGCAGGTTGTTGTGGAGGCGCTTGGTGACCGCGAAGAACTCCTCGCCCTCGCGCAGCACCACCCAGCGGGTGTCGATCCCGGCGCCGCGCACGTAGGGCAGCAGCGCATGGAGGATCTCGGCGACCCCGCCCCCGCGGGCGGTCGAGCTGACGTGCCAGATCGCCAGCCCGGCGAATGCGTCCCGCGCCCGCTCGGCCACCCGTTCGATCCGCGCGAACCCCTCGCCGCCGAGCAGCGGCTCGTAGCGCTCGAGCGGCTGCGGCGGGATCTGCACGAACTTGGGGACGGCCACGGTCCAAAGCCTAAGGGCCTCACCCCACCGCTCCCGCGGACGTGCCGGGAGTTGGACGCCGTTGTGGGCACTCAATCACCGGCACGTCCCGGGTTCGGGGGGTCAGAGCGACCAGTGACGGCCGACCTGGGAGGCGGCGCGGGGGGTGAGGACCGGGTCGGGGGCGACCGACTCCGCCTCGCCCTCGCCGCCCAGCGCCGCCAGCGTCGCCTCCACCGACTCGGCCAGGGCGGACGGCGCGTAGCCGCCCTCCAGCACCGCGCCGAGCGGCGCCTCCAGCCTGCGGGCCAGGTCGCGGACCGAGCGGGCCATGCGGGCGAAGTCCGAGGACTCGAGGCGGCAGCCGGCCAGCGGGTCCTCGCGGTGGGCGTCGAAGCCGGCCGAGACGAGGATCAGCTGCGGCTCGAATTGCGTGGCGACCGGGACGACGACGTGCTCGAGCAGCGAGAGCCAGAGGTCCCCTTCCGAGCCGCCCGGCACCGGCAGGTTGATCGTGCAGCCCTCGCCGCGACCGGAGCCGGCGTCGGCGAGCGGGCCGCTACCCGGGTAGACCCCCTCCTGGTGGAGGCCGGCGACGAGCACGTCGGGGCGAGCGCGGAACGCCTCCACGGTGCCGTTGCCGTGGTGGACGTCCCAGTCGAGGACCATCACCCGCTCGGCGCCGAGCTCGCGGATCGCCAGCTCGGCGGCGATCGCGACGCTGTCGAACAGGCAGAAGCCCATCGCCCGGTCCGGTTCGGCGTGGTGGCCGGCGGGCCGCAGCGTGCAGAACCCGGCGGCCGCCTCGCCGGCGAGCAGCGCCCGGGTCATCTCGCATGCCCCGCCGGCAGCGTGCAGCGCCGCCCGGAACGAGGCCGCGCAGGCGTAGGTGTCGGGGTCGATCGCGCCGCCGCCGGCCTGGCAGAGGGCGCGGATCGACTCCACCAGGCGGCGGCTGTGGACCCGCTCGAGGTCGGCCTCGCTCGCCGCCGGCGCCTCGCGCCGCTCCCAGCCGAGCCAGCCGGCGGCCTCGAGGCGGCGCTCGATCGCGGTCAGCCGCTGGGGCGTGTCGGGGTGCCCCGGCATCCCCTCGCGCGGGTCGTGCTCGAGGCAGGCCGGGTGGCTGAAGTAGAGCGGGGCGCCGCTGGCCCGGCGCATCAGCCGCTCGGGCTGGAGACGCCGCCGGCGCCGCCGCCCGAGGCGGGTGGCGAGGGCGCCGGGGTGGGAGCGGGTGCGGGCTGCGAGGGGGTTTCGGGCGATTCTTCGCCTTCGCCTTCGCCTTCTCCCCCTTCTTCTTCTTCGCCTTCTTCGAACCCTTCTTCGTAGCCTTCGCCTTCTTCGTAGCCTTCGCCTCGGTGCGAGGACCCGGAGGAGCCGGCGTAGCCGCTGTGCAACCCCGACAGCGAGGGCAGGCTCGCGGGAGCGACGAATTCGCCGCAGTCGCCGGCGTTCGCCGATTCCATGAAGGAGCGCCAGATCGGCCCCGCGGTGGGGCCCCCGTAGCCGGTCGCTTCGCGCGACTGCGGGTGGCCGACCCAGACCGCGGTCGAGTAGCGCGGCGTGTAGCCGACGAACCAAGCGTCCGAGAGTTCCTCCGAGGTGCCGGTCTTGCCCGCCTCGGCCGAGCAGCCGATCGAGGTGTAGCCGGCGCCGGTGCCGTGGGTGATCACGCCCTCCAGCAGCTTCGTGACCTCGTAGGCCTCGCCCTCGGTGAGCACCCGGTCGCCGGAGTCGGGGCTCGGTTCGTCGACCTTGCCGGTGGGGAACTCGACCCGGCCGATCGCCGTCGGGTCGCGATGGACGCCGCCGTTCGCCAGGGTCGCGTAGGCGTCGGCCATTTCCAGCGGGGTGACGCCGACCGCGAGCCCGCCGATCGCCTCCGCGGGGACCGATTCGAGCGGCGCTTCGATCCCCATCTGGTGCGCGGTGTGGGTGACGTGTTCGGGCCCGACGTCGAGGTCGAGCTGGGCGAAGACGGCGTTGACCGAGGCCCAGGTGGCGCTGGCCAGCGACGTCGTGCCGCCCCCCGGCTCGGCGTTGTTGACCGTCCACGTGCCGCCGCCCGGCAGCGACAGCGTCCGCGGCGCGGAGCCGTCGTAGTAGGTGGCGTCGGGGTCGATGCCCTGTTTGATCGCCGTGGTGAGGACGAAGGTCTTGAACGAGGAGCCGGGCTGCCGGTGCGCCTGCCAGGCGTAGTTGAATTCGCTTTCTTCGGCGGGGCCTTCGGTCGAGGCGAGGGCGACGATCTCCCCGTTTGAGGGGTCGACCGAGGCGAGCCCGGCCGCCGGGCCGCCTTCCTGGTAGCAGACGCCGCAGGAGTCAACCGCTTCCTGCGCCCGTTCCTGCAGTTCCGGATCGATCGTCGTGTAGGCCTTGAGGCCGCCGTAGCGGACCGTGTTGAGCCCGTATTTGTCGATCAGCTCCTGCTCGACCAGGTCGAAGAGGAAGGGGTCGCGGATCACCCGGTACTTGTGGCCGGGGTTCAGCCCGAGGCCCTTGCGGGTCGCCCTGCGGTATTCCGAGGGCGTGATGTAGCCCTGGTCCTCCATCGCTTCCAGCACCTGGTCGCGGCGCTCGAGCGCGGCGCGCGGGTCGAGGAAGGGGTTGTATTCGGAGGGCGCCTGGGGCAGACCGGCGATCGTCGCCGCCTCGGTCAGGGTCAGCTCGCGCGCCGGCTTGCCGAAGTAGGTCTGCGCCGCCGCCTCGGCGCCGACCGCGGTCTCGCCTTCCACCGTCCCGTAGGGCGAGGTGTTCAGGTAGGCGGTGAGAATCCACTGCTTGGAGTGCGCTTCCTCCTCCTCGAAGGCGAGGTGGGCTTCGATCAGCTTGCGCCTGATCGTCTCTTCGGGGTCGCGGATGTAGAGGTTGCGAACCAGCTGCTGGGTGATCGTCGAGGCGCCCTGCACGGGCTTGCCGCCGGCCAGCAGGTCCTTCCAGGCGGCGCGGGCGATCGCGGTCGGGTCGATCGCGCCGTGCTCGAAGAAGTTGCGATCCTCGATCGCCACCGTCGCGTACTTGAGGCTCTGGGGAAGCGCCCGCGAGGGGACGGGCTGGCGGATGCTGCTGGCGCGGATGAAGCCGATCAGGCTGCCGTCGGCGGCGTAGATCGCCGAGGAGCGGCCCTTCTGGACGGGCTTCAGGCTGGAGAGCGGCGGCGCCGAGTCGTAGACGTCGACCGCCCAGCTCGCCGCGAAGCCGCCGGCCACCGCGGTCGCGCAGGCGAGCGCTCCTGCCGCAATCAGCAGCTTCTTCCAGGTCGGGTGGTGTGACCTGCGTCGTCGCCTGCGGGTCCGGCGCGCCATCGACGAAACTCTAAAGAGGCCGACTGGCCGGGAATTTCGGCCGCTTCGAGCGCAACTTCGCGTGCGCGCCGGCCGCAGGCCGCCTCAGGCGACCGCCCTGAACATCGCCCGCCACTCGTCCGCGTCGAACTTCGCCGCCTCGGTCTCGCGCAGGAAGCGTTCGAGCACCGCAATGAAGCGGCCGGGGGCCTCGAGCTGGGGGAGGTGACCGACGTCCTCGAAGACCTCGAGGCGGCTGCCCGGGATCTGCCGGTGGGCGTCCTCGCCGTGATGAGCGGGGATGATCGAGTCGCGGGCGCCCCAGACGATCAGCACCGGCAGCAGCTCGGCCAGATAGAGGCGATCAGTGGCGTCGACCCGCTGCCCACGGGTGCCGATCACCGAGTGCAGGGTCGCGAGGAAGGCGGCGCGGCGCTCCGGATCGGTGAGCGAGCCATAGCCGCGCAGGACCTCGGCGACGTCGGCGTTGGGGCGAAGGCCGATCGCGGCGAGGGCGCGGCCGATCGGCCCGCCGACCCGCTCCCCGATCGCGGCCGTGATGGTGATGAAGATGTCGGCGCCGGGGAGCGCCGCGGCGCGCAGCACCGGGCTCACCTCGGGACCGAGGCCGCCGCTGGAGACCAGCACCAGGCGTTCGACCATCTCCGGGAACTGGTAGGCGAGCTGCATCGCGACGCCGCCGCCCAGCGAATGCCCGACCAGGGTGGCGCGGTCGTGGCCGAGCGCGACCAGCAGGTCGCGCAGGCCAGCCGCCATCGCCCCGATCGAGTAGTCGCCGCCGCCCGGCGCCGAGGCGCCATGGCCGGGCAGGTCGGGGGCGATCACGGTGTGGTGGCGGGCCAGCGGCTCGATCACCTCGCACCAGTTGTCGCAGTCGCCGGCGATCCCGTGGATCAGCAGCAGCACCGAGCCCTCCCCGGCCTCCGCATAGGTGACGGGACGGCCGTGCACGGTGGCGCTCTTCATCTGTATCTCAGTCATCGCGACCACCATTATGCCCGCGGGGCCGGCCGGTTACCGTGGGAACTACTGATTTCCGGGACGGTAGCCTTCCCCCAAGCCCCACGATGCCCAGCTTCCTCCACACCTGCTACCGCGTCGGCGAGATCGATCGCTCGGTCGCCTTCTACGAGAAGCTCGGCTTCGAGGAGGCGGGGCGGATGCCGATCGGCGAGGAGGCGATCAACGTCTTCATGCGCCTGCCGGGCGAGGACCCGATCCTCGAGCTGACCTACAACCACGGCGTCGACTCCTACGACCACGGCACCGGCTACAACCACATCGCCCTCGCCGTCGACGACCTCGACGCGACCCTGGAGCAGCTCGCCTCCCAGGGGGTCGAGCCCGAGAAGCCCCCCTACCGCCCGGGTGGCCGCACCGAAGGCCACCGGATCGCCTTCGTCCGCGACCCGGACGGGTACCGGATCGAGCTGATCGGCGAGTAGGCGCTTGACGCCGCGCGGCGACAGGGGCATGCTTGGCCCCCGGTCCCAACGCGAGGAGGAAGAGATGATCTGCGCGCTCACCGTCCGAAAGCTGAAGCCAGGCGCCTACGAGCAGTTCCGCGACGCGTTCATGCGCGACTTCGCCGACACCCCGCCCGAAGGCTTCGTGCGCTTCCACATGGTGCGGAACAGCGACGATCCCGACGAGGTGATCTCGTTCGGGTTCTTCGACGGCAGCCCCGAGCAGCTGCGCGAGGTCGCGGCGAAAGAGGGCTACGCCGAGCAGCTCGAGCGGATCGCTCCGTTCGTCGAGTCGGTCGGCGCCGACGGCCTCTACGAGGTCGTCGAGGAGCGCACCGCCTAGTGTCCTGAGTCAGCTACCTGCGGCGGCCGCGGTCGATACGCTCCCCCGCGCTGGGATGGGGCGACCGGAGAGGAGAGTGCCTTGAAACTGGTGATCGGCATCGTGCGGCCTGAGAAGGCCAACGACGTGTTGGAAGCGCTCTACCGCGCCGAGGTGCGCGGCGTATCGATCAGCCGGATCGAGGGTCACGGCGGCGAGCTCGAGCGGGTCGAGACCTACCGCGGGACCACGGTGAAGATGGGGCTCTCCGACAAGGTCCGCTTCGAGGTCGCCGTCTCCGAGTCGTTCGTGCAGCCGACGATCGAGGCGCTCTGCGACGGGGCGCGCACCGGCGAGGTCGGCGACGGCAAGATCTTCGTGGTGCCGCTGGAGCAGGCGGTCCGCATCCGCACCGGCGAGTCCGCCGAGGCCGCCGTGACCCCGGTGGCGCACCGATGAGCGCGCTCGGCGCGGTACTGCCGCTCGCCCAGGTCGACAGCGGCGATACCGCATGGATGCTCACCTCGACCGCTCTGGTCCTGCTGATGACGATCGGGCTGGGCGTCTTCTACGCCGGCCTGGTGCGGGCCAAGAACACCCTCAACACGTTCATGATGTGCGTCTCGGCGATGGCGATCGCCGGCATCACCTGGGCGCTGATCGGCTACTCGCTCGCCTTCGACGGCGAAGCGGCGCTGCTCGGCGGGCTCGACCACGTCGCCCTCAACGGCGTCGGCTTCGAGCCGCGCGAAGGCGGCACGATCCCCGCCCTCGTCTTCATGGCCTTTCAGGGGACCTTCTGCATCATCACCGTGGCGCTGATCTCCGGCGCCGTGGTCGAGCGGATGCGCTTCGGCGCCTGGATGGTCTTCGCCGCCCTCTGGTCGGTACTGGTCTATGCCGTGCTCGCCCACTGGGCCTTCGGCGGCGGCTGGCTCGCGGCGGAGGGCCTGCTCGACTTCGCCGGCGGCGTCCCGGTGGAGATGGGCTCGGGCTTCGCCGCCCTGGCGGCGGCGCTGGTCGTCGGTCAGCGCAAGGACTACGGGCGGCAGGCGCTGCTCCCGCACAACGCCGTCTACGTCCTGCTCGGCGCCGGCGTCCTCTGGTTCGGTTGGTTCGGCTTCAACGGCGGCAGCGGCCTCTCGGCCGGCAACTCGAGCGCGCTCGCCTTCGTCAACACGATGCTGACCCCGGCCTGCGCGCTGTTCACCTGGTTCGTGCTCGACCTGATCCGCGGCCGGCGGGTTACCGCGGTCGGCGCCGCCACCTCGATCATCGTCGGCTGCGTGCTGATCACCCCGGCGGGCGGCTTCATTAGCCCGGGCTGGGCGATGGCGCTCGGCTTCCTCGGCGCCCTGCCCTGCTACGCGGTGATCGTCTGGCGACCGCGCACCCGGGTCGACGAGACCCTCGACGTGCTCGCCGCGCACGGGATCGCCGGCTTCACCGGCATCCTCTTCCTCGGCCTGGTCGCCCAGATCGGCTGGAACGGGGTCGCCGACGGCCTCTTCTACGGCGACGCCGGCCAGTTCTGGTCGCAGGCGCTGGCCGCGGCGGTGACCCCCGCCTACGCGTTCATCGCCACCTTCGTCCTGCTGAAAGTGGTCGGCGCGGTCATGCCGCTGCGGGCGAGCGAACACGAGGAGGCGGTCGGCATGGACGTCATCTACCACGGCGAGGAGGCCTACGCGAGCGGCGAGGGCGCGATCCTCGTGCAGCCCGAGACCGACGGCGAGACGCTGGTCGCCGAACCCAACTAGCTGCGGCGATGGCCGAGTACCTGCAGGTGCTGACCGCGGCCGGCTCCGAGCAGGAGGCAGGGCGGATTTCCGCGGCCCTGGTCGAGCGGCGGCTCGCCGCCTGCGTGCAGACGATCGGCCCGATCGCCAGCCGCTACCGCTGGCGGGGCGAGGTCGAGGAGGCGCGGGAGTGGCTCTGCCTGGCGAAGACCGAGGCGTCGCGCTATCCCGAGGTCGAAGCGGCGATCCGCGAGCTGCACTCCTACGACGAGCCGGAGATCGCCGCCACCGCGATCGTCGCCGGCAGCGCCGGCTACCTCGCCTGGCTGGATGAGAGCGTCAGGCCCTGAGCCGGTAGCCGCGCGAGAAGAGACGCAGGTTGACCGCGAAGAGCGCCGCGGTCGCCGCGGTCAGGGCGAGCAGCGAGAGGGCGACGCTGACTTCGGTGAAGCCGACGAAGCCGTAGCGGACCAGGTTTATCATGTAGAAGAGCGGGTTGAAGTGGGTCAGGGTCTGGAAGGGCTCGGGCAGCAGGGTGGCGGAGTAGAAGACACCGCCGAGGAAGATCAGCGGCTGCAGGACGAAGGTCTGCGCGAAGGCGACGTCGTCGAACTGTTCGGCGCGCACGCCGATCAGCACGCCGAGCTGCGCGAAGAAGAAGCCGACCAGGAAGAGCGACGGGATCAGCACGGGCAGGTGGTCGACCGGCAGGTCGACCAGCAGCGAGGCCGCGGCGAAGGTCAGCGTCGCGACCAGCAGGCCACGCATGAACCCGCCCAGCGAGAAGGCGAGCAGCAGCTGCAGCGGAGAGGCGGGTGAGGAGAGCTGGTCCTGGATCGCCCCCTGGAATTTCTGCTGGAGGATCGAGGAGGAGTTGTTCGCGAAGGAGTTGATCGAGAAGGCCATCATGATCAGGCCGGGGATGACGAAGACGACGTAGTCGATCCCGTGCAGTTCGCCGACCCGCGAGCCGAGCGCCGCGCCGAACACGCTGATGTAGAGGAAGGTTTCCAGCAGGGGCGCGCCGACCGTCTGCTTCTTGATCTTCATGAAGCGGTTGACCTCGCGCCGCCACAGGGTCATGAAGCGGATCTGGCCGGCGCTCACGTTGCGCTCACCTCGACGTGCGAGCGCGACAGCTCCCGGCGGCCGACCAGCGCCAGGTAGGCGTCCTCGAGGTTGGCGACGCTGAAGCGCGCCGCCAGCTCGGCGCTCGTCCCCTCGCCGACGATCTGCCCCTCGGCGATGAAGGCGATCCGGTCGCAGAGCTGCTCGGCCTCCTCGATGTAGTGCGTGGTGAGCAGGATCGTCGTCCCCTCCTGGTTGATCCGCTGCACGTAGTGCCACAGCTCGAGGCGCAGCTCGACGTCGACCCCGGCGGTCGGCTCGTCGAGGATCAGCAGGCGCGGCCGGTGCATCACCGCCCGGGCGAGGATCAGCCGCCGTTTCATCCCACCCGAGAGGGTGCGGGTGCGTTCGTCGCGCTTCTCGGTCAGCGAGAAGGTCTCCAGCAGCTCCGCGGTCCGCTCGCGCCGCTCGCGCTTCGGCATGCCGAAGTAGCCGGCGTGGTAGTCGAGCGTCTCCTCGGTGGTGAGGAACCAGTCCAGGTTCGGCTCCTGCGGGGCGAGTCCGACCGCCTGCCGGGCATTGCCGTAGTCGGCGATCGCGTCGTGGCCGAAGACGTGGATCGCGCCCCCGGTCGGCTGCGCCAGCCCGGTCGTGCAGTGGATCAGCGTCGACTTGCCCGCCCCGTTCGGCCCAAGCAATCCGAACAGCTTGCCCGGCTCGATCGCGAGCGAGACGCCGCGCAGCGCCTCGACCCCCGTCTCGTAGCGCTTCACGAGGTCGGTCACCTGGAGAGCCTTGTCGGGCACGATGTCCTGGAGCACAGCGCCCAAACCTAGACGACCGCCGACCTCGGCCGGCGCGCCCAACTTCCCGGTCGCGCGGTAGACCTTTGAACCGCTATCCGGCTCAAAGGTCTACCGCGCCCTTAATGTGGGACCGTGCCAGCGCCGCTGCTCGCCGTCGACGCTCCCTCGATGCTGTTCCGCGCCTTCTACGCGCTGCCCGACTCGATCCTCGGCCCGGACGGCGGCCCGGTCAACGCGCTGCTCGGCGCCGCCAACCTGATCGTGCGCGAGGTCGAAGCGCACGAGCCGCGGGCGGTGGTTCTCTGCTTCGGCCCCGACGCCGCCTCCTACCGGACCGAGCTGTACCCGGCCTACCACGCCGACCGGCCCGAGCTGCCCGACGGCCTCGCCCCGCAGTGGGCCGACAGCAACGAGTTCTTCGCGGCCTTCGGCTGGACGGTGGCGAGCAGCGAGTCGCTGGAGGCCGACGACCTGCTCGGCACCTACGCGCGTCGCGAGGCCGAGGCCGGCGGCCGGGCGCTGCTGCTGACCGGCGACCGCGACATGTACCAGTGCGCCGCCGAGCGGGTCACCGTCCTCTACGTGCGGACCGGCAGCAGGGGCGCCGAGGAGGTGACGCCGGAGGGGGTGCGGGAGCGCTACGGCGTCGACCCCGAGCAGGTCCCCGACTTCATCGCCCTGCGCGGCGACCCCTCCGACGGCCTGCCCGGCGCCAGGGGCGTCGGCCCGAAGACGGCGGCCGAGCTGCTGCGCCGCCACGGCTCGCTGGAGGGGGCGCTCGACGAAGCGATCCGCGAGCCGCGCCCGAAGCTGCGCGGCGCCCTGCTCGACGCCCGCGAGCAGCTGCTCGCCTTCAAGCAGATCGCGACGCTGCGCGACGCCGGCGTCGACCGCCCGCAGGACCGGCCCACCGACTGGGCCGCCGCCGCCGCGGCCGCCCGGGGGCGCGGCATGAACCGCCTCGCCGAGCGGCTCGAAAGCCGCGCCGATTCCGGACCGCCCGGCGATTGAACGCCCGGGACCGGCTCAGGCGGCGAGCTTTTCCAGCGGCCGGGTCTCGGGCGCCGGGCTGGAGAACCGCATCGTGCCGTCGTCGATCGCGCCGTAGCGGAGCGTCCGCAGGTCGAGGGCGTAGTTCTGCCGCAGGCGCCACGGCTCCCTGGAGCCCTGTTTGGGGAGCTGGTCGAGCGAGCGCAGGACGTAGCCGGCGGTCAGGTCGAGCAGCGGCTCCTCGGCAACGTCCGGGTCGGCCTGCGGCACGCACTTGCTGTAGCCGCGCGCGTCCATGTGGTTGAGCAGCCGGCAGGCGTATTCGGAGGTGAGGTCGGCTTTCAGCGTCCAGGAGGCGTTGGTATAGCCGAGCGTGTAGGCGAAGTTCGGCACGCCGCTCAGCATCGCGCCCTTGTAGGCCATCGCTTTGGTGAGGTCCGGCTCGCGGCCGTCGACCACGAGCTGCATCCCCCCCAGAAACAGCAGGTTGAGGCCGGTGGCGGTGACGATCACATCGGCCTCCAGCTCCCCCCCGGAGCGCAGCTCGATCCCCCGCTCGGTGAAGGTCTCGATCCGGTCGGTGACGACCGAGGCCCGCCCGGCGGAGATCGTCTCGAACAGATCGCCGTCCGGGATCAGGCAGAGGCGCTGGTCCCAGGGCTCGTAGCGGGGCTTGAAGTGCGTGTCGACGTCGTAGCCGGGGGGCAGCGCCTCTTCGGCGGCCTCGCGCAGGCGCCTCTTCACAAAGCTCGGCCGGCGCCGGCTGAGCCGGTAGACGAGCATCTGGAGCAGGACGTTTTTCCAGCGCACGACCGGGTAGGCGAGCCGGTCCGGCAGCACCCGGCGCAGGGCGTTGGCGATCGGATCCTCGCCGGGCAGCGAGATGACGTAGGTCGGCGAGCGCTGCAGCATGGTGACGTGCTTCGCCCGCTCGGCCAGCGCCGGCACCAGGGTCACCGCGGTCGCGCCGCTGCCGATCACCACCACCCGCTTGCCCTCGTAGTCGAGGTCCTCGGGCCAGTGCTGCGGGTGCACGATGCGGCCCGCGAAGCGCTCCCTCCCCTCGAAGTGCGGCGTGTAGCCCTCGTCGTAGCGGTAGTAGCCGCTGCAGATCAGCAGGAAGCCGCAGGTGAGGCGCACCGTCTCCCCCGTGTCGGTGCGCTCCGCCTCCACCGCCCAGCGCGACTCGGCGCTCGACCACTCGGCGCGCACGACGCGATGTCCGAAGCGGATCTTCTCCTCGATCCCGTTCTCTCTCGCCGTCTCCCGGACGTAGCGCAGGATCGCCGGCCCGTCGGCGATCGCCTTTTCCTCGGTCCACGGCTTGAACCGGTAGCCCAGCGTGTGCATGTCGGAGTCGGAGCGGATGCCCGGGTAGCGGAACAGGTCCCAGGTGCCGCCGAGGTCGTCCCGCGCCTCGAGGATCGCGTAGCGCTTCCCTGGGCAGCGCTCCTGGAGGTGGTAGCCAGCGCCGATCCCGGAAAGGCCGGCGCCGACGATCAGCACATCGAGATGTTCCGGCGACGCCTCGGCCACGGGCCGGAATTGTCGCATGTTGGCTGGTCAGCCAGTGTGATGAGGCGCATTGCGATCCTGAGGCGGACGAAGGACTCCCGGAGCCGAGAGACGACCCCCTACCGGGTTCTGACCCGGTCCCTTCGGATATCTGGCCAAGCCGGACGGATGCCCGAGCCGCCGCGGCGTCGCCACCGCCGTTCACGAGAGCACGATGACCCCCGCCAATCCAGCCGCTTGGCGGCCCACCGCCTCGATCCGAGCGGCGGCGCTGCTCCTGGCCGCCGTCCTCGCCGCGGCGCTCCTCTTCGCCGCCCCCGCCCGGGCCTCGTTCGGCTTCATCGCGACCTGGGGCGGCCTCGGCACCGACTTCGGGCAGTTCAACTCTCCCTCCGGCATCGTCACCGACTCGGAGGGCAACGTATACGTCGCCGACACCGACAACAACCGGATCCATGAGTTCGACTCCGCCGGCAGCTTCGTCCGCAAGTGGGGGGGCTTCGGCAGCGGCGACGGGCAGTTCAACACCCCGTTCGCGGTGGCCACGGGGCCGCAGGGCGAGGTCTACGTCGCCGACACGTTCAACAACCGGATCGAGGAGTTCGACTCCGCCGGCAGCTTCGTCCGCAAGTGGGGGTCCTTCGGCTCGGAGATCGAACAGTTCCACTTCGCCGCCGGGGTCGCCACCGACCCGCGCGACGACGTGTACGTCGCCGAAAGCTTCCCCAACAGCAGGATCCAGCTTTTCGGCGAGCCGCCCCCGACCATCGCCGAGCTGACCGAATCGGTCGCGGCGCTCGGCCTCCCGCAGGGCTTCGAGAGAAGCCCTCGAGGCGAAGCTCCAAGCGGCGCAGGCAGCGCTCGACCGGGGGCAGACCGGCAGCGCCGGCAACGGCATCGGGGCGCTGATCGCCGAGCTGGAAGCCCAGAGCGGCAAGCAGCTCTCCGCCGAGGCTGCGGGGGACCTGATCGCGGACGCGCAGGCGACCGAGCGATCGCTCGGCTGCGCGTAGCGCCAGGTATCGCTCGGCTGCCCGTACTAGCGCCAGGGCCGCCCGAAGGCGGCCCTGGCCTGGTGCTTGCAGACGAGCGCGGGAACCGCGAACGGGTGGGACAAGGCCCGCCTCCCTACGCTCGCCGGTGCCCGGGGGGGATTCCACCGGGCGCCCGAACCAGTGCGGCGCCTAGCGGCCCAGCACCTCCAGAGTCCCGTCAAGCATGTGAATCAAGTTAGGACCACCTCCTTTCTCTGGTGATCCCGATTGAAGCAGATCGTCCAGCCGCCGTCAGACGTCGCGCCGCCGCTCGACCCCGACGCCGATCGCGGCGAGCAGGCCCGCGTAGAGGGCGATCAGGGCGACCGCCGAGCCGAACCGGGGAGAACCTTCCCGGTGGACGTCGGGGTTGTTCAGCGCTTCGGCCGCCGCGGTGAACGAGTACTCGCTGTAGAAGGAGACCGACCCGAGGAGCGCGTCGAGGACGAACAGCCCGAAGAAGGCAACCCCGACGCCGATCGCGATCGAGCGCGAGAGCACCCCGATCGCGACGCCGACCACCGCGAAGCCGGCGTAGGCGATCATCGTCCCGTAGCCGTAGTGGACGGCCGTGCCGAAGCCGGCGTCCCAGTGGCCGGCCCCGCCGAGCGCGAACCAGATCGCCGCGACGAGCCGCGCCAGCGGCACCGAGAACAGGCCGATCGCCGCGGCGATCGCCATCGCCACCACCGCCTTGGCGACGATCACCCGCCCGCGGTCTGCGGTCACCGTGTAGGTCGAGACGATCGACTTGGAGCCGTACTCGCTGGCCGCGAGGAAGACGCCGACGATCGTCACCACGACCAGGGTCAGCCCGGATCCGGACATCACGTCGAGGGTCTGCGCCCGGTCCGATTCGCCCGGATAGCCGATCACGCCGGTCAGCGCCTGGGCGATCATCCCGAGCACGGCGAGCCCGACCAGCACCCAGGTCGAGCGCAGGCTGCGGGCCTTGACCCACTCGGCGGCTATCTGGCGCCCCATCAGCGCCCCTTCCCCGCGGTCAGCTCCATGTAGCGCTGCTCGAGGTCCTGCTGCTCGACGCCCAGCGCCGACAGCGCCACCCCCGCCTCGAGCGCGATCTCGCCGACCCGATCGGCGTCGAGGCCGCCGATGCTGAGCTGGTCGCCGCTGCGGGCCGCCTTGCCACCGCCCCGCTCGACCGCCTCGGCGAGCCGGTCGGCCTGCTTGGCGCGCGCGGTCACGGTCCGACCCCCGGTCAGCTCGCCGACCGCGAACTCGCTGACCAGCTGGCCTTCGGCGATCACCACCACGGTGTCGACGGTCGCCTGCACCTCGGCGAGGATGTGGCTGGAGACGAGGACGGTCTTGCCCTCCTCGTGGGCGAGCCGGCGCAGCATCTGGCGCAGCCAGACGATGCCTTCCGGGTCGAGGCCGTTGGCCGGCTCGTCGAGGATCAGGATCTCGGGGTCGCCGAGCAGCGCCTGGGCGAGCGAGAGGCGCTGGCGCATCCCCAGCGAGTACTTGCCGACCCGCTGGTTGGGGGCGTCGCTCAGCCCGACCGTCTCCAGCACCTCGTCGACGCGGCTCGCCGGTAGGCCGGCGGCCGCGCAGCTGGCCCGCAGGCATGCCCGCGCCGGGCGGCCATCGTGGAAGTCGCCTCCGTCCAGCACCGCGCCGACCGTCGTCGCCGGGTTGTCGAGCCGGCGGAACGGCTTGCCGGCGACCAGCGCCTGCCCCCCATCGGGCTCCGCGAGGCCGAGGATCATGCTGATAGTCGTCGTCTTGCCGGCGCCGTTGGGCCCGAGGAAACCGGTCACCCGGCCCGCCTCGGCCGCGAAGCTGAGCCGCTTCACGGCGGTGAAGTGCCGGTATTCCTTGGTCAGTTCCTCTGCCTGGATCAACGGGTGCCTCGACCTCGGACGCGGACCGCTTCCTCCCGAATCGGCTCGAAGACTAGCGCCCAGACGGGTCTCGCCATAGGGTGGCCTTGGCACCTCGTCTCGACAGTGGAGGAAACGATGACCGAGACCCCCTACCAAGCGGAAGTGAAGGAGTTCACCTGGGGCTGGTGGCTGGTGCTGCTGGTCGGCCTGCTCAGCGTGGCGGCAGGCGTCGTGATCCTGTTCAAGCCAAGCGACAGCCTCGCGACGCTGGCCGTGATCGCCGGCATCTTCCTGCTGGCCGACGGCATCCTCGAGCTGATCGCCTCGCTCTCGCGGAGCACCCCCAACCGCGGCATGGTCACGCTGTTCGGAGTCCTCACCGCGGTGATCGGGGTGCTGCTGATCCGCCACCCGATCGGCGGCGTCGCCGCGGTCGCGCTGCTGATCGGGATCTGGCTGATCGCGGTCGGCGTGATCCGCATCGCAACCGCGTTCGAGGAGTACGAGCACCGCGGCTGGCACGCCTTCGCCGGAGCGCTGGAGCTGATCGCCGGCACCGTGATCGTCGCGACGCCGAGCATCGGCTTCGCGACGCTGGCGATCCTGGTCGGCCTCGGCTTCATCCTCAACGGCATCGGGACGACCGCCCTCGGCTGGGGCATGCGCGGGCTGAGGCGGGAGGCCTCGAGGCCTGTCTGAAGCATCACGGCTCCCGGCGGACGTGGGCTGAATGGAGTGGTCGCTTGCGATCGTGGCGTTGGCGCTGCTCGGCGTCGCCGCGGTGTCGCGCCTGCTGTCGGGGACGCCGGTCACGCCGACGATGCTGCTGGTCGCCCTCGGGCTGCTGATCGGCCCCCGGCTCCTCGACCAAGTCGACCTCTCGGACGCGAACTCGACCTTGCGCGCCCTGGCGGAGGCGACGCTCACCCTGGTGCTCTTCTCGGACGCCTCCCGCGTCGGCCTGCACCAGCTGCGCCGGGGGGTCGGCGTGCCGCTGCGGCTGCTCGGCCTCGGCCTGCCGCTGACGATCGCGCTGGGCGCCCTGACCGCGGCTGCCGTCTTCGGCCAGCTGACGCTTGCCGAGGCGATCGTCCTCGGGGTGATCCTGGCGCCCACCGACGCCGCGCTCGGCCAGGCGGTCGTCGCCGACCGGCGCATCCCGGCCCGGATCCGCCAGGGGCTGAACGTCGAGAGCGGGCTCAACGACGGGATCTGCGTGCCGCTGCTCTTCGCGGCCGTGGCGGCGGCGGACGTCGAGTCGCACATCGCCGCAGGGCGCGGGGCCGTCGAACTGCTGCTAGAGGAGATCGGCTACGGGGCGCTGGGCGGGATCCTCGCCGGCGCCCTGATCGCCGCGATCGTCGTCTACGCCGGCCGCAGGGACCTGATCGCGGGCCCGTGGCGCCAGGTGATCCCCGCCGCGGGCGCGGCCCTCGCCTACGGCATCGCAACTCCCCTCGACGGGTCGGGGTTCATCGCCGCGTTCATCGCGGGCATCGTGTTCCGGGCGCTGCTGGGGAGCGACCCGGCGGAGATGAACCGACTGAGCGAGGAGGTGGGCGACGTGCTCAGCGGCGTCACCTTCCTGCTGTTCGGCGCGATCCTGCTCAGGCCGGCGCTCGGCGAGCTGAGCTGGCAGCTCGCCCTCTACGCGGTCCTCAGCCTCACGGTGGTGCGAATGGCGCCGGTCGCGGCGGCGATGCTCGGATCGCGGAGCCGGATCGCGACGCGGGGCTTCCTCGGCTGGTTCGGCCCCCGCGGCCTCGCCTCGATCGTCTTCGCGCTGATCGTCGTCGCGGAGTCCGAACTCCCCCACCAGCACCTGATCGTGCTCGCCGTCTACCTGACCGTCGGACTCTCGGTCTTCGCCCACGGCCTCAGCGCCGCGCCTCTGGCCGACCGCTACGCCCGCTGGTACGAGTCCCACCCGCGCGGCGCCGCGCCGCCGATGGAGAGCGTGCCGGCCCAGGTGAGCCGGCCGCGCGGCTCGAGAGCGCGAGCCCTCCCCCACGCCGCGGCCCGACAGGTGAGAAGCTGACGGTTCGACGAAAGGACTGAAATGACCGATTTGGAGCATTCGCAGGAAGGGGCCGGGACGGTTCTCGTCACCGGCGGCTCGGGGTTCCTCGGGGGCTGGTGCGCGGCCGAGGCGCTGCGCCGCGGCTACCGGGTGCGCACGACCGTGCGGGACCTCTCGCGCGAGGCCGAGGTTCGGACCGCGATCGGGTCGGCGATCGATGCCGGCGAGGGCCTCTCGGTGCTGGCCGCGGATCTGCGCAGCGACGAGGGCTGGGAGCAGGCCGTCGAGGGATGCGACTACGTCCTCCACGTCGCCTCGCCCTTCCCGCCGGCGCAGCCGAAGGACCCCGACGAGCTGATCGTGCCGGCGCGGGAGGGAACTTTGCGGGTCCTTCGCGCCGCGCTGGTGGCGGGGGTCGGCCGGGTCGTGGTCACCTCCTCGGTCGCCGCGGTCAGCGGCGGCCGCGAGCTCCCATCCCGGCCGCTCACCGAGGAGGACTGGAGCGACCCCGACAATCCCAGGCTGACTCCGTACGCGCGATCGAAGACGATCGCCGAGCGGGCCGCGTGGGACCTCGTGGAGGAGCGCGGCGAGACGGGAAGGCTGGCGACGGTCAACCCCGGCGCGATCCTCGGCCCGGTGCTGAGCGACGACCTCTCCTACTCGCTCGAGGTGATCGAGCGGCTGCTGGGCGGGATGCCGGGCGTGCCGCGTATCGGCTTCAGCTTCGTCGACGTCCGCGACGTTGCCGACCTGCAGCTCAGGGCGATGACCGAACCCGAGGCGGGCGGCGAGCGCTTCATCGCGGCGGGGCCGTTCCTGTGGATGTCGGAGGTCGCCGAGGTGCTGCGCGACCGCCTCGGGGATGCGGCCACGAAGGTGCCGGAGCGCACCGTGCCAAACCTGCTCGTGCGGGCGATGGGAATCGCCGACCCCGGCATCCGCTCGGTGGTCCGCCAGCTCGGCAAGAAGACCGAGGTGTCGAGCAGCAAGGCCGAAGCCCGGCTCGGCTGGTCGCCCCGCCCGGTCGAGGAGACGATCGTCGACTGCGCTCGGAGCCTGCTCGAGCGGGACGCAGTCGCTGCCGGCTAGCGGATTGATTCCACGGCCGCGTGTGACTGGGGGCGTGCGGGCCAAGTAGATCGAGGATCTCGCGCTTCGCGCTCGCACGCGCCTGCGGCGCTGGCGCAGCCTTTGGTGGCGCCAAAGGCAAGCCCGAGGACGCAGATATGCGCAGCTGCGTTGAGTTCGCAGCTGCGTTGAGTTCGCAGTTCTTCCCGTATGCCGGGGAGAACTGCGAACTCAACGGGCCAGGCACGTCATCCAGGTGTGCGGGGCCGTGGAATCGACCGTCTAGCGGCGAGCCGCGGTCAGGTCAGCGGCGTGGGAGCGACCGAGCCGAGCAGCCACTGCCCGTCTTCTTCGATCATCGGGATCGTGTAGATCGTCTTTTCGATGCCCCGGAAGATCACGAAGGCGCGTTCGTCTTCGATCCGCAGCGAGCCGACGTTCGCCTGCGCGGCTTCTTCGCGCAGCAGCTTCGGGTTGGCCTGGGAGGCGAGGGCTTCGAGGATCGGGCCGCAGCCCTTGCCCTTGAGCTGTTTGGATTTTTCGGCGAGGCTTTCGAACTGTTCCACCACCGGTGCGGCCAGATACGTGCATGCCTTCGTCCAGTCCTGGTTGGCCCGCGCGTCGAGGTAGGCGTGCACGGCGCCGGTCGCCTGATCGCGTTCGGAGGTATCCGCCTCGCTGCCGAAGTCCTGCACGCTGTTGTCCCCGCCCTTGACGCGGTACTGAGCCGAGCCGCCGCCGGAGTCGCGGTGGTGGATGGGCTTGTCGCTGCCGGAGCTGCCGCCTCCCGAGCCGGAGGACTTCCCCCCGCCGTTCTGCTTCCCCTTGCCCGTCGTCTTCGACTTGGAGCCGTTGCCGGAGGAGCCCTTGGCGGGCCCCTGGGCGCTCGTTTCGGTCGACGAGTCGGTGGATGAAGAGTCCCCCCCGCCCCCGCACGCGGCAAGGCCGAGGGCGAGCAGCATCGCCCCCGCCGCGACAAGTATCGCTAGTCCCGCTCGTCCCATCATCCAGATCTCCCTCTAAACACTACGGTATCTCATCGCTCGACCAGATCGAGCGATCGAGGAAAACCTCGACCTCGGCGGCCAGCTCGTCGGGCGGAGCGTCGGTGACGAGCTGCATCCGCGCGCTCGCGGGGATCTCGGCGAATGGCTCGAGCTCGTCGAGCTGTCGGCGCAGCACCGCGGCGCCGGCGTCGGAGACGCGATCGCGCTGCCGCTCCCTCTCCCGCACCCTGCGCATCAGCACGCCGGGCGGCGCCGTGCACTCGACCAGCAGGTGCGGGGCGGGCTGGCCCGCCAGCCCGTCTTCGAAGGCGGCACGCTCGCCCCCCCGGTGGAAGGTCGCGTCGACGATCGCCGCGCCCCGCCTCTCGAGCTCGTCCCGGGCGACCCTGCCCATCTCCCTGTAGGTCCGCGCCGTCATCTCGCCGGAGTACTGCTCCCCACGGCCGCGCTCGGTGGGGGCGATCCGGGCGAGCCGCTTGCGCGTCACGTCCGAGGAGACGTGCGCCCAGCCGCTCAGCTCGGCCAGCCGTCGTGCGAGCGTCGTCTTGCCCGCGCCGGCGACGCCGCAGATCGTCAGCAACAGCGGCTCGCGGGCGCGCCAGGCGAACCGGTGCCCGAGGCCGAGCAGCTCGCGGGCCTCGGCCTCCTGCGCACGGCGCTCGGGGTCCCGCCCACCCAGCTCGCGAGCGCGCAGGGCGGCGACCTTGGCGCGGACCCAGGCACGGTAGGCGGCGAGGAAGGAGAGCAGCGAGTCGTCGCCCGGGTCGCCGCCGGCCCGGCGGTAGGCGTCGATCAGCCGCATCGCCGCCCGCTCGGCGCCGAGCCGGGCCAGGTCCATGACGAGGAAGGCGAGGTCGGCTGCGACGTCGATCTCGCGCAGCGCCGGGCTGAACTCCACGCAGTCGTAGACGTAGGGCGGCTCGCGCTCCGGCACGATCACGTGCTCGGCGCGCAGATCGCCGTGGCCGTCGCGCACCAGCCCGGCCTCCGCCCGCGCCTCCAGCTGCCGGCGCCTCGCCGCGACGAACTCGCGCGTGAAGCGCTCGGCGGCCTCGAGACGGCCCCCGTCGAGGATGCCCGTGCCCGCCTCGCGCAGCGTCGCCGAGTTCTCCTCCAGGGTCGCGACCAGGACGTCGACAGCGCGGCGCTCGGGCGGGACGAGCGCTGCCTCGGCGTGGAAGCGCGCAAGCCGGCGGGCGACGGCGTCGACCTGTGCCGGCTCGGGCCCGCCCCTGGCCGCGAGGGCGGCCAAGCTGCGGTCCTCCTCCACCCGGCGCATCTCGACCGCGTACTCGATCGCGGCGGGGTCGTGCTCGGGGCCGAGGCGGTACCGGTCTTCGTCTTCGCCGCGGGCGATCCCGACCACCCCGCGGTAGATCTGCGGGGCGAGGCGGCGGTTGAGGCGGACCTCCTCGCGGCACATCTCGCGGCGCCGCGGAAGCGTCCCGTAGTCGAGAAAGGGGAAGACGACCGGCTTCTTCACCTTGTAGGCGAGATCGCCGGCCAGGAAGACCCAGGAGACGTGGGTCTCGCGCAGCTCGACCGACGGCGGGGCGTGCGGGTAGAAACCCGGCTCGAGCATCGCCTCCAACAGCTCGGGCCGTCCTCTCGCATTGCCGTTCATCGCCGAACTCTAAGAGCCCCTGTCAAAATGACCGCGGTCCGGATGAGGCCGAATGACACTGCGCGGATACGGCCCCTCCCCGACTTCTGCGTAGCGCTGCTACGCGGAAGTCGTGTCGTGACCGTCCCGCTTGGTCATCGGCCTCCCCGACCTCGCGCTCATTTTGACAGTGACTCTAAGCGCCTGCCACCGCGGAGCCAGCAGCTGCGGTCGCTGGACCTGTCTGTGATACTTGCCACCACCCCATGACTGCCTGGATGCGGCAAGGATGAAGGTCGGCCTGGTCCTCGGTGCGGGTGGGATCCAGGGGGGCGCGTGGCTCACCGGCGGCTTGGAGGCGCTCGCCGAGGAGACCGGCTGGGACCCGGCGGCGGCGGACTACGTGGTCGGAACCTCGGCCGGCTCGATGATCGGCGCGCTCTGCGCCTCCGGCGTCCCGCCCTGGTTCATGGTCGCCCACTCGCGCGGTGAGACCTTCGAGGGCGTGGAGGACGCGCAGGGACGCCCGGCTGGGACCGCCGATCGCGCCGCCGGGGCGCGCTTCGAGCTGCAGCGCACCTGGCCGCCGATCGGCCCCGGCTCCTGGCGGCTGGCGCTTCGCACCCTCGCCAATCCCCGACGCTACACGCCGGCGACCGTGTTCAGCGGCTGGTTGTGGCGGGGCGTCTTCTCGACCGAGCCGCTGAAGGAGACGATCCGTCACGTCGTCCCCAGCGGCTGGAGCCCGCACCCGAACCTGTGGACCGTCGCCTGCGACTACCGGACCGGCCAGCGCACCGCCTTCGGCCGTGCCGATGCGCCGCAGGCCGACCTGGCCGATGCAGTCGCCGCCTCCTGCGCGGTTCCCGGCATCTACCACCCGGTGACGATCGGCGACCGTCGCTTCGTCGACGGCGGCATCTACTCGGTATCGAATCTGGATCTGCTGCGCGACCAGGGCTTGGACCTCGTCATCTGCCTCAACCCGACCTCGACGCTGCACCCGATCCAGGCGATCAACCCCCGCGACGCCGTCACGATCTTCTTCCGCCGCGCCTCCGGCCGCCGCCTCGGCAGCGAGGCGAAGAAGCTCCGCTCCGACGGCGCCGAGGTCGTCCTCGTCCAGCCGACCGGCGACGACCTCGAGGCGATGGGCCCCAACCTGATGCGGACCGGGAACCGCAACCGCGTCATCGAGGTGGCGCGGCGCACGGTTGCCGAGCAGCTTCGCGAGCCGCGAAACCGCGAGCTGCTCTCCACCCTCCCAGAGGGGGATCCGCGCAAGATCAGCCGACCCGAGGGCCCGCCGTCGGAGTGGCCCGAGTGGCGCGAGCTGCTGCCAAGCCCCGCGGCGGCGGGTTAGGTGAGCGCCGTGGCGGGAGAGCGCGCAGAGACGGCGGACGGCGACCGCCTCCCGGTCCTCTGGCAGCTGCAGATCTCCCACTACAACGAGAAGGTGCGCTGGGCGCTCGACCACAAGCGCATCCCCCACCTCCGCCGCTCCCTGCTCCCGGGCCTGCACGCGATCAAGGCCAGGCGACTCACCGGCGAGGTGGAAACCACGCCCGTGCTCACCCTCGAGGGCCGCTCGATCGGCGACTCGACCCGGATCATCGCGGCGCTCGAGCAGCGCTGGCCCCAGCCGCCTCTCTATCCCGAAGACGAGGCGCAGTGTCGCCGCGCCCTCGAGCTGGAGGAGTTCTTCGACGAGGAGCTGGGCCCGCACGTCCGCCGCGCCGCCTACCACGAGCTGCTCCCGCACTCCGACGAAGTGGTTCCGCTGTTCACCCACGACCAGCGGCTGCCGGCGCGGATCCTGGTCCGGGCCACCTTCCCGCTGCTGCGGGGGCTGATGCGACGAAAAATGCGGATCGACGCCCCCACGGCGGCGCGGAGCCGCGAGAAGACGGAGGCGGCGATGGATCGACTCGAGGAGGAGATCGGGCCGAGCGGCTACCTGATCGGCGATTCCTTCTCGGTCGCCGACCTCACCGCAGCCGCCCTCTTCTACCCGGTCGCCCGCCCCCCCGAGTACCCCTATCCGTCAGTGACCGATCCGCCCGATTCGGCCCGCCAGTTCCTCGACCCCCTGGCCGAGCGGCCCGGGGGCCAATGGGTGGCGGAGATGTACCGGCGTCACCGGCTCCCCGCGGCCTGAGTCAGGCGGCCTGTCGGACAGCGTCCAACGACTGCTCGAGCGTGGGCACGATGCGGGAGTCCACCAGCATCACCTCACGAAGCGGAACCTCGTCTTTCACGTTGCCGCCCAGGTCGACGAAGGCCTGCTTGGACGGATACTGCACCGTCTGGATCACGTCCCACTTCTCGCCGTCGGGGCCGATCAGCAGCGGACCGCCCTCGGCCAGGAAGATCCGCTTCGCGCCGACCCCCTCCAAATGCTCGTCCATGTTGGCGATGTAGCGGTAGAAGAGCTCGCGACAGCTGGTCGGGGTCTCGGGCTCGAGATCCGGGTGCTTCGAGTAGTCGGGCGCCTCCCGGAGGCGGAAGAGGTTCAGCATCACGAACGGACCATCCGGCAAGAAGTCGACGACCCCGCGCATGGACTCGTCGGTCGGCTGCAGGTAGCCATCGTCGGGCATCGGCGTTCATATATCAGATGCGCCGACGTGTGGGAGCAGCCGGCGCAGCTCGGCCTCCTTCCTCTCCAGCCGGTTGACCACGAAGACCTCATGGCCATCCGCGGTCTCGATCCCGAGGCGCTTGCGCACGCCGCCGGAAAACACGTTCCCGTCACGGCCGACCGTATCGATGCCCGTGACCGCATCGAGCGGGCACTCCCAGAGCTTCCGGCCGATCGCCGCGTCGTAGCGGTTGGGCTGGAAGAAGACGCGACGATCGGTCACCACCAGCCGACCACCCGACGTTACCGACGGGCTCAAGACGCGATTGGCCAGCGACTTCCAGCGCAGTGCCTCGCCGGGCTCGAGCTTCGGACGCGCCTGCAGGATGCCCATGCCGGGCGCGAGTATGTCGCATCGAGGCGGCTCCGAACCTCTCGCCGCATAGGATGCCCGCCGTGTCCTCGTCCCCGATCGGAGCGCGCTGCACCGGCGGCGCGGTTTTGCTCGCCGTGCTCACCGCGCTGCTCGGCGCGGGCTGCGGCGGATCGGGGTCGTCCTCGACCACGGGGAGCACCGAGCGGGTCGCGGCCGGCAGCGGCGAGGTTCGAGTCGTCTGGCAGGAACCGGCGACGCAGGAAGACGCCGCCGGCTACGAACTGCTCAGGGCAGGCGGGACGAAGGGCATCGCCACCGCGCTGGCGGAAGCCTTCGAACTCCCGCACCCGCTCCTCGTGCGGGGCGTCAACGGCATCGGCGGCGGCCCCTTCTACGACCCGGAAGACAACTCGATCACCCTCCCCTACGGGTTCGCCGCGCTCGTCCTCGACGTCGAGTCGAGCAGCAATCCCGAAATCGGCCCCGAAGAGCTCGGAGAACAGGCCGCCGCCGTCGACAGCTTCATCCTCGCTCACGAGTTCGCGCACGCCCTGATCGCGAACTTCGAACTGCCCGTCCTCGGCAAGGAAGAGGACGCGGCCGACTCGATCGCCACCGTCGTGCTCCTCAACGTCCCCGAAGGCGCCGCCTACGCCGCCGACGCCGCCTCCTTCTGGGCGGACTTCTCGAGCCGCCAGGAACCGCCCGCCCTCTCCGACTACGCCGACGCCCACTCGCTCGACCTGCAGCGCGCCTTCGACGTGCTCTGCTGGGTTGCGGGCTCGAGCAGGCAGTCCTTCGAAGAAGTGGCGGAACTCGGCGCCCTCCCCGAATCGCGGCTGGAAACCTGCCCGCAGGAATATTCCCAGCTCGTGGCCAGCATCGAACGGGAGCTGAAGCCTCACCTGAAGAACGACGTCACCCTGGCGGCGCAGTAGCCGGGCGGCGATAGGTTGGTCCGGTGCTGACGCGTCTGTCGGCCATCTCCGTCGCGGTCTTCTGCGCCTGCCTGGCCTGCGCCCCGGGCAGCAGCGCCAAGAAGGCGTCGATCTACGTCACCCAGTCCGAGCGCTTCAACGCCCGTTCCCACTTCAGCGTCCGTCCCCGGGCCCTGCGCTTCAGGTACCAGCCGCCCGGCTCCTACGGCGACGAGGAACGAGCGGGTCGCGGTCTGTACCCGCCGATCAGGATCACGCAGCTCGACTGGCAGAGCTGGGCCTACTTCCCCCGCTCGATCGCCTCCGCGAGCGGTTGGCTGCACTACGACAGCTGCAAGCCGGACTGCCTGCATGGCCGCTACGTGCGCCGGCGCGCTCGGGTGACGCTGGACGGATCGGTCGACTGCTTCATAGGGCGCCACTACTGGACCGTCTACTCGCGACTCACCGTCAAGCCACGCGGCATGCCGGCGCGAAGGCGCACGATTCAGTGCACCGGCGCGCTGCGCTCGGGTCGCCGCTCGACCGCGATCCCGGCGGGCGTGGGGTTCTGGCGTTAGGCCTCTGATGCGTATCCGGTTCGCTCCAACTCGAGCCCTGCGCGCTCGTCTGGTCGTTTGACCCCCAAAAGCGGGGGTCAAATGACCAGTGAATCGGAACCTCAATCCCGCGCGTCGCCGCTTTGAGCGGAAGGTCGACCGCTTTGATCGGAAGGGATCTCCCAGGTGAAGCCGGCGTGCCCTGGAGCGAGCCGGACAGGCATCAGGCCTCTTCGTCCACCGTGGGCCCGGTCTTGTCGGGGAAGCGGTCGAGCACCCCCGACGCAAGCAGGCGCTCACGGCCGGCCTTTGCCTCGTCGGGGGACTGGCACAGGCTGCTGCGCAGCGCGCAAGGGGAACCGACGCGGTTTGCCCGGTCCCCGGTTGCCGGCTACCATGGTGGCGCGGAACGGCAGGGACGGAGCGCGCACGCAGTAGCGACGGTTTCCATCCCATCCAGAGGAGTAGATATGAGCAGCCTGCCTCGCCTCCGCTTCGCCGCCGTTCTCGCCGCGCTCTTCGTCACGCTCGGCCTGCTCGCCTCATCCGCCTCCGCAACCAAGCCCCCCAAAGCGATGGCTGCGCTCGGCGATTCGATCACGCGAGCCTTCAACTCGGATGGCCCCGGCTGCCCGACCGGTCCATTCCTCGACTGCGCGATGAACTCATGGTCGACCGGCACGAACCCTGCGGTCGAGAGCGTGTACCAGCGCCTCGAGGCAAGCAACCCCGGACGTGACCTCGTCGCCTACAACGACGCCGTCTCCGGGGCGCGGGCGGTCCATCTGCTCGGCCAGGCGGAAGCTGCCGCCGCGCAGGACGCGGACTACGTGACGATCGAGATCGGCGCCAACGACGCCTGCGGCTCCACCCCGACGGCCACCTTCCGCGGCCAGGTGGAGCTCGCGCTCGAAGCCCTCGTGGGCGCGGACCCCAAGGTCTACGTCCAGATGCTGAGCATCCCCGACATCAACCAGCTCCACACGCTGTTCACCAGCCCGCCCGACCCGAACGCGCTGCTGCGCTGGGAAGTCCTGGGGGTCTGCCAGTCGCTGCTCGAAAATCCGCTCTCGATCGAACCGGCCGACGTGGCGCGGCGGGCTGCCTTCCGCGAACACGTGATTGCCCTCAACGGGGCGCTCGGCGACGTTTGCGCCGAGTTCAAGCATTGCCGCTTCGACGACAACGCGGTGTTCGAGTCGTCGTTCACGACCGCCGACGTCGCGACCGTGGCGAACACGGAAGGCCTGGACATCTTCCCGTTCAACGCGATTCCGGTCATCGGGCCCGGTTACGCGAACTCGACCGCGGACTACTTCCACCCGTCGTTGCCCGGACAGGGGGAACTGGCTCGGATCGCCTGGAACGCAACGTTCAGGGACTTCGTGCTGAGGAGGAACGGCTTGCTTTCGCACTGACCCAGGGCGATCGGCCCTAATCGTCCGCAGGGCGCAGCCAACCCGACAGCTCGACGGCTGCCTCCGACATGCGGGATCGAGAGGCGGGCGATTACGATGCGCTCCGATGGCCACCGTGGAGGGCGCACAGGGACCGATCGAGGCCGAGCAGCTCGGCCTGACGCTGATCCACGAGCACTTCTTCTCCTCCGACGAGGCCGTGACTGCGCAATGGCCTCACGTTCGCGACCGCGCGACCGAGCACCGGCTGGCGGTCGAGTCAGCCGAGGCCGTGATGCGGCACGGGGTGAAGACCGTGGTCGAACCGACCGCGATGCTGTTGGGTCGCGACATCCGGGCCTCGATTCAGCTCGCGGCCGAGACCGGGCTTCAGATCGTCGCCTGCACCGGCATCTACACCTACGATCACCTGCCTCAGTTCCTGCTCAACCGCGACGAGGACTTCGTCGCCGGGCTGTTCGTGCATGACATCGAGCAGGGGATCCAGGGAACCGAGGCAAAGGCGGCCTTCATCAAGTGCGCTGCCGATGCGGACGGGGTCAACGAGCGAGTCGAGAAGGTCCACCGCGCAGCGGCCCGGGCCAGCCTGCGGACGGGGGTGCCGATCATGGCGCACTCACGCCCCGCCTCGAACACCGGCCCGAGACAGGTCGAGATCCTGCTCGAGGAAGGCGTCGCACCGGAGAAGATCCAAATCGCCCACACCGGCGACACCGATGACCTCGACTACATAGAGCGCCTCCTGGAGCAGGGCGTCTACATCGGGATGGACCGTTACGGGCTGGACATATTTCTGCCCACCGAGCGGCGCAATGCCACCGTCGTCGAGCTGCTCGACCGCGGCTACGCGGAAAGGATGTTCCTCTCGCAAGACTTCGACATCCCGATTGCCGCCGGCCTCGACTGGTACCCGCCGCAGGTGATCGAGCAGCTGGAGGCCGGCGGCGCCTCGCGAGGGTGGAGCATGACCCTGCTCTTCGAGGAGATCCTCCCCGCTCTGAAGGAGGCGGGCGCGACCGATGCGCAGATCGAGACGATGATGGTCGAGAACCCGAAGCGCTGGCTAACCTCCTGACCCTGCGGGTGCCGATCCACGTCGCGTGCCGCTGGTCGGAAGTGCCTGCAGAGGTCTGATAGTCCTCGCGCATCCGCCTCCTGGTCACAAGCACGCGCATGCCCTACTCGCTCCACCTCGTCCGGGCGCTCGGCAGCCAGGGGCACGAGGTGCACGGCGCAGACGCCTACGGGGATGCACCGGGCAGCCGGTCTCGCTTCGCCGCGGGGCACACCGTCACGCCGCCTCCGTTTCCAAGCAGCGCGGAGTTCGTCGCCGCGATCGCGGACTACTCGCGAGCGCACTCGATCGAGCTCGTCGTGCCGACCTTCGAGGAGACGTTCGCGCTCGCCGCGCGGCGCGGGGAGCTGCCCGAGGGCACAGAGCTGTTCGCCGCGCCCTTCGAGACCCTCGCGCAGCTGCACAGCAAGGCGAGCTTCGAGGCGCTCGCGGAACGGCTCGGGATGCTCACTCCCAGCACGACCGTCGCGACCGACGCCAACGGCCTGGAGGCCGCCGCCGAGCGCCTTCCGCGCTACATCGCCAAGCCGGCCTTCTCGCGCGCGGGCACCGCGATCGTCACCAATGTCGGGCCGCGGGCCGGCGAGCGGTCGATCGAGCAGGCGGACCCGTCGCAGGGGAACCCGTGGCTGGTGCAGGAGTTCGTCGACGGCGACGATCTGGCCTGCTTTGCCGTGGCACGGGAGGGGAAGGTGGTCGCCTACGCGGTCTACGAAGAGCCGCTGCAGGGAGACGGCGGCTACGCGATGCGCCAGGTCGCGATCGACGCCCGGCCGACGCTCGGGATCGCCACGACGATCGCCGAAGCGGTCGGGATGCACGGCTTCTTCGGCCTCGATTACCGGATGACCGAGGGGGAGCCGTACCTGCTCGAGTGCAACGCCCGCTGCTCGCCCGGAGCGCTGCTGTTCGAGGACGACGAGCTCGCGAGCGCGATCCTCGGCGAGCCCCCCTCCGAGCCGCTGCTGATCGAGCCCGGTAGGGCGGCGCAGTTCGACGACGCGGTCCTGGCCGAGAACCTTCACGGGATTCGCTCGATCCCCCACGCGATCGACGAGCTGCTCGCCACGCCCGGCGCGTTCCTCGATCCACACGACCCACGCGGTGACCTGTTCGGCTGGCTGCGGTTCCGGCACGACTCTCGGATCGCCTCCCAAGAGCAGATCGGCTACGCGGAGCAGAAGCTCCACGACATCAGCTGGAACGGGGAGCCGCTCGCCTGAACTCGCTCAGGCTCGAAGCTGGGATGCGATCAGATCGGCCGCGGCCTCGGGCCGCTGGGCCGGGAACGCGTGACCGGCGCCGGCGAAGAGCTCGACCCGCGCGCCCGGGAAGCGCGCCGCGAGCAGCTCCGCGTTGCCCGGTGGGATGACGACGTCCTCGGCGCCGTGCCCGATCAGGACCGGTGCGATCCGCGAGGGGCCGTCGGCGCGCGGCGATGCCGCCCACCACCGCGCCATCGCCCGCTCGTGCGCGTCGAGGGCAGTCGGGTCGAGCGCGGCCAGCGACGCGGCCTCGAGCTCGCCGAACTCGCGGTCGAAGCGGGGAGCGACGTCGGGGGGAAAGATGACCGAGATCGTCCGCGATGCCCGTTCGCGGGGGGTGCCGGAGCGGTCGATGAGGCGGCCCCAGTCGGCGGGCTTGGCGCGAATCGCACCCGGGCCGCCCGGGTCGGTGGAAAGCAGCGCGAGCGACTCGATCCGCTCGGGGGCCCGGACGGCGAGGGCCTGGGCGATGAAGCCGCCCATCGAGAAGCCGAGGACCGCGATCCGGTCGATCGCCAGCTCGTCGAGCAGCGCCTCGAGGTCGGCGGCCATCGAGTCGATCGTCAGCTCGGCCGGATCGCCCAGGTCGGAGCCGCCCGTCCCCCGGTTGTCGGGGGCGAGAAGCGCGAACGAGCGCCCGAGCGCCGCCAGGAAGGCCGGGGGCCAGTCGTCGGCGCTGCCCGAGTAGCCCTGCACGAGCAGCAGGCGCGGGCCGGCCCCGAGCGCACGCCAGGTGAACCGACGCTCGTCGACAGTGACCGTCCCGTCCCGCTCGAGCGCGCTCACGGGGCGAGTGTATTCAGCCCCCCTCGACCCCAGCCGGCGGGGCCGGGGTGAGGCCGTGCCGGCGCATCACCTCGGCCAAGGCGGGGAGGTTTGGCGGACCGCCCGCGGAGGCGGCCAGAACCTCGCCTATGTCCTGGAAGTACACGGGCCCGAAGACGCCGGGGCTGGCGATCGCGAGGAACGTCGCGTCCACGCTGCCGCGGTTCTCGAAGCCGTGGATCGCGCCGCGCGGCACGCACACGGCCTCGCCCACTCCGATCTCCGTCGTCTCGCCGTCGATCGCCCAGGTCGTGACGCCCTCGAGCCCGTAGATGGTCTCCTCGAAGGCATCGTGGCTGTGCGGCGCCGGCATTTTGGAGTTGGCCGGGACGTAGCACTCGAAGACGCTGACGCTGCCGTTCGAGTCGGTGCCCTCGACGAGGAAGCGGACGCCGAGCTGGCCGACGGCGATCGTCTCTGCGGTGGCGGCTGGATTCATCGCGATCTCCTTGCGCTGGGTGGTTGGGTAAAGTAGTTTGACGACCATTCTTTCAGAATCCTCGCGACTTTGTCAAGTCACTTTACTACCCAACGGGACAAATCAGCCGCTCCCGGCCCACCGCTCATCGGTGCGCTGCTGCGCATGCCCTGGGAAGCCGTCCACGAAAGGATGCTCGCCGGCCTGCACCGGCGCGGCTTCGAGGATCTGATCGCCCCGCACCTGACCGTCCTGCAGTACCCGGGGCCCGAGAGCATGCGCCCGTCGGACCTCGCGGCCCGCACCCGGATGACCAAGCAGGCGCTGAACTACCTCCTCGGACAGCTGGAACAGCTCGGATACCTGAAACGCGAGGAGGACGAGGCCGACCAGCGTTTCAAGCGCATACGCCTCACTCCGCGCGGCCGCGAGGCGAGCGCCGCGATGCGCGAGGTCGTGCTCGAGATCGAGGCCGAGTGGACGCAGAAGCTCGGTCCCCGGCGATTCGCCGAGCTGCGCGGCCTCCTGGGGGAGCTCGGCGAGACGCCGGAAGACCGACAGCGGGCCGGCGCGGATTAGGACGGCCGGCGCGGGCCCCGAACCGACGGCGGTCTAGTGTCCTGAGTCAGAATTTCGCGGCCGCCTCGCGGCGTCTGGACGTGCCTGGCTCAACTCGCCCGGCACAGGTACCTGCAGTACCTGTTTGCCGTGCGTGTAGACCCAGTCCCGCCCAGCCACTCGCGACGCTGCACCCGAAATTCCGACTCAGGACACTAGGGCACGGCGGGCTCGCCAGTGGGGGGCACGTTCTGGTTGAGGTGGAATAGGTTCGTCGGGTCGTAGCGATCCTTCAGGTCGCGCAGGCGGGCGAACTTCTCCGCGCCGTAGGCCGCCTCGACACGCGCCGCTCCCTCGGCCGAGAGGTAGTTGATGTAGGAGCCGCCCGTCAACGAGGGCTCGATCGCGCTGTAGAGCTCGCGCGCCCATTCGACGTGCGGGTCGGTCGGCCCGGGCTCGTGCGTCATCGCGAGGATGTTGAGGATGAAGGGTGCCTCGCGCTCCCCGTAGGCCGTCTCGCCCTTGTCGACGCGGGCGGCCGCCCCGCCGAAGTGATGAAAGTGGATTTCGCTGGCCGGCGAGGTCGCCTCTCGGTGGAAGCGGGCCGCGATCTCGATCGCGCGGTCGTCGAGCTCGCGGAGGTAGCCCGCTTTCATGTAGGCCTTCGTTCCCTTGGGGTAAAGGACGTCGACGAGGCCCTGCATCTGGACGTAGGGCATCGGGCCAACGAGGTCGGCGACGGGGTCGCCCAAATCGCGGAGTGGCTGCATCGCCTCGGCGCCCTCGTCGATGTCCCCGGCATAGCAGCCGATCAGCGCCACCAGCTTCTTCCCGTGCCATTCCTCGGGCAGGAAGGGGGCGGGCGGCGCGGTCAGCAGGTTGGCGAGCGTCGTCAGCTCGTCGGGGATGTCCTCGACGAAGTCGCGATAGAAGCGCAGCACCTCCTCGACGCGGTCCCCCGGATAGAACACGGGGCCCGCGGTCAGCGTCGGCCCGACCGGGTGGAGCTCGAACTCGAACGAGGTCACCACGCCGAAATTGCCGCCACCGCCGCGCAAGCCCCAGAACAGGTCCGCGTTCTCGCTGCTGCTCGCCCTCAGGATCTGCCCGTCGGCGGTGATCAGCTCGGCCGCCTGGAGGTTGTCGCAGGCCAGACCATGCTTGCGCAGCAGCCAGCCGATCCCGCCGCCGAGCGTGAAGCCCGCGACCCCCGTCGTCGAGATCAGACCCCCCGTGACGGCGAGACCGTGCTCCTGCGTCGCGGCATCGAACTCGCCCCACGTCAGGCCCCCCTGGGCGACCGCCCGGCGCGCTTCGGGGTCGATCTCGATCCCCTTCATCGGCGAGAGGTCAATGACGATGCCCCCGCAGGTCGAGAAGCCGGGAATGCTGTGGCCGCCGCCCCGCACCGCCACCTCAAGGCCCTCGTCGCGGGCGAAGCCGATCGCGTGCTGCACGTCGGAGGGGTCCTCACAGAGGGCGATCGCCGCGGGGTGTCCGTCGTGGGCCCCGTTCCAGATCGCGCGGGTCTCGTCATAGCGGGCGTCCCCGGGGCGGACCAGATCTCCGTGCAAGTTGCCGTCCAACTCCTCCAGGGACGCCGCGTCGGGAACTCCATCCTTCGCCATCCCGCCCTCCTCACCGATTTGAGTGGCCTCAGGTCGCGCCTCTGATCCGCGTGCTCTGCTCGGAAAAGCTGCGCAGACGGCTCACCATACTCCTGCTCAGAGCCGAGCGAGGAGGCGCGGGCTCCGTCCATCCGCAGAACAGCCCCCAGGCCTCCTCGCGGGTCGGTGCGCGCATCGCCGCGAGCTTTGTGAGCATCGAGTCCAGCAAGGGTCTAGCCTCGGACAATGAAAATCAAGTTGTTCCTCGCGCCCGTTCTTCTCCTGCTGGCATTTGCATTTGCCGCCTGCGGGGGTGACGACAAGGCAGACACCGCCACGCGCGATGAGAGCGCAACCGTCACCTCGCCAGCCTCGGATGGCAACGCGCCGGCTCCCAGCGGGGAGGCGGTGCGCTCGGCCAAGGTGGAGATCGTCGACTTCGCCTACGACCCTGACCCCGTGACGATCCAGGTCGGCGGCAAGGTGATCTGGCAGAACGAGGACGCCGCCCCGCATACCGCGACGGCCGACGACGGCAGCTTCGACACCGGCCCCATCGAGGAGGGCAAGATCAAGTCCGAAACCTTCAAGCAGGCCGGCACCTACAGCTACTTCTGCGAAATCCACCCGACGATGCACGGCACGGTGGAGGTCGTCGAAAAGGGGTAGCGATTTGGCGGCCGGTTTTGGAACCCGCGGCTTCGGGTTATGAGGCTGGTCAGCGTGATCGGCCGGACTACGCGGAGCGCGCCGTAGAGCCGTTTCGCGTGGATCGAACTACGTGGAGATCGGCTGGAATACGTGGGGCATGTTGCCCCGCTTGTTGCCCCAGCGATCTCGGGCGGGGGCGCTGCTCTACTTCATAGAGCAAACCTGCTCTCGATTGTGGAGCAGGGCTTCAGTCCGACCGCAGTAGAGGTGTCGGGACCGGCGAGGGAAGCGGCGCCCGCCCATGACCGTCGGCCCGCGACCCCGGCCGGCGACCTGAAGGCCTACATGTTGATCGAGCAGGCCCCCCGGATCGTCCCTGGACGGACCAGCTCCGACGCGAGCAGACCAAAGCGGTCTTCGACCTGCTCCTCGCCCATCGACGCCGAACCGCCAAGAGCTAGATAGTCATGAATTTGGGTGCTAATATCCTCTATATGTCTGACGTAGACCACGATGGACTCTATAGACAGGCAGAGGCGCAGGCGGGGTATCTCACCGCGCAGCAGGCGGTCGCCGCAAGGATGGATCGCAGCACGCTGCGCCACCATGCCCGGCCCGGCGGCCGCTACGAGCGGATCCGCCGCGGGCTCTACCGGCTGCGGCATTTCCCCTCGAGTTCTTACGAGCACGTCATGGCCGCCTGGCTGCCCCTGCGCGACGCGGGGGCCGTGGTCTCGCACGAGAGCGCCCTCGAACTCCACGGGCTCTCCGACGTAATCCCTAACGCTGTTCACCTCACGCTGCCGCGCTCAGAGCGGGGACAGCGCCGCCGTACGGGCGTGCGCCTGCACACGCTGAATCGACCGCCGACGAAAGCGGAGATCCGCAACGTCGGGGGGCTGCCGGTGACGAGCCCGGAGCGGACCATCGTCGACTCCCTCGAAGCGGGCGTCCAGCCGGAGCAGGTCGAGATGGCGATCGGACAGGCGCTGGAGCGCGGGCTGACCACGCAACGCCGGCTGACCAAGGCAGCGTCTGAACGCTCAGCGCGCGTTCGCAAGTTCATCGAGCGTCGCCTTGAAGAGGCCCCGGCATGAGGTACCGGGACGAAACGGCCTTTCGGCAGGCGCTCCACCAACGCCTCAAGGACCGAGCCGACGGCGACGGCGCGCTCCTCGTCCGCAACCGCAAGCGCGTCGCCTTCGATCGACTGCTCGCCCGACTGCTTGCCGTCGCCCAAGAGCAGTGGGTGCTGAAGAGAGGCTTCGCGCTCGACCTGCGCCTCGCCACGCGGGCGCGAAGCACGAAAGACGTGGACATCGAGTGGCGAGCCGAGGAGACGGAGCTGCTCGACGTTCTGCTCGACGCGGCGAACCATGATGCCGGCGACTTCTTCGAGTTCGCCATCGAGAGGGCCGGCGTGCCCGAGGATCGACTCGGCGGCAGTCACCGGTTCCGGGTTTCGGCGTCCCTGGCGGGACGATCGTTCGAGTCGTTCCTGCTCGATGTCGGCTTCCGGTCTGACGACGCGCTGGAGGCCGAGACTCTGCGCACCGATGACTTCCTGGGCTTCGCGGAGATCGAGCCCGTAGAGGTTCAGGCCGTCTCGCTGGAGCTACAGGTCGCCGAAAAGCTCCACGCCTACACGCGCGTCTACGAGGGTGGGCGCACCAGCACCCGCACCAAGGACCTCATCGACCTCGCCTTGATCGCTGAGCTTTTGCAACTCGACGCTGCTGGCCTGCGACGCGAGATCGACACGATCTTCGAGCTTCGTGGCACCCACGCGACACCCACCTCGTTGCCTCCCCCTCCCGCCGAGTGGGCAGGGCCGTTCCGCCAGCTTGCAGAGGAGGTAGGGGTGCCGGCGGACCTCGAAGCAGGTCACAGAGACGCCGCCGCACTGGTCGACCCGATCTTGAGCGGCGAGGTCCCAAGCGGGACGTGGAACTCGGCCCGGCGACGCTGGGTTGCCGAGAAGTCAAGCGATAGCGCTGGTGCAGGCTGCGGCCCTCACAGGCTTCACGGAGATTGAGTGCCGGCGGGTCGAGCTGCTCCTTGTGATCAAGCAGGTCCTTGTCGCCGGTGACCGATCGCCTCGGCGCCTGCCTGGCGGCCCAGCGCAAGGAGGTAGTCGTCCTTGGGGTCTCGCAGGGTCGGCTCGATACCGGTGGGATCATCGAGCGTCGGAGCAATTGTCAAATGTTGTGGATGACGTCACGTGAGAACCGTCAGGCGGCGACCTTCTCGTCTTCTTTCTCGTAGTCCGTTTTCTCTCCCTTGACTCCATCTTTGAAGGTGACTCCGTCGAGCACATCGGCGACGAGCTCGTGGCCGTTGAAGCGCCGCCAGCGTTCCTGGGCGGCGTCGAGCAGCTTGTAGGCCATCGCCAGCGCCGCGGTCTTCGAGCCGGCGCCCTTCGTCACGCGCGTGCGCAGCTTCACCGTCGCGAAGCTCGACTCGATCGGGTTCGTGGTCCGCAGGTGGCGCCAGTGCTCGGCGGGGAAGTCGAAGAACGCGGTCAACTCTCGCCAGCCCTTGTCGAGCTTGGCGACAGCCTTGGGGTACTTGGCGTCAAACTCCTCCCGGAAGCGCTCGAGCGCCTCCCGCGCGTCGGCGCGGGCCGGGGCCTCGGACATCTCGTGCAGCAGCGTCTTCGCCCTGGGCTGCAGGCGCTTGGGGAGCGCGTCGAGCACGTTCGCCGTCTTGTGGACCCAGCATCTCTGCTCCTTGGCCTGCGGGAAGACATCGCGCAGCGCCGCCCAGGCGCCCAGCGCGCCGTCGCCGCTCACCAACTTCGGTTCGTTCATCCCACGGTCGCGCAGATCGCGGAGCACGGCCGCCCAGGAGTCGGTGGACTCCCGGTAGCCGTCCTCGACCGCGAGCAGCTCCTTGGCGCCGTCCTCGCGCACGCCGATCACGACCAGCAGGCAGAGGCGGTCGTCCTCGCCCAGCCGCACGCTTATGTGGACGCCGTCGACGAACAGGTAGGCGTAGCGGTGGAAGCGCAGGCTGCGCGCCTTGAAGGCCTCGTGGTCGGCCTCCCACTGCTTCGTCAGCCGGCCGATCGATGTCGCCGAGAGCCCCGAGGCGTCCTCTCCCAGCAGGTCGCGCAGCGCCGGCGCGAAGTCGCCGGTCGAGAGGCCGCGCAGGTAGAGGATCGGCAGCACGTCGGTCACCTTCGGCGAGCGGCGCGCGTAGGCGGGCAGGACCTTCGAGGCGAACTTCTTGCGCTCGCCCTCCTCATCGACGCGCTTGTCGTTGACGCGCGGCGCCCGGATCCCCACCGTCCCCGAGCCGACCGTCAGCCGCCGCTCGCGGGCCCGGCCGTTGCGCACGACCAGGCGCTCGCCGTCCTCGTCGATCTCCTCGACGAAGGAGGCGACGTACTCCTCGACCTCGGCCTCCAGCGCCGTGGCGATCATCCGCCGAGCGCCTTCCCTGGCCAGGTCATCCAGCGTGACCGTCGCCTGCTCGGCGTGGTTTGCGTCGATCCTGCGAACATCTCCCATGGCGTGCCTTCCTTTCCGCCTTGCGGCGGTCGGTTCTTGATCAACCGGGAAGGTACGCCGCCTTCGTTCTCAGGCTCATCCACAACATCTGGGTATAGCTCATCAGCACCGGATCGGTGGCGATGATTCTGGATGGAGGTTCCGCAAGTCCTCGAGCACATCGTCGAGGGCCGGGTAGTCGCCCAGTCCCTTGCCGCGATGAACCCAGACCGCGTTGGCGTTGGCGTCCAGCAGGGCGAGCCCCGGGATCTGGTGGGGCTCGACAATCTTCCCCTGGCGGCTGCCCCGCGCGATCGCGCGGGCGTAGTTCCACCATCCGCGCGGGTTCAGTGTCACCCACCACTTGCGGGGGAGATCGAGTGCGTCATAGATGTGGCGGTCGGGATCCACCAGGAGCGGGAACCGGATCCCCTTCTCTTCCATCAGCCAGCTCGCCTGCTGCTGCGTCCCCACGGAGACACCCAGGCGCCGCACCACCGGCGGCCCGCACCTCCTCCAGCCTCTCCGATACCTGGTTCAGGTAATCGCGGCACGGGAGGCAGCCGTAGTAGCGGGGGATCACGAGAATCGTCGGCTGCTGGACGAGATCTCCTATGCGAACCGCCTCGCCCGAAGTGTCCCGCGCGTGGATCTCGGCCAGAGGAATACTCGCCCCCGCTGCTTGTGTGAGTGATCGTGCGGGCATATTCGCAGCATACCTACAGTATGTATTCTTGCGTCTGGCGACTACGATGAAGGTGACCTCACATGGCCGAGGATGAACGAGCAAGGCGTTTCCTGTGAGCGGCGCGAAAGACGGGGGCGGGTCGTCGTTGCGCGAGGACGTCGAGGCGCTCGCACGGCTCGGGCGCCGCACGACCACCGCCGGAGAGCGTGAATCGGCCGACTGGGTCGCCAGTCGCCTGAGGGCGCTGGGCGCAGACGAAGTTCGCATCCGGACCTTCCGTGGACAGTCGACTTGGGCATGGGCGCACGGGGCGCACATGCTCGCGGGACTCGCCGCGAGCTGGATCCGCGGTCGGGCCGGCCGGCTGCTCGGAGTGCTCGTCGCGGTGTCTTACGAGCTCGACGTCAGCGCTCGGAACCAGTGGCTGCGGCGATTGCTGCTCGGGCGCCCGGGCTACTCCGTCGAGGCGCGTATCCCCAGCGAAGTTTCGACTCGGCGCACACTGGTTCTCGTCGCCCATCACGATGCCGCTCACACCGGGCTGGTCTGGCACCCAGCGCTGAACGCCGCAAACCGCCGGCGTTCAGCGCGCAGCGACCAGACGTTCCCTTCCCATGCGATGCCGCTATTCGGTCTTGCGGCTGCAGCGGCGGGGTCCCGCTATCTGCGAATGCCCGCTCGGCTGCTCCTCGCGATCAGCACGCTCCTCTCCGGCCAGGCGGCACTGAGTTCCACCGTGCCGGGGGCCAACGACAACGCGACGGGTGTTGCGGCGGTGCTTGAGCTGGCGCGGCGCGTAAAGGAGAGGCCGCTGCCTGGAGTTGACGTGGTGATCGTCTCGCCGGGCGGTGAGGAGGCCGGCTCGGTGGGCATGCAAGCTTGGATGCGCGGGCCGGGCAGGGCGCTGGAGCGGCGATCGACGCTCGTCGTGAATCTCGACGCGATCGGCTCCGGTGGTTATCTGGTCGTCTCTCGTCGCGAGGGTCTGACCGGCTGGTTCAGGAATGGTGACATCGACCTCTCCCAGCGGGGAGCTGAGGTCGCCGGTTTGCCCGCGCCTCGGGTGGTGACCTTCCCGAACGTGACCGATGCGTTCGTCGCGCGCCGGGCCGGCCTGCGAGCGGTCTCGATCCTGTCCTATGACGACGGCTGGATCGCCAACCTGCACCTGCCCAGCGACGTACCGGGGGATGTCGGCTGGTCGACGGTCGATCAGGCGATCGCGCTTACCGAGGGCATGGTCGAGGCCTGGATGGCCGAGCCGGCGACCGAGGACGCCGATCGAGCCTAGAAGGCGTCGATCAGGTTCTTCAGCTCGGCCAGGACCTTGCGGGTCATGGCGCCTTGATCCTCGCTGCGGGCTACCAGCATCACTCCCTCGCAGGTCGCGCCGAAGATCAGGTGCGCCAGTGGCTCGACAGGGCGCTTGGCGATCAGGCCGTCATCGATGGCGAGTTGCAGGCCGTTGACGATCAACGCCATGCTGTAGCGGTCCTCGACCTCCCGCATGCCGTCCCATCCGAGGGCGGCGGGCGCGTCGATCAAGGTGATCCGCTGGACTCCCGGGTCTAGAGATGCCTCGAAGAAGGCTCGGCACGCCTCGTAGAAACCTCGTTTCGGGTCACGTTTGCGTTGATACGCAGCTAGGGAGACCTCTGCCAGAGACTGCTGCTCCTGCTCGTACACCTCGCGGAACAGGTCTCGCTTTCCGCTGAAGTGGTGGTAGACGGCGCCCTTGGTCAACCCGGCCGCGTCGACCACGTCGTCAAGCCTGGTGTCGGCATACCCCTTCTCGACAAATAGCCGTCGCGCCGCCTTCACCAGCTCGGCGATCGTGGTCTCGGAGCGCTCGCGCTGGGTCCGGCTGGGGGCTGTGCGGGGCGAGGGGGTGGTCATTTCTGCAAATTTACCCACGGCAAGTTGGATACCACCGGTATGTTACGTGCTGCAAGCCGATGGAATCGTGCCTAACGAGCGCAGAACCGAGGATTTCGCATGCCACAAGTCGTCCTTACGGAGCAAACCGGCCGGGTACTGACGGTCCGCCTCGACGACCCGCCGCGCAACTTCCTGGGCTCGCGCATGGTTGACGAGCTTGACGACCTCACCCGCCGGCTCGAGCACGACCGCTCGGTCGGCGCCGTGATCCTCACGAGTGCGGTTTCCGACGTGTTCGTCACCCATGCCGACACCGGCGAGATTTCGCGGCGGGCAAAGGCCGCGGGCTGGGCGCCCACCTACCGGCAGGCCCGCGCGCTTGCAGCCGTTGCCGGCCCGATGGGGCGGATCCCCGCGGCTCGCCGCGCTCTCGAACGCACACCGCTTGCCGGCGTTGTCTCCTTGAGGCGCGCGTATGACGTGTTCGCGCGCATGAATCGTCTCGACAAGGTGTTCATCGCCGCAATCAACGGTCTCGCGCTCGGTGGTGGCTTCATTCTCGCCCTCGCCTGCGACATCCGTTTGATGGCCGACAGCGATCACCGGATCGGACTTCCCGAGTGCGCACTGGGCTTCGTCGCCGCCGCGGGCGGAACCCAACGCTGTGCGCGCCTGATCGGGCCGGGCCGCACGCTCGATCTGCTGCTCGACGGGCGGCTCCTGCGCCCGAGCGAGGCGGCCGAGATCGGCCTGGTCAATCGGGTCGTCCCAGCCAACGAGCTGCTGCCCGCCGCCCAGGAGCTCGCCGAGCGCCTTGCCCGCCGCTCGCCGCTCGCGGTGCGCGAGATCAAGCGCTGCATCTACGACAGCGGCTCGCGACGCCTCTCCGCCAGCCTACGCGTGGAGGAGGCGAGCATGCTGGCAACCGTCTCGAGCGCCGCGTCGCTGCGTGCACTCGATGCCTACCACGCCGAGCTCGGCCCCATCGACGCCACCGGCAACGACGACGTGACCGCCGCCTGGGAGCGTCTGCGCGACGGAACCCTGGTCGAGATGACCGCGCCGTGAACAGGGTCACCTACTTGGAGGCAGCCGATCGCAGTTGGCCCGTGCTGCGTCGTGCGATGGGCCTGCACACCCTCGCCTACCGTGCCACCAAGGGCCGCGTCGGGCACCGCATACCGGGAGTCCCCGCGCCCATCCTGCTGCTCGACCACGTCGGCGCGAAGAGCGGGGTGAAGCGCACCTCTCCCCTCTCCTACATCCCTGACGGCGTGGACGTGGTCCTGATCGCCGCCAAGGGCGGCTACCCGAAGCACCCGGCCTGGCTCCACAACCTCAAGGCCAACCCCAACACGATCGCCCAGATCCGCTCTGAGCGCCGGCCCGTCCACGCACGGATCGCGACCCCGGAGGAGCGCGAGCGTCTTTGGCCGGTGGCCGTCGGCGTCTACCAGGGCTACGAGTCCTACCAGCGGCGCACCGAGCGCGAGATCCCGCTCGTCATTCTCGAGCCTCGCAAGGCGCAGCGATGATGCTCGTCGCCGGCGCCACGAGCCAAGTCGGCAGATGCGTAGTCGAGAGGCTGCTCGCCGCCAAGTTGGAGGTGCGAGTCCTGGTGCGGCGCGCTGAAGACGCTGAGGCTTTCCGGGGGCTGGGGTGCGATGTCGTTCAAGGGGACGTGCGCGATCCGAAGGCGGTTCGGCGCGCCTGCGAAGGCACGGAGGCAGTCGTCTCGTTGATCGGCCGGCACTTCGCCCGAACCGAGCGGGGCTTCTGGGAGGTCGACTACGAGGGCAACGTCAAGCTGATCGACGCGGCCAAGCAGGCCGGCGTGGGGCGCTTCGTGCTGCTCTCGGCGCTGTGGTCGGACCGCGATCCAGGCCCGGTGATCTTTCGGGTCAAGCGCAAGACCGAGGACTACCTGCTCGCCAGCGGTCTCGACTACACGATCCTGCGCCCAGCGACCTTTGCCTCCGGGCCGAGCAGCCTGATCGGCATCCTCGGGCCCACAGTCGAGCGCTGGGGGCTTGCGTTCATCCCGCGGCCCGACTCCAAGCCGATCTCCTTCATCAACCTCGAGGATCTTGCCGACGCCCTCGTCAATGCGGCATCGGAGTCGCGCTGGACAAATCGGATTGTGGAGCTGGGTGGCGCCGAGGCGATCACGCTGGGTCAGGGGGCCGAACGAATCGGGCGGCGGGTCGGAAAGAGGGTGCGCTTGATCTGCCTCCCGCGCTGGCTTCTGCGGGTGCTGCGTCCCTTCGCGCGCCTGCTGGGCTTTGGGCCCTACGAGGCGATCCTGTTCTACGAGATGCTGGCCGACCACGGTTTCTACGTGGCGCCAGGAACCCCCGCCACGCGCGAAATGCTGGGGCGCGACCCTGCCTCGATCGACGCGATCATCGACAGCTACTACAGCGACCACGCGCGCACGGCATGGCGCGATTCCTTCTACGGCACGCTTGCGCTGCGCGCGTCGTAGAGCCGAGCCGAGGAGACGGAGGCAATATGGACTGTCGAATCACCTACGTCGGGACCGCGACCTTCCTGCTTGAGATCGGGGGCTGCGGCTGCTGACCGATCCCGTGCTAGACCCAGCCGGAAGCAGGGAGACGCTGCGCGTGCGCCCGCTGGGTCTGCTCGGCCTCGACTTCCCCCTGGTCAAGCTCACCGCGCCGGCGCTGCAGGCGGACGAGCTCCCGGATCTCGGCGCGGTCCTGCTCTCCCACGACGAGCACTACGACAACCTCGACGCGAAGGGTCGGGCGCTGCTTCGTCGCGTCCCGCTGCCACTCACGACCGAGTCCGGCGCCAAGCGCCTTGGCGGAACCGCCGTGGGGCTGCGTCCGTGGCAGTCGCATGAGATCGCGGGCGGCGACGGCGTCACCGTGCGCGTGACCGGCGTGCCCGCGCTTCACGGGCCGAGGCTGCTGAAGCGCTATCTCGGCGATGTGACCGGCTTCGTCCTTGAGTGGGAGGGGCAGCGCCACGGGGCGCTCTACATGTCCGGAGACACAGTTCTGTTCGCCGATCTCGCCGAGATCGGCCGGCGGTTCGAGATCGGGACCGCGATCGTCCATATCGGCTGCGGTGGCTTCGACGACGTCACCGGGCCCCTCCGACTGAGCCTGAGCGCCAGCCAGGGGGTGCGACTGGCCGAACTCGTGGGAGCCCGGACGCTCGTGCCGGCCCACTACGACGGCTGGGTCCACTTCACCGAGCCGCGCCGCGCCGCGGAGCAGACTTTGAGTGAAGGCTTCGACGGGCGTGTTGTGTGGCTCAAGGCCGGTGAGCCGACGCCGCTTGAGGTCTGACCCTGTCACCGCGGCTAGCGTAGGGTCCCGCCCGTGGCGACGACGCTCTACGTCGTGTATACCTCGCATCCGGCACATGCCGCACGCTTGATGCTCGAGCACAAGGGGATCGAGCACGAGGTGGTCGATCTGGTGCCCGGAACTCACGCAGCAGCGGTCCGGGCCCGTGGCTTCCACGGTGGCACGGTGCCCGCCCTAAGGCTTCACGGGCGCCGCATCCAGGGCACGCGCGCGATCTCTCGCGCGCTCGATGAAACGCAGCCGGAGCCGCCGCTGTTCCCCGCCGAGCCCCAGGAGCGGATACGGGTCGAGCAGGCGGAGCTCTGGGGCGACGACATCTTGCAGCCGGTTCCGCGGCGAATCGGCGGCTGGGTGTTTGCGAACCGGCCCGAGATGCGCACTCGCCTGGCCCGTGAGGCCGGCCTGCCGGCGCCCCGCCTGCTCGCCCTGGTCGGCTGGCCGGTGACCTGGCACAACGCGCGCAAGGTCGGGGCCAACGACACCGAGCACGTGAGGAGGACGGTCGAGATGTTGCCCTCCCTGCTCGACCACGTCGACGACTTGCTCAACGAGGGGACGATCGGCGGCGCGCAGCGCAGTGCCGCCGACTTCCAGATTGGGACATCGGTCCGGCTGCTGATGACGTTCGGGGACTTGGCGCCGGCGATGGAGGGTCGCAAGGCGACGCGCTTCGCAACCGAGATGATGCCCGACTATCCGACGGGGATTCCGGCCGGCTTCGTCCCGCAGGAGTGGCTCGAGCCGCTTCGCGGCTGACCAGGCGGGCCGCTGGCTGGTTGTGACCGACGGCGAGGGCCGCATGCGTAGTCGACGCGCCGCGCAGGCACCTGCTCGCGTCAAGAGGGACCCGGCTGCGGCGGGGGAAGAACCTGCAGCCGGTCCTCGCCCGGGAACAGGTCGGCGAGGGCGTCGCTCAGCGCCTCGAAATGATCCCGATCGGCTGTGCAGACATCCTCTCCCGCAAGCCAGGCAGTCGCCGCGATCTGGATGTCGGCTATCCAGGCGACCCGGCGCTCGGGCTTCGGGTCGCGTGAGCGTCGTGCGCGAGCGCGCCCGCCAGTCGGCGGGGTGGGCTGACTTGCTCGCAGCCGCCCGGCCAGCAGCGCCGCCTCCCAGCTCAACGGCAGCACCTCGACCACGCCGGCGTCGAGGAGATCAGTGAACCAGCGAAGGAGCGTGGCGAACCTGGCGTCTGCCTCGGCGCGCCGTTGCAGGCCGAAGGCGATCTCGTGCACGGTGGGCGCGGCGAGGCGAAACGGCTCCTGGGCCAGCGCCGCCTCGCTCGCCAGCTCGTAGAGCGGGGTGTCTGGATGCAGGCCAGAAGCGACTGAGGTATCCCAGACCGCCATCCGGCCGATGCCCTACCTGCGCTCGGCGAGGATCGCTTCGCGCGCCTCCTCAGGAGAGGGAAGCCCCTCGGCAGCAGCCGCTCGGGAGCCGACGAGCGCCCGGCGGCGTCGCGCGGTCACCTTTTCGACGGCGCGTCGACGCTTCGCGGCGTCGGCGCCCACCTGGGCGAGGTAGACGAGCGCCTCGTTCTCGGTCGCCCCCAGCCGACGAGCGGTCAGCGACAGCTCGGACTCGAGCGCCGCCGGCACCCGCAAGGTGGTGCGACGGCCGGCGCGACGGGGGGCCTGGGCAGAAGTCGATCGGTCTTTTGGCTTGGTTGCCATAAGCTCAGACTAGCGCATCAATTTGATGCAGACCAACGGATCACCGAAGGATGGTCGATCACTCGCCAGTCTCGGGTGGCGACTCCGGATCGCGATCGTCTGAAACCTCATCTTCTTCGTCTTCGCACGCCTCGCCGAAGGCGGCCTCCGCCCAGCCGGCCTCCTGCGAAGGGTCGGGGGCGAAGTCGGCGTAGATCTCGGTCGTCTTGTAGTCGCGGTGACCCATCCACTCCTGAATGAACCGCAGCGGCGCACCAGCGCCGGCCATCCTCGTGCCGAAGGTATGGCGTAGGTCGTGGTTGTGCCGACATCGGCACAAGTACGATTATGCCGACCCGCTCGTTATGCCGACATGGCTCCTGAATCCGGCTCCGGAGGCGGCGATCTCGGCGTAGAGGTCGGCATAATCAGAGCGCGTCGAGGAACGCGAGCAGCGAGTCGGAGGGCCGGTAGCGCCCCGGCTTGACGGCGAGCGGCTTGGTCCGGTCGATCGCTTCCTGCTTGTGGGTCATGTCCGCGTGCAGGTAGATGCTGGTCGTGGAGATCTGCTCGTGACCGAGCCACAGCGCAATGACGCTGATGTCGTTGCCGGCGAGCAGGAGGCGCATCGCGGCGGTGTGGCGGAGTGCGTGCATCGTCACGCGCTTGGTCCCCAGCGAGGGGCAGCTCTCCGCGGCCCTCGTCAGGTGGATGGCGAGGCGCCGCTCGACCGCGTCGCGGCTGAGCTGCCTGCCGGTGATGGTCGGGAACAGTGGATCGTCAGGGGCTCCTGCGCGCTCCTCGATCCAGGTCTCCATCACCTTCCTCGTCGTTGGGATCAGCGGGGTCTGCCGTTCCTTTCTTCCCTTGCCGAGCGTGCGCACGTTGGCCCCGGCTGAGAGCGTGAGGTCCTGGCAGCACAACGAGATCAGCTCGGAGATCCGCAGGCCGGCCTGGATCGTGAGCGCGAACATGGCGTGGTCGCGACGGCCGGTCCAGCTGGCCTTGTCGCAGGCGCCCAGCAGCGCGTCGACCTCGGGCTCGGTGAGGTAGGTGAGCAGGTTGCGCTCGGTTCGCTTGGGCGGGATCGCCAGCACCCGCTGGATCGAGGCGGCGTGCTCGGGATGCTCCAGCGCGAGGTAGGCGAACAGCGAGTGGATCGCCGCGAGCCGGTTGTTGCGGGTCGCTGCCGAGTTGCCGCGCTCGCGCTCGAGATGATCGAGGAACGCGGCGATCAGCGGCGCGTCGAGCTGGCCGATGTCCAGCTCGCTGGGCGCGCAGCCGGTCCGCTCGCCGGCGAAGCGCAAGAGCAGCCGGAAGGTGTGACGGTAGGCGGCGATCGTGTTCGGGCTCGCTTGGCGCTGACCCGCCAGCCGCTCGGTGAAATACGCCTGCAGCGCCGGTGCGAGCGCGCTCATGACTGTCCTCCGAACCGTCGCTGCAGCCGCTCTGCGGCTGCCCCCATCAGCTCGGGGGTCGCGGTCAAGTACCAGTAGGTGTCGGCCGGGCTGACGTGCCCGAGATAGGTGGAGAGCACGGCGATGCGCTCGTCGATCCGCACCCCGGCCCGCTGCCAACCGAGCAGCGTGGCGAGGGCAAAACTGTGCCTGAGATCGTGGGCGCGCGGATGGACGGCCTCGGTCCGCAGGCCGAGCGCGGTGGTGATCTTGCGCAGCGTCTTGCTCGCCTCGCCGCGGTCGATCCTGGCGCCGGAGGCCGAGAGGAAGAACGCCCTCGACCTGGGCCGCGGGCAAAGGCGAGCCCGCGCATCGGCATAGCGGCGCAGCGCCTGCACGGCCGTGGGGTGCAGCGGCACGAGCCGGGCGCGCTCGAGCTTGGCGGTCTCCTGACGGATCGCGATCACGCCCTCCTCGAGGTCGACGTCGCCCGGCTCGAGCGCAAGCGCCTCGCCGATCCGCATGCCGGTGACGGCAAGCAGGCCGAACAACGCCTCATAGCTGGCTGCCTTCAGCGGCGGGCGCAGTTCCCCCGCCGCCTCCAGCACGCGGCAGATGTCCTCGCCTGACCACAGGTACGGGGCGGGGCGCTGGTAGCGGACGGCGAACACGCCGGCCGGCGGCACCTCGGTCGCCGGGTCGATCGTCTGCATGTAGAGCGCGAACCCGCGGGCGATCGCCAGCCTGGCCGCCCAGCGTTGGGCCTGCGCTGCCGCCGGCAGCCGCGCCCAGGAGATCGCAAGCTCGCGGGTGATCGTGCGCTTGCCGGCCGCCTCCAGGTAGGCGACCAGCTGCGGCAAGAGCCGGCCGTGGCGCTCGAGCTTGTAGCCGAGCGCGCGGCGCAGCCGCAGGTAGTCCTCGGCGTGCTCTGTGAGGCCCTTCATCGCTGTCCCCCTGCCTGCGGCCACGGCTGGGCGAGCAGCCGCAGCTGGTCGAGGTCGACGCGCGCGTAGATCGCGGTGCTCTGCAGGCTGCGGTGGCGCAGCAGCTGCCCGATCCGCTCAAGCGGCACCTGGGCCCCGACCATCTCGCACGCGGCGGTGTGACGCAGCCGGTGGGAGCCGACCTCGTCGATCCCGGCCCGCCGGCACGCCCGGCGCACGGTCGAGGCCACGGTACCCGGTGCGATCGGCTCAAACGGCGGCCTGGCCCGCAGGAACACCTCCCCCCGCTCGCTCGCCGGGCGACCGCGCCGCAGGTATGAGGCGATCGCCTCGCCCACGTCGGCGGGCAGCGGCAGCCGGTCCTCCCGGCCCCCCTTGCCGCGCACCTCCAGCTCCCCGGCGCGCCAGTCGACATCATCCAGCCTGAGCGCAGCGACCTCGCCTCTGCGCAACCCCAAGCGCAGCAGCAGGATGATCAGCGCGTAGTCGCGCCGCCCCAGCGCCGAGCGCCGGTCGCAAGCGCCGAGCAGCGCCTTGGCATCCGCCCGGCCGATCCCTCTGGGCAGCGGCTGTTGCCGGCGGCCGCCCACGGCCAGCGCCGCCTGCGAGAGATCCGCCTCGAGCAGCCCCTCGAGAAAACAGAACCGCAGGAACGCCCGCAGCGCCGAGACGAAGTACTGCGCGGCGCTCGCCGACACGCCCGAGTCCGCCTTGCGCAAGACGGCGCCGGTCACCTCGCTCGCCGGGAGCCCGGCAAGCTCGCCGCCTGACCCCAGGCTCTCGAGGAAGGAGCGCGCATGCGCCAGGTAGCCGCGGGCGGTTCCCGCCGCCAGCCCCCGCTCCACGAACAGGTAGCGCTCGAAGGAAGCCAGCAGCAGGTCCACGGGCGAGTCGGCCGGCGCGGGCTTCGCAGGCGCCGCGATCCCGCGATCGCGCAGTACTTCCAGCAGGCACACCAGGCCCGGACGCGACCACTGGCTGCGATGGCGCCCGGCTGCGCGCTGGGAAGCCAAGAACCGCTCGACCTTCTCCTCGCTGAGCCCGTCGGCCGGGTGGCCACCAGCCTCCATCCAGAGGCTCAGCCGCCCCACCTGCCGCAGCTCGTTGACCGTCGTGAGCGGCGTATAGCCGCGCCGCTCCAGCTCCGCCCTATACGCCTCCGCGAAAGGGGCCAACGGCCCCCTCATCAACACCCTGCTCATCCTGCTTTTTGGCTTGGCCATCGTTCCTCCTTGGTCTGAGAACAAGGAGGGGCACGATCACGCAGAGCCTCGCGTTATGCCGACCTCTACGCCGAGATCGCCGCCTCCGGAGCCGGATTCAGGAGCCATGTCGGCATAACGAGCGGGTCGGCATAATCGTGATTGTGCCGACATCGGCACAAGTACGACCTGCGCCATACCCACGCGACAATCGCGATCAAGGCCGGGGTCCCCGTGAAGGTGATCAGCGAGCGGCTCGGCCACGAGTCGCCAGCCTTCACGCTGAAACAATACGCGCACGTCGTACCGGGGATGCAGGCCGAAGCGGCGGCGGAGATTGCCGCGCTTGTCGCTGCCTCATGATCCGACCGAGGATCGAACTAGTGTTCGTATTTCAGTCGCCGGGCCGCAGCCGTCGAACCGGCCGGGGCTGAAGATAAGTTTCTTGCGAAGGAGCCATCATGCGACAGGAGCGAATGACCGTCCTCTCCCCCTTTGATCTGTCTGGCGTCATCTCCGGCCCGGGATTCGAGCCGGCGCTCACGACCCATCACGGGGCGCTCTTCAACGAAGACTGCCTCGATTTCCTTGGCCGGATCAGCGACGAATCGGTCGACACGGTGTTCGCCGATCCCCCGTTCAATCTGGGCAAGGTCTACGGGCCACGGGTCAATGACGAGATCACCGACGCCGAGTACGTCGATTGGGGGAAGGGCTGGCTAGACGAGTGCATTCGAGTCCTCAAGCCCGGTGGCTCGTTTTTCCTCTACAACCTTCCGCGTTGGAACATCGTGTTCGGCGCCCATCTGATGGCGAGCGGACTGGACTTCCGACACTGGATTGCGGTCAGCATCAAGGCGGGGCTGCCGATCCCCGGAAGGCTTTACCCGGCCCATTACAGTCTCCTCTACTACTCGAAGGGCAAACCCAAGACGTTCCGGAAAATCCGCACGCCGATCGAGACCTGCCGGCACTGCGGTGGCGAGATCAAGGACTATGGCGGCCATCGCGGCGCGATGAATCCGGATGGCGTCAATCTGACCGATGTCTGGACCGACGTGCCGCCCGTTCGCCATTGGAAGTTCAAGAGCAAGAAGCGCAGCGCCAACCAGCTCTCAACCAAGATTCTCGAGCGGGTCGTGCATCTGTCGACCGACGAGGGCGACCTCGTGCTGGACCCGTTTGGTGGAAGCGGCACGACGTTTGACGTCGCAGAGCAGCATGATCGCTACTGGATCGGCTCAGAGATCGAGAATTGCGACGTGATCATCGAGCGGCTGCGCGAGGCCGAGCTTCATCGGCATCCGAACAGCGACTGGGTCGAGCACACCGAACGCGTCGCAGCCTAGCCAAGCGCGCGCCCGTCCTTGCCCTTCGGTATGTGCGGCACAGAAGGATCTAGCTCGTCGTGGCCGACCCCGTAAACCCGGAGAGCGCCGTCTGGAACGGGATAGCGGCTCCAGAATTCGAAATACGGCGCGATCTCCTCGAAGTTGCCGACCCGGTCGGTGAGGTAGCGCTGGGTCTCCCGCACTGCAAGCACGAGGATGCCCCCGCTCAGCGTTCCCCGAGTGATGCCGTCGAGGAGCTTATTGATCGCCCGGTGCGTAGACGAGACATTGCCGGTCTCCCACTCGAAGCCGACATAGCGATTTCGATCGAGCAGCAATGCATCCAGATCGCCGGTCGTCAGAAGGTCGCTCCCCTCGAAACCGACCGGCAGCTCGGGCAAAGTCTCCGTCTCCCATCCGCACGACTCAAGGTGGCGGATCATCGGCACCTTGATCGGCACCACGCCATTCGGATGACGGTCCGGCCGCCCTTTCCTGTCGATGCCGGGCTCCGGATTTAGCGAGAAGCTCCCCGTGCCAAACGGCCAGTCCGCCCTTGCTATCGCGCCCTCGACCTCCGCTGCGGCCCGGCGCCAGGTCGCGGTCCGAGGGAAACCACCGGCATGGACGATGTCAAGCGCCTCGACGATCTGCATCGTGGGGAGATTCCCACAAGGGGCGGCCGTTCCCGCGTTTGACTGGCGTTTGACGGACAGCCTCAATGAAAAGACCCTCCGCGCCGGGAGGGCCTTGATTTCCAGCGGATTTCGAAATAGCGGGGGCGGGATTCGAACCCGCGACCTTCGGGTTATGAGGTCGCTTGCGCTGGTTGACCAGGCTGGTTTTTGGCTTGTTCAAGCGGTTCGAGCTGGCGCGAGTTGGCCCTAGTTGCGCTCAACTTAGTACCCACTTAGTACCCGCCGTCCGGCCGTCGAGCTTGCCGGGAAGCCGGTCTCCGGTCAGGCGGGCCAGCAGCTCTGCGATGGTCCCGCCGGCGATGAAGAAGCCTGCGACCATTTATCGCTTCTCTGGAGTGCGGACCCTGGCCTGACTCAGGTTGCCCGGATCGCCTCGCGCCAAAGACTTGGAGGACCGACTAGGTGAGCGAAGCGTCCAACACCACGGCTCTGATGTGCCGGCCTTCCTGGCTCAGCTTCCTGGCCTGGTCGCCGAAGAAGTCTCGTGCCTCCGCGGCGGTCCCGAAGGTCGATCGGACGTAGCGATAGTCATCATCCGGATCCCAGTCCGAACGGTCGAACCAGAAGACCAGATAGATCGCATGGGTGATGCCGGTCTCCCTCATGTATTCATCGTTCAACTGGGTTTCCATCCGACTTCGGACGTTCGCCTCCCAGGACCCCTTCACCTCGATCAACAGACGAAGTCGCTGATCGCCCTGCGGCGGTGAGGCGGTTACGAATATGTCGCCGCTCTTCCCACGACCTTTGCCGCCTCCGACGAGGAGCGACTCTCGCGTCAGCGCGATCCCCGGCCCCAGCTCGGCCTCGAGGCGACGGACAAGCCAGTTGCTGAGCTCACCCTCGTTTTTTGGGGTGTTCGTCGGTCGCGTGTTCCAGAGATCGGAGGAGGCAGGAGGCTGGGCGGCCTTGAGGGAACGCTGTACTCTTCCCAACGCTCGAAGAACGATCCGCTGTAGGTCCGCCGCGTCCCGCGGATCGCGACCTTCTCCCGCGAGGACCCTTGCAACGTCTGCCGGTGATGGCGCAGGCGAATTGGAGTCGCGCGCCTCACGGGCCCTGCGGGCGGCGAAACGAAGGTTCCCGGTCCCGTACTGCTGCGACAGCATTTCGACGGCCTCGACGGCGGTGTCGCTGCCTCTCTGGCAGAGAGCATCGAGAAGGCCGCGGCGAAACTGGCCGATACTCTCCCGCGTGCCCACGTAATGAGCCTCGCGTTCGATCGGAGGATCGCTCGATTCCGGAAACTCGCGGTACACCCAGGCCGCGAACGCCGCGAGATGGTCGTCGGGCATGGTGGTGGCGATCGAGTCCCTTTCGAGCTCGGTGACCGCAGCGAAGGATTCTCTTCCGACCTCGGGATTGGCTTCGAAGAGAGTCGCGACCTCCTGCCACGCCACGGCAGGGGCGACAGCCAGCAAGGCGGCGGCGACGCGCGCCACACGCTTCCTCTCGTCTTCCGACAGATCGGAGCCCTGCGCGGCCGCCAGCCGAGGGCGAACCGCGCGGATGGTCGCCTCCGGATCTTCCTCGAGCAGGAAGACGAGCAGGTCGGTGATCGCCAAGAGGCGGATCTGGGGTCTTGAGACGCGCTCCACCAGCGAGTCGAGAAAGGACTGTGGCGCGATGCCTTCGAACCGTCGCACGAACCAGAGGTGGCCCTTGTTCTTTTCTTCCTCCGCATCGATCTTGCGGATCGACCAGGCGGTGAAGGCGTCGGGGTCGCCGAGTGCGGCGCCGCGGAGAAGATCGTCATGTAGCCGCTCCTCGGTCGAGTCGTAGCGGGGGAAGTCGACGACAATCGGCATCCACCGAGTCCAGGCGTCAGGTGAGATCTCCTCGGTCGACCCCCCGTGGAGCAGCGCGATCAGATGGAGCGCACGGTACCCCGCGGCCGCCGGCCGATTGATGGTGTTGACAGCGAACCAGGTCTCGATGTCGGGAGGAGATGCTCCGATCGCCCGGCGGGCGGCGGCGGCGATGCGCTCGCGACGCTCGCTCGTGGCGCGTTTCCAGCCGGGGAAGACCGTCAGGTCGGCCTCGAAGTCGGCGTTCGCCGATCCCTGACCGGCGTCGTCGAATTGCAGGACCCAGTTGAGTCGCCACCAGGCTTCCTCGTTCCCATGCTCGGACCTGTCGAGGTAGTCGTCGATCTCGTCGTCCAGCTCCGCGCGTCTGTCCGGCAGAACACGCTCAGCCTCTCTATTCGCCTTGTGGTTCTCCCGCAGGCTCCTGGCCAGATCAGAGTCGAGCTCGATCGGCGATAGCACGAACCCCAGGTGTTCATCGATTCGCGGATTCTCCGTCGTAAGCGCGTGGAGCTCCTCCAGCTCCTGGTCCTCGAAGGGAGGGGCTGCGATGAAGCGGACGACTTCGGCCCAGGCATCCTCGTCGTTCGTCCCGACAGCCTCCTTCAGATGTGCGAGAGCCCAGGGCAGGTCCACACGTTCGATCAGCCTCGGCCTGGAGACCACGAAAGAGACCACCTCGACTTCCTCCTTCGGCAGGAGGGGGACGAGTACCTCGACCATGCGGCGACGCGGGAGCGGCTCTCCGATGACCTCGCGACGCTCGTCCGCGGTATAGCTCGTCAGGATCCCGACATGAGCCTTGAGCCTCGGCAGCGCGACGGCCGCAAGCAGTTCCGCGATCTCGTCAGAGTCACGCGCGAGAGGCCAGGCGGTTGCGATGATCTCGTCCGCGAGGCCCTGCAACCGATCCACTCGATCATCACGGAGCGGCAGACCTTGCACCCACCGCAGGGCGACCGGCAGATCCTCGGTCGGGAGTGACTTGGTGAAACCGATGTGAAGAAAGCTCGAGTAGGCACCGATGAGATTCCGGTTGCGAGGCTGGGTGAGGCTGTCGAGTACGTCCTCCGTAGAGACGAACTCGGGGAAGACCGCTTCCAGAGCAGCACCTTTGATCTCATCGTCGACGTCGTCCTCGATCGTCTCCAACGCCAGAGGTATCAGCTCCCGGCGACTTCGAGCCGAACCGAGGTCACCAAGCGCCAAGACCGCGTCGTCTCTCATCCAGGCCTCTTCCGAGGAATCCTGAGCGAGCTCGAGGAGCGCGCCCTCAGCCTCTCCGACCTCGCACGCGCGCAGGATGGCGACCCCCAGCTGTCGCACCGACCAATCTCGGTCCCGATCCAGGACGACGGGCGCCAACTGATCGGCGATGCCGGCATGCCTGAGGCTCGCGAGGGATCGCCAGATCCTTTGATCCCAGCGGTTGAGACGCTCGGCGGACTCGATGTTGAGGAGGGCCTCGATCACCTCGGCGCGGCGCTCCTCCGGCAGGTCCAGTCGATCCACGCGCAGGAGAACCTCCGGTTCGGAGCCGAGGACAGTGGCCAGCACCGCCGGGCTCTGCGCGGCCGCCCAGGCTGCCACCTCTCGGAGCTGAGGAATCAACCGACCTCCCGTTTCGTCGACGAAGAGGAGATCCAGGAGACCACCTGGATCGGGCCCGAAGCCGGCGAGGCAGGCCCCCGCGCAGAACTCGGCCAGACTCCGGTGTGCGAAGGCAACCGCTTCCGGTCCGGCCTTGACGAAAAGCGCCGTCGAGAGAGTCTCGAGAATCGGCCGGTCCCCCAAGGTCATCGAGGTGAGGTCGCCGGCGGATCGGGGGACTCGGCGTCCCTCGAAGACCGCGGGATCTACCCCCCCGCGGCCCGCGTGAAGTGGATTCAGGGCGATGGTGTGGCGTCTCGACAGAAGAAGCACCGCGCCGAGGTACTCTGCGATCGCTTGCTTTTCTGCCTCAGTGGTGGTCGAGGCCTCGGTCCGGCGGCGGCGGGGATTGTCCTCCCCGCGGAGCAGCGTCGCCACCCCTCTCGAATAGAGATCAAGCCTGGTCTCGGGTAGGACAGCGTCTTCTTTGGCGATGCGGAGCAGCATGGTGGCGGTGAGCGGCAGGGACGCGAGGCTCTCGAGATCGCGCTCGCGAATTTCGCGGAGAAAAGCAACTGCGTCGAGTCCCTCCGCGAGGGCCGCCGACCGCATGTCGAGCTCTCGCAGCGGCGCGAGGCTGAGCTCGCGCACGATCGACTCGTCTCCTCCCTTCTCTCGCCAAAGGTCCTTGAGTCCGCCGGTCAGGCCCGAAGTCCAGTCGGCGCTGCGACAGGCGATCCGCAGACGGAGGTTCGAGAGAGATCCTGGTGCCGCTCGAAGCTCCTCGGTGAGGAAGTCGCCGACCCCCGCGAACTGCAGCATCGCCTCGTCGACGCCGTCGAGGAAGAGGTGGAAGGTTCGGCCCTCAGCCACCCACTCTTTCCACTGCTCACCTTCGATCAGCGTGGCGCGGATCGAGCCGGGGTCGGAATAGACACCCAGGGGGACACTCTGGTGAAGAGGCCTCTCGGGGGATTCGGCCAGTTCTCGCACGGCATCCTTCACCGCCTGGCTCTTCCCCAGACCCGGCTCTCCCAGCAGGATGAGACAGGGCGCCGAAGATGCTTCGTTCAGGGTGACGGCATCGACGTTCGGACGTAGCCAGGTGGGCTCGGCCCTCGGATCTTGAAAGAAGTCGTCGGCGCTGATCTGCGAACGCGCCTGGGGATCGACCCAGAAGCGCTCCCAGTCATAGCGGATTTTAGTTGACACGAGATGGCCTCCCGATGCGTGTCGCATCAACGGTCCACGGCGCGGAGAAATGTAACGGTTAGCGGCCTGGTGGCCCCGTCGATGCTCGAAGAAGAGACCCGGTGCCCCAGCGCAAGAAGGCCCGCTTGCGCGGACCGTTCTCAACAACGGGGTGGCAGCCAGAAGCCGCTCCTCTCAAGCTTGCGCCAGCATTGGGACCTGCTGGTCTAGCTGGCTTCATTCTCATCGTCGGTCGCATGTCGGTCGTCTTCTTCGTCCTCCTCGGCGAAGGCTGCCTCGGCCCAGCGGGCGCCCTGGACCGGATCGGGCGCGTAGTCGGCGTAGATTTCGGTCGTCTTGTAGTCGCGGTGGCCCATCCACTCCTGAATGGTCCGCAGCGGCGCGCCCGCGGCAGCCATCCTCGTGCCGAAGGTGTGGCGGAGGTCGTGGAAGCGGATCGAGCGGATGCCGGCCGCCTTGAGCGCGACCTTGAAGCGCTTCCTCATCTTCGAAGCGTCGAACGGGGCGCCGGTCTCGGGATGGCAGAAGACGAGATCGTCCGCGCCGGTGTAGTTCGAGCGCTTGAGGCGCTCTTTGAGCCCGGCCGCGACACGCTCGGGCATCGGCACCGATCGGCTGGAGCGCTTCGTCTTCGGGGTGCCGAAGCGCCCGCGGGTGTAGTTGCGGCGGACGCGGATCAGGCCGGCCTTCCAGTCGACGTCCTTCCAACGCAGGGCGATCAGCTCGCCCTGGCGCAAGCCGGTCATCGCGGCGGTCAGGTAGAGCGGCCGCTCGACCGCGCCGAGAACGTCGTCGGGGACCTCCCGCAGGAGCGCCTCGAGTTCCTCCAGGTCGATGAAGCGAATGTCGGGGTCGGCGCCGTCGGCTCGCGGCCGGTCGGCTTGGGCGAGCGCGTTGCCCGACGCCCAGCCGCGCTTCTCCGCGAAGGCAAAGAGTCCGTGCAGGAAGTTCAGGTGGTTGTTGATGGTCTTCGGCGAGCGCCCCGCCTTCTTCATCGACGAGACGTAGCCTTCGACGTCGGCGCCGCCGAAGCGGTCGATCGTCTTCTTCGGCAGCCCCCGCTCGGCTTTGTTCAGGATGCCTTCGTAGTCCTGAACCGTCGAGGGCTTGCGTTCGAGGAAGTCACGGACATGGACGATGTAGGCGTCGCCGGCCTCGCGCAGCGTCAACCGCTCCTGCGACGTCGGCTTCACCTCGCGCATCAGGCGCCGCATCTCCTTCTCGGCTTGCGCCTTGGTCAGCCCCTCGCGGCTGCCGCGTTTGCGCTGGCGGCCGATCTTGCGCTTGACCTGGCGGGAGCCGACGTACCACTTCGCGTACCAGGAGCCGCGGTGCGGATACAGCGACCCCGAGCCGTAGGCGCGGCGCTGACCATTGTCCTGACCCATCAAGATCGCCTCCGCCTAGACGCGGCCGCCGGGAGACTCGATCCGCTCAAGCCAGGCGAGGATCGACTCGGGTCGGTACCGGCGAGCTCGCCCGAGCGAGACCGTGGGAATCCGACCTTCGCGCGAGAGCTGCCAGACGTACTCGTGGGAGACCCCGAGCAGGTCCGCAACCTCGTGGGCGGTCCACAGCGAGGAGTCCGAGTTGGACGACGTACCGCCGCCGCGGAATCGGTCAACCGTTGCCATCGGCTTTCCTTTGAATCTCCGCGTCCGAAAAGGCAGGGCGAATCAGCTGCGGCCGACATTGCGACCTCCCCACTGGTTCAGACGGTCTCGATCTACGCCCCTCATCTCTGCTCCCTCCGCTCGACGGGCCTGGCTTCTCTGCGCGCCAACCCCGCGCCGGGGTGACTGCGCGGGCGCCGAGGAGCTCCACCAGCCAAAGGGCGCAGCGGCGAGAAATCTCCCCCCTGCGCCAGGCGCGGACAATGAGCGCGGAGAAGCCAGGCCCGCCCAGGCGAATGCGAAGCGCCGCCGCCACGGTCACGGGAAGACCTCCACCCATTCGCGTGGCGCGCATAGGCTTGGGCAGCCGTAGTCAGAGCTCTTCCAGGAGACATGCAGATGGGCGTTTCCCCCCGCGTGGGCGGGATCGCCATGGCCGCGGTAGCCGTTGTAACCGATGAACTGGATCGCCGGGACGAGGTCGCAGAGGCCGCCGGCCGAGCGGGCGAGGCCGTTGGCGCCGCAGGCGGGCGTCCAGCCGAGGGCGAGTGCCGCTCGCAGCGCGGTGGCGTCCCACGACCGGCCCGGTAGCGGCACCATGTCCATCGCCGTGCCGTCGCCGTGGGTTTCGTGGCCGGCCTCGCGCGCGGCGGTGACCCGCAGGTCGAAGGCTTCCAGCAGCCAGACCGCGTCAGGCCAGATCCGCGCGTCGACCGACTCCGGGGAGCCGCCACCTACCCAGAGCCGCGCCGGCAGCGGCCTGAATTCGCGCGGCGAGTAAAGGCGCACGGCCTGGCCGAGCGCTCCGCCGGCCGCCGAGCCCATCGCGCAGGCCGGTTCCGCCGCGCCCGCCGCTTCGCCCTCACCCCCGTCCGCGAAGCGTTCGGCCGCCGCTTCGACCTTCTCCACGTACCACTGCGCGTGGTTGTAGGAGTAGATTGCGGCTTGCCAGTCGCCGGGGGCACCGGAGGCGCGCAGAAGGCGGGCGGCGGCGAAGATCGCGTCCCAGGGGTTCGCGGGATCCCTGACCCCGTCGCCGTTGGCGTCGACGCCGTAGGTCGCCCAGCTTTCGGGCAGGAACTGCATCCAGCCGACCGCACCGGCCGAGGAGGATCCCGTGTTCGCGCCGAAGTCGGTCTCGACCCAGTTGATCGCGGCGAGGATCGAGGGGCCGCGCTCGCCGAGGCCGTAGCGGGCGGCGGCTTGCCGGTAGATCGGCGCGAGCCTCGCCGGCACACCGCCGACCGAGCCGACTTCCCCGCCTTCGCAGGCGGCGGCCGAGCCGCCGAACACGAGCGCCACCGCGACCGCGGCCAAGACCACGAAGAGCAGCCCCGCGGCGGGGACGGCGAGCAGGAGCCAGGTGCGGCTTTGGCCGAATGTACGCATCGCTTCGGCCCGTGTTGTCCGCAACAAACGGGGTTTGCCTCGCTTTTCAGGAAAGTGAGGCAGTTCGGGCGTTTTGCGGACAAGGGGGTAATGGGAGCTACACGAGGTAGGGGCCGCCTGGCCCGCAAACGCTTGCCCGGCGTCGGCCACGAGCTGAACCGCGCGCAGCTCGAATCGGCCGAACGAGGCTTTCGGCAGCTGCTGCGGCGAAAGCGCTTCTCCCCCGCCTTCGTCGAGCGCCACGCCGGCGAGCTGCTCGCCAGGGCGCGCCTGGAATTCGCCCAGCACGTCGCCGAAGGCGGCGAGGTGAGAAACCCCGCCGGGTGGATCGTCCACTGCGCCTGGCGACGCACACAGAACCTGCTCGAGCAGGAGGGTCGGGCGCCGAAGGTCGTCTCGATCGACGACGGCCGCGCACCGGCGAAGGAGTCGAGGACTCCCGAGGAGGAGGCGCTCGAGTCCGACCGCTACCGCCGCCTGCAGGCAGCGGTCGAACGGCTGCCCCCCGAGGAGCGCAAGGTGATCGCCCTGACCTACTTCGAGGGGATGTCGGTGCGCGAGGTCGGGCGCGCCCTGAACTGGGACAAATGCAAAGCCGACCGGCGCCACCACGCCGCGCTGAAACGGCTGCGAAGGCTCCTCGGGGTCGAGGACATCGAGGCGCTGGACATCGAGGTCGGCATCGCAGCCTGGGCCTCGATGGCGGCGGGGTACGGCGCCAGGGCGCGGATCGGCCACGCTGTCGAGGCTGTCGTCAACTCGGCGGGCCACGGCGTCGCGACCCTCGTAGGCCGCGGCCAGGACCTGGCGCGGCGGGCGCTCACCGGCGGAGCGGCCGAGCCGGGGGTCGGACCGGCGGTCGGTGGGGCTGCGCGTGCCGCCGGCGTCTGCGGCGCGGCGGCAATCGCCTGCGTCGCCACCGGCCTGGTCGGGCCGGGGGTGGGCGGCGTCGGCGCCCTGGCCGGCCACCAGCACAAGCAGCATCCGCCCCAGCACGAAGCTCCGACTCCCGAACCGCCCGCAAGAGCAAGCGCTCCGGCACCGAGCATCGCCCCGACGGCGGCGTCCGTCATCGAAGCCGGCACGCCGGGACGCGAAACCGGCAAGGCCTTCAAATCGAAGACGTCGAAGCGACGTGCGCGAAGCACGTCTTCCGCCTCGCACGCGACCGCCTCCTCGCAGCAGGTCGCCGAAGAGTTCGAGCCGTTCGGGGGCGGCGGCGAAAGCTCCTCGAGCGAAGCGGCGACGAGCGCCGACTCCTCGCCGAGCCAGGCGAGCGGGTCGAGTGGCGAATCGGCCTCTCCCCCACCGTCGCCTCCCCATGCGAGCGGCAAGCAGGTCGAATCCGAGTTCGGCCTCTGAGCAGCTCCGACACAACTCGGTGAGGCAATCGGCCCGTCTTGCGGACAACCGGGGCAAAGCACCCGATCCGCAAGGAGGTCCGCGATGTCGATACCGAACCCGATCGAGCTGGGGCTGTCCCGGCTCGCCGCGATCAGCGTCAAACCGAACCCGAGCGGGCTGCCGGGCAGCGCCGCGCTGGAAAAGATCGTCGACGGCCTCGCCGCCGTCGCCCTGCTGGGCTGCGGCGCGGCGGTGATCATCGGCGCCGCGCAGTGGGGCCTCGGCCAGCGCGCCAACAACTACAGCCAGGCCGCCGACGGCAAGACGAAGATGCTCTACGGGATCGGCGGGGCGTTCGTCGTCGGCGCCGCCTCGGCGCTGATCAACTTCTTCTACGGCGCCGGATCGGCGGTCCACTGATGGCCCGGCACGATTCTCGCGGCGGCGGGGGGCGGCGAGGCGTCGCCGCCCGCGTGCTCTTCACCGTGCTCGTCTTCGTCGGCGGCCTGCTGGTCGGGCGCGCGGGCGCCCCGGGCGGCCGTGTCGAGGCCACTCCTCCCCAAGGCAGCGGCCCGACCCGAACGCAGGCCGGCGTGCCGGTCGGCTACGCGCGCACCCGCGACGGAGCCGCGGCGGCGGTCGCCTCCTATCAGCGCGCCTTCGCCGACGCGGCGATCCTGAAGCCCGCCGTGATGCGCCAGCGGATCGAGGTCGTGGCGAGCCCCGACTACGTCGCGACGATGCTCGCCGCCAACTCGCCCGGGCGCGAACGCCTGGCGCGCGGGCCGATCGGAGCGGGCGCAAGGCACGGCATCCAGACGCTGTACGTGGGGGTGCCGATCGGCTACCGGATCGAGTCCTTCTCCCGGCGGCGGGCCCGCGTCCTCACCTGGGGCTTCACCCTGCTCGGCAACGCCTCCGCGGTGGCGCCCCGCGCCTACTTCGGGCTTACCCACACCGACCTCGTCTGGATCGGTGGCGACTGGAAGATCGCGGGAACCGAAGCGAGCTTCGGCCCGACGCCCCGGCTGGTCACGCCGCGGCGGCCGGTCGGCGGCTACGGCGTGCTGCGCCTCGTCAGGGAACTGCGGAGCTATGGGCTCACCCCGTAGGTGGCTGGCCCGTGCGAGCCTCGCCGCCATCGTGGCGGCGCTGCTCGTGGCGGGACGGCCGGCGCCCGAGCAGGCCCACGCCAGCGTCGTCTGCGATGCCGCCGGCGGCGCTGCCGGGGTGATCGCCGGAGGCGTCGGGATCGTCGGCGGGGCGATCGGCGGCGGCAACCCGGTCGGCGATGCCTGCGACACGGTCACCGGCGGCGCGGTGGGCGCCGTCACGGCCCCGGTCACCGACGCCCTGAAAGATGTAGGGAACGGCATCTTCAAGCAGATCGCCGCCTGGGTCACCGACGGGGCCGCATGGCTGATGGGGCGGGTGGTGAAGGCGATCGACGCCTCGACCAGCCCGCGGCTCGACGCCCCCGGCTTCCTGCGCCAGTACCGCAAGACGTTCGAGATAGCCGTCGTGATGGCGGCGGCGATGCTGCTGCTCGCCGTGCTGGAGGGACTGGCCCAGGGCAGCGCCGGGATGCTGGCGCGCGCCGCCTTCGTCAACCTGCCTCTGGCCTTGATCGGCGCCAGCGTCGCCTTCGTCGTCGTGCAGCTCCTGCTCGGCGCGACCGACGGGCTATCGCACGCGATGGCTGACTCGACCGGTGGCGACGGGCGGCGCTTCTTCGAGGACGCGATCAAGAGCCTCGGCGCCGCCGGCGGCGCGGCGGGCGGGACGATCGGCAACTCGACGGGCGCCAACCCGGTGAGCGGGGCGATCGGGGGCACGGGCGGGTCGGTCGAGGTGCCGCTGTTCGTCACCTTCCTGGCGGCGGTGATCGGCGCGCTCGCCGCCTTCTTCGTCTGGATCGAGCTGCTGATGCGCGACGCCGCGATCTACGCGGTGTCGCTGTTCGTGCCGCTCTCGCTGGCCGCCTCGATCTGGCCGCGGTGGTCGGGCGCGCTGCGCCGGACCGCCGAGCTGTTGGTGGTCGTGATCGCCTCGAAGTTCGTGATCGTCGCGATCGTCAGCCTCGCCGCGAGCCTGGTCGCGCACAACGCCGGCCAGGTCGAGCAGATCCTCGCCGCCGCGGCGCTGATGCTGCTCGCCTGCTTCGCGCCAGTCGTCCTGCTGCGCCTCGTGCCCTTCGCCGAGGGCGCGATGGCCGCCGCCTACGCGCGCCGCTCCGCGACCGGCGGGGCGGTGGGCGGGATGCACCTGGCGACCCAGGTGCAGATGATGCGCAACATGGCGCGCGCCAACTGGCGCACCTCGGGCGCAACCGAGCCGCGCCAGGGCGGTGGCCGCGGTGGCGGCCCCCCGGGGCCACAGCCAAGAGGCGGCTCGCGCGGCGGAGGCGGAGCCCCGGGCGGCGGCAGACCGGGGGCGACCGGAGGGACAGGGCCTGGCGGCGGGACCGCTGCGGGGAGCGGCGCTGCTGCTGCGTCGGGCGCCGCGGCTGCGCCGGGCGCCGCGCTCGCCCTGCCGGTGGCAGCGGCCAAAGGCAGCAGAGCCGCGGCCCAGCGCCTCGGGCACACGGCGAGCGCCGAGGCGACCGCCGCGGCGCCGAGTCGTGAGACGACGGCCTCCCCGGCGCCAGGCGCGGAGCCGCCACGACCGCAAGGTGAGCCGCAAGCGCAAGCGGCGTCGACGGAGGCAGGAGACCGGAGCGCCCCGGCGTCGCAGCGGCGCCCGGAGTCGGGCCAGAAGGCGCCCGCCGGGGAGCGGGCCCCGCGCCCGCCGGCGGAGCCCTCGACGAGCGGGCCGGGTGAAGCGAAGGGCGGCGAGGCGCCGGGAGCCGCGGAGCGAGCGCCGCGCCCCCCGGCGGAGCCGAGCGTCGCCCGGCGGGGAGGCGAGAGACGCGATGAGTAGCGACCGCCGCTATCGCTTCGGCCCGCTGGAGCAGCGGGCGCTGGTCGGGCCGCTGCGGGCGGGGCAGCTGATCGCGCTGGCCCTCGGTGCGGCGCTCGGCCTCGGCGCGCTGTATGCGGTGCGAAGCCTCGCCGGGCTTGTGCTGTGCGCCGGGGCGATCGGCGCCGCCGCGGCGGCGATCTTCGTTCCGGTGGAGGGGCGAACGGCGGAGGAGTGGGCGCCGATCGCGGTCGCCTGGGCGCTGCGACGTCGGCGCGCGAGGGCCGGCTACCGGTCGAGCGCGCCGGAATCCGGGGCGCGGGTCGGTCGGGATGGCGATGCCGTCCACGAGCTCTCGCTGCCGCCCGCCCTCACCGACCTCGAGCTGCTCTCGGTTCCCTACGGGCGCGAGCAGGTCGGCGTGATGCGCGACCGCCGCGCCGGCACCTACACCGCCGTCCTTGCGGTGCGCGCCGGCGCCTTCGGCCTGCGCGACGTCGCCGAGCAGGAGCGAAAGCTCGACGCCTGGGGCTCGGTGCTGGCGAGCTGCGGGCGCGACGGCAGCCCGGTCCGCCGCCTGCAATGGATCGAGCGCACCCTGCCCGCCCAGGGCGACGAGCTGGCCGCCCACCTGCAGGCCGAGCGCGACCGCGCCGTGCCGCTCGACTCCACCCTCGTCCGCTCCTACATCGAGCTGATCGAGTCGGGGGCTCCGGCGACCCAGGAGCATGAGGTGCTGATCGCGATCCAGATCGACCAGCGGCGCGGCTCGCGGGAGCTGCGCCGGCTGGGCGGCGGCGAGGAGGCCGCCTGCGAGCTTCTGCTGCGCGAGGCCGAGGGCTTCGCCGAGCGGCTCTCGCTCGCCGAGCTGACCGTGTTCGGCGTCCTGCGCCCGCGCCAGTACGCCGAGGTGATCCGCGACGCCTTCGACCCCTTCGGGCGCCAGGGACGCGCCCGCGCGGCCCTCGGCGACCCGGGCCGCGAGGGGGTCGAGCCGGCGCTGATGGGACCGCTGGCCGACGAGACGACCTGGGGCGCCTACCGCAGCGACTCCGCGGTCCACGCGACCTACTGGATCTCGGCCTGGCCGCGCACCGACGTCGGCCCGACCTTCCTGATGCCGCTCCTCATGCAGGCGAGCGCGCTTCGCACCGTCTCGGTAACGATCGAGCCGGTCCCCTACTCGGTCGCGATGCGCCGCGCCGAGGCGGCGCGGACCGCCGAGGTCGCCGAGGAGATGCAGCGCGAGCGCCAGGGCTTTCTCACCACCGCCCAGGTCCGCCGCCGCCAGCAGGCCGCGGCGCGGCGCGAGGAGGAGCTGGCCGACGGCCACACGCTGGTGCGCTGGGCCGGCACGGTAGCCGTCTCGGAGCGCTCGCCCGACGCGCTGGAGCGCAGCACGTCGAGCGTCGAGCACGCGGCCGCGCAGGCGCGCCTCGAGCTACAGCGGCTCTACGGCGAGCAGGACGCGGCCTTCGCCTGCACGCTGCCGCTCTGCCGCGGGCTGAGGTGAATGCTTTTGCATCCGGGCGCTCCGGGAAGCTGCCGCGTGGGCTCGACCTCGATCATCGACCGCCTGCGGGGAGGGCGCGACGAGCTGCTCGACGACTTCGCCGAGGCGATCGCCGTCGAAGGGGGCCGCCGGCACGGCGGCCCCGAGACGCGGGTGGCGGTCGACCTTCGCTACCCCGAGGCGCCAAGCAAGGCGCGGGACCGACCCGCCCGCTGGCGCCTGCGCACGGCCCGTCACCGCCTCGCGCGAGCGCCCTTCTCGCGGCCGGCCCTCGCCGCGTTCCACACCGCCGAGGCGCAGAAGGGGCGGCGACTGGTGGCCGTCGACCTTTGGAACCAGAGCCGCGTCGCGGCGCTGATGGCCTGGCACTTCGAGCCGCGCCCGCGCCGGGGCGGCAGCCGGCGCCCGCATCTGATCACCGCGCTCTCGCTCGCGGGCGACGCGCGGGGAGCGCTTCGCGGCGAGTACCTCCTCGCCTGCTGGCTGCTCTGCCTGATCGGCCTGGCGATCGACCGGCGGACCGTGGCGAAGGGGCGCATCGGCGTCGTGCTCGACGCCGCGATCGCCCTCGAGAAGGCCGAACTCGACGCGCTGGGATTCAGGCGCGGGAGAAGACGGGACGGCTACTCGGGCGACTACTGCGAGCTGGCGGCGTGACGTAGGTAGATCGCCTCCGCCCGCCTGGCGTAGCGCTCGGGAAGGGCCTCGCGAAGCTCGGCCACGAAGCGGTCGGGCGGCTCGGCCCGGCGCGCCGGCAGCGAGTCGAAGAAGCGGTCGATGCCGGCGTTGATCGCCTCCACCTGCCCGGGGTGGTCGCGCTCGACCCCTTCCAGGAGCCCGCCGGCCACCTCCTCGACCGAGGCGCGGCGCAGGTGCGCGGCGAGGCGAAGCAGGTCCTCGACGCCGAGGTGCTTCTCGCGGCGGCCCCAGGGGATCGGCTCCAGCCCGAGCTCCTCGATCCCCCGCGTGATGCCGGCGGGGCTGATGTCGATCAGCTCCGCGGCGCGCGAGAGGGTCGGCATCGCGCGGACGTAGTCGCTGCTGGTGAGGTCGACGGTGGCCATGCCCAAAGTGTAGCGCAAGGATTGAAAGGATTGAAAGTGTAATCCGGTGAGGCACGCGGCCTCCTTTGCGGACAGGGCAGGTAGATGGTGGCTTACGTCTTCACCCGGATGCGGCGGGGCGCGCTGTGAGACTCCCCCGCCTCGGCGCGCGGCCCGGTCACAGCGCGACGACCGCGCACTTCCAGGCCGTCTACCCCTTCCTCGGCGAGGGCAGCCTCGGCGCCCCCGGCACCTACATCGGCCGCGACGCCTACGGCGGCGCGTGGCTGTATGACCCTTGGGCGCTGTATGAGCGCTCGGCGCTGGCCGGGCCGAACATGGTCGTGGTCGGCCAGATCGGCTTCGCCAAGTCCTCCCTGATAAAGACCTACATCTACCGCCAGCGCGTCTTCGGCCGTATCGCCTGGGTGATCGACCCGAAGTCCGAGTACGCGTCGCTGGCCGAGGCGCTCGGGGGCTCGGTGATCGCCCTGCGCCCCGGTGGCGAGGTGCGGCTGAACCCGCTCAGCTCGCGCGGCGGGTTCGAGGGGCAGCTGACCCTCCTGCGGTCGGTCACCGGCGCGGCGCTGCGACGCGAGCTCCTCCCCGAGGAGGAGGCGGGGCTGCGCGTGGCGCTGGAGGCGGTGAACGAGGCGAGCCCCGACGGCGAGCCGACCCTGCCGCAGATCGTCGCCGCGTTGCTGGCGCCCGAGGAGGAGATGGCGACCAAGCTCCGCACCGAGGTCGGCGCCCTGGCCAAGGCGACCCGCCAGGCCGCGCTCGCCCTGCAGCGACTCTGCGAGGGCGATCTGCGCGGGATGTTCGACGGCCCGACCACGGCGGGACTCGACCTCGAGGCGCCGCTCGTCGTCCTCGACCTCTCTGCTGTCGGCGACTCTTCCGCGCTGGGCATCCTGATGACCTGCGCCGCCGCCTGGCAGCAAGCGGCAGTGGCCGGGCGTCGCCGAGACGCCGAGCGCGAAGGACTGCCGGCGCCGAAGGTGATCTCGGTGCTCGACGAGGGCTGGCGCGTCGCCAGCCACGTCGGCGTCGCCGAGTGGCTGCAGCGGTCCTTCAAGCTCTCGCGCGCGCTCGGCACCCAGAACGTGATCGTCTTGCACCGGCTCTCCGACCTGGCGGCGGCCGGCGACGCGGGCTCCCGCCAGGCGCAGCTCGCCGAGGGCCTGCTCGCCGACGCCGAGACGCGGGTGATCTACTCCCAGCCGCCCGACCAGCTCGACGGGCTGCGCCATCTGCTCGGCCTGACCCGAACCGAGCTCGAGATCGTCCCGACCCTGCGCCGCGGCGAGGCGCTGTGGCTGGTCGGGCGGCGCTCCTTCCTCGTCCAGCATCGCCTCTCTCAGGTCGAGCGGGCGCTGGTCGACACCGACGCGCGGATGGTCGATCGCCGCGAGCCGGAAGCCTCGGGGCGGGAGGCGTCGTGAGGTCGGCCGAGCCGAGCGGCGGATCGGTGCTTCTCCCCCTCACCGCCATCGCGGCGCTCCTGCTCGCCCTGGTGTGGCTGACCGGCGCGCTCTCGGCGGCGCTCTTCGGCGAGGGCTGGACGGCGGTGCGATCGAGCGAGCTGGTCGCGACCGCGCTGCGGCTGCCCTCGCACCTGGGCGAACCGCGCCTCGCCTGGCCGGCGCGAGTGCGCGACGCGCTGCCGGGGCCGGTCGGCTTCTACGCGGTGCTGGGCGCGCTGCTTGGGGCGCTGTGCGGGGCGGGGGTGCTGGCCGCGCGGATGCGCGCGGCGATCGGCGACGGAGCGGGCCTGCTCCCGGGCCGCTCGGACCGCCCCGCGAGCGCCCGCTGGGCGAGCGGCCGCGACCTGCGGGCGCTGCGGGTCGGCGGCCCGACGCGCGGGCGGCTGATCCTCGGGCACCACGGAAGGGCGCTGATCGCCGCCGAGGAGCGCCAGTCGGTGATCGTGCTCGCCCCGGTCCAGAGCGGCAAGACGACCGGGCTGGCGATCCCCTCGCTGCGCGAGTGGGAGGGCCCCGCGCTCGTCACCTCGGTCAAGTCCGACCTGCTCGGGGCGACCTTCGCCGCGCGTCGCGAGCAGGGGCGCGCGATGGTCTTCGATCCAGTCGACGCGACCCGCTACACCGGCACCTGCGCGACCCCGCTTCACGGTTGCAGCTCCTGGCACGGGGCGCTGCGGGTAGCCAACTGGCTGAGCAGCGCCGCCCGACCGGGCGGAGAGCGCCTCAGCGACGCGGACTTCTGGTACGCGGCGGCGGAGAAGCTGCTGGCGCCGCTGCTCTTCGCCGCCGCGAGGGACGGGCGCTCGATCGACGCCGTCGTCACCTGGCTCGACAAGGGGATGGGCGCCAAGGAGGAGGTCGAGGAGATCCTTTTGTCGGACGAGGAGGACGAGGAGGACGAGGAGGACGAGGAGCGCGATGCCGTCGCCACGGAGCCCGACAGCGAGGCCGAGGAACTGGAGGCAGCGCGGCTCGCCTGGGAAGCAAACTGGCACCGCGAGCCGCGCCAGCGCAGCTCGATCTACACCACCGCGGAGACGATCACCGCCGCATTCGCCGATCCGCGCGTGCGCGAGGCCTGTAGCGCCGCCGAATACACCCCGGCCGCCCTGCTCGACGGCGAGCCGAACACGCTCTATCTCTGCGCCCCCGCCCACGAGCAGCAGCGACTGCGGCCGCTGTTCTCGATGATGGTCCGCGAGCTGATCTCGGTCGTCTATGAGTCCTCGGCACTGAGCGGCGATCCGATCGACCCTCCCCTGCTCCTCGTCCTCGACGAGCTGGCCAACATCGCCCCGATCCCCAACCTCGACGAGGTCGCCTCCACCGGAGCCGGGCAGGGGATCCAACTGCTCTCGATCTTCCAGGACATGGCGCAGATCAAGTCCCGCTACGGGGAGAGCGCGGCGCAGACGATCACCAATAACCACCGCGCCAAGCTCTTCGGCTCGGGAATCTCCGACCCCGACACCCTCGCCTACATCAGCCGCGTGGTCGGCACGGGCGAGTTCGAGCACCGCTCCGACACGGCCGACGACAAGGGGGGCGCGGCGCGCACGCAGGCGTCGATCTACCGCGAGCTGACCCCGGCGAACGTGGTCCGGGAGGCGCGGCGAGGGACCGGCCTGCTCGTCTACGGTCACCTTCCCCCTGCCAAGATCAGGATGCGGCGGCCGCCGAAGCGAAGGACGGTCGACGCGCGGGAGCTTCCGAGCGAGCTTCCGACGGGGGATGAGGCCGGCAGATGAACGGCGAGGACGACACTCGGGAGATCCCCTTTGACGGACGGGACGACCGCCGCGGCAGCCAGTTGGAGCCGGACCTCGGCCCGTGGGGTCCCGAGGCCGTCCGGCTCGGCAAAGACGAGCGCGATCGACGGCCGACCGACGACACCACTCGCCGCACGGAGGCCAATCGTCGTCGCTGGATTCCCTCGGCCGCCATCGCCTGTGCGATCACCTTGATCGCGGTGCTGGGCGTGAACATCCTCAGTGGTGGCTCGCGGCCCCAAACCGACGGACAAGGGGCCACGAAGACGAGAAGGCGGCCCCCCGCAGCCGAGCGGAAGGACAACAGGGCCGGGGCAGCACGCCAAGCAGAGCAGCGGCGACGCCGACTCCGGCGCCAGGCTCGTCCGAGGTCGCGCCGGCGTTCGGTTTCTTCATCGCACTCGACGCATCCCACCCCGAGCCCCACCTACGCGCCCGCCCCCGAACCCGCTCCAGCGCCGGAGCCGGTGGCGCCCAGCCCAGCACCGGCTCCGGCGCCGACAGCCACGCCGACCACGAAGCCACCGCCTGCATCCGGCCCGACCGTCGCCGAGGAGTTCGGCTTCGAGCGGTAGACGGGGCTGCTACGGCTTGCGCCAACGCAATACTCGACCTGCCCGCCTTCGTGTTCACCGGAGCGATGTAGATCCAGACCTCCGCTTCTCGTCGAGTCGGGTGGCCGGGGGCATCTCAGCCCCCGGCTCCCACAGATCCCGGCGTGACAGTCTCCCGTCACCGGGCTCCTCTGACCAGCCCTAGCATGTGCGGACCAGGCGCCAATGCGCGAACAGGCCCGGCTGCCGTGAGAGCACCCCGGACAGCCACGCGCTGTAGCGCTTGTTGGTTCGCAGCCGCCTGAACTTCCTCCCAGCCCAGCGCCTCAAGTAGGCATTGACGCGCTTCAGGAGGGGATCAAGCGCGGTCCGGTAAAACCGGCCGTAGTAGTTGATCCACCCCGACACGATGGGGTTCAGCCACCGCGCCAGGTCATCCAGCGACAGGTCGGTGCGACGATGAATCCGCATCCTGCGGAGCTCGACGCTTTTGGCCTTGAGCGCCTCGGGGCTGATCGCAGGCAAGAACCCGGTAAAGGACCGTCCGTTCTTGGTGCGCGCCCCCCGTGCCCGGAAGGCAAACCCAAGGAAGGTGAACGAGGTGTGCTCATGCTCTCCCCGGCGCCGACCGTCCTTGCAGTAGACGATCTGCGTCTTGTCCGGGTTGAGCCAGAGTCCAACCTCCTGCATCCGCGCGGCGATCCGGCTCAGCACTCCTTCCGCTTGGCGGCGCGTCTTGCAGTGCACGATCGCGTCGTCGGCGTAGCGCTCGAAGGGAAAGCCCGGAAGGTTCCGAGCCATCCACAGATCGAACGCGTAATGCATGAACAGGTTCGCCAGGATCGGCGAGACCGCCGACCCCTGCGGTGTTCCCTTGCTTCGCTGCTCAAGGGCGCCGTCTGGGCGCACGAGCGGGGCGCTCAGCCACCGCTCGACATATAGCAGCACCCAGCGGCAGTCGGTGACCGCCCTCACCGCTTTGACAACGAGGTCCCACGGCACTTCATCGAAGAACTTCTGGACGTCTAAATCGATCACCCAGTCGTTCTTCCAGCACCGCTGTCGGCATGTCGCGAGCGCGTCGTGGGCCGAGCGGTTCGGGCGGTAGCCGTAGGAGTCCGGGTGGAACCTTGGCTCCGCCCGCTGCTCCAGATACTTGGCTACCACCGTCTGCGCAACCCTGTCGGCGATCGTCGGCACGCCCAGCACTCTGACCCCGCCGCCATGCGGCTTGGGGATCTCCACTGCCATCACCGGGGGCGGGAAGTAGGAGCCCGAACTCATTCGATTCCAGATCCTGTAGAGGTTGTCCGCAAGACCGGCCTCGAACTCCTCGAGGTCCTGACCGTCCACTCCCGGTGCACCCTTGTTGGCCTTGACCTGCCGCCACGCCTCCCAAACCATCGACTTGGGGATCGCAAACGGCTTGTCTTCGGACTTTGGCATGTTCTCTCGCTTCCTCCCGAGGCATCGCCTCGGTTGATCGATTGGACATTCCAGGTCAGCCGGCCCCTTGGCTTCACCCCCACCCCAGCAAGCGGGGGCTTCGCAGCTACTACGGGCCGGTCCGCCGGCGAGCGCCGCGTCGGTACTCAGTGCCTTCGGGTCTCCGCCTCGGCACGCTCCCTCCTGCGACCTTGGGGACCTACGTCCAGCGGTCGCCGTATCGACACTCGCCTTCTCACGTTCCGTGCCAGAGCCGCAGACCAGGATCACGCCGCCTTCACGCCGGACACCACCTGGCCAGTAATCGGGAACCCGCCAGGCTCATCGCGAGAGAACAGCCAGACCCCTCGCTTTCGATGCCATTTCGATTGTGCTAACGACGCCTCAACAGCGCACGCCCTTCCCGGAAGCCCGGGCCGAGCGCTTCTGGAACGTCTTCCTGGTCCCCACCTGACGCGATCATGCGCGCCTTCTCCCTGTCGCTCACCACGACGGTCTTCAGCCAACGCAGCACAGGGCGGTTTAGCGCCTTCCCCCGAAGGCCGACGCCGGAGGGCCAAGCCTCCATCTCCAGCACAGCACCGCCTATGAAAGATGCCTCCTACATAGCAACCTCCTCAGCGTTCGTGACACACGGCTGTCGCACAACCACTCGCGGTCGATATGGGTTTGATTCAACTCGTGAACACATCAATCGCGGACATCGTCGTCGTTACGCCAGCCGGTTGCTGACCAAAAGGCTGCCTAGTCCCGCTATTACAGACGCGGAAAGAGTCGAAGGAGTTTGATCACCCACTCGAAAGTAGGGCCGATCACCAAGCTGAGAGAGCTCCTTTCCTAACTGAAGCTCGGGTCCGAGGCCAGCGAGAAAGGCCTCAAACACACGACCATCGACAAGAAGCACATAATGTCGAACGACCTGACTAGCCGCTTGCTCTCCCAAGCGCCAACCTCGGACCGTTTGCCGGGGGCGCCGGAAATGCCGTCCGATCAGATAGCGCTCGTGACCTACGTAGACGAACTCGGTGCCGGGGTTGTCTGCAATCCCCATCCGAGAAAGAAAGTCGTTGATTGCAGCCCGCGCCTCTTCATCAAGGCGCCGGTTATGGGAATCGTGCCGTTTCTTTGCGTCCTGCTGTCTTGCGACTCGCTCGCGGGCGGCACCAGCGGCCTGGTCGAGCGGGGACCCGTTGGCTTGTTGCATAAGAGAAACGCACTCTACAGGGTACGGGGACCAAAGCGAGGACAATGAGTATGACCACCGCGATCCAGTCGAACGCTACGCACGTGTTCGTGAGGATCGACGGGCGCGACTGGGCACTAGGGAACGAACTTCGCCCCAGGGCCCCGGCCAAGCCGACCACACCCACGCGGGGTGTGTCGCCAGTCACCCGCCCGGACTGTAGAGAGCAGTTACGGGATTGGCTCCCAAGCGCTGATCCCCGTGCTGCGGGCTACCTCGCGTTCCCAGCGCGCTGCGAGCTTCGCGCAGTCTGTCGCGTCTGCCGGGATGCTCAGGACGGCGGTGCCGCAGTGAGTCACTTCGGCTAGCTGATGGTGCTGATACTGGCCGCTCTCGCTCATCAGGCTCACCGCTCTCCGCGGGAGCAAGTGGAGGTCGAAAACGGCGTCACCGAGGGCCTCGGCCTCCCGCAGCAGCTTGGCCACGGCATCGATCGCTGGGCGAATGTACATCTCGCGCAGTTCGGCAACCTTCACCACGTTCACGACCGGCCACACGACAAGGACACCGAAGACGCCAGCGCAGTCCGCGGCAGCGATCACTTCGTATCCGTCGCTCTCGAAAATGCCGCCGTCGCGTTCGGGGACGACCGCCGCGACGGCGGCCCGGCCGAATGGGCGCAGATCCTCGCGGCGCGGCCGTTGCGCCCCCATCGTCGACGCCAGCTCCTGCGCTACCGCCACGCATGTTTGAGGACCGGAGGAGATCGGCCACTCGGCGACCTGCGAACCCACGGTCAGGGGGGCAGCCCGAACCGTGACACGCATGTGCGTGTTAAGTCGGTTGTCGAACCGACCGAGACCCAGAGCGTCGACCGTTAGCACGTTTTGGTCGGGCCGCTGCTGCGCCTCCTCCTCGGCTTCGCGGCCTCGGTGCGCCAGGTCCAGTAGCGACAGGTGGTCGGAGATCGGACGTTTGCCGCCGTCGTCCCGGGTGTAAACGGCGCCGGAGCCGGTGACGAGGACTGGCACTGAAGCCGGGAACACCCGGAGGAATCCCACTGTCGTCTTGTCGACTTCGAGGACTTCCGCCAGGAATGGTGGTACGGGATCAACCGATTTGCGGAGGAGATTTCCGACGTGGGACTGGATGTCGATCCCCTTAGGGAGTTGCAGGGCCTCAAGGGCGCGCGTATTGTCGTCGACGCCGAATAGGATCCAGCCTCCGAGCATGTTGGCCATGGAGGCCACCTCCGCGCCGAGCTTCTCGGGCTCTGGAATCTGAGCCTTGCGCTCGACTAGGAGATCCTCGCCGTGGGCGGCGAGCTCTCGGTAGAGTTCGGGGGTGACATTCGCGGCCGGTAGTCGTTGGATCTCTCGACGCTCCACCGGCCGATCCTACCCTGGCGCCCGCTCCCAATTCTCGTGAAGCGTGCCTGCCCGTCCGTTTCGGGCGTACCGGGCACGCAAACACAACTGATCGCGAGGAGGGGAATGAAGAAGGTGGGGCGCTAGCCGAAGACGATCAGCAACCATCTGAACTTCCTCCACGGCCTCTGGTCCGGCTCAGAGGATACGAAATCAGCCTACTTAGCCTCGGATCCCACTCGGACGTCGCAAAGCAGCTCCGAGGTCGTTCTCTCACCGCGCGCCAGCCGGGACAGCACTCTCTCTGCCTTTACCTTCCCAGCTTCCAGCTGATCGCCCAATGCCGCGTCCTGAAGCGGAAGCGGCGCGGCCGGGTCAGCCGGACGCCCCTTGCGTCAATGTGGCGATTGAGTTGCCCGGGCTAATCCAGGTCGGCGGACCCGAGCACCAGCCACTCGAGCTCGCCGTTGACCGTCGGCACCTCGTCGGGATAGCGAGATGCCCAGACGGCTCGCTCGTGGCGGCTGAACCCTCCGCTGCGCGACGCCTCGATCCGCTGCCGGGGGCTCATCCGCGCCAGGCGAACGATGACGGGGTCGTCGGGACGCGGCGCGACGCCGGGCGGCCGACCGTTGGAATCGGGGGCGTCCGCCCTCTTGACCGCCGTTGTCTCGGGGAAGAGGGACTGTAGGGGTGGGCTGCTCATCTCGAACCTCCTCTGTCGTGGCCCCGCCCTCGCGGGAGCCGGTGCCCCGCTCCGCCCGCCTCGGGCGGGCAAAATGCGGGCACGAGGCGGCTCCCGCGCGGGCGGGGTGCTCGCTCTGCTCTGTTGTCCGCGCGGCGCGGCGAATGCCTCGCCTCAAGCGCCGACAGAGCGGATGGCGGCCAAGCTCAGTCCGAGGCGGCGGGCCTGACTTCGACCGTCACCACGGACCCGAAGGCCGTCTGGAACTCGAGCCAGCTCAGCTCGGTGTCCTCTCCGCCGAGAAAGGCGCCGATGTCGGTGGGGTCGAGAAAGAGCCCCTCCCCGCGCCCGACGACGATGCGGATCGCCGAGTTGTCGGGCGGCAGGGTCTCGACGCGCCGCAGGTTCCCCAGCATCCCGCAGCCGAAGAAGCGCCCGTGATGGTTGAGGACGACGCTGACCTCGCGGCCGATCGCCTCCTGCAGCCAGGCGAGGGCGTCGGTGAACTCGATCGGCCGCAAGACCTCCATGTCCCCCAAAGCGCTCGGGTTCACGATCTCTCCCCCCTCTCCTGCTCCAGCTCGCGCAGCCGGGCGCGCCCCTCGGCGGCGCAGCGGTTGACCTTCGTGCGACTCCAGCCGCGCAGTCGGCCGATCTCCTCATAGCTCGCGCCGAGGCCGATCAGGATCAGCGTCGTGCGCTCGTCGGGCTTCAGCTCGCCGAGCAGCTCGATCCGCCGCTGCAGCGCCTCGGCCCGCTCGGTCAACTCGGCCGTCCCGGCGCGCTCGTCGACGAGGACGATCGCCTCCCGGCTCAACTCGCCCGGCTCGACGGTCGCGACGGGCTTGCGGGAGCCATGGCGGCGGGCGTGGTTGCCGATCGCCCAGGCGAAGCGCTTGACGACGAGCTTCAGCCAGGCCAGCGCAGCGTCCCCCTCGCCGCCCTCGTAGAAGCGCAGGAAGGCCAGATAGCCGTCCTGCAAAGCGTCCTCGGCGTCGGCAACGTTGGCCGAGTTGGCCCGGGCGACCCGCCGCAGCGCCTCCCTCTCGCGGGCGAGCAAACCTTCGAGGACCTGCACGCGCGCCCTGGCGGGGACGTCTTGGCTCTTGGGCTGGCCGGCCATGGAGGCGGCCAACGCACGGCTTCGCCGTGCCACGATGGCCGCCGGACGGCCAGCCCAAGAGCCTCGCGGCTACCCCAGCGTCAGATCTCGATGCCGATGTCCAGCTCCGCCGTCTGCTCGGCGCCGCGGCCGTGGTCGAGAACCGCGCGCACCTGGGCGAGCCGGCGCTGCGTCTCCTGCCAGGCCGACCGAGGCCGGCCTTTGCCCGGCTCCGGCCCAAGCGGACCAGACTCGTGAGAGTGGATGCCGTGGCGCCAGCGGTAGGAGTAGATCGCGTCGACCCCCTCGTTCCAGGCCGCAGCCCGAACAGGATCGGCCGGGCGCTCGCCGAGCGCCTCGCGGATCGTCGGCGAGGGGTCGAGGCGCTCCAGGGCGACGTCGCGGCGGCGAAGCTGTGCCATCCGTTCCTCGATCAACCCCATCTCCAGGCGCTCGGCGGCGCTGAGAGGCGACGGGCGTTTCTCGCCGGACACCTTCTCGACAAGCTCAGCCCGCTCACCCTGCAGTTGAGCCAGGCGCTCGCCAGCGTCGCGACCGGCCTCGGCCACGCTCTCGACGCGTTCGGCGTCGGGGCGGCGCTGGGCGACGAGCTCGGCGTACTCTCGGCGCAGCCCCTCAAGCTGCTGCTCGATGCGGACGATCCGGCGGTCGAGCGATGCGAGCCGTTCTTGCGCGGGAGTGCTCCGCTCCGAGCCCTGCTGGCGCTGCTCCAGCTCCCACAGCCTTCCCGCCAGGCTGAGCTCCTCCATCGCGGCGACGCGCTGGCGCTTAGAGACCTCGAGCGCGGGCAGTTCCTCGGCGGACCGCTCGGCAGCGAAGCGAATCTCATGCGCAGCATCCTCGAGCGGTCGCAGCCCCGGCCCGAGCTCCGCGTCGGTCAGCTCCAGCGCGGCGACGCCATAGGCGGTGGTCGGCCCGCGCGAGCGCGAGACTGAGACCAGGAACTCCTCGCGGCTCGCGCCGGCGTCGAGCAGGGCGAAGGCCCGCTCGAAGGTCTTCGACTCCGCCGCGTAGGCGCTGATCGCGTAGGCGTGCTGGAGCGAGGGATCGCCACTTGGCGTGCGGTAGTCGAGGTACTGCGAACGCAGCACCACGGCGCGCTCGTCGCCGCCGATCCGCCGCAGCTCGATCTCCCGCCGCTCGGCCTCTACCGCCGTCACCTCCCAGCGCTCGCGGTTGGAGACGTGCGGGGTGTTGACGCGGGTGATCACGTGGTCGCCGATGGCGAAGGGCTGCTCGGCTACCAGCAGCTCCTCGGCACCGAGCCGCCCCTCTGCCCGAAGCAGCTCGCGACCCTGAGCGTTCAGCTCGGCGACGTCGCGGTTGCGCCTGGCGATCATCACCGCGTCATCGCCCGCGGCGAAGGCGGCGTGCCAGTCGAGGGTGAGCGCAGCAAGCGCCTGCTCGTGCGTGTCGGCGATCACCAGGCGCTCCTCGGCGCGCAGCAAGTCGAGCGCGTCCGAGCCGCGCCCGGCGTGGGCGAGACGGACGATCTCGCGGTCGACCTCGGCGCGCTGGCGGCGGATCTCGGTCAACACGCTCGGTTCGACGATCTGGGTCAGATGCCCGTAGAGGCCGCCCGGCCCGATCGCGCCGATCTGACGCGGGTCGCCGATCTCCACCAGCTTTCCGCCGCACTCCACGGCCAGCTCGGCAAGGGCGAGCGAGTCGGCGGTCGAGGTCGTGCTCGACTCGTCGGCGAAGATCACCGTGCCGGCTCGCAGCGGCTCAAGGCCCATCGAGCGCGCTTCCTCGACACGGATCAGAAGCGCCGCGATCGAGGTCGACGGAACCCCGGCATCGGCCAGCTCACCGGCAGCCGAGCGCGCCGTGGCGACACCGATGACCGGGTGCCCCGCGGCCTCCCAAGCCTCGCGCGCAGCGGCGAGCGCAGTCGTCTTGCCGGTGCCGGGCAGCGCCGCCACCGGGACGATCCGCTCGCCGCCCCCGAGCAGCCGCTCGACCATCGCGCGCTGGTCGGCGCCGAGGTAGCGGTGGCGCTCCAACACGGCGTCGAAGGTCGCCTGATCGACCGTGGCGACGCTGGCTCCCCGTCCCTTCTTCGCGATCTCTACGAAGCGTCGCTCCTGCCGCCAGGTGCGTGGGGTCGTGAAGTAGGTAGGGGCGAAGCCATAGGAGCCTCTGTGCACCTCGATCACCCGATCGCCCCCCAGCAGCCGGTCCGCTCGCCCTTCGATCGTCGCAGTGCTCGCGCCCTCTTCCATCTGCGCGGCCAACGCGCAGATGACGTCGCGGCGATCGAAGTGCGAGTGGGTCGACTCGAGCGAGGCGAGCGCGGCTTCCTCCTGTGCCAGCCCGACTGAAGCCGGCTCGTGGGGCTGACAGGCGGTGAGCAGCTCGTCGATCGACTCGGCGCTCAGCTCAAACTCGGCGGCGCGTGCGATCCACTCGGCGCGGCGCTCGTCGACGTCAACGCCGTAGTCCTTTGCCTCGCGGGTGCGGTAGGCGGCGACTTCGGCGGCCGCGGCCGAGGCGACGCCGCGCTCGGCCATCGCCGCGACGATCTCCATCCTTCGCTGGGAGAAGTGCTCGATCACCGGCCGCTCGATCTCGGCCAGGTCGGCGTAGCCGTTTCTGAGCTCTCCCCACTCCGCCCCCAGCTCGCGGGTCACCTCGGCTCGCAGCGCGGCCTGGTAGACGTAGCCGGCGGCCTTGGCATGCTGCCAGAAGGCCGAGCGGTCCTTTGGCGAGGCGAGCGAGAGCCAGCGGCCGTCGTAGGCGCCGCGCGTCGTGTTGGGTACGACGACGTGGGTGTGCAGCGCCGGATCGCCGGCGCGACTCATCCTGTGACGGAAGGCCATACCCATCAGGCCGACACCAGGCTGGAGCTCCTTGCCGCCGGCTCCGCGCTGCACGAAGCAGGCGTTTCGCTCCAGGTAGGAGAACGCCTCGCGCACCGCGGCGTCGTGCGCGGCCACAACCGCCTCGCGCACCTCGGGCGAGCCCACGGCGTAGAGCAGCGAGACGGACTTCGGTGCGGAGAAGCGCACGTCGTAGCCGAGCACTGCTTCGATGTGGCACTCGCGACCAACCGAGTCGGTGAAGGTGCGCGGCTTGGGGCGACGCACCAGCTTCTCGCCCGTGTCGGGGTGCTGGCCGGCGAGCGCGGCGGCGTATTCGTCGCGGTCGATGCTGCCTTCGAGGCCGAGCTCTGCGGACAGCTCGCCGATCCACTCCCCCGGTGCCTCGCCGGGCTTGGTGTAGTAGTCGTCGTCGCCTTCGGCGACGGCGTTTATCCAGTAGTTGGCGTTGGCGCGCTGGATCTTGGTGATGCCCACCATCGCCCCCGTTGTCCGCGAAAGGGGCGTTCTGCCTCGCCGAACTGACCCAGTTCATAGTGTGTCGGCGGTTCGGGGCGGGGGCGGAGGCAAGCTGCGAAGAGAGGGCAACGGACGGTCCCGCAGGGGCGTAGCAAGGCTCCCCGGGGGGCTGGATCTCGGCTCGGTGGACTCGGGTCTGCCCGGGGGTCGAGGAGACGCTCGCTTGGATCGGAAGGCGAGGGGAGCTTTGCGAGTCGGGATTCGGAGAGCCCCCGCCCCGAACCGCCGTGCCCCGCTCTCCCGGCCCGCCAAGGGCGCGGGGGATTCCGGCGGGCCGAGGCCACCCTTGCGGGTCCCTGCGAGAGCCCCGACCCGCCGAAATCCCCCGCGCTCCTCGCCTCGCTCAGCCCCCGTCCTCTTCGCTCAGCTCGGCGGAGCAGAGCGCCGCGTTGGTCGGCATCACGATGCCGCCCGGGCAATGCAGCAGCCCGGCGCCGGTCAGGTCGCGGACCGCGCGCTCGATCGCGTCGGAGCCCTCGAAGGACTCATCGGCGCCGGCGGTGATCTCGAGCACCAGTTCGACCACCCGCAGGTGGGTCGGGTGCAGCTCGAGAACGCGGTCGAGGACCGCGCGCCGAAACAGGCGGTCGTGCTCCTCCGGCGTGGGCTCGCGGCGCCGGATATCGTCGTCGTGCATGGGAAAGCACCTCTTTCCTGTGCCACGCCGCCCGGGCTGTGCAACCAGTCGCGGGCGGCATTTGTCTTGTCGAGGCACCTAATGGCGCAGCGCGAGAAAATCTCCCCCCTCCCCCGCGAGAAAGTCGGGTGAGGTCATCGGCCAAGGCTCGCGGTGCCGCCCGCAGGGCAAAAAAAAGGGCGCCGCCCTCTCGGACGACGCCCCGGTGCGACTGGCCCCTCAGACCACCGCGCCGTTCCCGGCGTTCGCCTCCTCGGTCGCGCTCTGCGGCTCGGGCTCGGGCTCCGGCTCTGCCTCCTCGCGCTCCTCGCTCTCGGGCGGCGGGTCGAGGAAGTTGACCTGGGAGGCGACCACGTAGGTGCGCTGGCGCGGCACGTCGTGCTCGTCTTTCCACTGGTCGAGCTCCAGCCGCCCGACCACTGCGATCCGGCTCCCCTTCGAGAGGTAGCGGACGCAGTTCTCGGCGTTCGCGTTCCAGACCTCGACGTCCGCGAAGACGGCGCCCCGGTCCTCCCCATCGCGACTGCTCGGCCGCTGGATCGCGACCCGCAGGGTGCTGACCGAGTGCTCGGAGCGCGTCTGGCGCAGCTCGGGGTCCCTGGTCAGGCGGGCGGTCAGGTTCACTACGTTCATGTCCTGCACTTCGGGCCTCCTTTGAGAGGTGGTTCGATTTGACGAACCCAGGTGCGGCGCGCGACCGAACGCCCGTCACCGCAGCCCGCAGGGCGGAGGGGAACCCCCCTTGCGGGGGTTGACGGGCGGGCGGCGCGTGCCATCCTGCGGTGAGGAAATTCGGGCCGCCTCTCACGGAGCCCGACGGCGCCGACATGCAGGGGCCGACCCTCAGGCGCTTGCCGGCCCCGAACTCACCATCTCGATCCCCTCGCGCATGTACCCGGATCGCGGCTCCAGCCTCGACGGATCGCCGCCCAGCTCGTAGGCGCGCTCGGCGAGGCCCGCGATCAACGGCACCGGGGTCCACTCATCGCCCTCGCGTGGCTCGCCGTAGGCGTGGCCGTAGTAGTCGAGCAGGTGGTAGGCATGGGCGAGGTCGCGGGCGCGGGCGATCTGCGGCTCGGCGTCGCGCTGCTCGGAGCGCCCGGCCAGGACCCGCGCCCAGGTGAGGAGCCGACCGTCGACCTCGACCCCGCGCGAGGACGCGTTCAGCGAGGGGCGGCCGGGGCCGCAGGCGCCGCCCGTGCACCTGGACGTCCTGCACTCGGGGCCGCTCAGGATCAGCTTCGCGCTGGGAGCCTGCGCGTAGCGCAGCTGATCCTCGGCGAACTCGAGCACGGCGCGCCAGTGCGCGGCCGGCTCACCGATGGCGGGCGGCGCCGGCGGCGCGAAGCGGTGCGCGAACAGGGGCTCGCCGCGTCCGCCCTCGGCGCGCGCGTTCGCCCCCACGTAGAGGACCGCCGGACAGATCGGAACCTCGATCGCCTGGCCGACCGGGGCGGCGAGGAGGTTCATCTGCCCGCCCACCCCTACCTCCAGGTGGCGCTCGACCCGTAGCCGCCGACCTCGGCGGGGCGGACCGCCGCGGCGTCGCCGCCACGCGAGGCCATCGCCCGCCTGACCTCGGCGGCCTCGCGGCGGCGCTCGGCCCGGGGCGTGCGGTGGCGCGCCTTCAGCCGCTCGATCTCCGCCGAGGCCTGGGCCGCCGTCGCCGGATAGGTGAAGGACTCCCCGCAGCGCTCGGCGAGGCTGCGCAGGTAGCGCAGCTGCTTGGACGTGGGCTTCTTGGTGTGATGCTGTGGATTGGTCATGGCCGGGCCGAAAAGCGGGCCGGAGGAGGGCGGCGCAGCCGCCCGGGGGAGGTCTGCTAGGCCTGAAGGCCCTGACCGATCCACAGCATCAGGCGGCGAGGAAGAGGTCGAGCTGCTCGGGGGCCTCGATCGGCCCCGCGAGCAGGCATCGGTCAGGCGCAGGCGATGTCGATCGCCGCGCGGCTCATCGGGCAGACGCCGAGGCGCTCGGCGCGACGGCGGTACTCGGCGAGGAGCACCGCCAGCTCGGCCTTCGACTCGAAGCCGGCCTCGACGTGGTAGCGGCGCCCGGCGCCCGCGGCCGGCCAGTCGAAGACGTGGACGGTTCCGTCGATCCGCCGGCCGACCAGGATGCGGGCTTCCTCGGGGACGGCGTAGCGACCGAGCTCGCAGAGCTCGCCCCGGCTCTCCGCTGCCGCTGTGGCGGCCATCTCAGGCCGCCTCGCCCACCGCGCCGAGCGGCGGGAAGGTAACGAGGTCGGCGCGGTCCCAGAGCCTGTAGCCGACGCCCCAGCAGTTGACGATAAGCGCCCCGGCGCCGGCGGAGCGCAGCTTGCCCCGCAGGCGGCTCGCGTGGCTGTCGAGGGTGCGGCTCTTCGTCGTGCTCTCAAGGCCCCAGACCGCCCGCAGCAGCTCCGCCTTGCCGAAGACGCGATCGGGCGCGGTGGCGAGGATCGAGAGCAGCGCGAACTCCTTCTTGGCGAGCACCAGATCGGTGCCGTTCACCGAGGCCGTGCGCGCCGCCGGGTCGATCTCCAGCGGCCCCAGCCTCCTCGTCTCTTCGCCCGGCGCCGGCCCGACCGGGTCGGCGGTGAACGCGCCGCCGTCCAGGTCGCCGCTGCAGGCCAGGCGCCAGGCCGCCTCCTCCTCGCGGCGGATCCGCAGCTCCCAGTTGCCGCCCTCGCTGAGGCGCGCCTCGATCTCCCCGGCCTGGTTGTGCAGGGAGACCTTCGTGAAGCGCCCAGGGCAGAGCTGGCGCAGCTCGTCGTTGTGCTTACTCGTAGGGTCCATCGGTGCCTCCTTGGCTCGTGGTGCAGGTCGCCGAGCCGCAAGGCAGCGGAACGGGCGGCACGGAACCCGAGCGCAGCGAGGGCGCGAAGCGAGGCCCGCGTAGCGGGCCTTGAAGTGGCGGACGGCCGCTGCCAGGCTCGCAGCGACCTGCGCCACGAGCCAGGCAGGCGTCGTCACTTCCCTACGGGATCACCCGCAGGCGCAGCAGCTTGGAGTTGCCGGGCAGATACGGGTAGCCACGCTGCCTGCGGACCTGGGCGCGCAGCAGGTAGGTCGCCGGCGCGGTGGTGCGGCCGAAGCGATAGACGAGCCGGCAGCGCCCGCCCTTCCGGGTACGGCAGCGCCGGAAGACTCGCCAGCGCCTGCCCTGCTTGACCTGCAGGACCACGACGACCCGGTCGCCGTCGGGGCCGGGAACCCGGATGAAAAAGCGCGCATAGTGCTTGTTGCGCACGACCTTGCGGCGCACCTTGAAGGTCGGGCGCACGACCGTCCCCAGCAGCGCCCTGGCGCCGACTTCGCGATGCCCGGAGCGGTAGCGCACGCTGATCTCGCGCGAGGCTCCGGCCCCGATCGGGAACCGGTAGCGCCCGCCCGGCCCGCTCACCGCGAGGCCGAGGAACTCGAGCCCGCGCTCGGTGGCCACGCGGCTGAACACGCAGAGCACGGCGCCGGCGACCCCGCCTCCCGCGCCCGCGAGCCGGCCGCCCAGGACCGAGCCCCTGCCCTGGCGGACAGCCGCTTCGCCGGCCCCGCTCGCCCCCAGTCCGGCGCTCAGCGCCCGCCCGCCGGGGGCGTCGGAGCGAACGCAGCCGTAGGCGAGCGGCGCGGTGACCGGGGCGCCGACGTTGCCCTCCTCGTCGGAGAGCCAAAGCCTCAGCGTGTGGGGGCCGCTGCCTCGCGGCGTCTCCAGGTCCGCGATCTGCTGCACCCCGTTGCCGCGCACGGTCTTGGTCGACACGACCGGCGCGCCTGCGGCGTCGAGCACCTGGTAGTGGGCGGCGACGATCGGCGAGCCCTCATCGGCGATGTCGTGCCAGCGCACGTCGAAGCCGTCGGCGCCGCGCGGGGTGGCCGGAGGGGTCACGGTCAGCCCCTGCGGCGCCGCGGGCGGCTTGGCGTCGCGGGGGATGTCGACCTCGGCGGGCGGGCCGGCGTGGCCCACCTCGTCCTCGAGCCAGACGCGCAGGCGGTAGGCGCCGGGGCTCTTGGGGCCGGATATCGCCGGGATCTCGGTCGGGTCGGTCCCGGTCAGCACCTGGGCGGGCATCACCGGGCGGCCGGAGGCATCGACTACCTGGTAGTGGGCCTTGGCGATCGGCGAGCCGGGGTCGCTCGGCAGCGAGAAGCGGGCGTCGAAGCGGTCGAGGTAGCGGGCGGGGTTGGCGCTGCTCACCTCCAGGCCTGCCGGTCGGTTGGGCGGGGTGTTGTCGGTGCGGATCGTGGCGCTTTCGCAGCTCGCCGAGCCGGTGCCGTCGAGGCCCTGCCACTGCGCGTAGTCCTGCCCGCAGGCGCGCAGCGCGTGGGCGCCGTCGGCCAGCGAGGCGGTGTCGAGCGCGTAGGCGCGCTCCACGCCCTGGGCGGTGGCGCAGGGCTTGAGGGTGCGGGCGAACTCGCCGCTGCGCGGCGAGTAGCCGGCGTCGCATTCGGCGTAGTGGTCGAGCGTGAAACGCCGCGCGCCGTCGACGTCGATCCACTCCTTGCGCACGCCCGAGCCCCGCTCTGACCAGCTGTAGGTGACGGCCTGGGAGCCCCGCACCCACTTGCCGCTCAAGAGCGGCGCCTCGGTGTTCGTCAGGTGGAGCTGAAGCGGCTGGGTGTCTTCGAGGATCAGGACGATCGTGTTCGCGTCGACGGCGTTGTAGACGCGGGTGCGGCAACCGCTCGAGATCATGCAGGTCAGCTCGAAGACGAAGCGGCGGTAGGAGCCGTAGCCGCCGAACGGCCACAGGTGGGACTCGAAGGTTGAAGTCGGCGGGGAGTGGACGCCGGAGTCGCTCTCGCCCAGCCCCTGCAGGAGGATGTGGTTGGTGGAGCCGTCGAAGCCTTCGGCCCAGAAGCGCCCGCGAAAGCCGGGGTCGAAGACGGGGGACTCGCGGGTATAGCCGCCGCCGGCCAGCAGCACCACGCCCGGCGGCATCGTCCAGGACACGCTGGCGTAACCGTTGTCGGGGACGAAGCCGGTCGGCTTGTCGGTGGCGATCCGCAGGTAGGCGGCGTTGCCGGCCGGGTCGGGCGAGGCGCCGCAGTGGTCTTCGACGTTGAAATGGCCGGGGACGTTGGTCGCGATCGCGGGGCTGTTGGCCCCGTTGGCCGCGGCGCACATGACCAGCTTGTAGTGGGGGTTGGCGTGGGCGGTGGCGGCGGCGAGGACCGCCACGGCGACGCAGGCCAGCATCAGGCATAGGGCTATCGCGACCGGCCGGTGGGCCGGTCCGCTCGATCGAGAGGACATGCGTTCACTCCTTGTTCTGCCCGATCGAGGCTCAAGGGCTCGCCGTGGGCTCCCCCTCCCCTCCCATTGCCGCCAATGAGCGGGTCACTGGCTTCGGAGGTGGTCGTTCCGACGATCTGGCTGGTGTATTGCGACATAAACACCCAGGTATGTCCAAGGGAGCGGCTTTGTGCCTCTCGATTATTCGTTGAGTGCAGCGGACAGTTCCCCGTTGGCGGGTGTTCGGGCTCGAACTGACGGGCTGCGTCGCGTCCCGATCATGCTCGACCCGGTGCCGCACTCCCCTATTTCGCACTGAGCGCCTATGTGAGGAGGGCGCAGGCCTGAAGCGCTGCCTGCGTCGGTACGACGATCCCGTCGTGGGAGGCGTCGAACAGACCGAACTTGCGGAGGTTGCGGATCGCCGCGGCCGCGGTCTCGATCTCCCTGGCGTCGTCGGGGTCGCCGACGATCCGCCGCGAGAGGTCACTGTCGGTCAAGTGGTCGGGGTGCAGTTCGGCGGCCACTTCAAGGATCACCGCTTCGACAATCGCAACGTCGTAGTTGGGCGGGGTGTCGCCTACCGTCATGCCTTCTCCTGCGGGTTGCCGGCGCAGCCGACCGGAGCGTAGGGGGGTCCGCCCGCCCCCTACGCTCCTCGGGCCGCGCGCCTAGCGCCCGGTACCTGTCAACGAAAATGAGACACCCGTCGTGCGAATTTAGTGAGCAACCTCCTCTGACTCGGGCTTGTTGATCCACGCTGCCTCGGGCAGCGTGGGCGGCTTCGGCGCCCCTCCCACGAAGCGCTCGGGGTTGGCCGCGTAGGCGGCGGAGAGCACCGCCTGGCGGGCGGCGTGGGCCTGCTTGGCGCGGCCATGGTGGACGCTTGCCGGCGTCATCAGGCCGATACCCGAGTGGCGGTGCTCGTGGTTGTACCAGCGGAAGAAGAAGCGGCAGAACTCCCGCGCCTGCTCGATCGAGTCAAAGCGGGCGGGGAAGGCCGGCCGGTACTTCAAGGTGCGGAACTGCGCCTCCGAGTAGGGGTTGTCGGTCGAGGTGTAGGGGCGGCTGTGGGTCTTGGTCACGCCGAGGTCGGCGAGCAGGAAGGCGACGGGCTTGGAGCGCATCGAGGAGCCGCGGTCGGCGTGCAGGGTGAGCCGCCCGCGGCCGATCCCCTGCTGCTCGCAGGACTGGGCGATCAGCGCTTCGGCGAGGGCGGCAGACTCCCGCTCCTGCACGGTCCAGCCGACGCAGTAGCGGCTGAAGACGTCGAGGATGACGTAGAGGTGGTAGCTGGTCCACTTCGCCGGCCCCTTCAGCTTCGAGATATCCCAGCTCCAAAGCTCGTTCGGGCGCTTCGCGAGCAGCTCGGGTTTCGCATAGGCGGGGTGGGTGAGCTGGTCGCGGCGCTCGCGCACCTCGCCACTCTCGGCGAGCAACCGGTACATGGTCCGCTCCGAGCACAGGTAGCGGCCCTCGTCGAGCAACGTCGCCCACACCGCGGCGGGCGAGGAGTCGACGAAGCGCTCGTCGTGCAGCTTGGCCAGAACGGCCTCGCGCTCAGCCTCGCTCAGCGCCCGTGCCGGACGGGGCCGCGGCTTCTTCGGCCTCGGCCCGGGCGGGCGCCGGCGACGGTAGATCGTCGCCGGCGATGCTCCCAGCGCCCGGCAGGCCGGGCGTGTCCCGATGATCGGCGTCAGCTCCTCGACTGTGCGCTCGATCATCGCTCGGTGCTCTCTTCGGCGCTCTCGGTCCCGAGCAGGTCCTCCAAGAGCGCTGAGACGTTTCCCTGCACCTCGATCACCTTGCGCGCCTTGGCCAGCTCGGCCTCGGCGCGCTCGGCGCGGCGGCGCAGCTCGGCGTTCTCCTTCTCGATGGGGTCGGCCCCCTTGCGCCCGCGCTTGCGCCCCAGCTCGCCCGCGTCGCGCTGGCGGCGCCAGGTCGAGATGTGGGAGGAGTAAAGGCCCTCGCGGCGCAAGAGCGCGCCGAGCTCGCCCGGCTTCTTGCAGGCGTCGGCCTGCTTGAGGACCTTCAGCTTGTACTCGGCGGTGAAAGACCGGCGCTTGGGGCGCTCGGTCAGCTCGGGGTCGGGGACCGCCTCCGGCGGGGCGCTCCCGCCGGCCGCTTCACTTCTCTCGCCTTCGGCTCGCTCCGTTTCGCGGCCGGCGGCTTCGTCTCGGTTGATCAACGACATCACGTGCTCCAATCACGCCCTCGGGGTTCAGTAATTCCCGAAAGGGGTCCTCCATCTCAGTGCAGTAGCGGCCGTGGGTCATCTTGCACCGCCTGGCCGCGCGGCGTGACGCCATGGTCGATCGACGGGATCGCCGTTCAGGCTGGCGGGGCGCACGCGCTTCTCGG